>Ga0172375_10012619_pt1 | contig 10579 bp, 8 predicted proteins | sample LakKiv1m_FD_114537 | JGI IMG/M metagenome (GOLD analysis project Ga0172375, IMG submission 114537) | Freshwater microbial communities from Kabuno Bay, South-Kivu, Congo - kab_092012_11.1m | ecosystem: Environmental > Aquatic > Freshwater > Lake | place: Democratic Republic of the Congo...
CCCCGGCGAGCCGAAATTCAAATACCAGTTGCCGGCGTCCACATCGACAGAAGTATCGAAGAACCTGTGGGCGTTCGTGCCGGTGAAATTGATGAAACTGACATCATAAGAACGCAGGTGCCAGCTGCCGGCGCCGAAGGAATGCCCCAACTCTTTGCTCAGCCGCTCGAGCGTGTTTGCAGAAACATCCCAGTATGCATGAGCCCACCAGGGGTCGCGGATCTGCAGCACGAGGATATCCTCGCCGTAACGCCACGCCAATTCCTTGTGTTCCAGTTCCGCCACGACGGACTTCTGGTAAACCGGCTGTTCGACCGTGCCCGTGTAGAATTTTGCCTGTTCCACCTTCATGTCCTGCAGGGGAATTTCCTGCCCCTGGGCCGCCGTTGGCCGCCCCGCCGCCCGTCCCGGACGCTTAAGCACCGGCTTCCTGGAAACAGCGCTTAAAGACAGGACCTTTTTAAGCTTGTCTTTCAGTTTCGGCTTCGGTGCCGACGCTTTTGTCTTCTGAGTTTTTTTGGCCTTGCTTTTCATAAGGCACCCCCGGTCTTAAGTCACTATATCCACCATAAAAAAAGGAGGATGATCTCTCCCCCCTTTTTTAAAAACCCTACAGGCTGCAACTCAGGCTCACATAGAAACGGATGAAGGGGATTTCTTTTCTCTCCTCAAATCTTCGAGGCTCGCATTCGCCGAAACGACTTCTTTTTTCTTTGTCTCCAGGTCCTCGGACAATCTTTTGATCTCGTTCGTCGCCGCAGCCAGACGACTGCGCAAGGATTCCAGCTCCGAATTCATCTGCCGGCGCTCTTTCTCCATGCCGTCAATCGCTTCTTCCAAGTCCAGCCTCTGCGCCATCTCGTTGCGGAAACTCGTCCTGGAATTCCGCAGGTTCAACGATATCCGGACAAGAAACATAAAGAGCAAAACAACCGCTACAGCCAGAACGATAACAGGTTGTTGCTGCTTGCGTAAACTCATATCCATCTTCCTGCCGCCCTCATGGATCTCACTTTAAATTTTCGGCCGGCTCCATCATCTGCTCCCCGGTCCCTGGGGCCGCCTGTTGCGGCGCGGGGGCCACCTTGCGGAGCTGCGGCAGAATAACGATCTCGACGCGGCGGTTCTTGCTGCGTCCCTCAGCCGTATCGTTGGACGTAACAGGCCTGAACTCTCCGTAGCCGATAGCAGCCAGACGCGCAGGAGAAACACCCTTTTCGATCAAATAATGCAGGACGCTCGTCGCACGCGCCGTCGAAAGCTCCCAATTGGATTTCCACCCGGAATACTTGATGGGCACGTTATCCGTATGGCCTTCAATGCCGATATCCAGATCGGATGCCTCGGAGGTAATGACCGAAGCCACCTTATCTAAGGGGACAGAAGCGTCCGCCTTAATCTTGGCCTTCCCGGAATCAAAAAGGACCTCATCAAGGAAAGTAATGACCAGGCCCCTCTCTTCCATGCTCAGGCTCACACCCTTGATCCCCTTCAGCTGTTCTTCTAAATCCGCGCGGATCTGGGACAGGCGGTCCACTTCATCTTGAAGTTCCCTGATCTTCTCCATGTCGGACCTGCGGCCTTTCTGGAAAATAACGGTGCACCCGGCCGCGCCGAAAAAGAGTATCGCAGAGACCAAGAAAACGAATCCATTCTTCAGGCGGTACATACATCCTCCTTAATTTTGTCTCAAATAGGCGCTTTCCCTGCAAAATGAACAAGCAATCAGCAAGGAGTCTTTATCTTTTAAAATATTCGCAAAATATTCAGAGGTAAAAAGTTAACGGTTTAAAAAAATGAGGCAGAACCCAAGATAACACGGCTGCCGTATTTCGTCAAGTCAAAGTTCTTTTTCAGAAATCCAGCCCACAAACTTGGCCCCGGACCCCCTCAAAAAACGCTGCCTGTCCAAGCCAGAAGACGCCCTTGCCTATGGCCTGAACAGTGTCGCCTCCCGTCCCGAGCCTACGGAAACAATGGTGACAGGCGCCCGGCAAAGGCCTTCGATCGCCTTGATATAATCTTTGGCTTTCTGCGGCAAGTCTTTATAAGACCGGATGTGCGCCGTCTTCTTCTGCCAGCCTCCGAAGACTTCGTAGACGGGCTTGGCCTTCTGCATGACCTCCAGGTCATTGGGGAAAAAACGGAAAACCTTTCCTTTATATTTATAGGCCACGCATATCCGGATCGTCTTCATGTGGTCGAGGACATCAAGCTTCATCATCGCCAGGGAATCCGCCCCGTTGATCATAACCGCATGGCGCACCATGACTGCGTCAAACCAGCCGCAGCGCCTGGGACGTCCCGTGGTCGCGCCGAATTCCTTTCCCTTACAGCGGATCTGTTCATTCAGCGCCCGGGGGAATTCCGTGATGAACGGGCCTTCGCCGACGCGTGTCGTATAGGCCTTGACGACGCCCACGATCCTGTCGATCTTCGTCGGAGGAACCCCCGTCCCTGTACACGCCCCTGCCGAAATGGAATTGGAAGACGTGACAAAAGGATACGTCCCGAAGTCGATATCCAAAAACGTCCCCTGGGCCCCCTCAAAAAGGATGGATTTCTTTTCATGCGTCGCTTCGTTCAGGAGCGTCGCCGTATCGCAAATGAGGTTCTTCAGCTTTCTGCCGAACGACAGATACGTGTCGAAGATCTCGTTAAAAGAAAAACCGGGATGGCGGAAGACCTTCTTGAAGATCTCGTTCTTTTCATTAAGATTATCCAACAGCTTTTCCCGCAGGGTGTGGCTGTTCACCAGGTCTCCCATGCGGATACCGCACCTGGCGAACTTATCGGAATAGCAGGGCCCGATGCCGCGGCCTGTCGTGCCGATCTTATTAGACCGCTTTTTCTCTCTTAAGCCGTCCAGGATCTTGTGGTAAGGAAAGATCACGTGGGCCTGCTCGGAGATCCTGAGGCGGTCCCGGATATCAATACCCTTCTTCTTCAAAAGGTCCAGTTCGGCCAGGAGGACCTGGGGGTCCACGACCACGCCGTTACCAATGACACAAATCTTGCCGGGATGAAGGACACCCGAAGGCAAAAGATGAAAGATAAAAGAGTCGCCGTTGACGACAACCGTGTGTCCGGCGTTATTACCCCCCTGGTATCTGACGACCACATGGACATCGCGGGAAAGGACATCGATCACCTTCCCCTTGCCCTCATCGCCCCATTGCAATCCGATCAGTATGGTGTTCATATCTTTATCAGTAGTCAGTCAGAAAAACTCAGGCTTTTTATAAAACGTATTAATCTTAAAAGACGGTATCTTCTTTTTTGTCCTTGTGTTTTTTACTGACTACTATCTACTGTCTACTCACTAAGGTGTCATCGTAAAAATTTTTCTGGCGATATCGGGATACTCCGCCACAAAACGCAATTCATCCTCCACCAGAGGCTTCTGGTTATGGACGTTGGCGTATCGCACGAGCTCCAGGACCCTGGCCGCTTCGGCATCATCACGGAAGACGATCTCCATCTTGTCATAGACGTTGCGAAAACCCTTAATGCCGGAGTATTCGCCGGCCGTGATCTGGCGGCCCGTGTCGATGATCTCCGGCTCGCCGCGGCCAAGCTCTTCATAATCGTAAAGCTCATAATTACGCCGGTCCTTCAGGGCCCCGTCGGCGTGGATCCCCGATTCGTGGGCAAAAGCGTTGGCGCCGATCCCCGGCTGGTTGATAGGGATCGGCACGCCGAACGCATAAGAAGCGTACTTACAGATCTTCCACGCTTTCTTGAGATCGATCTTCTCGTCCAGGAGATACCGGCCCGCCATATCGGCGCCATAGCGGATCGCCAGGATGCAACTGACCAGGTCGGCGTTCCCGGCGCGCTCCCCCATACCGTTCACGCACGTATTAATATAGGTATCGACACCGGCGTCTATCGCAGCCTTGGCACCCGCGACGGAATTGGCCACCACCATCCCCAGGTCATTATGGCAATGGATCTCGACGGGAAGTTGCACGGCCTGCGCCAGCTTGTGGATGCGTTCATAGATCGAAAAAGGCGTATCGCAACCCAGGGTATCGCAATAACGGATGCGGTCGGCGCCGGCGGATTTTGCCGCAAGAGAAAACTCGATCAGGTACTCCAGGCGCGTGCGGGAGGCATCCTCGGCGTTCACGCCGATCGTCTCGGCCCCCAGTTCACGGGCCAGGCGCACGGCCTCCGTCATCTCCCGGATCACGGAAACATGGTCGAGTTTTCCTTTGAATTTATTGGTGATCATCTGGTCCGAGGTAGAGATCGAAAGATTGACCGACTTGATCCCCGGCACGTTGCGGAAGGTCGTCGCCACATCTTCTTTTGTCGCGCGCAGCCAACCGCTCAGACGCAAAGGAGAAATGACGCCCATCCCGGCCAGCTCCAAATTCGCATTGAGATAATTGAGCTCGTGGCGCGTGACAGGAAAACCGAACTCCGACTGGGTGACCCCCATCCTGTTCAAGAAAATATTAATCATCGTCTTCTGCAGCTTCGAAAGGCAGATGCGCGATGTCTGCACGCCGTCCCTGTTGGTCACATCCAAAAGATAGATCTTATTTTGTCTTCCATTTTTCGTCATGGCACCCTCATTTCTTTCGTCCCGCAGCTGTTTGACGTTCCGGGACATCCTTTCTCATCACCGTCTCTTCAAATTCTTTCAACGACGGCACATTGACGATACCAAAAATTTCGACATTGTCAATAACAAATGTCGGCCCCGACGCCATCTCCAGCTCTTCCGTCATGCGGATATTTTCCTTCAGAAGGCTGGCGCCCTCTTCGGACAACGCGCAGGATTTGATCTTGCGGGAATCTATCCCCGCCTGCTTGGCGCACTCATCCCACCACCCGGCATCCACCTGCCCCGTCCTACAGATCAGGTAATCCAAGACCCGTTTGGGGTAAAGTTTCTGGATACAGGCCACGCGTTTGAACTCTTCGACATCCGCCGCGGCCCCCAGGTTCATAAAACCTTTCTCACGGTCAAAGATGGCCAGGAAATGCCAATTGATCTGAAAATCCGGGTGTTTCTGCGCAAAGGCGCCCAAGAGCTCAAAAAGAGAACGCAGCGCAGGATAGCGGTAGTCATAAAAAACATCGATCGTCCGGGACGTTCTTTTGCGTCCCATGATATAAGAGACGCCGGCGATGGCCGGCTTGATCCTGTAATAACCGTCCTTCTCCTCGAGGTTGGAGCGGAAAGTCTTAAACGCATCGCTCTGCTCCGCGTCTTTGTGAAAAATGTATGCCGGCAACATCGTGATGTTGAAATCTTTGATCAGTTTCTGCGCCGCAGGGTCGCTCTCGTCAAGAGAAACGACGTTGATATCGCCCCACATGTCCTTCAGATCCGCGATGACTGCATCCTTGCGGCATGTCAGACAGTCTGCCGGGTTGATCACCGTTAAAGTCACACGAGGCAGCGCGACATAGGTGCAGCGCGCTTCCTTGGAACCGCCGTTCTGGCAGGAGCCGGAAAGCCCCTGCATCCGCCGGCAATCCTGCGTCTTGAAACACTGAGGCAGAAGCAAGGCCACGGCACCGTCATCGGGGATCTCGGAAACAAGAGGCGGCACCGAAATATCCACCCGGTTGATCTTTCCCTCAGAGATCTTAAGGTTCAAAACCCCCACCCTTCGGGCCTGCCACCACGTCTGCAGGTAGACCGTCCCCTGGACATCGCGAGGAGCCACAGAGCCATAGTTCTTGCTTCCATTAATCACGATATCGATCCCCCGGACATCCTTAAGCATCTTCTCGTCTTCCTGGGGCGTCTGCGCACTCAGAAGGATGATGATCCCCACGTCTTTTTTCTTGAGCTCGGCGATGAGCTGACGCAGGACAGCGGCCGGCTCCCGCCAACCCTTGGCGCCCTTTTTGGCGGCGGAGGCCTCGGTGATCCCGATGATGCCCACCCGCAGGTCGCCGAACGCCTTGACGACAAACGGCGCGGCCGCGCCGGAGATGTTCGCGGAGATAAAAGGCAGGTCCTTGAGGTAGGGTTCGATGAATTTCTCTCCGAAGGCAAAGGCCTGGCCGTCGACGAGGACGGCATCATAACCCATCAACTTCATGGCCTCCAGATAGATGCCGCTGCGTTTTTTATCCAGATCTTCAGTCTGCGCATTGCCATCCTCGGGTCCGGAAGCCAGGCTCGAACCCGCTTCCAGGATAAGGACGTTCTTCATCTGCTTGCGGAAATCCCGGATCAAGGTCGCCCGCCGCGCGACACCCCCGTCCGGCTCCACCCGGCAATCGCAAGGGTAGAGGGCGGCATAAGACTGGCCGGTGAAAATAATATTGATCTCTTCGGCGCCGGCTGGGCCGGTCCCCAGGGCAAAAAACAACCCCAGGCATGCGATCGAAAAACCAAGGGCCTTTGATAGACGCAGCATACAGACTCCCGTGATCACAACTCGACGATCCTGGCAGACAGGATGTGCGGCTGTTTTTTGACCTTCTCCAGCAGTTCGGGGCTCACGCAGCTATCGACGTTCAAAATAGACATCGCGCGCCCTCCCTGCTTCTCACGGCCGAAAGACATCGCCGCGATATTGATGTTATGCTCTCCCATCAGCTTCCCCAGATTCCCGATGATGCCGGGCTTATCCCAGTTCTGCATGAGCAGCATGCAGCCCGACGGGATCGCCTCGACATAAAACTCATCCACCTTGACGATACGCGGGTCGCTCTTGGACAAAAGCGTGCCGGCAACGCGGTGTGTTTCCTTGTCGGTCTTGATCTCCAAAAACACCAGGGTCACAAACTCTTCGGACTGCATGGACTTAAGTTCAGTCACCCGGATGCCCCTGTCTTTGGCCAAAGACAGGGAATTGATGAAGTTCACCGTATCCTGAAGCATCGGAGACAACAACCCCTTCATCAATGCCATGGTCAAAGGCGCCGTCCCATGAGCGGCGATATCGCCGCTATATGTCACGTTCACCTCTGTCAACGCCCCCTGTGCGATCTGGCTCGTGAAAGACCCGAGCTTCTCGCAAAGATTGATATAAGGCTGCAGGGCATGATAGGTCTCCGGGTCCACGGACGGGAAATTGGCGGCGTTACGGATCCCCTTGCCGAGGAGGGCATCGGAGATCTGATGCGCAATCTCGATCGCCACGTTCACCTGCGCCTCTTCAGTGGACGCGCCCAGATGCGGCGTCAAAACGACATTGGCGCCGAATTTGGCCAGCGGGCAATCCTTGGGAGGCTCTTCCATATATACGTCAAGCGCGGCCCCGGCGACTTTTCCGGATTCAAGGGCGCGGGCCAATGCCTGCTCATCGATGATGCCGCCGCGCGCGCAGTTGATCAGACGCACACCGTTCTTCATCATCTCGATCTGCTTATCGGAAATCATCTTCTTGGTCTCTTCCGTCAACGGCACGTGCACGGTGATATAATCGGCGGCGCGGTAGAGGTCTTCCAGGGTCCCCAGCTCGACGCCCATCTTCTCGGCCACCTCGCGGGACAAAAACGGATCGTAAGCCTTGACGCGCATCCCGAAGGCGAGACACCGTTTGGCAACCTCCATGCCGATGCGGCCAAGCCCGACGATACCGATAGTCTTGTTATAGAGCTCGACACCCATAAAATCCTTACGCTTCCATTCCTTCCTTTTCATGGACGCATCCGCCAGCGGGATATTGCGCGACAAAGACATGATCAGGCTCATCGTGTGTTCCGCCGTCGATATCGTGTTGCCGCCCGGCGTATTCATGACGATGATGCCTTTGGCCGTCGCAGCCGCCAGGTCCACATTATCCAGCCCCACGCCGGCACGGCCGATGATCTTGAGCTTCTTGCCGGCCTCGATGACCTCGGCGGTCACCTTCGTCGCGCTCCTGACCACCAGGGCGTCGTATTCCCCGATAGCGCCTTTCAGCTCATCGGGCTTGAGGCCCGTCTTGACATCAACGACAAAATCCTTGGAGCTCTTCAAAACCCCCAGGCCTTCTTCCGATAACGAATCACTCACCAATATCTTGAACATAAAACTTCTCCGTTGTTCTACCGCTGGCCGTCGTGGAATCCCCCGGGCCTGCCCACCAGGACGGGCCCAGGGCTCCCCTCTTGTTTCGAAAAGTTTCCCGGATAATCCCAATAGCGTCTTGCCGGGGGTTCCCTCCCAAGGCAACACCACATTTCCTGCCGAGGGATTGATCGTCTTATCTATTATTTCAGGAGCACTTCCTGGGCCGCCTTGACTCCGGCGCCCAGCTCAAAGGCATATCCCATCTTCTTCAATACCTTCTCCAGACAGGCGATGCCAAGAATGATGTCGAACTCGCTGATATAACCCATGTGCGCGACCCTGAAGAGCTTGCCTTTCATCTCGCCCTGGCCTCCGGCCATGGTCACTCCGTATTCATCACGCATGGTCTTGACAAGCTTTTCCCCGTCGATCCCGGCCGGAACCCTGACCGCCGTCACGGCATCCGAGGCGGCATCGGTCGAAAAAAGCTGCAGGCCAAGCGCCGGCATCGCCGCGCGCGTAGCATCTGCAAGCTTTTTGTGGCGCGCAAAAATATTCTCAAACCCCTCGGCCTTCATCATCTTGAGCGCTTCGTTGAGGGCGATGATGATGCCGATCGCCGGCGTAAACGGCGTATCGGTCTTATCGCAGGCCTTCTTGGCGCTCTTCAGATCGAAATAATACTTGGGGCACTTGGATTCTTCGACGAGCTTCCAGGCTTTTTTGCTGACAGAGATAAACGCCAGCCCCGGAGGCAGCATGAACCCTTTTTGCGAGCCGGAGACAACGACATCCACGCCCCAGGCGTCCATCTGAAGGTCGATGGCGCCCAGCCCGCTGATCGCATCCACGACGAGGACGGCATCAGTCTCTTTGGTGACCTGGGCGAAAGCCTTGATGTCAAACGCCACACCCGTCGACGTCTCGCATAAGGTCGAGAAGACCGCCTTGATCGCCGGCTCCTTGACCAGATAGTCCTTGAGGATCTGCGGATCCAGTCCCTTTCCCCATTCGACGTCGATGACGATCGGCTTGACGCCGTAGGCCTGGCACAGCTCCGTCCAGCGTTCTCCGAATTTTCCTCCCTGGATCACCAAGGCCTTATCTCCCCACGAGAGGAGATTGACCACGGCGGATTCCATGGCGCCCGTTCCCGAAGACGTCAGGATAAACACGTCGTTCTTGGTTTGAAAGGCGGTCTTCAGGTTCTCCTCGACCTCTTTCAAGACGTTCTGGAACTGCGGTGTGCGGTGGTGGATGATCGGACGCGAAAGCGCCTCGCAGACTTCCGGCGGAAGAGGCGTCGGTCCCGGCGTCAAAAGGTAATTCTTCTTCATGGCAACCTCCTGTCAAATCACCAACGACCAAGAAACAAACCCCAAACAAATTGCAATTTTTCAATCACCAACGACCAAACTTAAACACCATGATTTCTGTTTAATTATTGGCTTTTGATGATTGACCATTATTTGATTATTGTATCTTGGAACTTGGTTATTAAAACACTGGTTTTTCAATGACGCGTTAATACTCTTATTTCGTTGTTCCCGGCACAATAACTTCGTCGATCAGGCCGTAAGCCTGGGCTTCCTCTGACGACATAAAATAGTCGCGGTCGGAATCTTTCTTGATGCGGTCGAGCGGCTGGCCTGTATGCTTGGCAAGAATATTTTCCAGCATCTCGCGCAACCTCAGGATCTCTTTGGCCTGGATGGAAATATCCGCCGCCGCTCCCTGCACGCCGCCCCACGGCTGATGGATCATGATCCGCGAGTTAGGCAAAGCGTAACGCTTGCCCTTGCGTCCGGCGCTCAAAAGCAGCGCGCCCATGCTGGCGGCCTGGCCCACACAATAGGTCGCCACGTGGCACTTAACGAACTGCATCGTGTCGTAGATCGCCAAGCCACTCGTCACGGAACCTCCCGGCGAATTGATATAGACGCTGATATCCTTGGTCACATCTTCCATCTGCAGGAACAGCAGCTGCGCGATCACGAGGTTGGCGACCATATCATCAATAGGGGTGCCGATGAAGATGATGCGGTCCTTGAGCAATCTGGAATAGATATCATAGGCACGCTCCGCGTGACCCGTCTGCTCGATGACCATAGGAACCAACATCTGGTTTTTCAACATAAAAACCTCCTTGATTTTGCCTATAACGAGGTATTTTCCCTACAAAATCAACTCCAGGCTTGCGAAGTAAATTTCCGCCCGGCATACCTGGGCGAGAAATTTACGAGCGTTTAAGCCAGGAGAGTTTCATTCCCATTCCGCTTCTGCAAAGAGGAGCTCGATGACACGGTTAAGCACATGATCGTCGCTCGGCATCTTCTCGAGCTTCGCGATGGCCTCCAAAACAAGGAAGACCTTGACCTGTTCTTCCGCCTCCGCCTTGAACTTCGGTTCAAATTCTTTGACCCTCTCCTTGATCCGCTCCGGAGGCAGGCCGTAATTCGCCATCTGGTGCTCCGCCTCGTGCTCCAGCTCATGGGCCCGGCGCGTGACCAGCGTCTGCGGGACAACAAAAGAACTGTGCTTCAAAACCTGCTGGATCAGCTCCTTTTCCAGGCGCGCGCGCTCCTCGTTCTCTTTTTTCAAAAACAG
>Ga0172375_10012620_pt1 | contig 10579 bp, 8 predicted proteins | sample LakKiv1m_FD_114537 | JGI IMG/M metagenome (GOLD analysis project Ga0172375, IMG submission 114537) | Freshwater microbial communities from Kabuno Bay, South-Kivu, Congo - kab_092012_11.1m | ecosystem: Environmental > Aquatic > Freshwater > Lake | place: Democratic Republic of the Congo...
CCCCTTTCGGTCTGACCGCTACGGCCACGGTCCGGTATGTGGGGGACCGCTATTATTATGGCTCGGATGAGAGCATCACGGAGCCCTGCAACACCCTCGATGCCTACATCACCATGGATCTGAGACTCGAGCAGCGGCTTTTTGACCACTGGCTTTTGTCTCTGCAGGCAAACAACCTCTTCAATAAATCATACGACACCTATTTCGGCTCCTTCACCGACCAGATCAGTGGACAAACCAGCACGGCCGCCTTTCCAGGGGCCGGGCGGTCCATATTCTTTCAGGTCGCTTATGAGTTCTGATCCTCTCCATGAGGTGAGGGTATGACCATTTTAACCCAAAGAATCGGGCTGTGCGGTTAAGCTCCCTATGCCCTGAACAGGGGCTGACCGCACAAGGCCCAGGACAGACTGAAAGGGAATCGGAATGCAGTTTTACTGGCGTATCATAGAGGAATTGAGATATTTGGGAGAGATCGTGATATTTCGTGACCCGGGCCTTGAAAGGCAGTATCATTGGTGGCTCAGGAAAAACGCGGCAGGCCTGGCGTTTAGCAGGGAAATGGAAGGGAGGGCCGTCATTTCTCGCGGCTTGAGAGACCTGAAGAAACTGACCTCCCTGAATTAGAGAGAGAAAGGCGCATCAACCCAAGGAACCCAAAGAACCCAAAGAACCTTCGTATGAGGCAACGGGATGAAGGGATACATTCAGGTATACACCGGCAATGGCAAGGGAAAGACGACGGCGGCCTTTGGGCTGGCCCTCCGCGCAGTGGGCGCGGGGCTCAGGGTCTTCATCGCCCAGTTCGTCAAAAACTCCAGGTACAGTGAGATCAAGGCCATAGAAAGGCTGGGCGGCGCCGTCACCCTCAGGCAGTACGGACGGGGGGACTTTCTCAATAGAAAACCGGATGCAGAGGATATTCGGGCGGCGCGGGAGGGTTTGAAAGAGGTCCAGCAGATCATGGCAAGCGGCCTCTACGATGTCATCATCCTGGACGAGGTCAATATCGCCACCTATTACGCCCTCTTTTCCGTGGAAGACCTCCTGGCCCTTATGGAGGCAAGGCCCGACCATGTGGAACTCGTTCTGACCGGCCGAAAGGCCGACCCGCGGATCATCGAGGCCGCCGATTTAGTGACTGAGATGAAGGAGGTGAAACACTACTACCGTCAGGGCGTTGAGGCAAGGGTTGGCATCGAGAAATAGGACCTTCATCTCCAAAGAATCAAACGGGTTCGCCTTAACAAGACATCTTTGCAAGCGGCCTAACGCCGGCGCGATCCGCCAAGAATGCCGCCCAGCACGCCGCGCAGGATCTGCCGGCCGATCTGGCTTCCCACGGTGCGCGCGGCCTGTTTGGCCACTGTTTCCACCATCCCCTGTCTCCGTTTGGTTCCCCAGAGCATCTCGCCAAGCCATCCCCGTTCGGAGGTTTTCTCCGACTCAGCCGCATTTGGGCCTGATTCGGCCGCCTGCCTCTCCGTTGCGCGTCGGCTGAGGATCTCGTAGGCCGACTCGCGGTTGACCGGCGTGTCATATTTGGCGCCTAAAGGGCTTCGCGCCCGCACGGCAGCCCGCTCTTCGGGCGTCACCGCCCCCATCCGGCAGCGCGGGGGGCACATGAGGGTGCGCTCCACCGGCATCGGCACCCCCTTCTCCTGAAGGGTGGAAACCAGGGCCTCGCCCACGCCGAGACTGGATATGACCCTGGCGACGTCCAGTTGCGGGTTGGCGACAAAGGTCTCCGCAGCGGTTTTTACCGCCTTCTGGTCGTGGGGCGTATAGGCCCGAAGGGCGTGCTGGATGCGATTTCCGAGCTGCCCCAGGATCTCGTTCGGCACGTCGTCAGGGAATTGCGAGCAGAAATAGACGCCTACCCCCTTGGATCGAATGATTCGCACCACCTGCTCCACCCTCTGGCGCAGGACCGGCGGGGCATCGTCGAACAGGAGATGTGCCTCATCAAAAAAGAATGCCAGCCTTGGTTTGTCAAGGTCTCCCACCTCGGGGAGGTTCTCGAACAGCTCCGAGAGCAGCCACAGAAGAAAGCTCGAGTATAGACGAGGCTTCAGGATGAGCTGGTCGGCGGCAAGGATGTTGACGATCCCGCGGCCGCTGAGGTCCGTGCGCATCAGGTCGTTCAGCTCGAGGGCCGGCTCGCCGAACAGGTTCTTCCCGCCTTCTCGGTCCAGCGACAACAGGGCGCGCTGGATGGCGGCTATGGACGGCGTGCTCACCAGACCATAGTGTTCCGAGATCTCTTTGCGGGTGTCTGCGACAAAGGCGAGGAGGGCCCGGAGATCGTCCAAATCCAGCAACAGGAGACCCTGGTCGTCCGCCAGCTTGAACGCGATATCGAGCGTGCCTGTCTGGATGTCGTTCAGATCAAGGATCCTGGCCAGCAGGCTCGGGCCGATCTCGCTGATCGTGGTCCGCACAGGATGGCCCGCCTTTCCGTACACATCCCAGAACAGCACCGGATTCGCCTCAGGGACATAGCCGTCTATCCCGATCTGCTCCACACGCTGTCGAATTCTGTCGCTGGGGATGCCGGGCATGGCCAGGCCGGCGACATCGCCTTTGACATCCGCCATAAAGACCGGCACCCCCAGACGGGAAAATCCTTCCGCCAATACCAGGAGCGAAACCGTCTTGCCCGTGCCGGTGGCCCCTGCGATCAGACCGTGACGGTTGGCGTACCTTGCGAGCAAGTGGACAGGCTTGTCGCCCTTGCCAATCAGTATCTGGTTCATGCATACCCTCCTCTCTGACGCTGCGTCCATATTCCCCCATTTGCGAGGCTGATTCAACTCCAATCTCTTTCAGACCGTTCGGTGTGAGAAGTATAGAAAATTCGTAAGGTTTGGTCAAAAGAAATGATGGTGACAGGAAACTGGGTGACATGACGATAAAAGGATGGTAATATACAAACTTAAGTTTCTGTAACTGTCATGAAGAATGTTAGGAGACATTCCCTCAGGATCAGGCCCAATTTGGCGGCCGGGAGATCATCGAAAGGGACATGGCCACGGAAGGGACCTGTTAACGGAAAAAGATGAGTGATCAACGAATCAAAGTGGTGTTGGGGGAGAATCCGGAGACCTCGGATGGGTCGGTAAAGAGGATTGTGGAGAAGCGGAACGCGATCCTGTTTTCGTGCGGCGATGGCCTGGAGGCCATCCGCGCCTGTTTCTCCAAAGGACCGGACCTGATCATCCTGGACACGGGTCTCCCCCGCATGAACGGCTACCAGTGCTCCCGCGTGCTCAAGCAGGACCCCTTGACACGGGATATTCCCATCCTGCACCTGGGGACATTCGCGACTCCCCTGGATCGTTACTGGAGCAAGGTCTGCCAGGCCGATGGGTACCTGCCTCTCCCCGTTGAGGGCGATGAGTTAGAGACCCTCCTTGAGGCGTTGCTGCACAGGGGCGCCCCCCGTCGCAGACTCCTCCCGCGGGCAAGCCTCGTCCCGGGACTGGAGGATAGGGACATCCTCGGTCTGGCCACCCACCTCCTGGAGCACGATCTGCTCATGTCGAGCGTCCTGAACGAGATCAACCGGATAGACGACTGGTACGCCTCATCGAAGGACCTGGTTGCATCCTTGCTGGCCATCATCCATTCCCTGTTTCCCTTTTCCTGTGGAGCAGGACTGCTGATCTTTGAAACGCACAGCGAACTGTACATGCGTCCAGGCGGGGACCAGGGATCGAACTTGTCTGAAAGGATCCAATCGCTGATCAGAGACCATTTGAGAGACCGTCACGGATGTTACCTCAATCCGGAGGATGTCACGACTGTTTTTGTCGATCCTGTCCCGCGTGAGGCCTTTGGTTCGGATTCCGGAGATCTCTTTCTGCACACCCGGCCACGGGGACCGGTGCGGTCGGTGCTGGCCTTTGAAAACCTGAATCCCGAGGCCTTACCCAAGGAAGAACGGGATGTTCTCCATCTTGCCCTGGAAATGGCCCACGGCGTGATCGAAAAAAAGATTCTTTCGATCACGGCCCAGGAGCTGTCCGTTATTGATGAGACCACCAGGGGGTACTCGATGGCCTTCTTTATGGAGGTTTTGGTCAGAGAATTGGCCAATGCCCGAAGAAACCACTACCCCATCACCTTGTTCACCCTTTTCATCTCCAATTTCGGGGACCTGATTACCGGCCTGAGCGCGGAAGACCGGATCGGGCTGCTAAAAAGGATCCATGGCGCCATCCTTCGGACCATGAGAAAGACCGATATCATTGCCCGACGGAACCAGGCGAATTTTGTGTTTCTCCTGACGCAGACCACACGGGAAAATGCCGCTATCCCCGCTCAAAGGGTCAAGGCCAATATTCTGGAGGATGTGACGGTCGCCTGTCCCGGTCTTGGGCCGCTGGTCGTTTCCATGGGGGTCAGTGAATTCGAGCCCGAGCGGCACCCAACCCCGGAGGCGTTCCTTAACGAGGCCAACCCGAAAAGATCGCCGACCGTTAACGGGGATCGCTTATCGAATGAGCGAGATCCCGCAGGGGGGACGCGATGAGCCCGTCTCAAAATCCTCCTCGAATCGGCGATCTCCTGGTCCAGGAAGGGGCTATTACCGGGCCGCAGTTGGACCAGGCCCTTTCCATCCAGAAGGCACAGAAGGTTTATCGTCCCATTGGTGAGATCCTGGTGGCGCAGAAATTCATCACCCGGAACCATCTAAACAAAATCCTCAACAAACACCAGAAGCGCATTCCCTTGGGGGAACTCCTCGTCAACCAAGGCGTGATTACCCAGGACCAGTTGAAAGAGGCACTGGATCAACAGGGAAAGATCGGCGGGAGGCTGGGGGAAATCCTCGTCAAGAAGGGTTTTATTAATGAAGCGGTCCTGGTGGATTCCCTGTCCCTTCAACTGGGCATCCTCAAGATGGCCCCGGACTTCCACCTCATCGACAAGAAGCTGCTCAAGGGGATCAGCGAGCAGTTCCTTACGCAGAACGAGATCATCCCTGCGTTTCAGGAGGGAGATGTCCTGACGGTGATCATGAGCGATCCCTCAAACCAGACCCTGGTGCGGGACCTGGGCCGGTTCTTTCGCTGCGCCATCCGCCCTGCCATTGCTTCTTCCATGGATATTCGAAAGGCCATCAAGCAGCATTTTCGAAAGGCTACCCTGGGCGAAAAGGAACCGGCCGCAAAGGATGCCAAGGAGAAGGACCTGATCATCGGGGACCGGGACCTGTCCCTGGAGGAGGGGGACACCATCGTGGGGGTGGTGGATTACATCATCACCAATGCCATTCTGGAAGGGGCCAGCGATATTCACATCGAGCCCAAGGAAGAGAGCATTCGGGTCCGCTACCGCGTGGACGGGATTCTCCGGCACAAAACAGACCTGCCTGCATCCCTGGCGCTCGGGCTCAGCTCCCGGATCAAGATCCTGTGTCAGCTCGACATTGCTGAGAAAAGGAAGCATCAGGATGGTCGGATCCGGGCCCAGATCATGGACAAGGAGGTGGACCTTCGGGTATCGGTCTATGCCTCGGCCTTTGGCGAGAACATTGTCATCCGCATTCTGCACCGCAAGAGCGAGCTGATTGACATCGACCAGTTGGGGATCACCCCCCAGAACAAGGTCAAGTTCATGAAATTGCTGGAATCTCCCACAGGGGTGGTTCTGGTGACCGGACCGACGGGGAGTGGAAAGACCACCACCCTGTATGCGGCCATCAATTACCTGAATGATGGCCAGACCTCCATTATCACGGTGGAAGATCCGGTTGAATATGTGATGGAAGGGGTTGTCCAGGGACAGCTCAACCCCAAACTGGGGAATACCTATGTGGATTTCATTAAATCCATGATGCGCCAGGACCCGGACGTGATCATGGTGGGCGAGATCCGGGACGCCACGGCTGCGGAGGGGGTCATCCAGGCGGCCCTGACCGGGCATAAGGTGCTCACGACCTTTCACACAGAGGATACGACCGGCGCCCTGCTGCGGCTTATGGACATGGGCATCGATACCTTTCTCATCTCGTCCACCGTGATCTCTGTGCTGGCCCAGCGGCTCCTCCGGGTCCTGTGCCCAACATGCAAAGAGGCCTATACGCCCGACGCATACCAGATGGAGGCCCTTGGCGTGCGGGCCGAAAAGGTAGACGCGTATCGTTTCTACAAGCCGGTGGGATGCCCCCATTGCGAAAATTCTGGATACCGGGGCCGTATCGCGGTTCATGAACTCCTGTGCGTGAACGATGCGGTTCGGGATGCCATTTTGGCCCGCAAGACCTCCGGGGAAATTCGCCGGATTGCCCGAAGAGACGCCAACCTGGTAACCATGCGGGAGGACGCCTTCTACAAAATCATCAAGGGTGTCACCTCCTTTGAAGAGGTGAACCGGGTGATCCCCTGGCAGGAGATTGATGCGGAATTTCGACGCACGCCGGAAGAGATTGTGGCACTGGCTGAAGGAGACGTTGCCGCGGTGAAAGAGACTGCCCTAACCGTTCAAGAGACTGAAAAGGCCGGGGTCGTCAGGGTTGGGGAAGAGGCGGATGGAGGAGTTCAGGAGGAGGTGTACCGGGTTCGATTTGATACGACCACTATCGAACAGGAACGGGAAAGGATCGCCGATTTTTTTAGGGCCTACCGCCGGTTGATGGGCGACCAGGGCCAGGCCCTGAACGCCTCCCATTGGATGGAGGACTTCATTACGTTCATTGTGTTTACGGTGAGGAGGGTTGAGAGTTCCTTTAAATCCCGATTTGTGGAGTTTGTCTTGTCTGCAAGGGGGGGGGAGATTGAGCTGTTGGTGGAGACGCTGATCCCAGGTCAGTTGCCTGCCCCTGCGCAGGTCCACGCCGAAGACAGGAGGGCCCGGCTTCTGGACTTTCTCCTCCCTCTCCCCTCCCAGGGCGCCGGCCTCCCCGCCAAGAGGGAAGCGGAGCTTGTCGGCAGGGAAGGGTCAGGACTCTACAAACGGTACGTGGAAAGGCTGGATTGGGGGACCCGGGGAGGCATTGGGGGGGATTGACTTGGATGAGGGCGCCCATACCTTCCAAGGGACATCAGTCGTCTGCAACCACCCTGTTCCGCCCTTCTGATTTGGCCCTGTACAGATGGTCGTCCGCCTTTTTGAGCAGCCTTTCCACTGGCTCATGGCTATCTGATTCCCCTTCCTGATAGGCGGCGACCCCGAAACTGGCGGTGATGGTGATGGTCTTCTCTTCAAAGGGGATCTGTGTCTCCTCCATTGCGGCACGCAGTTTTTCTGCAACGATTTCTCCTCCCGGGAGTTTGGTTTCAGGAAGCACGATAACAAACTCCTCGCCGCCGTAGCGCGAAACCCAATCCACGTCTTCTCTAATGCGGCCCTGCATGACCTGAACAAATGTCTTCAGGACCCGATCTCCCCCCTGGTGGCCATAGGTGTCGTTCACCCTTTTGAAGTGATCGATATCCGTCATCACCACAGAGAGGGGCGCCTGGTATCGCGCCGCCCGTTTGAATTCCTTTGGAAGCTGTGCGTTCAGATATCCCCGGTTATAGCATCCGGTCAGGGGATCACGGATGGAGAGACGCTTGATCTTTTCGTTGGCCGCTCTCAGGTTTTCAACCGTTTCTCTGAGTTCCCTGTTGATTCGGTTTCGCTCGATGTGGACGCTGCTCCGTGCCAGCAGTTCTTCTTTGGCGAAGGGTTTGACTAAGTAATCGGAGGCCCCCGCCTTGAATACTTCCAGCAGTTCGTACATGGTGGAGGCGCCGGTCAGGACGATAACGGGAATATGGGGCATGGCAAACTCTTTTCGAATCTTATGGCACAGGGTTTTGCCGCTCATGTCAGGCATGTCCAGTGCACTGATCACGATATCGATATGTCCCCCGTTCTTTCTGAGGACGTCGCAGGCCCCCTTTCCATCTTCAACTTCCATCACGTCAATGCCTTCTCTTGAGAGGCAGTTTGCCGCCACCTTTCGGGAAGCGAGTTCATGATCGGCGACCAGCGCGGTCATCCCTTTGGGAATCGCGGCCCGGAAAAGGATTTCATTCGCGGCCGCCAGCACGGCCCCCTTATCAAAAGGCTTGGTGATGAAATCCGCTGCGCCCAGCTCGAAGCCCTTTTTGCGGTCTTCCAGGGTGTCGTTGCTGGTGATGAAGATGACCGGGATGTGATGATCCGGATTTTTGGTGAAAAAACGGGAAAACTGATTTTCTCTTAGCTTTCGGCAGGTTTCAAAGCCGCTTATCATGGGCATCTCAACGTCCAGCGTAACCAAATCGGGGGGATCCGCAACCGCTGACCGGGTCAGGGCCTCGAATCCATCGCCGGCCTCGTCCACCTCGTAACCCCCTTCCTCCAACTCTTCTCTCAGTTTCATTCGCATCATCCGGCTGTCGTCTACAATCAGGATGCGCTTGGATGTCTCGCCCATTTCTATCCCTTCAGATTTGTTTTAACTGATAAAAGACCGTTCTCATGTACCGTTTGGGTTCAAACTCAGGCATGATGTCGGTCAGGGTTTCTGTGGAACCGATGATGAGGTAGCCCTGGGGATCCAATGCCCTTGAGATCCTGTCAAACAGTTTTTTTCGATCCTCCCGGGCAAAGTAGATGGCCACATTCCGGCAGAAAATGATGTCAAAGGCTGAAAGACCCGTGAATGGGGATATCAGATTCAGCTTTTTGAAGGTGGCCATGGATCTGATTTCATCGATTACTTTCCATTGGCCTCCGTTTTTCAAAAAATAGCGCTGCAGTCGTTCTTCGGAGAGGCCTCTTTGTATCTCAACTCGGTTGTATGCCCCGCTGCTGGCCCGGCCCACCGCGTCTCTCGAAATGTCCGTACCCAGAATGGTAATGTCATAGGACTTTAAATCCCCCAGGAGTTCCTTGAGGATAATGGCGATGCTGTATACCTCTTGACCCATGGCGCATGCCGTACTCCAGATACGGATCGGGATCACCGAGTTGGCCGCAGACTTCTCCATTTTTCGGTCCAGAAGGTCCGGCAATATTTTGTACTTGAGGAGTTCGAAAGGGGATTGGTCCCTGAAAAACAAGGTTTCGTTGGTAGTAATCCGATCGATAATCCGTTTTTCCAGGGTGCGAGTGCCGTCCTTCAGGGCCTTATCATACAATTCGCCAAATGATGCGCAGGCGTATTCATTCAACAGGGCGGCCAACCGGCTTTCGATGAGATAGGTCTTGCCAGGCGCCAGATGAACGCCGCATATGCGCTGGATATATTGAGACCATTCTGCAAACTCTCTGGGTTGGATGCGTATGAGGGTCATTCACTGAAAATCCCATCCCTGATCAATCCAGAAGCCGGCAGATCTCATCCGCAATGTTGTCCAGCGGCACAATAAGGTCTACAATCCCCTCTTCCACCGGCCTTCTGGGCATGCTGTACACCACGCTGGAGGCCTCATCCTGGGCCAAGATCAAGGCCCCCTCTTCTTTCATCCGTTTGAGTCCGTTGGTGCCGTCGAACCCCATGCCGGTCATGATTACCCCCAGGGAGTGTCCGTGATAATGTTCCGCAATTGAGAAAAAAAGATGATCGACCGATGGTTTGCAATTGTTCAGCGGGGGGGCATCCACCACTCGAATAATGGTTTCATCGCTGGAGGGGCCCGAAGCCACCGCCATGTGCATGCCGCCCGGCGCCAGGTAGACAACCCCTTCGCGGACCTTTTCTCCGTCTTCAGCTTCTTTCACCGTCATCGCGCTTACGCTGTCGAGTTTTGCGGCCAGTGCCTGGGTGAATAAGGGCGGCATGTGCTGTACAATGAATATGGGGACGCGGCACGCTGCCGGAAGTTTAGTCAGCACGCGAGGCAATGCCGCAGGCCCGCCCGTTGAAATGCCGATGGCCACGGCCCTGATCTCCTTCATGACCGATGAGCGGGGCGTGGTGTTCCCTCTGATATCGGGAATGGCGCTGAAAGGAGAAGGCACTTCCTTGGCGGCAGGCGATGGTTGACTTTGCTGTAGGATGTCCTGGACATGTCTGACCCGCCGAAAGGCAGCAATAACCGTTGACAGGGATTTTTTCAATAGGTCATGATTTTCGGCCAGGTCCCTGCTCAGCGGTTTGGGAATAAAATCGAAAGCCCCAAGGTCAAGGGCCTTGAGGGTGACCCGGGCGCCTTCAATGGAGTGCGTGCTCAGGATGATCACCCCTGGCCGGGGCGTCATCCTGTTCAAATGCGACAGGGCCTCCAACCCGCCCATTTCGGGCATTTCGATATCCAGTGTGATTACATCCGGGCTGAGCCGGGCTGCTTTTGCCAGGGCAATTCTGCCGTTTTGCGCGATGGCTACAACAGAGACATCAGGGATTTCTTCCAACACCCTCTGGACGATTTTTCGATACAGGGCGCTATCATCCACCACCAAAACCCTGAGGGTCTCTTCTTTCGGCATGCTGTCCCTCTTATGAAACTGGATACCGGATGCTGGATACTCGTTTTTGCAGGTTTGAAGTTACGAGTTCGGAGTGCCTAATCACGCCTTGGCGTGATGAAAGATGAAGAATTCCGATTTAAACTTCAAACTGCACACTCCATACTTCAAACTTTAGCTCACTTTAGCC
>Ga0172375_10012621_pt1 | contig 10579 bp, 6 predicted proteins | sample LakKiv1m_FD_114537 | JGI IMG/M metagenome (GOLD analysis project Ga0172375, IMG submission 114537) | Freshwater microbial communities from Kabuno Bay, South-Kivu, Congo - kab_092012_11.1m | ecosystem: Environmental > Aquatic > Freshwater > Lake | place: Democratic Republic of the Congo...
ACCACCGAGACCGCCGTTCTCATGCTGACGCTCAAGGCCGGCGGCGCGCAGGTGAGCCTGTGCGCTTCCAATCCGCTCTCGACGCAGGACGATGTGGCGGCGTCTCTGGCCAAGGATTACGGGGTCCCCGTTTTTGCCATCAAGGGAGAGGACCACAAGACATATTACAAGCACATCGAAGCCGTCCTGGATACCGAGCCGGACCTGACGATGGACGACGGCGCGGACCTGGTTTCGGTCATCCATAAAAAGAAGGGCCATATCCCTCTGGGAGGGACGGAGGAAACGACGACGGGCGTGATCCGCCTGCGGGCCATGGAGGCCGAGGGAAGGCTTCTGTATCCTATCGTCGCCGTCAATGACGCCCAGACGAAATATTTGTTCGATAATCGTTATGGAACAGGGCAGTCTACGATTGACGGCATCATCCGCGCGACGAACAAGCTTGTGGCAGGTACGAATTTCGTCGTCTGCGGCTACGGTTGGTGCGGCCGCGGGGCCGCGATGCGGGCCAAGGGGCTGGGAGCCAATGTGATCGTCATCGAGGTGGACCCTTTCAAGGCCCTGGAAGCGGTCATGGACGGTTTTCTGGTGATGCCCATCGCCCGCGCGGCGAAGATCGGTGATATATTCGTGACGGTCACGGGCGATATCAACGTGATCAGGCCCGAGCACTTCCTTACGATGAAAGACAAGGCGATCGTTTGCAATTCCGGGCATTTCAACGTCGAGATCGACATCCCGGGCCTGCGCCGGCTGGCCAGAAGACAGCGCATGACCCGTGATTTTGTCGAGGAATTTATCCTCCGCGACGGCCGCAGGGTCTATCTTTTGGGAGACGGCCGCCTCATCAATCTGGCCGCCGCCGAAGGCCATCCGGCGCAGGTCATGGACATGAGCTTTGCCAATCAGGCCTTGTCTGCGGAGTTCATGAAAAAGAATTACCGGAAACTCGAAAAGAAGGTCTACAAGGTCCCCGTCGATATCGACAGGCGCATCGCGGAATTGAAGCTGGCTTCTATGGGCGTCAAGATCGACCGCTTGACGACGGAACAGAAAAAATATCTGGCGAGCTGGGAGATGGGCACATAGTGCCCGGCATTAAGGAACGCCCCTCGTCCAAAAGTCGGACTCGGGGTCAATTCGGCCAACAAGCTTATGTTCACCCGCGTTCCATAAGCTTGGGCCTCATTGAGAGATGGGCACATAGTGCCCGGCATTAAGGAACGCCCCTCGTCCAAAAGTCGGACTCGGGGTCAATTCACCTCTGGATTGAAGATTAAGGCCCCTCGTTTCTGAGATAGGCGCTGAAGGAAACTCGGGGTCAATTTCGCACAAACTCATTCAGCGGGAAATCGAGAGGAATCCATGAAGCGAGGGATGAAGATTTTCTTTATAGTCGCGTTGTCGTTGGTTGTGGCGTATCCCGTTTTCGCCAAGGACGTTGATTCCCGTATCAGCCAGGTGACGGTTTATCCTGACAGTGCGCTGATCACTAGGACGGGCACGATCGAGCTGGCCGTTGGCGCCCAGGAAATATCGTTTGCCGACATCATCCCGGACATCGACGAGGATTCCTTGAGGGTTTCCGGCAGGGGAACGGCCTCCGTCAAGATCATGGGCGCCCGGGTGAAAAAAGAATTTTTGCAGGAAGCGGCAGGCCAGCGAGTCAAAGAGCTTGAGCAGCAGATCCAGGCCGCGGCGGACGAGGCGAGGAAGATCGGCGATGCGAAAAATGTCGCGGTTTCCAAGAAGCAGCTTTTGGATGCGGTCTTGAATTTCGCCGGGGAGCAGTTGCCCGAGGACATGGCGACGAAGATGCCTCAGGCCAAAGAACTGGGCGATCTTCTGAATTTCCTGGACGCTTCTTATAAGGATTATTACGCCGTTCTTCAGGGCCTGGATGCGAAGGAAAGGGAGATACGTAAGCAGATGGACGTCTTGCAAAGGGAGTTGGCACAGATATCCCGCTCCCAGAAGATGAAGAGGTCCATCGCCGTCGATGTCGAAACGGCCAAGGCTGGTTCTCTGACATTGGAGGTGACGTATCTGGTCCGGGGCGCGTCCTGGTATCCGGTGTATGAGGCGCGCACGCATTTTGATAAATCCCAGGTGGAGCTGGTGGGTTTCGGCGTGGTCCGCCAGAAGACGGGCGAAGACTGGAAGGATGTGGACGTGACGCTTTCCACCGCCAAGCCGACGGTTTCAGGGCATATGCCGGATCTCTCGTCGTGGATCTTGAGGCCTTACGAGCCGCCTCAACTTGCCAGGCGTAAAGGGATCTTCGGCGCCCAGAAGGCGATGCTCGCTTCCCGGGAGCAGTCCTACGATATGGCGATGGAGAAGGATGCGATGATGGAGACCGTCGGAGCTTCGGCGCCGATGGAAGAAGAGGCCAAAATGGAATATGCGGCCGTCGAGGAAAAAGGCGTTTCCATCGTCTATAAGATCTCCAAAAAAGCGACGATCAAGGCGGACGGTTCCGAAGAAAGGCTGCCGGTCCTGGCGCAGGACCTCGACGCGAAATTCCAGTATTCGGCGTATCCGAAGGCGAGCGCTTTCGCCTATCTGACGGCGCGTGTCACCAACCAGAAGGATCTGCAACTTTTGCCCGGACGCATGAATGTTTTTCTGGAAGGGGATTTTGTGGGCGTTTCCCAGCTTGCGGCGATAGCCCCGGCCGAGGAATTCGACCTTTATCTGGGTATTGACGAGAATGTCAAGGTCAGGAAAGAAGAGATCGAGCGCAAGGTCGATGATGTCCTGTTGGGCGGCATCCCCGCGCCGAACCGCAAGATCACGATTGTTTTCAAGACAACGGTCGAGAATTATAAGAATAAGGATATCACGTTTGAGTTGTTCGACTCCGTCCCTGTTTCGGAAGACGAACGGATCAAGGTGCGCGTGGAACGCGTCACTCCGGAGCCGAAGGAGAAGGACTATAAGGACAAGAAGGGTGTTTGGCGCTGGGAGTTGAAGCTGGAACCGCGCGCCAAAAAAGAGATCTCCTATACGACGATCATCGATTACCCGAGGAGCCTCCAGGTCGAGGGGCTTTAAGGACAGCGATCAGTTTATCAGCGAGAAGTTTGTAAGTGACGAGGGGAATGTATGACATTGAAACGCATAGCAGTTTTGACCAGTGGCGGGGACGCGCCCGGCATGAACGCCGCGATCCGCGGCGTCGTGCGTGCAGCTTTTGCCCATAAGCTGGAAGTCTACGGTGTTTTTCGCGGCTACACCGGGTTGATCAATGACGACCTGAAACCTTTAACGCATCGCTCGGTGTCCAATATCGTCAACCGCGGAGGCACGATCCTGAAGACTTCTCGATGCCCCGAGTTCATGACCAAGGAAGGGCAAAAGAGGGCTGTCGATATCCTGCAGCGCAACAGCATAGACGCCCTTGTCGTCATCGGCGGCGACGGCAGCTACCGGGGCGCGCAGATCCTTTCGCGGGAGTGGCATATCCCCTGCGTGGGCCTGCCGGGGACCATCGACAACGATTTGAACGGGACGGACAGGACGATCGGTTCGGATACGGCGGTGGAGACGGCGCTCGACGCTATCGACAAGATCAAGGACACCGTTAATTCGATGGAGAGGATCTTTGTTGTTGAGGTCATGGGGCACCACAGCGGCTATATCGCCCTGAAATCCGCCTTGGCCGGCGGCGCCGAACAGGTCCTGATCCCGGAAATAAAATTCGATATCCAGGAAATTTGTCACGAGATCACGGAAGGTTATATTAGAGGAAAGGCAAGCTGGATCATCGTGGTCGCCGAAGGGGCGATCAAGGGAGCGGACCTTGCCCAGCAGATCACGGAGATCACGGATTTAGAGACACGCGTCGTCGTTTTGGGGCATATCCAGCGCGGAGGATGCCCGACGGCCGAAGACCGTATCCTCGGCAATCGTCTGGGTGCGGCGGCGGTGGAGCTTTTGGTGAAGGGCGTCAACGGTGTGGCCGTAGGCATCAAATGCGACCAGGTCCATGCCGTGGATTTCGAAGAGGCGGTCCAGCATGTGACGCTTGATACGAAAGAAGATTTGAGATTGATCAAACTGTTAACCTAAAGAAAAATAAACTTTGCTCCTTGCGTATAAATCTTGAAAATTTCTGTCTGCATCCAGCCTCGTCAGAGCCTCGGCGGGCAGTCATAAATTTTCAAGATACGCTTCGGAGTTAATCCCGCCAGAGGCGGGATTAAGGAGATGAACATGGACAGTAAGAAGATGGACAGCCTGGTGATGGACCTTGTGACGGGGTCTGACGCCAAGACAAAAGAAAATGCGGTCAATGCGATCTGGCAGGCGGCTTACAGCGCGGATGTCTGGCCTGCTTCGATCCATGATTTATATAAGGCCCGCGGCGAGGGCAGGCAGGGAGGCTATACGGTCCCCGCCATGAACCTGCGCACATTGACGTATGACATGGCGCGCGCCATTTTCAAGGAAGCCATGAAGATCAATGCCGGCGCGTTCATCTTTGAGATCGCCCGTTCCGAGATGGGTTACACCGACCAGAAGCCCCTGGAGTATACGAGCGTGATCCTGGCGGCGGCGGTGCGCGAGGGGTATCAGGGCCCGGTCTTCATCCAGGGTGACCATTTCCAGGTCAACGCCAAGAATTATCAGGCGGATCCTCAAAAGGAAATCGACAGCCTGAAGAAGCTGATCAAGGAAGCGATCGAGGCGGGTTTCTATAACATCGATATCGACAGTTCCACCGTTGTGGACTTGAGCAAGGAAGACCTCCTGGCCCAGCAGAAACTGAATTCCGAGATCTGCGCGGAACTGACCGCGTATATCCGCGGCATCCAGCCGAAAGGCGTTACCGTTTCCGTCGGCGGCGAGATCGGCGAGGTGGGAAGCAAGAATTCCACTCCGGAAGATATGCGCGCTTTCATGCAGTTGTATCTGGAGAAACTTCCCCGGGGCATGGAGGGGATTTCCAAGATCAGCGTCCAGACAGGCACGAGCCATGGCGGCACCGTTCTGCCCGACGGAACGATCGCCAAGGTGAAGCTCGATTTTAACGTGCTCAAGAGCATCTCCGAAGTGTGCAAACAAGAGTTCAAGATGGCCGGCTCTGTCCAGCACGGCGCATCAACATTGCCCGAGGCGGAGTTTCATAAGTTCCCCGAGTTCGACGCGGCGGAGGTGCACCTGGCGACACAGTTCCAGAACATGGTGTTCGACAGCCCGCATTTCCCCGCAGACCTGAAAAAAAAGATCTACGATTGGCTGAAGGTCGAGGCCAAGAACGAATTCAAGCCGGGCATGACCGACGAGCAGTTTTTCTATAAATCAAGGAAGAAAGCCCTCGGGCCGTTCAAGAAAGACATCATGTCCATCAACGAGAGGGACATGATCGCCAAAGAGGTCGAATCCAAATTCGCATTCCTCTTCGGCCAGTTGAAGATCAAGGATTCCGCCAAGGCGGTCAAGCAGTTCATCAAAAAGGTCAAGGTCGAGATGGCCTTTAGCGCCGAGCATCATAAGAAGGCCGAAGCGTTCGAGGGAGACGATTGACGCAGAAGGCGTCATACCCGCGCAATTCCAAATAAGCGCGGGGTATTGCATGAATTTTTGACAAAGAATTAATGCAGTTTTGGGAGGGCAATTTATGAGATCCGATGCCATCAAAAAGGGTGTTGAGCGCGTGCCGCACAGGGCGTTGTTGCATGCCACCGGTGTTTCCAGGAGGGACATGTCCAAGCCTTTTATTGCGGTGGCGACGAGCTTTAACGACATCATTCCCGGCCATATCGGCATGCGGGACCTGGAGCGTTTTATCGAACGCGGTATCGCTGCCGGCGGCGGCGTTCCGTTCTTTTTCGGCATCCCGGGCATCTGCGACGGCATTGCCATGGGGCATCCTGGCATGCGTTATCCGTTGGCGCTTCGCGAATTGATCGCCGACTCCGTGGAATCATTTGTCAACGCGCATAGCCTCGATGGGTTGGTTTGCCTGACGAATTGCGACAAGATCACGCCGGGAATGCTGATGGCGGCGGCGCGCCTGGATATTCCCGCGATCGTCGTGACGGCCGGGCCCATGCTTTCCGGCCGCTATAAGGGCAAGCGCCTTTCTTTGGTGGGCGACGCCTTTGAGGTGGTCGGGAAATTCAAGCGCGGCGAGATCGGCGAGAAAGACCTGGCCTGTTTCGAGATGGAATCCTGTCCTGGCGCCGGCGCCTGCCAGGGATTATATACGGCCAATACGATGGCCTGTATCACGGAAGCCATGGGCATGTCTTTGCCTGGATGCGCCACAGCCCTGGCTGTTTCCGCCAAGAAACGCCGCATTGCCGAGGAGTCCGGCGAGAAGATCGTGGATTTGGTGAAAAAGAATGTGACGTCGCGCTCGATCATGACGCGCCGGGCTTTTGAGAACGGCATCCGCATCGACCTGGCCCTGGGCGGTTCCACCAATACCGTCTTACATCTGTTGGCTATTGCCAGGGAAGCGGGCGTGCCTTTGGGTTTAAAAGACTTTGACCGTTTGAGCAAGGAGACGCCCCATATCACTGATCTTTTGCCGGGCGGAAAACATTTCATGGAAGACCTGGATTATGCAGGCGGGATCCCTGCGGTCATGAAGAGATTGAAGAAAAAGATCGCTCTTTGTCCGACAGTGAGCGGCCTCTCGACGCATCAGATCGCAGACAGGGCTGTCGTCAGCGATGAAGACGTCATTCGTTCGATGGATGAGGCATATCACGAAGAAGGCGGGATCGCGATCCTGCACGGCAATCTGGCGCCGCGCGGCGCGGTGGTCAAGCAGTCCGCCGTCAGCGAGGCGATGAGTGTGTTTACAGGCAAAGCGAAGGTCTTTGAGCGGGAAGAAGACGCCCAGAAGGCTATTCTTTCCGGTGCCATCAAGCCCGGGATGGTCGTCGTGATCCGCTATGAAGGGCCGAAAGGCGGCCCCGGGATGCGCGAGATGCTGGCGCCGACCGCGGCCATCGTGGGTATGGGTTTGGCCGACAGTGTGGCCTTGATCACGGACGGCCGGTTTTCCGGTGGCACGCAAGGATGTTGCATCGGCCACGTTTCTCCGGAGGCGGTCGAGCTCGGGCCTATCGCGGCCATCAGGAACGGCGATGAGATCCTGATCGATCTGCCTAAAAGAAAATTGGAGTTGAAAATTTCCGCAAAAGAGTTAAAATCAAGACTCAAAAAGGTCAAGATCCCGGCTCCCAACGTGACCGGCGGCTACCTGTTAAGGTATTCGCGGATGGTTTCTTCGGCCGATGAGGGAGCGATACTTAAGCCGTTTTAATACAAAGAGATACAACCCATGGCAACAATGAATGGTGCACAAATATTGATCGAATGCCTCAGGCGTGAAGGCGTGGAGGTGATCTTCGGTTACCCCGGAGGCCAGATCCTGCAGACGTTTGATGCCCTTTATGATGTCAAGGACATCAAGTTTATCCTGACACGCCATGAGCAGGGGGCGGCCCATGCCGCAGACGGCTATGCGCGCGCGACCGGCAAGGTGGGCGTCTGTATATCGACCTCCGGCCCCGGCGCCACGAACCTGGTGACCGGCATTGCGAACGCTTTTATGGATTCCATTCCCATGGTTGCCATTACGGGCCAGGTCCGCACGTATCTGATCGGCAACGACGCTTTCCAGGAGTCCGACGTGACGGGGATCACGCGGTCGATCACCAAACATAATTTCTTGGTCAAGGATATCAAAGATCTGGCGCGGACGGTGCGCGAAGCGTTCTATATCGCATCGACGGGCCGGCCGGGGCCGGTCGTGATCGATTTTCCCTCGGACGTCCAGAACGCGAAGATGGAATTTGAGTGGCCGGAATCGGTTTTCCTGAGAAGTTATCAGCCCCGTTTTGAAGGGCATCCGGGGCAGATCAAGAAGGCCGCCAGGATGATCGAAAAGGCCGCGCGCCCCATCCTTTATATCGGCGGCGGCATCATCTCATCGAACGCCAGCGAAGAATTGAAGGTGCTCGCCGAAAAAAACCAGTTGCCGGTGACGACGACCTTTATGGGGCTGGGGGCTTTCCCCGGCGAGCATCCTTTGTGCCTGGGGATGCTGGGCATGCATGGGACGGCCTACGCGAACCACGCGATCATGGAATCGGACCTGATCATTGCGGTCGGCGCGCGTTTTGACGACCGCGTGACCGGGCGCATCGATGCGTTCGCGCCGCATGCCAAGATCATCCATATCGATATCGACCCGACGTCCATCAGCAAGAACATCCGCGTGGACGTGCCGATCGTCGGAGACGCCAAAGAGGTCCTGCGCGATCTGATCGGTTATATACGCAAAAAGCCCGATACGGCCGCGTGGCGGGCGCAGATCGAAAAATGGCGCAAGCAGTTCCCTCTGAGCTATAAACAGGATGAGGTCTTGAGGCCCCAGTTTATCATCGAAAAGATCCAGGAGCTGACAAAAGGGGATGCTATCATCGCGACGGAGGTTGGCCAGAACCAGATGTGGGCATGCCTGTTCTATCAGCACGCCCATCCGCGCACATGGATTTCGTCCGGCGGCCTGGGCACGATGGGTTTTGGCCTGCCGGCGGCCATCGGCGCGCAGTTGGGGCGTCCTGAAAAGGTTGTTTTTGATATTGCGGGCGACGGTTCGATCCAGATGAACATCCAGGAGCTGGCCACCGCCGTGCAGAACAAACTGCCCGTCAAGATCGCCATCCTCAACAACGGCTATCTCGGCATGGTGCGTCAATGGCAGGAGCTTTTTTATAACAAGCGCTATTCCCATACCCCGATGCAGAACCCTGATTTCGTGAAGCTTGCCGAGGCTTACGGCGCCAAAGGCATGCGGATCACGAAAAAAGAAGATGTGGCCGCTGCGATCAAGGAAGCCCTGGCCACGCCCAATGTGGTGGTGATGGATTTTGTTATCGAGCCCGAAGAGAATGTCTTTCCCATGGTGCCGGCAGGCGAGGCTTTGAACCGCATGCTGGGAGGGATGGCGTAATACAGTCATAAGCTATAAGCTGTAAGCTATAAGTTATAAGGCGGAAACTATGAAACATACCATAGCCGTTTTAGTCGAGAACAGGTTCGGAGTCCTGGCCCGGGTGGCAGGGTTGTTTTCCGCCCGCGGCTATAACATCGATTCGTTGACGGTTTCCGAGACCCAGGACCCCAGCGTCTCGCGCATGACGATCGTCGTCAATGCCGAAGACGAGAGGATTTTAGAGCAGATCAAAAAACAGCTCAACAAGCTGATCGACGTCATCACCGTGACGGACTTTACGAAAAAGGCTTATGTCGAGCGGGAGCTTGCGTTCATCAAGGTCCTGATCGATGCCAAGACGCTGCCGCAGCTTCGCCGGGTCATCAAGCGCGCCAAGGCGGAGATCCTCGAGAAGAAGCCGGATTATGTCGTCGTGGAGGTGGTGGCGGACGCCGATCACGTCAGGAATTTTATCAATGAACTGAAAAGTTTCAAGGTCCTGGAACTCGTCAGGTCCGGACGCGTGGCTGTAGCGATATAAAGGAAATAATCGGGAAATAACAGATAGCAGCCGGCTGCCGTCGGGATACCGACGCGGCCGGGGCACATCAGAAAGGGGAGCGTTTTTATGAAAATTTATTACGACAACGATGCGGACCTTTCCCATTTGAAAGGTAAAAAGATTGCGATCATCGGTTATGGGATCCAGGGCCGGGGCCAGGCACTGTGCCTGCGCGACAGCGGCCTGGATGTCGTGGTTTCCGAGATGGCGGGAACGCCTAATTTCGAGCTGGCCAAGAAGGATGGTTTTACTCCCGTGAGCGCGGCCGATGCCGCGGCCCAGGCGGATGTCATCCAGATCCTGACACAGGATCATGTGCAGGCCAAGGTGTACACGGATGCCATCAAGCCGAACCTGAAAAAAGGCAAAGTGCTCGTCTTTTCGCATGGCTTTAATATCCGTTTTAAACAGATCAAACCGCCGAAGAACATCGACGTCATCATGATCGCGCCCAAAGGCCCGGGGGCCCTCGTGCGCCGCATGTATGAAGAGGGCAAGGGTGTTCCGTGCCTCGTCGCCGTCCATCAGGACGCTTCAGGCAATGCCTTGAAGATCGCTCTGGCTTATGCCAAGGGCATCAAGGGGACGACCGCCGGCGTTATTGAGACGACATTTGCCGAAGAGACGGAAACAGACCTGTTCGGCGAACAGGCCGTTCTTTGCGGAGGCGTTTCGGAATTGATCAAGGCGGGTTTTGATACGCTGGTGGAAGCCGGCTACCAGCCGGAGATCGCGTATTTTGAGGTGTTACATGAGTTGAAGCTAATCACGGACCTGATCCAGGAACGCGGTATTTCCGGGATGAGGAGAGGCGTGTCCAACACGGCCTGCTACGGTGACCTCTCGCGCGGCCCGCGCATCATCACGGCCAAGACGCGTAAAGAGATGAAGAAGATATTGAAAGAGATCGTCAAGGGCAGGTTCGCCAAGGAGTGGATCGCCGAAAACGTCGCCGGACGTCCGAATTTTGACCGTCTGCTCAAAGAAGGCGATGAGCACCTGATCGAGAAAGTGGGCAAGCAGCTGCGCGACATGATGCCGTGGATGAAGAA
>Ga0172375_10012622_pt1 | contig 10578 bp, 4 predicted proteins | sample LakKiv1m_FD_114537 | JGI IMG/M metagenome (GOLD analysis project Ga0172375, IMG submission 114537) | Freshwater microbial communities from Kabuno Bay, South-Kivu, Congo - kab_092012_11.1m | ecosystem: Environmental > Aquatic > Freshwater > Lake | place: Democratic Republic of the Congo...
CATCCCGAATCCGGAGCGGCGTATCAGTGTGCGGTTGCGGTCTCTCCCATTCAGGACGGCGGCGGTTGCGCGACCCACGTGGTCGCGGTGCAGCGGGACGTCACGCACGAAGCGGAACGGAGCGACCTTCTGCAGCGGGCGCAAAAGCTCGATCTGGCCGGGCGGTTGGCCGGCGGGCTGGCGCATGACTTCACCAATCTGCTGCAAGTCATCGCCGGCAACGCCGAACAGGCGCTGGACGATCTCACGGATGAGGACGCCCGGCGCGCATCCCTGCGCGAACTCCTGCGGGCGACCGAGCAGGCCGCAGTTTTGACGCGGCACCTGTTGGCGCTCAGCCGCCGGCAGCCTCTGAACGTTGTCCCCACGCTGTTGAACGCCTGCCTGCTGGACGCGGTCAAGAACATGCGGCCGCTGCTTGGCGACGGGGTTGCGGTGACGACCGCCCTCGAGGAGGACATTCCCCCCATTCAGGTTGATCCGGATCGTATCGGCCAGGTTCTCCTAAACCTCTGTCTCAACGCGCGGGACGCCATGCCGGACGGCGGGACGATCACCATTCGAACCCAGGTTGGCAGGGTCAAGCCTGAGGAGGCGGCGCGCATGGGGATGGTCGCGGGACCGGCGGCGGGCTTTTCGGTCAGCGACACCGGAACCGGCATGCCGCCGCATGTGCTCGAACATGTGTTCGAGCCGTTCTTCACGACCAAGGCCAGGGACAAGGGAGCGGGATTGGGATTGGCGACCGCGTATGCCATCGTCAAGCAGCATGGCGGGCACATGGACGTCACGACCGGGTTGAACGCGGGAAGCACGTTCACGATCTGGCTGCCGGTCAGGACCAAGAGCGGCGCGGAGGGGCGCGTGGACGTGGATCTGGCGGCGCTCCGCGGCAACGGCGAGACCCTGCTGGTGGTGGAAGACGAGGAAGCCGTGCGGCGCATTCTCGTCAGCCATCTGACCCGCCACGGCTACACGGTGCTGGAGGCGGAAGACGGCGTGTGCGGGCTGGAGCGCTTCCGCGCGCATGACCGGGAAATCCGGCTGATCGTGTGCGACGTGCTCATGCCGCGCATGGGCGGGATTGAGCTGATCGAGAGCATCCGCCTGGGCGGGTCCCTCTTGCCGGTTCTCTTTGTGTCGGGCTATGCCGACATGGTCAGCGACCGCGGGCGCGCGCTGCTGTCGCTTCCCGACGTGGCCTGCCTGAACAAGCCGGTGGCGTTGAAGCAACTGCTCTCCAAGGTGCGCGAGCTGCTGAACGCGTAACCGCGAAGAGCGCGCATCGCCGGCCAATTTCCATCATAACCACATCTGGAATTTTGACTACACGGGCATTCGCCGATGCCAACGGGCTCCCCGACAGTTGCATCCACTTCGTCACCGTGCCCGCCTGGAGCATCCCGCGTCTTCCGGAGCCGGGAAGCGAATCCGAGAGCGAACGATCGCTTGCGGCGCTGGTGCCGATCCCCCTCGATGGGAACGGCCGTCCCGTGGAGGCCGTCCTGCGTCTCGCCTTGGCCGGCAACCGCCTGCTGCTGCGTGTGGACACCGCCGACGCTTCGCCCCGCCGCGGTGTCCACCTGTGGGAAGGATCGAGCGTCGAGGTGTTTGTCGCGCCTGAACCGGGCAAGCCGCGCGTTCAGTTGATCGCCGCGCCCGAACTGGGCGGCCACCCCGCCACGGCCGGCTGGGCGTCGCAAAACAGGATTCAGCCGCTCGAGGGCGTTTCGCTGGCCGGCGGGAAAACCCCAACCGGATGGCGGCTGATCCTGCATGCGCCGCTTGAACGATTGGGCCTTGCCGCCGGTTGCGAAAGCTTTGCGCTGGATGTGGTCGTCAACGCCACAGCTCCGGGCGCCTCCGGCCTGAGCCGCACGCATCTGGCGTGCGAGCACAATCCCGTTCCCGGTTCAACCTGCTATGCCCGCGTCACGGTCATGGCGCAACCGGGCTCATAGCGGGCGCCGGTGAAGCAGTCGCTACCGCTCGCCACGAAAGCCTTGTCGAATTGAGGCTCTTACGATTACGAATCAACGACCTCAACAGAACTGCCATGCGCCCGAGCCGGAAAATCGGTCGTCCGCGTCGCGGGCGCTTTTTTCCTTCCGTCAGCCGCCGAGTTCAACGCAGCGCCGGCGGTAGTGCAGGTAGTTCTCGTAGCTGACCTCGACCGGCACGCCGTGATCGCACGTGGGGATGTAGCCGCCGTGTTGGCGCATGAAGGGAAGGATGCGCTCCAGCATCCGGTCAATCTCCTTCTTGCCCTGCGCCAGCACGCGCTTGTCGATGCCGCCGCTGATCACCAGATCGGGGTACCGTTCGCGCGTCGCCACCACGTCGCAGTGGCTGGCCACCTCAAAGGGGCTCATCACGTCCATGCCGATGCTCTCCCGGTAGATCGGGATGACCGGGTCGGCGTAGCCGTCGGTGTCTACCTGCACGAAAAGATGCCGCGAGCGGTCGCCCTGGCGCGCCTTCACGTTGGCGATCAACTGCTGGTAATAGGGCAGCAGGAACGTTTTCATCATGTCCGGAGAGATCAGCGCGCCGTGGTTGTAGCAGATGTCCTCGGCGAAAAAAATCTCGTCCAGCGTGACGTGCCGCTGGTGGCGGGCGATGACCGCGTCGGCCAGCTCCAGCCAGGCGCGCATGCAGTCGTGAACCACGTCGGGCATGTCGTAGAAGGCGTACAGTAGCGTCTCGGGACCGATCAGGCTGCGCAGGTACATGTAGCCGCCGATCAGATGCTGGGCGATCATCACTCCGCCGCTGGTCGCAGCCGCAGCCGCGGCCGCCCCGTCGCGCTCGCAGGCCGCCACCCGCTCGGGGTTCTCCGGGTTCAAGCGCCACTTGACGTTTTCGACCCAGGTCTTCCGATCCTTGACCGGATGGTCAACATACTCCGGCATGAAGCCGTGGCGGCGTCCCTTGAAGTACAGGACATGCCTTCCGGCGGCGTCCTGGACGATCTCCGTTTCGCCCCGATCCTCGATCACCCGGCTTTCAAACGCCGGCAGGAACGCCGCCTCGCACCAGCCCAGCCCGCCGAGCGCATGTTTGCCTGGGGGGTCGAATTGGAACAGCTCGGCGGGATTGGCATCCGCAGGCATGCCCTCGGCTTTCCAGCGGGCGATCGTTTCGTCCCAGATATAGAATTCGCGCCGGAAGAGCGGGGCTCCCGGCCGGAGCGCGTAGGCGTCGCGCAGTTTGCGCGCTGCCGCAGTCATCTTTTCACGTGGCGTCAGGGTATGGATGCCGTTCTGCTCATTCATCTGTCGCAATCCTTGGGTTCGATCTTGCGGCGTTCATCACGCGCGAATCGGGAGAGTTTCACACGGGCCCGGCGTTTGACAAGGCGAAAGGGGGCGAAGAGCAGGGCAAACGCGCGGATGCGTTTGCCCTGGGGCGAAGCGGACGCCTGCGGAGCCTGGCGCGTCGTGACCGCCATGCGCGCCGCGTCACTTCACCTCGATCTCCACGCTCTCGCTGTGGCTGTTGAACTCGGGGGCGTACATGCACTGGATGCTGGCGATGCCGGTCTGGTACCTGCCCTTCAACTGGATCCGCACGCTGTACTCGAAAACGTATACGCCCTTGGGCAGGTAGGGGATGAAGAAGTGGCTCGCCGTGTCGCGCGTGCTCTCGTAGTACGCCAGTCCGTCCTGGAACTTCGTCTGACTCAGGACGTTCACCGGCTCCGTGCCGCTGCCGCGCTGATCCTTCAAGTGCACATATTCCATGTCGCGGTCCACGCGCAGCTCGATCCGGCAGACCAGCTCGTCACCCACCGCCAGCGCGCCTTTCACCGGCTCCAGCACCTGCCCCTTCTTGGTCGCTTCCTTGCGGTAGAGCGTCTTCTTGAGCTTCAGCGGCGTGCCCTCATAGGGCGTGACCTTGGTCATGTCCTCGAGGTACTGCCAGTGGACGCTGCCCCAACTCACGCCCTCGTCGGTCTTCTTGACCTCGATCTTGCCCATTGCCGGCTTGATCTCGCCGCGCACGAACTTCTGTTCGTAGAAGCCGGTGCCGGCCTCGACCTTCTCCGGTTTGATGGTCTCGCCGCCGAGGCTCACCTCGACCAGCGCATCGCTGGCCAGCATATTCTTGCCGCGCAGCAACAGTCCGTAGACCGCGTCCGCCGTGGCCTTGGTGGTCTTCCAGTCCTGCGTCTGCTTCTGCTTGAGCAGCCAGACCTTGCAGTCCTCGACCGCCTGCGCGTCGCCCATGACCTCGTCGAACGCCTCGATCATCAGCGCCTGGGTCTCGATCGGCGCCCGATACCACCACCAGCTCAACTCGGTGTCGCGCCAGAACAGGCCCAGTTCCTCGTTGCTGACGCTGCGTTCCTTGATGGACTTCATGATCGCGCCCGGCGTCTCGGCGTCGCCGAAGCGCTTCATGCCGATGGCGAGGTGCCCCTGGCTCTGCCGGTAATCCAGCTTCAGCCAGTGCTTCTTCGCCTGCTTCATGTAGAAGTCCACGGCGTCCTGGTGCTCCCCGGCGATCGCCTTATCCTTGAGGAAGAAGCTCCGGCCGTAGAGGTAGAACGCGTCAATCGAACTCGGCACGTAGTCCTCCGGGTTCTTCCAGTGCTTGAGAATGTCGTGGTAGTTCTCGTCCATCCACGAATCGAGCGCGCCGAGCGACTTGATCGCCAGCGACATGTCGATGCCTTCCGCGCCAAGATGCCGCATCCGGCCGAAGCCGGTCGTGATGTAGAGCGTGATGTAATGATCGCCCCGGCAGCCGGGAAACCACGGCCACAAGCCGTCGCCGAGCTGCATCTGCGCGAGCTTCTGGAACGTGCTGCGCGTCTCGCTGTCGAGCCGGTTGGCGTCGAAGAGGATGCCGACGTTGCGCCGCGCCTGGCTTTCGTCCTGCGCCTGCCGAAGCCAGGGCGTCTCCTCGATCATCACCGACTTCAGATCCTGGTTCTTCTCCAGCGGACTGTCCAGCGCCGGGGTGTTCTTCCAGAGGTCGAAGATGCGCCGGATCTTCGGGTCGGAGTTGGCGATAAACCGGGCCAGCGCGTTGGCGTAGAGCCGGTTGAAAGTCTGTTCGCTGCACTCGTGCGGGTATTCCATCAGGTACGGCAGCGCCATCACCGCGTACCACGCCGGCTGGCTGACCATCTGCACGGTCAGGTTCTCGCTCTTCAACGTCCGCGACTTGCCGGACTGCAACAGCTTGGTGAACTCGAACTTCTTGGTCTGCGCCCCGCGGATCGGCAGCGGCAGCGACTCGATCACCAGGATGCGCCGCGACAGCACCGGCAGGTTGCCCTCCTCGCCATCGCTCAGCCGGTCGGTCGCGCCGACGGCCTTGTAGGTGAGGAAGTCACAGCCATCGGGGATCGCGATCCGCCAGGCATAGGTTTGCGCTTCCTTCGAGGCCACATCAAATGCGATCTCCGGCGTCTTGAGTTCCAGACTCTGCGTCACATCCTTCAGTGTTCGCGCATCCGCGAACGTCAGGCGCACCTTGCCGGTCTGGCGGGCGGCGGACTGGTTGCTGACTTTGACCGTGAACTCGATGATGTCGCCCTCGCGCACGAACCGGGGCGGGTTCGGCTCGACCATCAGATCCTTGGCCGTGACGGTCTTGTCCTGCAGGAACCCGCTGCGCAACTCGCGGTCGTGGACGAAGCCCATGAACTTCCACTCCGTCAGCGCCTCCGGCATGGTGAACTCCAACTTCACGACGCCCTCGGCATCGCTGACGATGTGGGGGAAGAAGAACGCCGTCTCGTTGAGGTTCTTGCGCGCCGTGACCTTGCCGAGGTCCGGACCGCGCTCCGACAGTGCCTCGCCACCGGGACCGGCTTCCGCTCTGTCCTGCCCCTTGGCCTTGTCCTCCAGTGCCAATCTGCGGACCTCCACCGCATTGCCGCCAGGCTTGGCGGCTTTTGCCATCGGCCCGCCCGGTGGCATGCCAGTAGTAGCAGCCATCGGCACGCCATTCATTTCCATTTCGCCGCCCTCCGCGGCGCGTTTCCGCATCATCCTCATGCCACCGCCTATACCGGGACGGCCACCGAAATGGCCGTACCCCCAGAGGTTGGCGGAGATGTCGGCGGGATAGTGCCGGTAGGTCAGTTCGGCCGAGCGGCCTTCCTGCCGCCAGCCGCCGAGGATGTGTTGAAAGCCGGCCGCACCGTTCTCGAATTGCGCGCTGACGTAGCTGTTTTCGCGCCGGAACATGTTGAACGCCTGCATCCACGGGTGTGGCTTGTACTGGTCCAGCGAGGCGTCATAGAGCGTCGCCACCATCTCGGCGACCGCCTTTTGCGCGTCCTTGCCGGTGATGACCGCCGTCCACGTCTCCTGCTTGCCGGGATCGAGCTTCGAGGTGAAGTGTTCCCACTTGATCGCGAGGTTCTTGTTCGACCACGGCACATCAATTACCCGGTCCTGCAGGTATGCCCGGTTCTCGCGGACATAGGTGAGGCGCAGCGTGAAGCCGCCGCGCATCTCCTCGGTCGCCGCCTGCTCGATCACTTCCTGTGTCCGGTTCTCGCCGGTCCAGAAGGCGCGCAGGATCTTGCCGCGATGTTCCAATTCGACGTACGCCCGGCCGGTGTCGTAGCCGGTGCCCCAGAGCGCCACAAAGCTCTCGCCCGGTTCGACCGACCATTTCGGCGCGGCAAAATGGTTCGCCAGTTTGACCGGGTACTTCGTGCCCTTGAGGTCCACCACCTGCAACGTCTGGCGCGCAGTCACGGCCTTGCCGAACCGGTCCCGGGTCTCCAGCATCGCCCGGTAGATGCCGGCCTTGAGCGGCGTCTCGATCTTCACGCTGCCGGTTGCGTCGGCCTTGAATGCCTGTTGCGCCACCATTTCGGCCAGTTCCCACGAATCGGGGTTGGCCGGATCGGCCTTCGGTTCGCCGCCCTTGCCCATATTTCGCCGGTACCACCAGTAATCGTAACCCGTCGCCTGCGCCTCCGCACGAACCACGTTCTCCGGCTGTTTCAAGACGTAAAGCTTCACCGTGCCTTCAGCCGTTTGCGGCTCGCCGTCGAGCGAGGTCGTGCGGATCGTCCACTCGACCGGTTTCTCCGGCGTCTGCCACGCGTCGGCGTTGATCGTGGCCGAGAGCGCCGTGTAGCCGACGCGGGTGGTCTGGCTGTCGGAGCGCGTCTCGCCGGTCGAGTCGGTCACATCGGCGGAGACGTTGAAGCAGAACGTCGGCTCGGTCTTCTCGGCCACCGTCAGGTCCGGCAGCGCGTTGAACGTGATCGTGAACGAGCCGTCCGCGGCGGTGGTGGTCGTGCCGTGGGCGATGTTCTGGCTCTCGCCGCGGTTCGGCGGCAGGCACCACCGGCCCCACCAGCACCACGGTGGGAACTGCACTTCGCGCACGACGCGCCACTTCACCTTTGCGCCACCGATGGCCGCGCCCGTGTAGGCGGTGGCCTTGCCGGGCATCGCGACTTCCCCGCCCAGCTTCGGCGCGTCCTTCGGTTTCGACAGCTCGACCTGGAACTTTGGCCGCTTGTATTCCTCGACGTTGAAATGCGCCCAACCGTTCGGCCCGTTCTGAACCTGCAACGTCATCTGCCCGGTCACCGTGCCGCCCGGCGCCGTGAAGCTGCCGGAGAACGCGCCGTAGTCGTTGCACTTCTGCTGCTGTTTGGCGACTTCCTTGCCGTTGGAGTCGCGGAAGATCACCGTCAACGTCTGCCCCGGCAGCACGCGGTAGTTGTTCCCCTCGGTGTCGACGTGATAGCAGATGCCCTTGTACTGGATCGTCTGCCCCGGCCGGTAGAGCGACCGGTCGGTGAAGAACACCGTGTTCTGCGACGGCGTCGGCTTGCCGGCCCGGCCAAGATAGAACTCGTTGTCGCTCGCCACCGCCTGTCCGTCCTTCTCGGCGAGGAGCAGGAATTGCCGGTCGCCGCCCTCGAAGCGGAACATCCCGTTCGCGTCGGTCTTCGTCTCCGCTCCCGGCTTGAGTTTGCCTTCCCGGTCACGCGTCCATGACCGCACCTTCGCGCCCGCGGCCGGCGCGCCGCTTTGCGCCTGCAACACAAACCCATCGAGGGCCCCCTCGTAGTGGCGTTGTCGGACCACGAGCGCTAGTTCGCTGACCCAGACGAACGCCGCCGAGACCTGGTTCTCATGCTCGCCGAAGTTCTTGTCCTGGCTGGCGAGGATGATGTAGAAGCCCGGCTTGAGATCCTTCGCCACCGGCACCTTCTCCGTCCGCTCCCGGTAATCCGTGGTGGCCGGCAACGCGGCGTCCCACGAACGGGCCGGCTGCCTGGCGATCAACTCCTTGATGAGCTTGTCATCGAACCCGCCACCGAAACCCCAGCGTTGCCGCGCGACGAACGCGTCGAAGTCATACGGCACGGCGCGGAAGAACGCATGGGCGATGTTCTTGTAGGCGACCGCGACGACCGGCCACGGCTCGTTCCAAACGCGCTCGGTGGTGATGCTGACGTTCCTGGACTCGATCTGCTGGACGAGGTTGAAGCACTGCACGCCGCCGTAGCTCTTCGGGAAGACGTCCGCGCCCCGTTTCGCGAGTTTGTGCGCCTCGACCAGCTCGTTCTCCTCTACCAACTGCGACGCCCACGCAAAGAGCGCCCGCGCGCTGATCTCGCTGTCGGCCCACTCGTCCACAAACCGCTTCAGCGCCGCCTTGTGCTTGTCGTCCTTTTCCGGCCCGACCGCCTGATTGTTGCCGAACGTCAACCGCCACAGGTCGGCGTCAATGAAGGCCGTCTTCTCCTCGTCTTTCTGGTGGAACGCGAGCAGGTTCTGAAAGAGCCGGATGGCCAGCAGCTTCGGCGACTCGGTGTCGGTGGTCTCCGGCTTCCACGCGAGGAACTCGGCGACCGTCCCGAAGACCGGCGAGGTCGCCGCGATCTCGAACTCGTCCTCGGCCCTGGCCGCGCCCTGTTCGCCGGATTGGTAGAATTGCAGCGCCTCGTGCGCGATAAAATCGAACAGCGTCGGCCGGTACGTGTCCGGCACGGTGCCCTTCTCCAGCAGGTCATCGAACTGGCCGACCGGGGTGGCCTTCAGTTCCCGCTCGTTGGCGAGCGCGGCGGAGAAATGGTTGGCGATCTCGGCGAGGATGCGCGGCAGATCCCAGGTGGTGAAGTCCTTGCCGGGTGGCTCGGCGGTCTGGGTGCGTTGCTGGAACCGCCAGCGGTTCTGCTGGAAGTAGTGCCAGTACCAGTGGGCGAGGATCGCCTGCATGACCGGCTTCATCGCGGCTGGGGCCTGGGCGATTTCGGCTTCGAACCGCGTGATTTTCTCCTCTGCCTTGTTGCCCTCGATCTGTCCTTCGAAGGCGATCCTGGTGCAGATGGCCTTGATCGCCTCGGCGTGGCGTTTCTTGGCGACTGCCTCGGTGATGATGGGTTTGAGCGCCTCGATGGCGGTTTTGGGAAGCCCCTTGTCACGGGCTTCGTAGACCTGCTTCCAGGTCTGTGCGGAGGCGGCGGTGAGAAGCGACAGGGTGGTCAGGGTCATGGCGGTCAGGCGGCGGAGGATCGGCTGTTTCATGGCGGAGCGGCTCCTTTCGTTGCCCAGTATACGTCTTTCGCGGGGGCGTTGTTGGAAAAAAAGAGATCTTACCGTTTTGGCGGGGATGGGGAGCGAAGGCAGGAGAGCGGGATCCACGCCTCGCGGCCCGAGGAGCGGACGCGGATCCAGCCGGGCGCGTGTTCGAGGGGCACGACGGTGGCGCCGGGATGGAGGTCGAAGAGGGCGAGGGCTTGCTCGGAGGGCGCGAGGCGGGCGGTGGCCGATGTGGCAACCTCCAGCACGCGCGCTTCGGCGTCGCGGCTGAGGCGGCGCGAGACGGCGACGCCAAGCGCAAGAATGGCCAGGCCGACCAGGATGCCCGGCAGGCGGCGCACGCGGAAAAGCGCCGCGCCGATCCCGGCCGCGAGGATGAGCGAGGCCGCGAGGGGCAGCAACTGGCGGAGCTTGGCGACGGTCTCGGCGAGGGCGAGATCGGGCGGCTGGCCGAGGCGATCGACCGACCGTCCGAATACGTCCCCGCCAGGCGCCCCGAACCGTCGCCGCCGGTCGCGCTTCGCCCGCGGCGGATCTCGGTGACCGAGGTCGATCGGCTGAAGGCCGACCCTTACGCCTTTTACGCGCGGCGTTATCTGGGGTTGATGTCGATCGACCCGGTCGATGCCGACGCCAGCGCGGCGTGGCGCGGGACGGCGGTGCATGACGTGCTCGAGCATTGGGCGCGCGAGGACGGGTGCGATCCCGAAAAGTTGCGTCCGCGGGCGGTGGCTATGTTGCGTGACGAGCGCACCCATCCGATGCTGCGCGCGCTGTGGGGGCCGCGGCTGATCGAGGCGATCGACTGGATCGCGACCGAGATCGGCGCGCAGCAAAAGCGCGGCCGCGCGGTAATCGATGTCGAGCGCGAAGGGCGGATCGAGATCGCCGGGGTGGAATTGCGCGGCAAATACGACCGCATCGACCGGATGCCCGACGGCAGCCTGGGGATCGTCGATTACAAGACCGGCCAGCCGCCATCGCCAAAGGCGGCGCGCGCGGGCTTTACGCTGCAACTGGGCTTGCTCGGCCTGATCGCCGA
>Ga0172375_10012623_pt1 | contig 10577 bp, 8 predicted proteins | sample LakKiv1m_FD_114537 | JGI IMG/M metagenome (GOLD analysis project Ga0172375, IMG submission 114537) | Freshwater microbial communities from Kabuno Bay, South-Kivu, Congo - kab_092012_11.1m | ecosystem: Environmental > Aquatic > Freshwater > Lake | place: Democratic Republic of the Congo...
CGTCTGCTGGGCGTATCTGGTGTATGTCGCATATCCGCCAAAAATAAAAACGCTGGGAAACGGAATTGAAGAGGAGATATCGAAACTTGGAAAAATTACACATCAGGAGAAAAGAGTATTAGATCTGCCAATGATCACGGATTCAAGTATAGCCATCTTCGGGGTATTTTTACTTTTTCTTATCCCCGCTGGAAAAGAAGAAGCACTGCTGAAGTGGAATGATGCACTTCGGCTTCCCTGGGATGTGGTGCTTTTACTTGGAGGTGGACTGGCAATTGCCAGAGGGCTTACAGAAACAGGTTTAGAAACCTAGATAACGCAGCCGCTTCTTTTTCTAAAAGGCATGCCAGTTGTTTTCATAATCCTGGCTGTTGTCGCCCTTACTAAATTTTTTCATTATTTCTGCTACGACAACCACAGTGCTTGATACCAGCAGGATTCTTATCCACGCCTCAAACCCAAGAGGCGCTGTTTTAAATACTGCCGACATAGGCTGCCAGTAAATAGCAAGCATCATAGCAATAACAGACCACGATAGCGCAAGGAGCAGCCTTTTATTTGTAAAGAAACCTGTACTGAATATGGACCGCTCAAGCGATCGGCTGTTCAGCACATTGAATAACTCGAAAGTAATAAGAGTTGCAAAAGCAGTTGTTTGCGCTAATGCAGTCCTTTCTACCAGAGCAAGGTCTTGATTTATATTCCATGACCATGCAAATAGCGCGAAAGTTCCCAGGAAAATTGTTGATGTTATTCCGATAGTGTACAGCACAATTCGTTTTGAAAGGATATTTTCCCCTGGATCGCGAGGCGGCATCTGCATAATACCCTTTGCGGCAGGCTCAACCGTTAAACCAAGAGCTGGAAACTCATCGGTAACAAGATTAATAAACAGTATCTGAAGTGCCAGGAGTGGAACGATTGGGAAATCAAGTATGACTACCGCTGTAAATAAAATGGCCACCTCAGCAAAATTACTGGAAAGGAGATAGCAAGCGCCTTTCTGTATATTGCTATAAATCCTCCTTCCTTCCTCTATAGCGTGCACTATTGTTGCGAAGTTGTCATCCGTGATAACCATATCAGAAGCCTCCCTTGCAACATCAGTACCTGTAATGCCCATGGCTATCCCGATATCCGCTTTCTTAAGGGCTGGCGCATCATTCACTCCATCACCTGTCATGGCTACGATATGCCTATTGCGCTTCAAGGCGTCTACGATCCTTAACTTATGTGCTGGTGAAGCTCTTGCATAGATAGAAACTGATCGGGAAGCTCTGCTCAATTCCTCATCGCTCATTTTCTCTATCTCACCTCCTTCCAGGACATTTCCATCATCAAGAAGCCCTATGGTTTTTCCTACTGCTGTGGCAGTGAGTTTATTATCCCCGGTGATTATCACGGTTTTTATTCCGGCTCGTTTGCATGTGGCAATGGCATCTATTACTTCTTCTCTTGGAGGGTCCATCATTCCCATAAGTCCGACGAAAACAAGATCCTGCTCCACACACGATGCTGTATATTCACTGCATTCCTTTGCTTCAAAGGGTTTTTCTGCAAAAGCAAGAACACGCAGCGCATCCTGCGCCATTGCCTTATTTGCATCTATAATCCTGTCTCGGTCTTCACTGTTCAAAAGCCTGACTGAGCCGCCTTCGTAAATGTGCGTGCATAATCCCAGTACAACTTCGGGCGCTCCCTTAATGAACGCAGTAATGCCGCGTGGTGTTGGGTGGAGTGTGCTCATTAGTTTGCGCTCGCTGTCAAAGGGTAACTCTGTAACCCGCGGGTAGCCTTCACTGATGTTTGCTTTTTTTGCGGCTACAAGCAGAGCGCCCTCTGTCGGGTCTCCGATTACCCGCCACCCTCCATCAGACTCAAGAAAGGAGTTATTACACAACATGCCAATTTTCAAAAGCTCTGATAAGTGTGCATCATGTGATGGTTGGATTTTTAAACCATCCCTGCGGAATTCACCTTCTGGAATGTAACCGCTGCCTGTTACCTCAATAATCGCATTTGTGAACATCTTCCTAACTGTCATCTCACCGCGGGTAATAGTGCCTGTTTTATCAGAACATATGACAGTAGCGCACCCAAGAGTTTCGACCGCAGGAAGCTTTCTGATTATTGCATGGCGTTTTGCCATCCTCTGGGTGCCTATGGCAAGGGTGGCAGTGACTATAAATGGTAAAGCCTCGGGTATGCCTGCAACTGCAAGGGCTGCGGCAATTACCAGCATTTGGAGAATATCCTGCCCGCGAAGTGTTCCTGCTATAAGAATGACGAGGCAGGCAAGCAAAACAATTTTTGCAAGTTGAGTGGCAAGCTTTGCGAATTTTATCTTAAGGGGAGGCTCTTCTTCTTCGATCTGGATCATCTGCGCGATGCTGCCGATCTGCGTGTTGTTTCCTGTGCCCGCGACCACGGCTATGCCGTTGCCACGTACAACAACGGTGCCCATAAAGACCATGTTTTTCTGTTCTGCAACAGGTGTATCATCGCTCAACGCATCAGTGCTTTTTGATACGGGATGTGACTCGCCAGTCAGTGAAGATTCCACAGTTTCAAGATTGATTGCCTCTATCAGCCTTGAATCGGCTGGTATCCTGTCTCCTGCCTCGATATAGATGATATCTCCTGGTACCAGTTCCTTTATAGGGATTTTTTTCGTCGCTCCGTCGCGAAATACTCTTGCTTCAAAGGCGACCATTTTTTTAAGGGCTTCCATCGCCAGCTCTGCTTTGTATTCCTGAACAAAACCTAGGACAGAGATGAATAAGATAATAAAAAGTATCACAAATGCATTTGTGGTTTCACCTGTGAAGGTTGAGATAATTGCAGCGCCAATAAGGATGAGGATAAGGTAATTTTTAAATTGCGAGAGGAAAATTCCAATGGGTGATATCTTTTTCTTTTCAGGCAATTCATTATAACCAAAAGTCAATAGACGATTTTTCACTTCATCCCACTTCAAACCCGGTCTGCCAGATTGCATGCGTTGAAAAACCGACTCTACATCAAAGGCGTACCACTTTTCATTCATCCCCGGAATATTCATAAAATCTTAAATGTAATAAGGGTCTTCGTAATATAATTACTTTCACCAAACCGTAACATTATGGTAGATATAATATTATTCATCATTGCAGTCCCAATTATAATAAAATCCAGCGACATTTTCACCGAAGGAGCCTCAAAACTGGCAAAGATGCTTGGAGTTTCCGATTTTATCATCGGGATAACTATTGTAGCACTGGGTACCTCGCTGCCTGAACTCGCTTCAGATACCTATGCTTCCTACATCGACCACGGTCAAATAGTTATTGGGGATATCATCGGGAGTAATATCACGAACATCGCCCTGATCCTGGGTCTGACATGCATTATTAAACCACTTGCTATAAAACACACTGAAATTTACAGTGGCAGGATGCATCTTATAATACTGACCCTTGCATCTGCGTTCTTACTCTTCGCAGGTGGAATAGGACGGATTGGTGGGTCTGCATTCATAATTTTATACATTTTTTATTTGAGGCATTCAATTATTACATACAGGGAATTGGGTGTTGAATCTCTCGGAAAAAATGGTTTCATTAAAAATATTTTCGAAGTGTTTATAGGATTGACTGGCATACTCATAGGAGCAAGGATTCTCGTAAATTCAATAATCGGACTTTCCATGGCTTATGGTGTATCAGAATATCTTATTGCTCTCCTGCTCATGTCTATCGGGACTTCTTTGCCTGAACTGTTTGTTTCGGTGTCAGCTGCACGGAAAGGATACATGACAATGGCGCTTGGGAATATTATTGGAAGCAATGTTGCAAATATATTGTGGGTTCTTGGAGTTGCTGCTATTATAATGCCCATCAGCATAGCTCCTCAACTTATTCTTACTCAAGTTTTATTCATGCTGCTGCTATCTGTATTACTAATCATTTTTAAAAGATCAGGGTATGTGATCGACAGGAGAGAAGGGGCTATTTTGTTGGGAATATATGTCATTTTTGTTATTATAAGCATAGCTTTTGGGAACAAAATCGAAAATGAAGTTTAGTGGAGATAAATTTGGCCCATAAAATCTATCCAAGGATAAAACTATCATTCATAGTATTATTATTTATCATGCTTGTGGTTCTTTTTATTTTGACCAGCATAAATCTTTTTGGCATGGCTTTCAGAAAGCTTGGATTTCCTCCTGAATATTCAGTTTATTTCCTTTTTTTGTCACTGCTTGGCAGTTATGTGAACCTGCCCATCAAGAAGATCATATTGCACAAGCCTCTAATGCATGACAAAGGTATTGATTTTCATCGGTCAGGTTATTCGTCCTCATATCATGAGATAGGACGGAGCACATCAATAGCTGTTAACCTGGGTGGCGCTGTTATTCCAGTATTGATGTCCATATTTTTATCTACCCTGCTAAGCATGGTTGATGTAGTAATAGGCATCCTGGTCATGACGGTCATTGTCCACAAGATATCCAAACCAATATTAGGTTCAGGTATAGCGATCCATGTGGTGCTCCCGCCGCTGCTGGCTGCTGCAGTTGCTCTTATGATCTCTCCTCAAGATGCACCTTTAATAGCCTATATCTCAGGAACAATTGGATGCCTTATCGGTATTGACATATTGAACCTGAAAAAATTATCCGACCTTGGGGTGCCAGCGGTTTCGATCGGGGGAAAAGGGACCTTTGATGCAATATTCCTGACAGGTATAATATCCGTACTGCTGGCATAGATTTTTTCTGGTCATGTCCTACCAGAACTTCCACCAGGGCTTCTTTCCCGGCATCCCTTTCTGTCCGCCTTTTAAGTATTTCTCAGGTTCTCCTTCAAACGCTTTCTTGCATCCCGGCGCGCAGAAAAAATACGTCGTTCCTTTATAATCCGCCTTAAACTGCGCCGTCTTCTCATCAACGGTCATTCCGCAAACAGGGTCAATTGCCATATTTTCACCTCCCTGATATTGAATTCACACCGAACTTCTTAAGCCTTTCGCAAAATTCCTGCCGAACACAACGCATTGATCAAGTTCTTCCTTCGTGGGCTGCCACTTTATTTTTATGCCATCCTGCATTTTTTTTATCCTGGCTTTCTCAAGGTTCTCCTCGATGAGCTTCACGTTCTCACCGCTCCAGCCGTAAGAACCGAAAGCTGCACCAACCTTGTTCTTGAACTTCAACCCCTTCAGGTCTTCAAGTATGGGTTTAATAGTAGGCAGCAGTCCGTTATTCAGCGTTGGCGAGCCGATGATTATCCCCTTAGAATTGAAAATTTCTGTCAGTACGTCGTTTCGGTCACTTACAGCCATGTTGAAAAGCTTGAACTTCACACCTTCCATCTCAAGCCCTTCTGCTATCGCCTTTGCCATCTTTTCAGTGGCGTTCCACATGGTATCATATATTATCACAACTGAACCGTCATTTTTCTGGGTTGCCCATTCATAGTATCTGTTCACTATCTGGAGCGGGTCTTTCCTCCAGATTATGCCGTGGCTTGGGGCAATAATATCAACGGGGATGTTGAGTTTCTTGAACTCGTCTATCTTCCTTATGACAAGGTCGCTGAAAGGTGTGAGTATGTTAGCGTAGAACTTGATGGCTTCCTGGTACACCTCTATCATATCCACTTCGTCATTGAACCGTCCTGACGAGGCATAGTGCATACCGAAGGCGTCGTTTGGCATCAGGATGTTCTTCCCGGTGAGATATGTGAACATGCTATCAGGCCAGTGCAGCATAGGAGCAGCCACGAACACAAGATTGTTCTTGCCAAGGCTGATAGACTCGCCGGATTTAACCACCCTGAACTTCCAGTTCTCATGATAATGCTTAAAAATGCTTTCATTCCCTTTTTCCGAGACAACGACCGTGGCATCAGGAATGAATTTCATCAGTTCCGGGAGCCCCCCTGAATGGTCCACCTCAGCATGATTCGCTATAACATAATCGATTTTCCTGATATCGATTATCTTCTGTATATTCTCTATCATCCGTTGTGAATATGGTCCCCAGACAGTATCCACGAGTGCGACCTTTTCATCAACTATCAGATAGCAGTTATATGTGGTGCCCCTGTGCGTGGAGTATTCGTGTCCGTGGAACTTCTTTATGTTCCAGTCCACGACTCCTACCCAGTAAACACCGTCTTTTAATTCAACAACCATTTATTATCACTCCAGTATGTTCTATATATTACATTATTTCATGTTCAATGCTATATAATACTATGGAGGTGAAAGAAAAGGATTAAGTATGTTAGTGCATATTGACATTCCACCCCGCCTTAACTCAGTGGCTAGAGTGCGCGGCTGTAGTATGGATTATGTGCGATGAGCACACATTAACGCGCAGGCACCGCGAAGTCCCCGGTTCGAGTCTGGGAGGCGGGACTTTTTTAGTTTTCTTACAGGCCATCCAATAAGTGACATATTTAAATTCTGAAGGCAAATAAGAGCCCATGCTTCACATAACATTCCTGGGTACAGGCGGCACCCTCCCAACAAAAAACCGCAATCCTTCATCCATATTCATCAACAGGGAAGGTGAGACGATGCTATTTGACTGCGGAGAGGGGACACAGCAGCAAATGATGCGAGCAAAGACCGGCATGAAGATCTCATCCATCTTCATAACGCATTTCCACGCAGACCATTTTCTCGGCATTCCGGGTCTCATACAGACCATGTCGTTCAACGGGCGAACTGAGCCACTTGATATTTATGGTCCGACCTGGACAAAGCAGATGGTAAAACTATTGAGAGAACTTGGTTACTATAAACTGGGATTTGAGATCAATGCGCACGAACTTGAGGGAGGGGATATCGTTGATAAAGGAGAATACTCCGTCAAAGCGGTCACAACTGAACATGGCGTTCCGAGCCTGGGTTACGTTCTTGAAGAAAAAAGCCGCCCAGGGAGGTTTAACCGGGAAAAAGCCATTGAGCTTGGAGTCCCGACGGGTCATATGTTCTCAAAGCTGCAAAATGGTGAAAATGTCACAGTGAACGGTCACATGATAAAGCCATCACAGGTGATGGGACATACACGTCCTGGGAGAAAAGTGGTGTACAGTGGTGATACGCGACCATGCGACTCAATAGCAAGGGAAAGCGTCGGCGCCGACCTCCTCATCCATGATGGGACGCTAGCGGACGAACTTCGTGACTGGGCGATAGAAACAAAACATTCGACCACTGCTGAGGCTGCTCAAATTGCAAAAAAGGCAAATGTTCTGCAGTTGATAGTCACGCACTTCAGTTCAAGGTATTCGGAAAATGCAGAGCCGCTGTTACATGATGCAAAAGTCATATTCGAGAACGTAAGGCTTGCTGAAGAATTAATGGAAATAGAAATTCAGCTTCGCGATAAATAACTATTAAATATACGCAACTACATATTTCACAGGGATCGGGTTGAACTCAACAATAATGACATTTAAACTGGAAATTGAAAGGCTGGGCAATATTCTTGACCTTGATGAGTATAAGATCAAAGAAACTCTCGAACACGGCAAGAGCACGCTCATCTCTTCAAAATTCTACAATAAAGGAGTTTACAGGGCCAGGAATACCGATAGCGGGCATCTTGAGAACCTGGCGGTAAACATCGAAAAAATCGCTGCTGTCACCTATGAAGGTCTTGTCAGGGAACTTGGGGAAGGTTGCGTGGACAGGAACCTGTGGAATGATGTGGCTGAAGGAGAACCGATATTCTTCTATTCTTTCAAGCTTGATCAGTTTGTGAAGTAAGCCTATAATACCCTGAACGTCTGCACCCGCTCAAGAAGCATGCCTTCCACGATTATGGGATAATCCTTCTCCGCGCTTTTCAAAGCATTGGTGAGCTTCCAGCTCTTATCAGCAAAAATAGTGATGAGGGGATCCCCTTTATTAACAGTCTCGCCCTTTTTCCTGTGGATCCAGACACCTGCTCCCTTATCGATGGGTGCGCCCGCAATCCTTGCAATCTCGACTATGCGCTTGTTATCGAATTCAATTACATACCCATCCGCCGGAGAGGGAAGATCAGCCCTGTTTTCTCCAGCTTTAATATCGTTATGTGTTATATTCGGATTCCCACCCTGTGCTTCGATAATCTCTTTTAATTTAGTGAATGCTTTGCCAGACCGCAGCGTCTCCATCGCCATCTCCTTTCCCTGCCCCCTGGCTGCTGCACCTCCCATCTCAAGCAAAATTCCAGCAAGAGCTGTGCTTTTTTCAATAAGGCTGTTCGGTCCCTCCATAGTTTCCAATACTTTTATCGCTTCCTTTACCTCAGCCGCAGGACCCACTGTCCTGCCGACAGGTGAGGCACCGTAGGTCATGGCGCACTCCACCCTCATACCCAGCCGCTCGCCCAGTTCAATTAAGTCTCTTGCCAATTTTTTTCCTTCTTCCATTGCAGGAACTTTGGTACCGCTGCCTACGGGGATGTCTATCACAACACAATCCGCTCCAACAGCGCCTTTTTTTGCCATTATGGATGCAAGCATCTGGCAGCGCGGGTCTATCGAAAGAGGATATTCTGCGCGAATCAACTTATCATCAGCAGGCGCTATATTCGTGGCTCCTCCCCATGCTATTATACCGCCGACCTTCTCTGTAATGGATTTTATCTCATCGGTTGAGAATTCAACTGGCGCGAGTACTTCCATCAAATCAGCCGTGCCTGCAGCACCCGTTATTGCCCTCGAGCTTGTCTTGGGTATGAGAAGACCGTTTGCTGCTACTATGGGTACCACGAGCAGTGATATTTTATTCCCCGGCACTCCGCCAATGCTGTGCTTATCCATTATGGGATGTGTATCGAACTCGATCTTCTCACCTGTGTCGATCATGGCTCTCGTAAGCCATTCAATTTCATCGGCGGTCAAACCATAAATATAAGAAGTGGTAACGAATGCTGACAGTTCGACTTCAGTAAGATTTTCCCTGACAATATCCTGTACTATTTGAAATATCTCTTCCTGTGTAAGTTTCTGGTGATCCATCATTTTTTTTATAAAACCTATGGAACTCGGTCTTGATGCGGGAATGATATTTATCGTCAGAGGGCATACTTTTCCCAGTTTTTCACAGCATTCCTGATACACTCCCACAGTACCTTTTGAGATAATATCCCCAGTTTCAACTATTGCAGTGAGATAACTGTGGTTTTTTACCTGCACACGGTCGCCGCCCCGGACGCCGAGTTCCTTGGCGTCCTGCGTATTAAGTGCTACTTTATATTTGCCTGCTTTGATTTGGAGCGCTTCGACCTTAAATTCCATTTTATCTTATCCTCGTTATAATATGATTTGATAGCGTTATCAATATTTAGCATGAGCTTATAGAAAATATATGGTAATCAATGTTGTGGTCTGGAGTATCCGATTTCGCATATTACCTGAGCTGCGACCCGATCCTGCTGTCAAGTATCTTCAGGAATTCACTCTTCGCTTCCCCTGGAATGAAAGCTCCTGCTGCGATATCATGTCCTCCTCCTGTGCCGCCAACAGACCTTGCAGCCTCACTGATAGCGTTTCCCAGATTCAGCCCCTTTCTTATCAGGTCATAATTCCCGCGGGATGAGACCTTCACACCACCATCGGTGTCCGCAAAAGCAATAATTGGCACATCGTGCTTGACAAAGGATGTGCACATTCCTGCCACTATTCCCACGATGGTTTCCCTTATCTTATTCCCTGAATCAAAGTACTGAAGGTGTTCCATCCTTATCGTACCCTGCTCCTTGACGAGATTTATTCCTTCAACAAGATTCTTCCTGTGCTCGTTCAGAAGGGTGCTGGCTTCGTCATAGCTCTTCCCGCGGTCGCCCATACACACAGCAAGCCCTATATTAGCGTGGTCATAGCGTGCCGTTGCATTGAGGAGCGTGGAATACTCGGATGCATCCCTTACTTCAGTTCCTTCACGCTCGCACAATAACGTATATACTTCCCCTATCAACCTCTGGACGCTGGTGGCAGGCATCCCTGAAGACAGGCAGAACTGGAAAAGAGCCGATACTATCTGCTGCTTTTCAATGGGTTCAAGGTCTATCCACCGCCTCCATTTCTCACCGTGCTGTCGTATGCCTATTTTTTTCAGAAATTCTATACTTGCGTCCTCGCTTCCAGAAATTCCGGGCAAGAAAGGGTCAGAAGAATATTGAATCAACTTAAATATGGGACGCGTCTGCTTGCCAAAGAGGAGCAGGTCCTTTTCGTAGTGCAATACGCCTGTCTTTACCCCATCTTCGAGTATCTGCCTGTTAATCCCTATTAACTGCCCGTTCTTCATGTGCTGAAGGTCGCCCACGGCTCCCACGATCGCAAGATCTGCGAGGTCACTGTTGTTCCCGAGTGATGCAGCTATGAGATAGGTGACACCGGAGCCAGAGACTTCGGTCGCGCCGTGCAACCCGAAAAGATGAGGGTTCAAGTGATACTTATGCACCCCATGGGGCTGGTGGTGGTCCGATATCACAGCATTGAGCTTTAGTGTTTTGATCGCATCCAGCATCCCGCTACCCAGGTCTGTAAATATCACAAGCTCAGCATTGTTGTCCGCTATTCCAGCAA
>Ga0172375_10012624_pt1 | contig 10576 bp, 18 predicted proteins | sample LakKiv1m_FD_114537 | JGI IMG/M metagenome (GOLD analysis project Ga0172375, IMG submission 114537) | Freshwater microbial communities from Kabuno Bay, South-Kivu, Congo - kab_092012_11.1m | ecosystem: Environmental > Aquatic > Freshwater > Lake | place: Democratic Republic of the Congo...
GGTGCTTCCGCCGCCGATATCAACGATCATATGTCCCGAAGCCTGAGCTATAGGTATCTTGGCACCAATCGCTGCAGCAAGCGGCTCCTCGATAAGATACGCGACTCTACTGCCCGCAGCGAGTGTCGCATCGATAACGGCGCGACGTTCCACCTGACTTGCTCCGGTAGGCACACATATCATAACTTCCGGCTTAAGTATCCTGTTTCTGCCTACTGCACGATCGATAAAGTAGGCAAGCATAGCCTCAGTGATGTGATAGTCTGCGATGACGCCGTCCCGCATGGGACGGCTAGCCATGATGTTGCCAGGGGTTCTGCCCAACATGTCTTTGGCTTCATTCCCTACGGCAACCACTCTCCCGTCATCGGTGGTGACGGCAACCACAGTCGGTTCGTTGAGGACCACTCCTGTCCCTGCCAGCCAAACGACAGAATTGGCAGTACCAAGATCTATACCCAATCGCTTTGTAAACATCGTAAACATTGAAGAAATTGACCTAATTATTCTAAACGAAGAAAACAATAGTAAAGAAATTGTTTAGGTCAATTAGAATAATTAGGGTAATTAGAAATTACCATCTGGTGGTATTCTAGCACAATAAAAAGTATAATACGTCCACTTTTATCCAAAGATGTATGGTTACGCAACTTCGATCATATTTGTTACCTTTTATCACAGTTTGTATCATATTCGGCACTGCTGCTGCCATCATCGGTTACGGCCGTGGATATCGCGTAGGGATCGACGGATCAGTTAAACCCACCGGGCTTATCGTCATCCAATCAGAACCCTCCGGTGCTCAGATCATCATTGATGACAAGGTAAAAACCGCCACACAAGCGACCCTCACACTAGCGCCGGGCTGGTACACCGTTACCGTTGCCAAAGATGGGTTTCAACAATGGCAAAAACGCATGAAGGTCCAGGGAGAAGTAGTTACCAAAGTGGAAGCGCTGCTTCTACCTACCAATCCAAGCCTAACGGCTCTTACCGCAAGCGGTGTCGTTAATCCCGTTCTTTCACCCGACGGCAGTAAACTCGCCTACATTATCCCTGATACTATACTTGCCACAGAATCAGCTACGATTGCCACTAATAAACCCGGCATTTGGATCCTTGATTTGGCAGACAAACCATTAGGACTCAACCGTGATGCGCGTCAAATTGCAAAAGCCACCACAATCAACCTTAATCGCGCGATACTTTCGTGGTCGCCAGACAGTAAAGAAATTCTTGCTTCTCTTTCTCCGACATCCAACTACCTGTTTCTTGCCGACCAATTAAATGTCGCTGCTACTCCAGTTACTGACATCAAACTATTACAAAATGATTGGCAAAAGATCAAAGACCAACGTCTCAAAGAACAACTCGTCACCGTACCACCGGTATTTATAAATACCGCAAGTGAATCGGCGAAACTGTTGTCATTTTCTCCTGACGAAACGAAAATTCTCTATGAAGCGACGGCATCTGCAACACTTCCACAGATTATTTCTCCGGCTCTCATCGGGACAAATCCTACTGAGGAAACGCGCGCGATAACTCCGGGAAATGTATATGTCTACGATATAAAAGAGGATAGAAACTACAAAGTCGGAGATGCAGAACTGCTTCGAAGTATCGCGGTAGCTAAAAACGCCAGCGATTCCCCAAGAAGTAATGAAGTCAAGGCTCCGGACATCACATCGCTCATACATTGGCTACCGACATCCCGCCACATGGTCGTAACGTCGAAAGATAAAGTGGAAATTATGGATTATGACGGCGCCAATAGAAGGACTGCTTATGCTGGGCCATTTTGGGATAGTTTTGCGGTCCCCTGGGCAAGTGGCGGCAAAATCGTCATTCTTACAAACCTTAATAGCCTTGCCTCAGCCGTCAACAACCTCTATGTGGTGAATTTGAAGTAGGGAACAAAATGTATGTAGTTACTGATGCTGCCGATCTTCAGGCCACATAGTTGCATCTGTTGATTTCACTTCGGCCTCTAGATTACCACGTCTACTTTGACGTTGTCGTATTGCTGCCTCATATGTTCCTATTCTCCTTCTAATTTCTGCCTCAGGTATTTGTGTAAAATCTCTACGCTTAAGCTTCCCTTGTAATAATGTTAGAAATCTCTCTGCTGCTTTTATATCCGCTTCATTGCCATCCTCTCTAGTATGCGCACCACAATGCAAAGCCCGAGAAGTACTACGCGCTCTTATCGATATGCCTCCATCTCTAGGCATAGTATTCAAATCTCTTTGAATTAATTTCCCCGGTTTATGTGCACACAAATTGAGAGCATGAGGAACAACCAATCCGAATTTATGTGGAAAGAAACGCGCTGTCCCTCGTGACCGCGACCGTTTGCCTTTTTGGAATCCAACTATCGCTTCTTGAGGTATCATAGAATTGATATTCTACTATAGGATGAATACATTTACAAAAACGGGTCGCAGCCCCTTTTGACAACTACAGAAGCATCGCCTTGGATATTTGTACAAGCCGTTATGTCTTCTCCGGCGCTTACTATCCCACATCCACCAGCCGACGCAAAAGCATACGTCACTGCTCGACATGCGTGTCGATGTCTAGGAAAAGAAGGAGGAATAGTGACTGAGCCAGAAGATAATGAAATAGTAAGAAGCCTTCCGCCCGTAGACCGTGTATAACGCGCCGGGCTTATAATTTGACCCTCATCCCTCGCTGTAGCTAACGGGCATATTTCAGCACAGGTAAACATAAATAATTTCTATATACACAAGTGCCCCTGGAGGGAATCGTCCCTCACAAAGCCTCGGGATTTCGCTGCGCTTAAAAACTTTGTGCTCTCGAGAGGAATCGAACCTCTATCAGACCCTTAGGACGGGCCAGTTCTATCCATTGAACTACGAGAGCTCTATCCAGTTGCTTGCCCGCCGAAGCTTCCTAGCGTAGGAGGGAGCTACAAGGACGCTAATATTCCCTTATTCTACTCTAATTCTATGGTACAATACCAACTATATCGGGGTGTAGCACAGTTGGTAATGCGCACGGTTCGGGACCGTGAGATCGAGAGTTCGAATCTCTCCACTCCGACAAATTTTTCCGAGGCAAAGGTTTATACCCGCATCAAAAGTGGTTTATCCAATCTGCTGCAGTGATACAGTATTTCACAAACGCCATTGATAGAAGTTTGGTGCATGCGGGCTGCTCGCTCTAAATAGGCGCTGGTATGTGTCCCAAACGGATGATTTTCTGAGGGAAGAAATCCAAGATGTTCATCCATTCCAGATAGCGATATCACCGTCTTATCCTCCATCGTCACGAGCAGTATTTCGTTATGGTGGTACCAGAGATATTCTTTCATATACATATTATAGGATAAATGTACCGGATCAGCAAATTCTTTGGAATAATTGTGGTTAAAATAATGTATTCCCTAATGTTTCCACACTTGCATTTCCAACAATCGTGTTTATAATCAAGCTCAGTATGGCACTCTCCGCGAGACGTCGTTGTTTAGAACAACAGGGCCACTTTGATGCAGCGCGTAGTGTACTTGGAGACGAAACCATGTACGCATTGAGCATGCGTGCAGCAAAGCAAACAATAACGGAGGGTGTATCTGATGCCGTTGACAGAGCGCGCAGGGAAGCCGCGCTAGTTGCCCAATTTGCCAAACAAGAAATTATAAGGCACGATAAAAAAACTACCGAGAAAAGGAATCCATATAGCAGAGATTTCCCGCCGGCTTGGGGGTAAAAGTAATATCAAAGTATTCTAATATGATCGCTAAAGATCCTGTTGTCATAGTTCATCGTAATGGCCATGAAATTGTGGTCAGCTATTCTGAGTATTATGAGGCGGCACAACACGCGGGTGATCGTGCGGCAAATTTTGCACACGATACTGGTAGATTCGCTGAACTTAGACGTATGGGGATACAAAACTGGAGAAAAGAGTTAGTGTTACAAAATCGCGGGTCTAGACAAAGTCTCCCCCACGCGGAATAATATTCCCCAATCTCCCCCTCGTAAAATCCCAAAAAATGCGGTATACTGGCACTCTATGAAATTATCGTTTTCCTCCAAAAACCAGGTTGAGGAATATCTTGCCCCGGATGTCATCCTCGCTTCACAGTCCGTAGGTCGCAAATCCCTCCTTGAAAAACTCGGCATCCGCTTCCGCATCGCGGTCACGCGCCTGGAAGAAGACAAAATTTCAGATCCGAACCCACTCAAAACCATACAGAAACGAGCAATTGCCAAGGCCAACGAGGTGGTCGAGAACCCGAGAGTCTACATGGTCCCGGAAGACCGGGAAGTACTCGTAATTGCCGCAGATTCTATGGCGATCGTCGGGAAAAAAACGTTTGGCAAGGCGGTGGATCGGGACGATACCATACGGATCCTCAAAGAACTCATGGGCAAAACACACACCTTTACGACAGTCGTCCATATTGTCCACATGGACAAAGGCAAAGTGAAAAAATCCTGGACCAAAACGGCAGAAACCAAAGTGACTATGAGAAAACTTACGGGCGCGGAACTCGAAAGTTATGTGAGTCGCTATGATTTCTCACGATTTGCCGCCGCGTATGCACTCAACGAAACGCCATGGGATCTCGTTACCAAAGTCGACGGAAGTTACACCAATGTCATTGGGCTTCCGTTTGAAATCTTGCTTCCAATCCTGCGTACCACAAAAATAATTGACTACACCCCGACACAATAACATACTGGTTTATAGAATATCTTATATATCGTGATATTACCTTTATGAACGAAAATCGCAAAGTAGATTTACGTGCATTAGCGAGACAAGCCTCTTTATCCACTTAAGCAAATAGAAACGAAAAAGCAGCATTTCATGCTGGGACGGTGGAATTAGATTTCACTAGACCCATTCGAGCCCTGGGAGTAACAGTTGTAAATCGTCATGGAGCGGCTATTCTAGCTAGACAAACCATGCGTGATTTGGAAAATCCAGTACCCGAAGTATTATATGATGCTGATGAAGTTGAAGCATATATTCAACGAAAAACTGGTATGAGCGCAGAAGAACGACAACAAAAAAGAATAAGCGCGAGCATTAACGGCCGCAACATCTAAAAACTTGTATTACTGCAGGCATTTATATATACTCCCCCATACATTTGTTATATATCTATAGCAATAGGCATCTAACCTGTAAGGGTATTTTTCAAATAGTATGGGTGCACATCTTCGCAATCATGAAAGACCAATTCATATAACACTCACTGCATCACCATGGAGAGAAACAGGGGTGGCATCCCCCTTAAATAAAGGTGGCGTATTTTCACTTTTCCAAAACGAAGAAGCGATTGTTCGTGGCTGGTTTGATAGAGACGTCATCGTGACACATACTGTTGATCACGCGACGGTAAATATCCTACCAAAACCGATAATCGTAGGTGGCTTAGATGGATCTAGAAGATCTATACAAAGATTCTTGAATGCTAAAAGACAAAGTAATATACGGGGCGTCGATATTTGGTTTACCCCTACTGAAACTGACACATGGCATATAACATCTGAAGAATAATTCGTTTGTTTATTAGTTTTTCTTGCGTATAGATCGATTCGGATATTCTTGCAGGGCCAGGCCCTGTACGTTGTATATAGTAATTTTGCAAAGTGCTTCCGGTTGATAATTATAGGCTATTTTGATATATTCCTTCCTCTTATGAGTGCGCTTTGCTCTGCCTGTAAAGAACGTCGTTCAAAACGATGTCTGAAAGAATATATGGCCGGTGAAGTCGATCGACTTCAAAAACTCGTTACTAGCACAGAAAAACGAATCGAAAAAGCTACTAACGATGACGTCACCCGAAGTCTCCGTAGCGCTCTAGATCGCCACTCAAACGCGCTTACTACTGCGCGTGAACAACTAGCATTGTTTGCCGCCGGCTGCACGCAATCTTAGTGTGCTACAATACCTCAATGGAGCCCATCTTTAACCGCATAGATCACTCCAAAGCGCTTTCCCAACTCATTCCGATACTCCTAACTGGAGTTGTCATGGCTGCCTTTTTAGCGCTACTCCACTCAGCAATCGTCGCGTTTAACCTCATCCCGTCTTCAGAAAAAATATTTTTAGAAATCCGATGGGTAGATGTGATTGTCGGAGCAACGATATACCTTAAAACCAGCATCGACTTTGCCATATTCATCGGCCGCATGATGGCGGCAAATCCGGGCTGGAGAAACAGAATAGCGATAGAAATCGGTACAGCAGCAGGTAATGCTGTGGGTACGATTGCAATCATTGGTCTTTGGGTCACGCTCAAACACATTGACCTCCTCCTTGGGCTTATGGTGTTTATAGCATCGCTAGTGCTATTTGAACTAGCACATGGCAGCCTCGAACACTTTTCTAATTGGGAAGGCTGGGGAGGAATAAAAAGTGTAATCTATCTTACAATTCATCGTTTTCTTGACCTCATAAAACGCGTCATTGACCCAATCCTCTCGCGCGTCATGCCGGATCTGGGGAGTGCCATGAAAGGAAAATCGAGTTTGCCGTGGGGACAGTTACTCAAATTTTCTACTACCGTACCGTTTATCCTCGGTCTTGATGACTTTGCCGGCTACGTACCGCTTTTTTCTGTCGTCAATGTGTATGGGTTTGCAATTGGGGTCATCGCCTCACATACATTGCTTAACATCGCGCTGTTTCTCTCCCCCACACGGACGATCACCGTGGTAAAAAATGAAATTGTATCGTTTTTAGGCGCCCTTGCGTTCATCGGGTTAGGCATCTACGGGCTGATGGAAACTTTCCGTATTATATCAAACGCGTTGTAAATCCCATATTGATTTTTTCTATATTGCTTACTATACTCCGTCTAAAATGGCTCCTATAGTAATCGATCAAAAAGGTGTTCTGTGTGGTAATGCACATTTATTCAGGGTCACACGCCTTGGTTCTCGTTGTTCAGCACTCTACTATACGGAAAAGCATCTACCTCCTGCACAACGTGGACTATGTGACTGGGGTAGATGCCCTTTCCGAGGAAGCGCTGGAGCGTTTCTCAAAGCTGCAGACTCATATCTCCAAAGCCAATTTCGTCCGGGACAGGTGAAGCCGTTATTAAAACCCTAAAACATCCGCATTTGACTCTTGCAGATTATTTGGTCATTTTCCCTTCTCCATTCCCTTGCCGGTACATCAACGCCATATTTCTGAGTAAGTTTTTCTCGTGCATGTTGTGCTTCCTCCTGATTAAAGCGGGCGTGGTGGGCATCTTGATGGGTATATTGCCGGAGTGCAGTTTTTTCTAAATCTAATATTGCTTGAACTTTTCCCCGAATGGCACTTAACTGCGACTTTGTACCTCGGATCGTACGTTTCGTATCTCCTCCGCCAGCAACATCAGATGTAAATTCAAGCACCTGTTCGCAATTGTCTCCTTCCCCTTGCATGTTACCGACGTTGGTCAATTTCCAACAACGTACACGCCCCCCGAGTATATGAGGAATGTGTAAAATATTTACACCGAAGGCTTCCTGACGGGACATACGTTATGTTCAAGAAGCACTATTATACCAAATAGCGTATTGTGGCAGGGTAACTAATAATTATCGTCAGGTAAAATACGAAGTATACACCGATATCTTTGAGGTCATATTGACTTCTTTTAAGGGTGCATTTTTGCCAGATTCCCTTTTGCTATGCTCTCTCTTGCCTCTTTATCTATAGCGGCATCATCCTCAGGTCGAATGCTAGGTGGTCTTAATCTTATTCTAATACCAAATAATCCTCGACGTGGTGGTATCTCTTCAATAGAGGGTTCTGTTGGCTTATACCCAACGGGCATAGCGTGTAATGGATCCCCTCCTTGCGCTTGTTCCACTCGTGCTTTGCTTTTTGCCATAGAAAAATAGAATTTTAGTACAATTCTTCTTTTGTAAACAACAATCCGATTTCTTTTTTCGCTGCCTCTGCACTATCGGAACGGTGCACCACATTGTGTGGTTTGTCGACCCCGAAATCCCGGCGTATCGTACCGGGGGCGGCTTCGGCGGGATCTGTAGGACCGCATATATCAAATACTTTCTGTATCACACCGTCTCCTTCTAGCACCATCGCAACCACCGGAGTAGACATCATTTGTTTAGACAATTCAGGAAAAAATGGCTTGTCTTTGTGGTGAGCATACCAGACATCGAGAATTTCCTGAGTAAGTTGGACGAGCTTAAGTGCGGCAATCGTGATACCTGCGCGTTCAAACCGGTCTATAATTTGGCCAACGACATGTTTTTCCATGCCATCTGGTTTGATAAGGACTACGGTTTGTTCTGTCATGTTCCTCCTTGTTAATAACTATTCACTGTTGACTATTAACAACTTTCTTATTATTTTCTAATTTCTTTTACGAATTACCAGTTTCGAATTGCGATTTACGAATTACTTTTTTAGACGGATTATCAGTATACCAAACATTTTTTACAAAAAACAGGTCTTGAAATATTTCCTATAGGTTAGTAACGTGAATAATAATGAAACGGGAAACCGATAAAAATGATGGAGATGATCTACTCCACATAGAAACGTTTCATGGTCAGGAAATCAGAATTACGCTCCCAAAACAACGACGGGGAGAACAAGATAAAGACTACCGGTTTCGTTGTCACCAAGTTATAAATGCTACCCTAGGAAAAGCCCAGGCAGCAATTTTCGCAAGAGAACATCAACCCCGGGGAAATGCTGCCCAAGGAAATGCTGATGTGATTAACTGGATTACCGGAGGAAGATCTGTCCAGCGAGGATATGAGCGGGCGACACTACTAAGCTTTGTCCATCGCAACAATAACGGAAACAATGGACATCGATAACACCCACCTTTAAAGGAGAATCCCTTAAAGGTTAGCGTCTCGCCATCATCGGCAATGTGATTTCTGGGTCTCGCAAGTAAGGCCGCAGTGCTACTTTCATCCGCTCGTGCACTTCTGCTTTCGTCCCTACCCCATCAACATCTATCAATCGTCCTTCTTTCCGCAGCTGATCAAGTACCGGCTGGGTGTGTTTATTAAATTCCTGTATACGGGTAGCTATTACGCCAATCTGATCATCTGTTCTGCTGTCATCCCGAGTTTGATGGAGCACATACATATGATCCTCAGACGTATTGATGTTGATAAATATGGGCTGTAATCCTTCTTTTTTCACCACGTCATCATAGGCAGTCAATTCCTTTTCCATACGAGGGTGTGCGGTCACGATGATCGTCTTTACCCCCTGGGCGAGCTTCTCATGCACGACTTTTTCAAATACTTCGTTGATCGCTTCCTCGGGAATCAAAATACCCTGGTCCATCGTGGCTATATGAGGACCCAAGATCGGCCAAAACCGATGTTCCGGACCGACCCGTTTGACCTCGCGGATCATGTCTCCAGTCGACAAATGTACGGCAAATGGGAGTGCATGGAGTAACATCTCAGCCTGGGTATCTTTGCCAGCAAGAGGACGGCCAAGGATGGAAATGATAGTAGGTTGCTTTGGCTGCATAGTGGCTGTCCAAAGAAGTCATAAGTATACCCTATAGTGCTATAGCCGTCAATGGACCTATGCAGGGCCAGGCCCTGTATGGGGAAATACAAAGCTTTGCCCTGAATTTAATCTCTTTCGATTTCTGCAAGTAGTTGATCAATTGCTTGTCGTTTTAGGGGTATATCTCTTCTTGCGATATATTCCAAATCAGCTCTGAAATCCGGCAGGGACAATCTCATGAGTCTTCGTTAATCCGGTAACTTCCGGCTACTCTGAAATGCCCTCAGTTGCCGCATTAGATATTGATTAAGCGTCGCATCTGCCATCTGATCTCCAAAGGGTATATCATCTACAACACTCTTGCCTTCTGCTCGAATAAGTCCTTCTCCTGCCCTCCAACCAGACCCTCCCTCGCGCATTCTTTGCGCTCTTGTACTCGATAAATTACCGACGAATCTTTCGCTCATACATTTAGAAGGATAATATTGATATCAATTTCTCATCCCTCGGCTTACTCCAGACTAACGACATATTGAGGTTGTTTGTCAAAAAATACTTCTGAATCAGTTTGTTGATGTTATCTTTTGTTACTAAATCTATCTTTTTGATATAGTCATCCATGGTCATTAGTGGCATATTATAGACCGCAGCTCTCCCATACCACTCTGTCCAAAATTCAGGGTCTTCACTGCGGAAAGCGAGTATTGTTTTCAGTCGCTTTCTAGCAATATTCACCTCTTCTTCCGTCATTCCTTTATCTTTCACTTTCTGAAGTTCTACCATAATCGCTTTGGTTGCCTCTGCCACCTTTTCCGTAGCTACGCCTGCGTAGATATCCCAACTTCCTACGTCTTCATACGTCGCACTCCCACTTCGGATGTGGTAGCAAAGCCCCCGCTTTTCACGAATCTCTTTAAATAGCCGTGAGGTAAACGAGACTCCCATAGCCAAATTAAACAAGCTCCATGCAAACCGATCTTCGCTGTCTCGTGCAAACGCCCGGAGCCCGACAACGAGGTGAGCCTGAGCCGCATCGGGCTTGGTGACCACAGCAAGTTGTGGCGTTGTTTGCTTGGGCTTGACCACTTCGATA
>Ga0172375_10012625_pt1 | contig 10576 bp, 6 predicted proteins | sample LakKiv1m_FD_114537 | JGI IMG/M metagenome (GOLD analysis project Ga0172375, IMG submission 114537) | Freshwater microbial communities from Kabuno Bay, South-Kivu, Congo - kab_092012_11.1m | ecosystem: Environmental > Aquatic > Freshwater > Lake | place: Democratic Republic of the Congo...
ACTTGCCGGCGAAGAACGTGGCGTACCCGGCCCGCTGCAGCCACACCGGGAGCGTGTTGCGGTCCCGGAACGCCGCGAACCCGCCCCGCGGACCGAGGATCGTGCGCGCCCCGTGGTTGGTGGCGTACTGCCCGGTGAGCAGCGAGGCGCGCGCGGGGACGCAGATCGGCGTCGGGGCGAGCCCCTCGGTCAGCGTCAGTCCCTGCTCGCGGACGATCCTGCGGGTCTGGGGCATCGCGGCGAGGTCGCCGTGGGTCATGTCGTCGAGGGTGACCAGGACGACGTTGGGCCGGCGGCCCGCCTCCCGCTGCGCCGGCTCCGTCGCGGGCGGCGCCGTCCGGACCAGCGGCGCGGTCCGGTCCCGCGCCTGCTCGTCGTACGCGCCGGCCGCCGTGCAGGCGGTCATCCCGACCGCGGCGACGGCGAGACCTGCGATCCAGGCGCGCGGGGTCGGGCGGCTGGTGGCCGGGCGGCGAGACATCAGGTTCCTCCGAGACGATGTGGGCCGCTCCGGACGCGGGCCTCTCCTCATCGACGCATCGGGAGCATCATCGGTTGCCTCGAGGGCCGGCGTGAGGCATTCCGTACTCTCGGCGTGTGCAGGTCCTCGTCGTCGACGCCGCGAACGTCGTCGGTGCCCGCCCTGACGGGTGGTGGAAGGACCGGGCCGGCGCCGCGCGGCGGCTCCACGAGGCCCTGATGACCGCCGACCTGCCCCACGACGAGGTCGTCCTCGTCCTCGAGGGGGCGGCCAAGGGCGGTCACCGCGCCGGACGCGACGGCCACGTCCGCACGGTCCACGCCCCGCGTGACGGCGACGCGACGCTGGTGGAGGAGGTCCGGGCCGCGGCCGACCGCGGCGCGCGCGTCACCCTCGTCTCCGCCGACCGCTTCCTGCGCTCCCGCGCCGAGGGCGCCGGCGCCCTCTGCCTCGGCCCGACCTGGCTGTGGGACCAGCTCGGGGCGGGCTGAGGTCGACGTGATGGCGCAATAGTGTCCATCGTGCGCGGAAATGGGCCCACCCGGGGTTACGGGAGCCAAACAATCGGACGTCGTGCGCACACCTATCAGGCGGGCAGGTCCTCGGCGTCGACGATGCGGTAGGCGTAGCCCTGCTCGGCGAGGAAGCGCTGCCGGTTCTGGGCGAAGTCGGCGTCGACGGTGTCGCGGGAGACGACGGTGTAGAAGCGGGCGGTCTTGCCGCCCTCGCCGGGGCGCAGCAGCCGGCCGAGACGCTGCGCCTCCTCCTGGCGGGAGCCGAAGGACCCGGACACCTGGATGGCCACCTCGGCGCCGGGCAGGTCGACGGAGAAGTTCGCGACCTTGGAGACCACGAGCAGTCGCTCCTCGCCGGTCCGGAAGGCCTCGAAGAGCCGCTCGCGCTCCTTGACCGACGTCGCGCCGGTGATGACGGGTGCGTCGAGGGCGGCGGCGAGCTCGTCGAGCTGCTCGAGGTACTGCCCGATCACCAGGGTCGGCTGCTCGCGGTGCTGCTCGACCAGCCGCTGCGCCACACGGGTCTTCGCCGCGGTGCAGGCCGCCAACCGGTAGCGCTCCTCGGCCTCCGCGGTGGCGTACGCCAGTCGCTCACCCTCCGGGAGGGTGACCCGCACCTCGACGCAGTCCGCGGGGGCGATCCAGCCCTGGGCCTCGATGTCCTTCCACGGGGCGTCGTAGCGCTTGGGGCCGATCAGCGAGAAGACGTCGGACTCGCGCCCGTCCTCACGTACGAGCGTCGCGGTGAGGCCGATCCGACGCCGCGCCTGGAGGTCGGCGGTCATGCGGAAGATCGGCGCCGGCAGCAGGTGCACCTCGTCGTAGACGATGAGGCCCCAGTCGCGGGCGTCGAGCAGCTCGAGGTGCGGGTAGACGCCCTTCCGCCGGGTGGTGAGCACCTGGTAGGTCGCGATGGTGACCGGGCGGATCTCCTTGACGGCGCCGGAGTACTCCCCGATCTCCTCCTCGGTCAGGGAGGTCCGGCGCAGGAGCTCGGACTTCCACTGCCGTGCCGAGACCGTGTTGGTCACGAGGATCAGCGTCGTCGCCCGGGCCTGGGCCATCGCCGCGGCCCCGACGATCGTCTTGCCGGCGCCGCAGGGGAGGACCACGACGCCGGAGCCGCCGTGCCAGAACGACTCGGCTGCGTCGCGCTGGTAGTCGCGCAGCTCCCAGCCGTCCTCGCGCAGGTCGATCGCGTGGGCCTCGCCGTCGACGTAGCCGGCGTGGTCCTCGGCCGGCCAGCCGAGCTTGACCAGCGCCTGCTTGAGGTTGCCGCGCTCCGAGGGGTGGACCAGGACGGTGTCGGGGTCGAGCCGCTCGCCGAGCATGCCCGCGACCTTCTTCGCGCGGAGCACCTCCTCCAGCACCGGGCGGTCGGTGCTGGTCAGCACCAGTCCGTGCGTGGGGTGCTTGTCGAGGCGGAGTCGGCCGTAGCGCGCCATCGTCTCGGCGACGTCGACCAACAGCGCGTGCGGGACGGCGTAGCGGCTGTAGGTGAGCAGGGTGTCGACGACCTGCTCGGCGTCGTAACCGGCGGCGCGCGCGTTCCACAGCCCCAGCGGGGTGAGGCGGTAGGTGTGGATGTGCTCGGGGGACCGCTCGAGCTCGGCGAAGGGCGCGATCGCCTTGCGGCAGTCCTGCGCACGCTCGTGGTCGATCTCGAGCAGCAGGGTCTTGTCGGACTGGACGATGAGCGGGCCGTCGGTCACGCGGTCGCCTCCCGCTGACGCGCGCGGTAGGCCTGCACGTTGGCCCGCGACGAGCAGCGCTCCGAGCAGTAGCGGCGCGAGGCGTTGGGGGAGGCGTCGACGTACGCCGCGTCGCAGCCCGGCGCGCCGCAGATCCCGAGCCGGTGCGGACCGAGGTCGCACACGAGCATGGTCAGGGCGAGCAGGGACTCGGCGACGACGGTGTCGGCCTCCGGGCCGTCGGGCCGGGCGACGGCGAGCTGCCAGCGGCCGTCCCCGCCCGTGATCCCCGGGCGGACCGGGTGCCGGGCGAGCAGGGCGTTGAGCCCGTCGACCACCCGCTGGTCCTCGCCGTCGGACGCGGCCTCGAAGACGGGCCGCAGCTCGGCCGCGAAGTCGGCGAGGTCGCCGGGCGCGCCACTCACGAGGGCGGCCGCGCGCTCGGCGGCGGGCAGGAAGTCCATGGCCTCCAGCCTACGGACGGCCCGGATGCGCGCTCAGAGCGGTCGGACCGCGGTGATCCGGTGCAGCGCGAAGGCGCGCTCGTCGTCGGCCCGGCTGTCGTACGCCGTGAGCCAGCCACCGTCCACGCGGCGCGGCTCGACGACCCGCTCGCTCACGCTGCCGTGGTTGTCGGTGTAGCCGATCCACACGGTGCGAGAGGCCTCGACCGCGTCGCGCAGCAGGGCGAGCACGGCGGCGGGACTGGCCGAGCCCGGTGCCTCGCCCACCGGGCGGGCGGCCACCGCGCGGTCGCCGGCCCGCACCGCGCGGACGACCGCGGAGACGCGCGCCGCCTCCCGCACCTGGGCGACGGCCTCGCCGCGACCGGCGCGCGGGGTGGCGGCCCGCAGGCCTGCGCGGCGGGCCACCCGCACGGTGCCGTCGGCCGCCTCGAGGACGGGGGCGACGCCGAGCTCGCGCAGGCGGGTCATCAAGACGTCGGTGGGAGCATCGGTCACGACGACGGTGGGGGCGATGCGCCGCAGCCGCAATGCGGCGGCCCGAGGGTCGTGCACCAGCTCGGTCAGCGCCTGCTCGTCGTCGCTGCGCAGGAAGGCGGTCGCCGACCCGACCCGGACGGTGCCGAAGCGCCGCGCGACGTCGTCGATGAGGTAGACCAGCGGTTGGGGCACGGGCGTCCGCGACGACTCGGCGATGAAGGACTGCACCTCCTGCGCCGACCAGCCGGCGTCGAAGGCGCGTCGCACCGTCTGGGCGTCGAAGCGATAGACCGTCGCTCCACCCCGCGACTCCACGTCGGCGACGGTGGCCAGCCGCATCGCCAGCTCGTGCTCGAGGGGTCCGGGTGCGACGGCGGTGAGGTCGGCCTGCAGCAGGATGTGGTCGACGGGGTCCGGGATCAGGGGGGCGAGGGCGTCCGCCGGGTCGCCCGCGAGCAGGCCACGCCCGGCCGCGGAGAGCCCGCCGAGCGCCGTGACGCCCAGGACGGCTGCCTCCTCGAGGACGTCGGCCAGCAGCGACCGCCGCTCCGCCGGGCGCCGCGGCCGCCGCCACTCCAGCAGCGCGGCGAGCGAGGGCGGGCCGGTGGTCGCGGCGAGGACCTCGCCGGGCCGCAACTCGCCCAGGGCGGCCAGCAGGTCCCGACGGTCCCGGGGGAGCCACGGTCGGTCCAGGCCGTCACCGAGCGCGTTGCGCGGCCGGTCCTTGGCGTCGCGGGTGCGGACGAGACCGGCCGCCCGCGGCAGGGCCAACCACGCGGCGGCGAGGTCGGCCCACTGCTGGGCGGTCGGCCGCGAGCGCCACAGGTCGAAGGCGTCGGTCGGCAGCCAGACCGCCGCGCCGTCCTCGCCCTCGCCCATCGCGAGCAAGTGGGCGGACGCCGCCACCTCGCACACCAGCGCCGCGCCGGCGTCGTCGGTGCCGAGCAGGGCCGCGGCTGCCTTGAGGTCGCGCACGCCCAGTCCGCCGGTCCGCAGGACGCCCGGCGGCGCGGCGCCCCAGCTCTCCAGGAGCAGCTCGACGCGCTGCACGAGCTCCACGGCGGCGCCGGCGGCTGCGGAGTCCACCAGGCGCGCCGACCGCTCCGCGGTCGCGAGCGGCGGCGGCGTCCCGACGTCCTCGCGCGTCGTACGCCCGCCGCGGAGCACGATCGCGACGTCCGGGGGGACGGCGACATGGCGGGCGTCGGTGGCGACCAGCAGGCCGTGGGCGAGCAGCTCCTCGACCGGGGTGCGGGCGCGCTCGGGGGTGACGACCCGGTCGGCGTGCTCGACCGTGCCGACCAACCCGTGGCCCTCCACGTGGTCGAGCAGCGCGCGGGCGGCGTCGGACACGGCCGCCAGTGCGGCGCGGACGTCGTCGGAGTCGCGCCGCACCGCCTCGCGAGTGCCGGCCGCGAGAGGGCCGAGGACGTCGGGGAGCACGCTCAGGGGCCGCAGGTCGTCGTCGGTGCCCCACAGCAGCGCCACCGCGCGGAGCTCGTCGAGGGCCGCCCGGGCAGGCTCCGGGTCGGCACGCACCACGCCGACCACCTCGTCGGAGCGCGCCCCCGCTCCGAGCACCACCGCGGCCTCGAGGACGGTCAGCTCGAGCAGGTCGAGCTGGTCGAGGATGCGGAGCACCGACGGGCGGGCCGCGGCGCGGGAGGCGAGCTGGGTCGAGTCCTGGGGCGCGGGGACCGCGAGGTCCGGCCGGCGCCCGACGAGGTGCGCCAGCTCCTGGTCGGACCAGGAGCGGAGCTGGTCGGCCAGGCTGCGGGGCGCGGCGGTGGACATCCGCACCACGATACGAGACGCCGCAGCGTGACCTCCCCCGATACGTGACCGTTGTCACCAGTGAACGACTGTCCACCCGTGCCGGAGGATCGATGACCACCCGTGCCCGCCGTCTGGTCGCCGCTGCGGCGGCCGCGCTGCTGCTCGCGCCGGCCGCCCCCCTGCTCGCTGCTCCCGTGGCTGCGGCGCCGCCCGCCCCCGAGGCCGGCCGCGAGCTGGCCCGTGCGGCCGAGCGGGTCGCCGCGACGACGTGGCGCGCCCGGCCCGAGCAGTTCCCGCGCGTGGCCACGCGCACCGATCTGCCGATCCGGGTCTCCGACGGCACGGTGCTGCGCGGGGACCTGCGGCTCCCGGCGCGGGCCGACGGCAGCGCCGCCCCCGGTCGGTGGCCCGTCATCGTGACCATCACGGCCTACAACAAGACCCTGCTCGGGTCTTCGGGCCTCGGCGGCAGCGACCCGTCGTACCTCGTCAAGCGGGGGTACGCCCACCTCATGGTCGACGCCCGCGGCACGGGGTCGTCGGCGGGCCAGTGGTGTGCCTTCTGCACGCGGGAGAACAAGGACGCCGGCGAGGTCATGGCGTGGGCGCACCGCCAGCCGTGGAGCAACGGCCGCACGGGCATGAGCGGGCCGTCGTACATGGCCATCACCCAGCTCAACGCCGCCGCGGCGCGACCGCCCGGCCTCCGGGCGATCTTCCCGGCCGTCCCGGGGGCCGACGTCTACCGCGACGTGGTCGCGTCGGGCGGGGCGCTCGACGTGGGCTTCATCCCGCTCTGGCTCGGGCTCGTGACCGGCGCGGGCGTCATCCCGCCGGCGTACGGCGCGACCGACCCCGCCGGTGCGCTCGGCGCCCTGGGGGAGCACGTTCTCGGCGCCGGCACCTTCACCGCGCCGCTGCTGCTCGGCGCCGTGACCGGAGGCGAGCAGGCGGTCGACGGGCCGTTCTACACGCAGCGCTCGCCCATCAACGTCGTCGATCGCGTCGACGTGCCGGCCTTCTTCCTCTCCGGCCAGTACGACCTCTTCCAGCGCGGCACCCCGCTGCTCTTCGAGCGGCTCCGCAAGCGCGGCGTCCCCACCAAGCTGGTCATCGGCCCCTGGGACCACCTGCAGGCCTCCTCCGGCGACGGGCTGGAGGAGGCGGGCTACGGCACCCTCGACGAGCTCCAGCTGCGCTGGTTCGACCGGTACGTCCAGGGGCGCCGCGACCGTCGCCTCGACGCCGACATCGCCCCGGTGACCCAGTACGAGCAGGGTGCCGACCGTTGGACCCGGTCGCGTCAGTGGATGCGCCGCGACCTGCGGGCCGCGAGCTACCGGCTGTCGGGCCGCGCCGTGAACGGGGTGCCGGGACGGTTGACCACCGGTGCGGTCGAGGCGGCGGAGTCGACGGTCCTGCCGCTCCCCGTCGCGGGCCTGTGCACCCGGTCGGCCAGCCAGTGGACGGCCGGGGTGCTCGGGCTGATCCCGCTGTTCTCGCCCTGCTTGACCGACAACCGCCTCAACGACCTCTCCGGCCTGGTCTTCGACACGGCGCCGATGACGCGCGCCGTGCGGATCTCCGGCCCCATCAACGCGCGTCTCCACACGTCCACGCCCGCAGGCGACGGCATGCTCTCGGTCGCGGTCTCCGAGGTCGCCCCTGACGGCACCGTCACCCGTCTCACCGGCGGCTGGCAGGTGATCGCGCACCGCGCTATCGACGAGCGGCGGACCCGGCGGCTGGACGGCAAGATCGTCCAGGTGCACCACCCGTTCACCCGGGAGCGGATGAAGCCGCTGGCGGCGGGCGAGGTGGCGCCGATCGATGTCGAGGTCTTCCCCACCCACGCCCGGATCAAGCCCGGTCACCGCCTCCGCATCGCGATCCAGGCCTTCGACGTGCCCCACCTGCTGCCGGCACTGCCGAACCTCCTGGGCAGCCTCGTGCCGATGACCCTCCACACCTCGCCGTCGCGCCCCTCGGAGCTGACGGTTCCCGTCATCGCAGGTCGATGAGCGTCTGACGGGCGCCGCGGCCGAAGCCGACCAGCCCGATCCAGCGCTGCGTCGCGTCGAGGTCGCGCCACGTCAGCGTGAGCCGCGGCCGGGTGCCGGGGGCGCCACGCAGGACGTCGGTCGAGAGGGACACGTTGCCGGCGTCGCGGACGTCGACGGTCCAGGTGAAGAGCCGCCCGCTCACGGTGCGTCCGTTCGCCGCCCGTGCGACCCGCACCCGCACGGTCAGGTCCCCGACCGGCGGGTCGGCCAGGAGGAGCTCCTCGCGACCCGCCGTACCGGTCGCCTCGGCCACGACGGTCTCGCCGCGCAGCAGCGTGAGGTCGACGTCGTCGCCCAGCCCGTTGGTCTCGGCCAGCACCCGCAGCACACGGGTGCCGCCGGACACCCGCACCGGAACCTCCACGAAGTCGTCGGACTCGGGCGTGAGGGCGTACGGCGTGGGGATGGCGCCGGCGAGGCCCGCGACCTGCACCCGCGCCGAGCGGGCGCCCATGCGGGGCCGCAGGGTGAGCCGCTCGTCGCCGACCTCGCCGCGGACGACCGCGGGTCCCTGGGCCGCCACCGGGCGGACCACGACCGGGACCCGGACCGTGTGGTCGGTCTGGCCGACCCAGCTCACCGCGCCGGACACCGCGACGTCGTCGACCGCCGCGGCGGTGCGGACGATGCGGATGCGGACGGTCTGCGAGGCGCCGGGGGCGAGGGTGAAGGCGGCCGGTCGCACCCGGACGTCGAGTCCGGGGAGTCCGGAGACGCTGGCGCTGTAGGACTCGGTGTTGCCCGAGACGTTGGTCAGGGTGCGGCGCACGACCGTGCGGTCGAGCAGGCCGCCGACGGCGATCGAGGGCAGGTTGAGCCGGTGCGAGGGCAGGTCACCCGCGGCCCACCGGGCGTACGCCCGCGGGGTCACGTCGAGGACCAGGCCGGGGTCGAGGGCCCGTGCGGCTCGCGGGAGCCCGGAGCCCTGGGCGAACGGGCCGTCGGCGCCGGGTACGGGCTCGGCCGTCGTCATGAGGGCCGACCGGATGCGAGCCGGGGTCCAGTCCGGGTGGACCGAGCGGACGACCGCCGCGAGCCCGGCGACGTGGGCGCTCGCGACGGAGGTGCCGGAGCGCAGGTCCCAGCGCCGACCGTCGGCCCCGGGGGTGGTGGCGGCGAGGATGCCCTCGCCCGGAGCGGCGAGGTCGGGCTTGAGGAGGTCGGGCTCGTCGAGGACCGGTCCCCGCCCGGAGTACGGGAGCAGCCGGACCGGCTCGCTGCCGTCGGTCGCCGTCGGGTCGAGGCGGGCCCGCGGCTCGTCGGTCGCGTCGAGGTAGGACCGCAGGGGCGCCGCGGCGGCCGCGTCGAGGTGGACGGTCGGGACGCTGTGCAGGTCCACCGAGGTCGCCTGGGGAGTCGGGTTGACCAGGACCATCGCCACGCCGCCGGCGGCCTCGACGGCCGCGGACTTCTCGACGCGCGCGACGACGCCGCGCTCGCAGACGACGACGGAGCCCGTGACCTGCTGCGGGTCCAAGGACCCCGGCGCGCAGTGCCGGGCGGTGCCGTCCGCGACGACCAGGGGGCTGTCGGGCACCTCGCGGTCGGCGACCATCGTGCCGACGATGCGCGTCCCGTCACCGAGGACGACCGCGCCCTGGCGCAGCCGGTGCGAGGCGGCGGCGGTGGTGGCGACCCAGGGCGCGGGCTGGGCGACGGAGCCGCGGCCCGGGCCGAGGTTGCCGGCCGCGGTGGCGACGAAGACCCCCGCCGCGGTCGCATGGCGGAGGGCCTCGGAGAGCGAGTCACGCGGGGCGGCCGGCGTGGAGCCGACCGGGACGTCGAGGACGTCGACGCCGTCGCCGACCGCGCGGTCCACCGCGGCGACCAGGTCGGCGGTCTCGCACCCGTCGTCGTCGGGGTCGGGGGCGGTCCAGCACGCCTTGTAGGCGGCGATGCGGGCGCCGGGGGCGACGCCGGAGATGCGGCCGAACGACTGACGGCCGGCGCTTGCCGAGACGCCCGCGGCCCCCGCGGCGACGGCTGCGCTGTGCGTGCCGTGGCCGAGCGTGTCCCGCGGCGAGAGCTCGTCCCCCGCCGCGGTCGCGTCGGCGCCGAAGGCCGTGACGAACCAGTCCGCCGCCACGATCTTGCTGCCGCACAGCGCGCGGTCGCTGCTCGCGCCGACCCGGCAGCGGCCGGTGAAGCCCGGGAGCCCGCGGGCACGGTCCGAGGCCCCGCCGAAGGACGGGTTGCGCGGCCAGATCCCGGAGTCCACGGAGCCGATGACGGTCCCGGCGCCGGCGCTCTCGGGGCCTCCGCCGACCTCCCACGCGCCGCGGGACCCGGCGAGGTCGAGCGCGCCGGTCGCGTCGGCGGACTGGAGGCGGACGCGGATGCTGCGCTCGACACGGACGACCTCGGCCGCGGCGCGCAGGCGCTTGACCTGGTCCGGCGCGAGGCGGACGACCACCGCGTTGAGCGCGGTGGTCAGGCGGTACAGAGGCTCGGGCGCATCGTCACCGAGGCCGGCGAGCGCGGCGTCCTGACGCGCGCGCAGGTCGGCGGCTCGCCGCTCGACGACCGCCCGCTCCCGGTCGAAGCGGGTGCCCGCCGGCGGGCGCGTCGTCGACCCGGGCGCGTTCCGTGGGGCGTACGAGGCGGTCGGAGCGCCGCGCAGCGTCACGATGTAGACGTCGTCGAGCGTCGAGACGGTCGGGTCGCCGACCGGGGCGGGCGCCACGGAGGCGGTCGCCGGGACACCGCCGACGGCGAGAGCCGCCGCCGTCACGATCGCCACGAGCGGTCCCGCGATGCGGCCAGGGGATGGCACGGCGGACCTCCTCGCTGGTCACGACTCGGGACGGTGCGGACCTCACATGCTCGCAAACGGTCCGCGCTGCGGGCAACCGGGTCCGGCGGGGAGGTGCCTGCGGCCTAGAGTTGGGGCCGTGCGACGGCGGAACCCCGCCGCAGGACGAGGAGGTCGAGACGGTGCCCACCGGCAAGGTCAAGTGGTACGACGCGGACAAGGGCTTCGGCTTCCTCTCCCAGGAGGGCGGCGAGGACGTCTACGTCCGCGCCTCGGCGCTCCCCGACGGGGTCACGACGCTGCGCGCCGGCACGCGGGTGGAGTTCGGCATCGCGCAGGGCCGCCGCGGCGACC
>Ga0172375_10012628_pt1 | contig 10575 bp, 9 predicted proteins | sample LakKiv1m_FD_114537 | JGI IMG/M metagenome (GOLD analysis project Ga0172375, IMG submission 114537) | Freshwater microbial communities from Kabuno Bay, South-Kivu, Congo - kab_092012_11.1m | ecosystem: Environmental > Aquatic > Freshwater > Lake | place: Democratic Republic of the Congo...
AGAAACGATAAATTTCCTCACCATTTCTCCCGCCTCATACCAATCGCTATGGAGCTGATGCAATCCGACGCTTTGTACCAAGACAAAAATGCTGATAATTACGGTGATCGCAACCTGAGCTATATCACGCCCGCTTTTTTGTAAATATTCATATAGCTTGCTGCCCAGATAGACGAACAGATATACCATCCCACATGAAGCGAGATAGCCATACCGTGGGGCGATATTTCCCAATCCTAAAAACGGCAATAGCGAGACCACAAAAAATCCAATTGCAAATAGAATTATTTTACGCTCACGGAGCTCAATTCTTTGCCATGCATTTCGAAACAGCATAAATCCCGTACCTAGTCCAATCCCGAACACGCCGATGGCAAATACCAACTGTTGCCGCATAATGGCACGAATCATTTGATATATCCGATCCGCGTATGGTCCAACAAGGGATAGCAATACGTAGCCTATGCTGTTACCCACCGCATTGAGAGGAAATTTCAACAGACTATAATTATAGTCGCCATAAAACCAGTGACTATGGGCTATATAGCGAACGATAATATAGAGAGGTAAAGGAGACAAAAGAAGCCAGTACGTCCATTTTCGCGTCAATTCCCGTATAGACATCGGTTTTTCAAAAATAGTTAACTCATACAGAACAAAAAGCAAAGGCGTCACTATCCCTAGCTCGTAAAACATAAGCGCGCCAATATTACAGAGGATTGCTCCTACAAAATAAGCTCTCCCCCTCTGTTCCCTCCATGCAATATATGAAAGAAGACCTAGAAGCATAAACATTGACGTAAATAAATGTCCTGTGGCAGAAATCCAAAATATCATTTCGGAGAAACCACTTAAGGAAACAAATAGTAATACGCTAGCTGCAGCAAGCGATAATTTCTTAAACACCTTCTTTGCTACAAAAAACATACAGATGCTGACGATAAAATGAAGTGCAAGAGATACGCTGTGGTATACATTCTGATTTAGCCAAAACAACCAATACATAAAAGCAAAATATATTTTGGTGCCGGGCCGCCAGAAGAATCCCTCAGCTTGAGTAAAGTAGCTTGCAATCCGTCCAAAATTTGGCGCGCACTGTTTGAAAGAGTCAACATTTGATTCACAACTGGCTGCCCACCGAAGCCAAGTGAAGTCATCTCCGATAAAATAATTTTTTGTGAGATTAGAAAAAAGAAAAATGATTACAATCAGAACATACAATACAATCGCGACAGGCGAAGTAGCTATACGTTTCATCTCAGCAAAAAACCGGAGCGTCACCCGATGATATATACCCAGCACCCCAAGGATTGATCCTGTCAGAATCCAAAGTACAAATGCCACCTTGGACGCTTCAAAAACATCGATAAATAATGCGTTTATAGAAAGTCCGACAATACCCGCGATAAAGCCCCACACGACGCTTTTGACTACGCTTGATTCTACGTATGGCATTATGGCTTGCGCATATATACCGATCATAAGAAATATCGCCAAAAACGCGGCAAATCCAAAAACACCTACTTCACCAAGCGTACGAAGATAACTATTGTCGACGGCGAGGCTTACGGACCCGTACCCGCTACCGATAGCGATATTTCGCTTAAATGCAGCCAGAGCCTTTGGCCATTCACCTTGAAATCTCGTCGTAAATGACAGATCGTATGCCGAAGCGCGCTTGATGAGATATTCACCATTGATAAAATATGCCTCTCGGGGGGTAGCATCGGATTCATTTTTTGTTTCGTAAAGAAAATTATCCAGTCTCTTTACATCAGGTGAAAGAGTCAAATTTATGTACCCCGTACCAGACGGCAAATCTTCTCCTGTGGGAGCAGTTGGCTCGGTTAGAAGCACCATCTCCGGCGGCAAATTTTTGTATGGAATAATAAATTTTGCCGATGAACTAGCACTGGTTGAAACATCATCAATACTATCGAAAAACAGCTGTCGTACGGTTGTGTGTTCAAAATAGGTATATGGGACGACTTTGACATGGCCGATCGGGTTCCCCGTGTGTGCATCTACAAGTACGTCAACGCGCTTGACGGTGCTAATAAATCGATTTAATAAATTCGGTGCAACAGCGACACCTATCAAACCGGCTATCAAGGCTACGGGAACTATAACCAATACGAGCTTGCGACGTTGGAAAAAAAGAACTAATCCTACTGCTACAAATAAGGCAAATACTGAAATTCTCGATACCGTCATCACGAGCACCCAACACCCAAGAGCCGTCACACATCCTAAAAACAGACGGACCCACCAGTTTTTGTACCCAAATATGAGACTTACCACTATCGGCAATGTAAGAACCAAATACGCCGCGAGATCATAATGCCCGCCGAATGTAGATGAAACGCGAGATAATGCAGATAGGGTGAGAGGAATACCTTTTGCAAATTCCTCATTCATTGTCAAAAACGCCGGAAACCCCAAGTATTTTTGACCGATCCCATACAGGGATACTCCGAGTATCGTTCCTACGAGTGTTCCGATAAGTCCTGTTACATATCGTTTGGAACCGGAAGCTGCATATGCAACAAAAAATAAACTCATATATTCTATACGGCGAAGATAACTTAAAAGCGCGACATTGGGATATATTTCATACACCGTAGGAACGATGAGAAGGATGCTGTGTAGCGTCGCGATACCGCCGATCAACCAAAAAATCAGGATTGGAAGCGTGAGTGGAGACTTGAGTGTCCGTTTATTTCGAACGGTCGATACTGCCCACCCAATAAGCACGAAAAGCACAAGAAAGTCCTCCACTCGCACATACACCCATGTATTTTTTATATCCACAAGCGGCAACTTAGGGTAAAGCGGAATAAAAGCAAGAAGGCCAAGGGAGGCCATCGATAACCACCAATCTTTACACCATTTTATAAGCTTCTGCATATGTTTCCTTAAGGAGCGCCTTCCCAAGCAGCGCGCCTATCGTCCAAACAATGATTGCCTTTGTTTTAAGCATAAGCCTGATGAGAAAAAGACTCAATGGCGATCCATGTTTCCGGTAAAGATACAGGAATCCACGGTAAATATTTAGCACCGGACCTTTTCTTTTGTTCGTCGAGCTGGCTGCTCCCAAGTGTACGATAAGCGATCTGGGATAGAAATAGGTAGCATACCCTTTTTTTCGCGCACGCATCAAAAGGTCGATTTCCTCCATATACATAAAAATCTTTTCATCAAAGAGTAGATCCTCTGATAGAAGTTTTTTGGGGGCTAATATGCATGCCCCGGATACCCAATCAACTTTCCGCACCCGATTAGGGGACCAACGCGTGAGTCCGATGTAATCACCCTTAAGAAACAGCGACGCAAAAACGACAGGTAAGCTAAAAAATGGCCCGCAGGAACTTTGCGGGCTCCTATCGGGATTTAACAGCTTCGGTCCAATAAATGCATTCGGGTGTTGCCTACCAAAAGACACGAGTTTCCCTATGGCGTTATTTAACACTATGGTATCGGAATTGAGGAGTAAAATGTATTCTCCCACGGCGTTTCGTATCCCTTGATTATTCCCCCTGCCAAAGCCCACATTTTCGCTATTCCATATCGTTTTGACCATCGGAAACGTCGTCTTTATCATCTTTTGAGTTCCGTCTGTCGAAACGTTATCAACGACAATAATCTCCCATGTAAGCGTCGTCTGTTTGAGACTCCGAACGACCGAAGCTAAGCAATCCTCCGTATATTTTTTGGTATTGAAGCTGACAATGATAATGGAGAGATCGGTCGTCATAGTGACTCGGTTGACGTGATTATTGGAACAGTCGCGCGAACTTCAAGTTGTAGCGAAGATCTTTATTTCGATTTTTGATAAATACCGCAGGTACCCCTCCGACAACCGTGTATGGCGCAACATCCCGCGTTACCACTGCCCCGGAAGCAACAACCGCGCCTTTGCCGATAGTCACTCCGGGAAGTATCGTCACCCGGCTTCCGATCACCACATAATCCTCGATAACTACCGGGGAGCCAACTTCCAAAAAATCAGGAGAATCAATATCATGCTCCATGGTGTAAATCCGTACTTCTCCGGCAATCGACACGTTACTTCCAATCGTCAAAGGACGTTTGCCCTTACCGGTAAGCTGAGAAATGTAACTTCCAAACGTACTTTCTCCCTTGCCTTTCTCCCTTTTATACCTGCCGTCTAAAAATGCGTCATTCCCGATCACCGTATTGTGGCCGATAGTTACTCCTGCCGGATTGTTAAACTCTGCCCGGTGATGAATGGAAGAATCACGGCCTATGGAAAGGCCAAAAAAGAAACGGTAGAAAAACAGCCGGACAGTATGACTCGGTATATATCCCGTAAGGGTCGATAAATAGATCCAAAAATCGATGATTGCCCTCATGTTTTTAGTAATTCGTAATTGGTAATTGGTAATATTAGTAATAAACGTATGTAATACGCTTCATCAACCCTATCACCATTTACACTTTACCGTTTACCTCTTTTTCCATTCCTACTTCTTTTAACACATCAATGACTTTTTCTGCTGCTTTATCCCACGTAAATTCACCCACGCGTTTTTTTCCGATTGCGATGCGTTTCGACCGATCTATGGCCTTTTCTGATAACGCAAGAGTTATGCCCCTCGCTATACTTTCTGTATCCTCTGGCTTCACATATATTCCTGCGTCTCCTGCAATCTCGGGCAAACTCGAACGCTTACTCAAAACGACAGTAGTGCCGTGCGCCATTGCCTCGAGCACCGGCAGGCCAAACCCTTCATACAGGCTTGGTAAAACAAAACAAGCTGCGTGTTGGTAAAGTGAGGCTAATTCGTCGTCAGAAACATACTCCAAAAAATGGACGCGGTTACCCACTCCGAATTTTTTGGGGGCGGCAAAAATTTCGTCATAGAGCCAACCCCTTTTTCCGACGATGATAAGCTCTATCTCTTTATCTGTAAGCAGACTCACCGCTTCGATCAGGCGGGTAAAATTCTTCCGTGGTTGTAAGGTCCCCACAGAAAGGATATAGCGTTTGGGCACTAGACTGACTTTGGTCCGTTTCATGCGTAGTTTGGTGACCGCATCCGATAACGCCGGATATGCTACCACTACCATATTTTCTGGCAGCCGATACTCATCAATTATAGCATGTTTGCTAAACTCGCTTATTGTTATGATTTTGGCTGCGTGACGCACAGAATATGCAGTCCAATGAATCAATTTGTGTAAATCCTCCGAACGAAAAAGTTCGGGATAGGTAAGATAGGAAAGATCCATAATGGCCATAACCCGCGGGATAGTCACCCACCGGGGAATATAGTGCGTCGGGGAAAATATCACATCCGCCCGCGGCCGATCCCGAAACAGCGCCAACGGCAACCCAATCATTGTCCATAACTGCTTCGGACTGAGACTACGGTAATGCCACTTGGCGCCTGGCTTGGGCATGTGTGGACGCACCGGCTCCGGAAGATACACCCTGACATCATCAAAGGGGGCATTACTCCCCGCCTGTCTTCTCGCAATAGCAGAGAGGAGCTCAAACGCATACCGTCCGATCCCCACTCTCGCCTCAGCATTTGCTTCGTACCCGTCAATAGCTACTCTCATATATATTACTTAATACCCCGGGTATACCACCATTACCTTCGTCGGCTCTATCCCCAACAGTTCCTCTGCGTCCTTTTTGGTTGCCTTAGAATCACAAAAGAATATACTACACTCCTTTGCTGCGAAAGAAAGCCGCCGTTTTTGGATATTCACTATATTTGCGGATATTTCTCCCGGAAAAACTCGTATCTCCGTTTTGTCATGCGACTCCTCGGGGTAATGAAGGATGCTTAAATCGTGGATCGTTGTCACCCCGCGCGCTCGGGAAAGCGGCGGCTGCGTCCAATCGCTACTCCAAAAAACATCGAGGCGACCGGTAAACCACTCAATGGGAACGATGTGAAGCCGATTCCATAGTACGTCAAGCATAGTCGGAGGTATCGGGAGGGTAATTAACCGCACATTGGATGTTTCCCGCTTCAGTGAGGCCAAATAGTCAATAAACACATGCCGCTTCCGAAGCGAGGAACCAAACAGTATGTAAGAATGCCCGGGGAATTTTTTGATAATGGCGAAAACCAGACGCCGGACGTACGTGGCAACTCCGGTACCTTCGTATACAATCTGACTGATATCAATACCGATCGTCATATATATCCCTTTGGATGAGATGTGTGCCATTTGAGGGCGGATCCGACAATCGTTTCTATATCAGAGTGTTTCGGCTTCCATCCAAATTCATCCATGAGACGCGACGGATCGGAAACAAGGATGGCAGGATCCCCCGATCTTCGTCCCGTCTCTTTCACACGAAAGTCCTTACCACTTGCTTTCTTGACAGTATTGACTACTTCACGCACGGAAACCCCCGTACCGGTCCCCACATTGAAAACGTCACTCTTATGCCCACTCCGAAGAGCTTCAAGCGCCAAAATGTGTGCTTCACATAAATCTTCTATATGGATGAAATCTCGAAGCGCCGTACCATCTGGCGTTTTATAATCAGTGCCGTATATAGCAAACCCATCCCTGGTTCCCAAAGCTCCCCCACAGGCAAGAGGAATTACGTGCGTTTCCGGAACATGCACTTCACCATGGGATCCATCTAGTGAAGCACCTGCGGCATTAAAATACCGCAAACAGATGCTTTTTAACCCAAACGAACGATCATATACGGAAAGCAGCTCTTCAAAGGCCCACTTAGATAGTCCATAGGGCGATACCGGTTCTTTCCGGTGACTTTCCGGGATGGGTACCGTCTCTGGGTTACCGTAAACGGCGGCAGTTGAGGAAAAAATAATCCGTGAAACCTTCGCCTGCTTCATCGCCTCGAGAAGAACGACCGGGGCTAAAACGTTATTTTTCATATATTTTATGGGGAACCTAACCGACTCTTCTACCTGAAGATATCCCGCAAAGTGCATAACACCTTCGATTGTATGCTCACGGAATATTGACTCCACCAGAAAGGAATCTCCAACGTTACCAACAACCAAGGGGACAGCAGGAGGAAGAGCCTCGCGATGACCAAATTCAAGCGTATCTAAGACAATCGGCTCATATCCGCGGGAGGCAAGCATGCGCGTCATGTGGCTACCGATGTAGCCAGCCCCTCCGGTTACTAAAATCTTCATGCTTTTTATTGTACCTCTTGAGGCTTCAAAGTTGAAATGAGGATAAAAACTCCGAAAAAAGCTGCCGCGTACCACGTAAGGCGCTCGGCAGTGAAAAACGTCCATGTGGCAAAAAGTGGAATAGCAAGTACCAAACATCCTAATCCCGCCCAGACAAACAACACGGGCTTACGGAGCATACATAACACGATACATACAAAGAAAAATGCAACATCCTGCGGTTTCATAGGAATGAACTCTTACCTATTTACATTTGACTATTAACCAAAATATTTGTCTGGTTAATAGTTAATTGTTAATAGTCTATAATACTCAATCGTTTTTGAAATCCCCTCATCCGCTGACACCCGTGGCTCCCATCCTAATAATGTTTTCGCCTTGGTGATATCCGGCCTACGCTTGGTTGGGTCATCAGGAGGTAATTTTGTGTGAATAATATCCGAAGAAGAACCCGTCATAGTTTTTACCTTTTTTGCCAAATCAATCATGGTGTATTCTTCGGGATTGCCGAGATTGACCACTTCACCATTCGTATTATCTCCTTCCATAAGTCGAATCAATCCTTCCACCATATCGCTGACATAACAAAACGACCGTGTCTGTTTCCCGTTTCCGTATAGAGTAATAGGCTTACCGGATAAGGCCTGATAAATAAAATTGCTCACGACCCGTCCGTCCGTTGGGCGCATCTTTGGGCCATAGGTATTAAATATCCGGGCAATTCTCCCGTCTACGCCGTGGTTTCTCACGAAAAGCATCGTCATCATCTCACCGAATCGTTTTGACTCATCATAACAAGCACGCACCCCGTTAGGATTCACATTTCCCCAATACGTTTCCTTCTGCGGATGGACTTTCGGATCTCCGTACACCTCAGAGGTGGAAGTAAACAGAAATTTTGCACCATGCGCCTTTGCAACTTTGAGTAATCCGTGTGTGCCGACGGTGTTTACCAGTGCCGTCTCTTCCGGATATTTTTGATAGTCAGGAACTGAAGCAGGAGATGCGAGGTGATATATATAATGTATCGGCCCTAACACCGGCAATTCGTTGATAACGTCGTACTTGATAAACGTAAAATGAGGATTTTCTTTGGCACGTTCGAGATTATCCTCGCTACCGGTTAGCAGATTGTCCAGCGCAAATACTTTGTATCCTTTGGCAAGCAAACTCTCCGCAAGGTGACTGCCGATAAACCCACTACCCCCGGTAACGACGCAAACTTTCGCTTCCATAGCACGATTGTACCATAATCCCAAGCTATCTCCCTCTCGGTTTATCGTGCACTTTTTTGTTAATCCAATCGTATGTTTTCACTAAGCCGTCGTATAATGTACCCGTCGGGACCCATCCGAGTTTCTTTTTGATCAACCGGTTATCGGACGATCTTCCCCTCACTCCCAACGGACCGTTTACGTGTTTTATCTTCAACTTCTTTCCAGCAATATCCATCACCATATTTGCCAATTCATCGATACTTACCATCTCTTCTGATCCAATGTTTACGGGACCGGAAAAAGAACTACCCATGAGCCTTCTTATACCTTCTAGGCATTCATCTATATATAAATAGGATCTCGTCTGTTTCCCATCTCCCCAAATTTCTATTACACCGCCATTTTTTGCTTGGGCAACTTTTCGACAAATTGCTGCGGGTGATTTTTCCTTCCCGTTATTCCAGCTCCCTTCAGGCCCGAAAATATTATGAAACCGTGCGATATGCACCTCCATACCGTAATTTCGCTGATATGAAAGATACATCCTTTCGCTAAAAATTTTCTCCCATCCATACTCGCTGTCAGGATAGGCGGGGTATGCTGATGATTCTTCGCAATTAGGTTTATTGGGGTCGAGTTGGTTTCGCTCCGGATATATACATGCCGAAGATGAAAAAAAGATTTTCCTTATTTTTGCCAGTCGTCCATAATGAAGAACATTGAGGTTTATTTGTGAAGAATTATGCATGACATCTGCATCATGAAGACCAGAAAATATATATCCTGCCCCACCCATGTCTGCTGCTAATTGATACACCTCGTCAAAAGGACGGTCAAATACTTTCTGACAAATCTTTTGATCCCGGAGATCGCCGACAACAAATTCGTCAGCCTCACTTTTACTGTATTCATGGCGCTTGATATCCACACCCCTCACCCAATATCCTTCGTTCTTCAACCGCCGCACAAGGTGACCGCCGATAAAACCACCTGCCCCACATACAAGAGCTGTTTTTTTCATGAGTTTTGTCATAGTATAGCAAAAACATCGCACTCGCACTTAATTATATGGTACAGTTAACTCTATGCAAAGGGCACTGGTAACGGGAGGAGCCGGATTTATCGGAAGTCACGTCGTTGACGGACTCAAGAAACGATATGGCGTACACGTTATAGATAATCTTTCCACCGGAGATCGTTCGCATATTCCAAAGGGGGTCTTTTTCCATAAGGAAGACGTCCGAAAACAGCAACATATACTGACGTTGGTAAAAAAAATCAAACCCGACGTCATACTCCACATCGCCGGCCAGGCATCAAACATCAGTTCATTTGCTGACCCGCACTTCGATATCGACGTCAATTTCAAAGGCACGGTAAACGTGGTTATGGCGGCGCTTGCAGCCAAAACCAAACGCTTTCTCTATGCATCATCCATGACCGTTTATGGCCACCCTGAAACACTCCCCATATCGGAAACGCTCCCCTGCCGTCCCGTGTCATATTATGGCATCTCCAAGTATGCTGCCGAGCGGTTCGTCCACGCAACCTCAGAGCGAACCGACCTACCTCATGCATTTCAAGCAACATCATTTCGTATGTTTAACGTATACGGCCCAAGGCAGAGTCTTGCCAATCCGTACCAAGGACCAGTAGGAATTTTTTTGGGTCACGTACTTCGAAATGAACCGATAACTATCTTCGGTGACGGAAAACAAACGCGTGATTTCATCTTTATCAAGGACATTGTTACTGCCTGGACAACGTCGATCGACAACGCTTCTTCCTTTCAACAAGTCTTTAACATAGGACGCGGACAACACATCACCATTCGAGACCTCGCATATGCTGTTATAGAAGCTGTCGGCAAAAATCCGCTCGCATACCCGATCATATATAAACCAAAGCTACCTGGTGAACAACGGCACATGCAGGCAAGCATAAAGAAAGCGGAAACCATGTTACGATTCCAGCCCAAAGTCGCATTTGCTGAGGGACTTACGCAAACCGCGCAATGGGCGACGCAATCCATATAGATGTCCAATGCTCGTTTAGTATTATTATGACCAAACAGTATTACGATAAATATTGGGAAAATCAGGAAGAACTAAGCGATCTCCCGTATAAATGGCCGGTACTCAAAAATCTTTTCCCCAAAAAGAAATTGAAATTCCTTGACTTCGGATGCGGCAAGGGGG
>Ga0172375_10012630_pt1 | contig 10573 bp, 8 predicted proteins | sample LakKiv1m_FD_114537 | JGI IMG/M metagenome (GOLD analysis project Ga0172375, IMG submission 114537) | Freshwater microbial communities from Kabuno Bay, South-Kivu, Congo - kab_092012_11.1m | ecosystem: Environmental > Aquatic > Freshwater > Lake | place: Democratic Republic of the Congo...
CACGGAATCAGCCACCAGTATGTTACGGCCCAGGCGGCAGGCATGCTGGGCATTCCGCTGGAGAAACTGAGGGCGGTGAGCTGTCATCTCGGGAGCGGGGGCGCGAGCCTGTGCGCGGTTGTCAACGGCAGGTCCGTGGACAACACCATGGGCTATTCTCCGCTGCAGGGACTGGTGATGAGTACGCGCAGCGGGGATCTTGATCCAGGGATCACACTGCGGCTTCTTGCCGAACACGCAGGGAACATCGATGACCTGGAGGGGCGCCTGAACCGGAAGAGCGGGGTGCTCGGTCTTTCCGGCAAATCGGCCGATATCCGCGATGCGCTCAAGTTGACGGCCTCGGGGGACGGCGCCGACAGGGCACACATTACCACCGGCGTATACCTGTGGCGCCTGCGCAAGTACCTCGGCGCATACCTGGCAATTGCGTGCGGGGCACATGCGGTTATTTTTACCGACACCATAGGCGAGCTTGTACCCGAGGTCCGACAGGTTGTTTGCAGCGGCATGGAGGCGTTTGGTGTGAAGTTGGACCACGACCGCAATACGAAATCCGCGCTGCCATGCGATGTTGCGGCGGACGACAGCAGGGTACGCATCATGGTGATTCCCACAAACGAAGAACTGTCCATAGCGCGCAGCGCGTATGGGCTCCTGGCCGGTTCCAGTGTGCTGTCTCTCAAATGAGTGCGCACTTGTCCTGCAGGGCGGGCAGCAGCACCGCTTCTGGTGACGGCCATGATGTGGCTGTCAGAGAACGCGTTAGGGACAACGCGTTCCACCTGGGATCACAGATTTGTCGCTGGTGGAGCGGCGAGTCCCTTCGCCGCTTCCTCGACCACCTGCGATGTTGCGAGGAGTTTTGATTGATTTCGGGTATTGAACAGCGTTCGGGAGGGAGAGAGTAGTCATGCAAGTTCATGTGCTGAATCAGGCGAAACTGGGTATATGTCTGAGCGTGTTCGATGCGGGTCCTGCCGAAAGAGGCAGACTGGTCATTGTTGCCGGAGATGGGGCCGGCGCCGAAATGTCGATCCGGCCGATGCTGGAGTCGCGCGGATACAGTCAGTCTCCTGCCATGGCCGTGTTGCGGGTTCCGTATGGGGGCAGGGAATTCACCGGTCCGAGCCTGTGGACGCAGGAGACGGCAAAACGACTTGAGAAAGCTTCGGCGGGCGCCGGGTTGCCTGTGGCGCGGACAACGGCATTGGCCAGGGCTTATGAGAAATCGTGCCCGGCTTGTCCCATCCTGCTCACGTTCGAGACAGCGTTCTTTGCAGACCTGCCGGACCGGGAGGCATTGTACGGGCTCGACGCAGGGTTGATGAAGTCACTGGACATCAGGCGGTTTGGTTTTCACGGGCTGTACCACGATGCCGCCTCGCGCCATGCCGCAAGGCAGATCGCCGATGCGGGGAACGTGCCGGTACCGCGCGTAATCTCCATATGTCTCGAACAGAAACCGGAGCTTGCTGCCGTGTCTGGAAGGCGACCGGTGATGGTGACCGGTGGCGCAACGCCGATCGAGGGCCTGCCCGGGGAGACATCCTGCGGCGACCTGGATCCAAGCATACCGCTCAAGCTGGCCGGCGCGCAGAAGATGGGGCCGGAACAGCTGGACCTGGTACTCGGCCGCGAGAGCGGCCTGGCCGGCCTGGCAGGTCGGGACATCGACCTGGCTCAAGCATTGGACAGTACCGATGCTGCCTCGGCCTTTGCAGGAGACGTGTTCCGCTACAGGTTGCTGCTGGCATGCGGGGCAGGCATATCGGCAATGGGCGGGATTGACAGTATCGTGCTTTCAGGACGATATGCGAAATCAGGCGAATCGCTGGGAAGATGGCTGATCAACATGCTGATGCCGGCCATTCCGCAATGTGCCGCCATCAAGCCCCTGCTGTTCGACGAGTCGTTGGAACTGATCCTTGCGCGGCACGGATACAACGCATTGCGCAAGGCAGCTGCGTGATCGCTTGGACGCAAGGGAGATTAAACACTACGCCGGAAGTCGACTGTAGAAGGGGCGCCGCTAGAGCGTAAATACTATAGCCGTCTTCCCCTTGTAGCCGCCCCGCTCTGTCGGGGCGAAGAGCGCCGCGGCTACAATATTTCCGAAAGGGCTCTAGTCGGCGCTCCCACGCTTTGTCTAGAATCCGGGGTCGGGTTGCGCCAGCATATCGAAGTAGGCCTGCCACCAGTGGGGTCCCCAGAGGATCCACAGGATTGCCGCGAGGGCGATATAGGGGCCGTAGGGTATCCGGCTCTGCATCGCGCGGCGGCGCAACAGCACCAGCGTGACACCCACTATCGCGCCGAAGAACGACGAAACTCCCACGGTGAACAACACGGCACGCCATCCGAGAAATGCGCCGATGGCCCCGATGAGTTTCACGTCGCCGAATCCCATGGCTTCTTTCCGGAAGACGAGGCTGCCGATGAACCCGATGGTCCAGAGAAGAGCCCATCCGGTGGCCGCGCCGATCACGGAGAGTATGAGCGCATTGACGGGCGATGCCGTGTTGTGCAGGGACGGTATCAGCGGACTGAGAACCAGCCCGGCAACGATGCCGCCGATCGTGACGCGGTCGGGAATGATCAGGTGCTCAAAGTCCACGAATGTTCCAAGCACCAGTCCGCCGATAACGAGCCAGTAGGCCAATACCTGCATCAGGTCGCCTATGGGGACCAGTCCGAGGAACGGTCCGAACGGGTATTCGAATTTCAGCCATACCAGGAGAAACAGCACGGCGGTCAGCGCCTCGACAACCAGGTAGCGAGGCGTGATCGGCGCCTTGCAGAACCTGCAGCGACCGCGGAGCAGCGGGTAGCTGATGAGCGGCAGGTTGAGGTACCAGGGGATCGGTATGTTGCACGAAGGACAATGGGATCGCGGCCGGACGATGGAGAGTTCCCGGGGAATGCGGTAGATGCACACGTTGAGGAAACTCCCGATGCAGGCTCCCCAGACGAATGAGAGAGCTGCAAGGAAGGGGTACCACAGCATCGGCTCGTCCTGGGCAAACAGCGTCATGCATTCTTCCCGTACACTGATGCTTCAAGGGCTTTGCGCATGGCAGGCACAGAGGCCTGCCTACCTGTCCAGATCGTGAATGCCGCCGCTCCCTGGTGCAACAGCATGCCGAGGCCGTTGGCGGCGTTTGCGCCGGCCGAATGTGCCGCGCGCATGAACGGGGTTTCCGGGTACATGTAGACCAGGTCGAACGCAAGTTGCCCCTTGCGGAATGCGGCAGGAGTAAGCAGCGATGCGTCTTCGCGCTTCATTCCGACAGGTGTTGCCTGGATCACCAGGTCGGCGTCATGGCATGCCTTGCTCCACGAGGCCGGGTCCGATGGCACGGAACGGACACCCACCAGTGGGGTCTTATCCCGGATCTCTTTCGCGAGACGGTCGGCACGTTCCTTCTCAAGGTCCGTGACGGCCAGTTCCCTTGCACCTCCGACGGCGCATGTGATGGCGACGGCGCGCCCCGCGCCGCCGCTTCCAAGAACAAACACCTTCAGTCCCTTGATCCCGGTCCTGAACGATTCTTCAATCGCGGCCAGGAAGCCCTGTCCGTCTGTGTTGTGCCCGCGCAGGTTTCCGTCCGGCAGGTACTGGACGGTATTCACGGCGCCAAGGTTTCTTGCGGACGGGGCAAGGTCGGCCAGACCACGGAATGCCACCTCCTTGAGAGGGACCGTGAGGTTGACGCCTTTGAACCCCATTGTGCCCATTGCCGGCAGCACCTGCATCAGGCGATCGGGATGGACGTCGAAGGCGAGGTAGACGGCATCAAGCCCGAGTTCCTCGATCGACGCGTTGTGCATGATCGGCGACAGGGTATGGCCGATCGGGTGCCCAAGCACTGCGAACGGCTGGGTATGTCCGCTCAAAGCTTTCATGATCTCTTCTTCCTCGATACCGGCTTCTCCGCGTTCTCGCGAAGCGACATCAGCCGGTTCACGCAGGAAAGATAGGCCTTTGCGCTTGCCTCGACAATATCCGTACTGGCGGCCTTTGCGCTGATCACGTCGTGCCCGAACTCAACACGCATGCTCACTTCGCCCATTGCGTCCTTGCCGACGCTTATCGCCTGCAGGCTGAAATCAAGCAGCCTGCCCTGGATGCCGGTCAGGCGGTCGACCGTCTTTAGCGTCGCGTCCACAGGCCCGTCGCCGCAGGCGGCCTCCTGGCGTACTTTTCCGTCCCTGCGCAGCCTCACGGTGGCAGTCGGCACCGTACCCGTCCCGGTTGAGACGTGCAGGTAGTCCATGATGTAAACATGAGAGGCCTCTGTCATGCCTTCGCGTGCGATCATCAGCAGATCGTCGTCGTAGACGTGCTTCTTCTTGTCGGCCAGGACCTTGAACCGCTGGTAGGCGGCGTCGAGTTCCTTTGCGTTGAGCGAGATACCCAGGCGCGCCAGGTGGTGATTGAATGCGTGGTGCCCGGAATGCTTGCCGAGCACCAGTTCCGTCCCCTCAATCCCGACGTCCTCGGGCCGCACTATTTCGTAGGTGGTTCTTTTCTTCAGCATGCCGTCCTGGTGTACGCCTGCCTCGTGAGCGAACGCGTTAGCGCCGACGATCGCCTTGTTCCGCTGCACGCTGATGCCTGTCAGCCTGCTGACAAGACGGCTGACCTTGTACAGCTTCTCCGTGTGTACCCCGGTCCAGGCATGGTCAAATTGTTCGGGCCTCGTCCGGAGGGCCATGACTATCTCCTCCAGCGCGGCGTTGCCGGCCCGTTCACCCAGCCCGTTTACCGTGCACTCTATTGCGCGGACGCCGTTCTGGAGGGCTGCCAGCGAGTTGGAGACGGCCAGGCCCAGGTCGTTGTGACAATGCACGCTTATGACTGCATCGCGTATGTTCGGAACGCGTTCGAACAGGGCTGCAATCAGATTCCCGAATTCCATCGGGATCGCATAGCCGACAGTGTCGGGAATATTTATCGTTGTTGCCCCGGCATCGATGGCAGCTTCCACGATCTGGGCCAGGAAGTCGGGTTCTGTCCTGGATGCATCCTCCGGGCTGAACTCGACGTCGCGCGCGAATTTCCGGGCATAGCGGATCCCGTCCACGGCCATCCGCAGTATCTCGCTGCGGGCTTTACGCAGTTTGTACTGCCTGTGGATCGCTGATGTTGCCAGGAAGACGTGTATCCGCTGTTTCCTCGCGGGCGCAACCGCGGCCGCGCATCGTTCTATGTCGGCCTTGACACAACGGGCCAGCCCGCAGATGACCGGACCGCGCACTGTCTCTGCCACAGCCTTCACCGCCTTGAAGTCATCCGGGGACGCTATGGGAAAGCCGGCCTCGATGACATCCACCCCGAGCTCGGCCAGCTGGTGAGCCAGCTCCAGCTTTTCGCGATGATTCAGGCTGGCGCCGGGCGACTGCTCGCCGTCCCTCAGCGTGGTGTCAAAGATGACAACCCGGTTGTCTTTCGCGTTCTTTACGTCATGCGATTTCATTTCCTGCTCCCTGCTTCAATTCACTTACCGCTGCGCGCAACTGCAATCACTCCCGTTCTTGAAATATCCAGGATGCCGAAGGGTTTCAAGAGGTTGAGGAGATCCTCGATCTTGTCCTGTTCTCCGACCATCTGCAGCGTAAGTGATTTCGGCTGCACCGAGACGACGCGCGCGTCAAACAGGGTTGCCAGTTCGGCAATTTCGGCGCGCGTCGTCGACGTGGAGGTGACGTCCACGAGCACCAGCTCGCGGCTCAGGTACCGTTCCTGCGTGAGGTCGGCCACCTTGATCACGTCGATCAGTTTGTTCAGCTGCTTTGTCACCTGTTCCAGCACCCGGTCGTCGCCGGGAACCTTGATTGTCATGCGTGACACGTTTGGATCCTGGGTGGGCGCGACATTGAGGCTTTCAATGTTGAACCCGCGGCCCGAAATCAGTCCAACTATCCGGGCCAGCACGCCCGGGTGGTTTTCAACAAGCACTGTGATCACATGTTTCATGTCTGTTCTCCGGATCAGGCCGACCTAGGCCATGCTGTGAACCATTTCTGTCAGTGACGCCCCGGGCGGCACCATCGGGTACACGTTCTCCTCCTGCCGCACGATACAGTCCAACACCACCGGTCTCGGGGTCTCCAGGGCCTGCTTGAGCGCGGGCAGAACCTCGCGCTGTTCCCTGATCCGCATGCCGACGGCGCCGTGCGCGTCTGCCAGCTTGACGAAATCAGGCAGGTACACCGGCTCGCTATGCCGGATGTGTTCCATCGTCGGCCGCCTGGACTGACCGAGCTGCGAGGCCGAGTACTCTTTCTTGTAGAACATCTCCTGCCACTGGCGCACCATGCCGAGGCAGCCGTTGTTCAATATGACGACCTTCACGGGAAGATCGTGCTCCACGGCCACGACCAGTTCCTGGAAGTTCATCTGGATGCTGCCGTCGCCCGCGATGTTCACGACAGTCCGGTCGCGCAGACCGGCCTTGGCGCCGATTGCGGCAGGCAGTCCGAACCCCATGGTTCCAAGTCCGCCCGAGGACAGGAATGTCCTCGGCTGCGTGTACTTGTAGAAATGGGCCGACCACATCTGGTGCTGACCGACATCGGTAACGATGATCGCGTCGCCCTTTGTCGCCTCGTAGATCTTCTCGATAACGAACTGCGGGCGCAACGCGGCGTCCTTCCGGTCATAGTCGAACGGATTCTTCTCCTGCCACTCGTGGACCTGGTGAAGCCAGGGCTCGCGTCGCTTCTCCTCGACGAGTTCGATGAGGGCCTTGAGAACCTTCTTCACGTGGCCCACAACCGGTATGTCGGTCTTCACGCTCTTGTCTATGGCCGATGGATCAATGTCTATGTGCGCCTTGATGGCATGCGGCGCAAACTCCGACATCTTGCCGGTAACCCGGTCATCGAACCGGGCGCCGACGGCGATCAACAGGTCACACGAGCTCACTGCCTTGTTGGCGGCCACGCTGCCATGCATGCCCAGCATGCGGAGGGCCAGCGGGTCCGTCTCGGGGAACGCGCCCAGCCCCATCAGGGTGGTTGTCACGGGTATTGATCCCTTGTGGGCGAGTGCGGTGAGCTCTTTTGCCGCCCCGCCGGCGATCACGCCGCCGCCCACGTACAGCAGGGGCTTGTGGGCGTGGTTTATGGCATCCGCCAGCTTCTTGATCTGTTTCGGGTGTCCCTGGCTGACAGGGTTATACCCCCTGATTTCGACGGTTTCCGGCGGTGTGGCGTCGGTTGGCGCCTGCTGCACGTCCTTGGGTATGTCGATCAGCACGGGACCGGGCTTGCCTGTCGCGGCTATGTGGAAAGCCTCCTGTATGATGCGCGGCAGGTCGTTCACGTTCTTCACGAGGTAGTTGTGTTTCGTGGCCGCGCGCGTTATTCCGGTGGTGTCCGCCTCCTGGAACGCATCGTTGCCAATCATGGAAGAATGAACCTGCCCGCTGATGCACACCAGCGGGACGCCGTCCATGTACGCGGTAGCAAGGCCTGTCACGGTGTTCGTTGCACCCGGCCCGGATGTCACGACGCAGCAACCGACCTTGCCGGTGGCCCTTGCGTAGCCGTCGGCCATGTGGGTGGCGCCCTGTTCATGGCGCGCGAGTATGAATTCGAAAGGGGCGTGATACAGCTTGGAAAAGATATCAAGTACTGCGCCGCCCGGGAGTCCAAAGAGGGTTTTCACCCCTGCTTTTTCCAGCCCTTCAATCACGCATGATGCTCCGGTCTTCATGTTTCATTCTCCCCTGGCACGTCCTTCAAGGACTGTGCTTCCCATTTTCCCGATGACTCTTCCAGAAAAAAAATGACGCCCCGTGAACCGGTGGCGTCATCTGGTGTTGCACGTTGGGATGAGGCGTTATCGCCTGCTTCCCGCCGTGACGCGCGCCGGCCGGGCGGGGCAAAGTACAAGCCCCCGCAGTACGAGTCGTACAACGGCCACAGTCGTCACGGTGGAAAACTCAATCATCATGCCGTATACCATACCGGGTCACTGTACGGGCGTCAAGCGGGCGTTTTCGCCTGCTCATAGAAGGCGGAGTATTGACAGGATGGTGAGGGAGGGATTGACGGGAAGCATTGCAGTAGCGTCGCCGTGGGACACAATCCGGAGAACGCGCCAGGGACAGCGCGTTCCACCGGGAGTGGATAGGTCTGGCTGTTTCATGGATGGGATTCCGTCTCCGGTGGAGCGGCGAGTCTGCCTACCCTGCACCGTGCCGAGTCTGCGAGGCTCTGGTGCAGGGCCTTCGCCGCTTCCCCGGTAGTCAGGCAGTTTCCGTGCGTCACCTTCCAGGGCCAGTCCTGTGCCTCACCGCAGAGTCCGCAGACAACTGGATTCTGTTCTATGTAGGCGAACTTGTCCGCCAACTCCGATTGAGTTCGTATGCGGTGATCGAAGAAGTTGTCTTGCCAGACTATGCCGTTCATCCTTCTGTGATATCGCTTCCACCCCTGAATTGTCCCGCTCAAGCCATCTTCGGAACTGAATTGCAGAAGGGCGTGGAGATGGTCGGGCATCAGCAGGAAGAGAAGGCAGTGCCACCTCTGGATCCGAACATAGGTCCGCACAGACTCCAGAATCGCGGGCGCAAAGCTTGGCAATGTCAGCGGTTTTCGGTTCTCGCTGCTGCAACGGATCCTGATATGAAATATGGCGCCATCGGGTATCCATCCCGGGATTTTGTGGGCAAGGCGAGACGGGTAGTCCTTCATGCCGGTCAATACTAGTGGAGAGAACGCGCTAGGGACAGCGCGTTCCACCTCGGCCTGATGATTTTGTTTCCGGTGGAGCTGCAAGTCTGTCCACCTTGCAGCTGTGAGAGAACGCGTTCCTTCTCGGCCTGATGATTCTGTCCTTGGTGGAGCGGCGAGTCCCTTCGCCGCTTCTGGCAATGGCCATGATGCAGCTGTCAGAGAACGCGCTAGGGACAGCGCGTTCCACCTCGGATCACAGATTCGCCGCTTCTTCCATTGTTGATCTGCGAAGCCTGTTGGGGCTATCATTGAGACATGAGAGGTGGTTCCATACTCGTATGGTTGGTTGTACTCGGCAGCACATTACTTTCGGCCGTGGTATTGCCGGCCCATGCCATTGAGCTTGGTCCCTACGCCGTCATACTTTCGCGCAAGCCGTTCGGCGAACCGCCACCTGAGCCTGCGGTTCCGTCGGCCGAAGTCCCTCAGCCCGTAGGTCCATCAATAGGCGACCAGTACAAGATGTGCGCCGTGAAGGAAACAGACGACGGGATATGGGTCGGTTTCATTGAAGCAAAGACATCCAAGTCGTACTACCTGAAGATTGGCGAGGAAGAAGATGGCATCCAGGTGGTGGATGCCGACTATGATCTTGAGAAGGCTCTGCTGCGTAAGGGTGCCCAGGAAGGCTGGATCACGATGGGGAAGGGGGGGACTGGTGGGGCCCCGGGAATGCCGCTTGGAATGCTGATGTCGGCGCCGGGTGTCGGGGCCGGCACAAACAGGACATCCTATGCCGAAAGGCGCAGGCAGCGGCTGGCGGACATGGAGGCGAGACGTAAGGCCATGGCCGAGGTGCCCAAAATACCACCTGAGGAAATGCAGAAGAAGCTCGAGGAATACCAGATGGAACTCATTCGGCAACGGGGATCCAATGGGCCGCCTTTGCCCCTGCCCTTGACACCGGAAATGGACGATCAGCTTGTGGCGGAAGGGATTCTGCCCCCGAATGACGGGGCAGAGCGGACGGCCCCTGCGGCGGAGTGATGCATGCGTGTTTTGAGGCAAAAAAGAGCGGCTTTTTATGTTGACCGGATCGGGTGCATGGAACTATATTAATGGCAGAACGAAATAGGGGACTACCTCTTTGCGGGGGTAAAGGAGTGCCACCATGAAAAAGTCGCTATTGGCTGTTGTTGCCATGTTAGTAGTAACCGCTACGGTCTGGGCGGCTACGAATCAGGTTTCAAGTGTCAATGTGGCTGGATATCTGAAGCTTACGGTCCAGCGTGGGCTCAACCAGATAAGAAATGATTTCATATGCCTCGCTGGTGATCCAACGACGCAGAATGTACTTGGAGACCAACTCCCGGTTAATACAAGAGTATATCTTTGGAGACCCGGCGTTGGAGGTGGGTACTCTCAGGAGATCTATGAAGAGAAGTGGAGTGGTGGTTTCCCTCCAGTGTATCTCGGAAACGAGTGGAACCCAGGAACAAACCATTTGGATCCGGGCAGGGGGTTTTGGCTTCAGATCCCCAACAATGCACCGCAACCAACGTACACGCTCAATCTGCTGGGTGAAGTGCCCAGTAATCCGACAAGCACAATACCGATCACGTATGGACTGAATATGATCGGATACTCGTACCCGGTAGATGTCGTTCTTTCCAACCTTGACCTCACAGCCAAAGCAGCTGTCGGAGATCGGATATACAAGTGGAACGGGAGTGGGTACGATCAGAACATATATCAGGAGATTTGGAGTGGCGGTTTCCCTCCTGTTCTTTTGGGAACTGATTGGGCCGTACCTTCCATGCAGATCAAAGTTGGGCAGGGCTTGTGGTACCAGCGGAACACCGCCGGTACAGTCAACTGGGTAGAA
>Ga0172375_10012631_pt1 | contig 10572 bp, 10 predicted proteins | sample LakKiv1m_FD_114537 | JGI IMG/M metagenome (GOLD analysis project Ga0172375, IMG submission 114537) | Freshwater microbial communities from Kabuno Bay, South-Kivu, Congo - kab_092012_11.1m | ecosystem: Environmental > Aquatic > Freshwater > Lake | place: Democratic Republic of the Congo...
CGGATCGGGGAGGTTCCTCCGCCGAAGGCAATCCGTTCCATCTCTGGAAATTCATGTCCGGCGACCTGCGCCGCCTCCTGCTTGCGGACATTCTGATCCGTTTCTGCGAGCAGATCCCCTATGCGTTCGTGGTCATCTGGGCGGTCGGAACTGAAAACGCGCCGGGGCCCGTCACGGCTGTCCAGTTCGGGCTGCTGCGAAGCATCGAAATGGCCACTGCGATCCTCATCTACGTTCCGGTGGCCTACCTGGCCGACCGCGGATACAAGAAGCCCTTCGTGGTCATCACCTTCGTTTTCTTCACGCTTTTTCCGTTGATCCTGTGGCTCTCCACCTCGTTCTGGATGCTGGCGGCGGCGTTCGTGATTCGGGGATTGAAGGAGTTCGGCGAGCCGACGCGCAAGGCGCTGATCATGGATCTGGCGCCCGAGGATCGAAAAGCCGGCATGTTCGGCCTGTACTATCTGATTCGGGACGTGGCGGTTTCGGTGGCCGCCTTCGGAGGAGCCTTCCTCTGGCAGCACCATCCGAAGTTGAACCTGATGACGGCTTTCGGGTTTGGCGCGCTGGGAACCCTCTGGTTTGCCATTCGTGGCAGGGATCTGAGATCGCCGGCAACCGGGGATGAGAGGAAAGGATGATCGTGGACGCGACCAACGACATTTTACTCGGATTGATTCGACTGCACATCCTGCATCACGCTGCCGGCGAGGGGCTATTCGGATTCGGGATGATCCAGGAGTTGCGCCGGCATGGCTATGAGCTCAGCCCGGGCACGCTCTATCCCGTCCTGCACCGGATGGAGGTGCGGGGGCTGCTGGCATCAAGGAAGGAGACGGTGAGCGGCCGGATCCGGCGGGTCTACCGGGCGACCGCCGGTGGAAAGCGCGCCTTGGCTGCGGCCAGATCCAAGATGCGCGAGTTGTTCGCGGAATTGATCGAGGAGAAACCCGCCATCAGGAGGCCGCGCCATGTCCGATCCGCTCGCCGTCCAACCGCTTGACGCCTCACGGGCGACACCCCCCCGTGCGGCCGGGATGTCTGGAGTCCGAGCCTGCGGCCGGGTCGTTGCGGCGTGAAGTCGGCACGTGCGGCGCGGTGATGATGGGGTTTGGCTCGATTGTGGGCACGGGTGTGTTTGTGAGCATCGGTGTGGCGGCCGGCGTTGCCGGACCGGCGGTGGTGCTGGCGATCGGCATCGCGGCGCTGGTTGCGATGTGCAATGCGTTCAGCAGCGCCCAGCTTGCGGCCAACCATCCCGTCAGCGGCGGCACGTATGAGTATGGCTATGCCTACCTGCATCCGGCGCTGGGATTTACCGCCGGGTGGATGTTTCTCTGCGCCAAGAGTGCTTCCGCCGCGACGGCCGCGCTCGGTTTTTCCGGGTACCTGTTGCACACCCTCGGCGGCGGCGGCCGGATCGGGCTGACGCCGGTGGCGCTGGCGGCATCCGTCGCGCTGACGTTGGTTGTGCTCGGCGGCATCCGCCGTTCCAATCGGATCAACATTGTCATCGTATTTATCACGCTGCTCTCGCTGGCGGCCTTCGTGCTCGCCGGATTGCCGGTGGTGGCGCGAACCGGCGCGAGTCGGTTGACGCCGTTCTTCCAGCCCGGCGAGACAGGCGCCCCGGGCGGCATCCGGGGTTTGCTCCATGCCACGGCGCTGATGTTTGTGGCCTATACCGGCTCCGGACGAATCGCAACTCTGGGCGAGGAGGTGCGCGATCCCAGGCGGACGATCCCCCGGGCGATTGTTTTCACGCTTGCGGGGCCCGCGGCGCTATACATGGCGGTGGGCTTGGTGGCGATCGCCGCGGTGGGAGGCGGGTTCCTGAGCGAGGCGACGGCCAGCCAGGCCGCGCCGTTGGAGGTTGCCGCCCGGCGGTTCAACGTGGCCGGCCTTTCCGGTCTGGTCGGAATTGGCGCGATGACGGCCATGCTGGGCGTGCTGTTGAATTTGATTCTGGGCCTTTCACGTGTTGTCCTGGCGATGGGCCGCCGGGGCGACCTGCCGGGTGTCACCGCGCGAATCCGTGCCGATGGCTCGACGCCGTCCGTCGCGGTGATCGTTGTCGGCGGCATGATCGCGGGGTTGGCGTCCATCGGCAGCGTCAAGACCACCTGGGCATTCAGCGCGTTCACCGTGCTGATCTACTATGCCATCACCAACCTTGCCGCGCTGCGCCTGGGAAAGAAGGAACGCCTCTACCCGCCGATCTTCGCATGGGGTGGTCTGGCGGGATGTTTGTTTCTGGCGTGCTGGGTCCAGTGGCGGATCTGGCTTACGGGCGTGGGCCTGATTTTGTTGGGCCTGGCCTGGCGCGCCTTTCGCCGGATGCTCCCCTGAAGGGCGCCCCTGCGTCCCGGCCATGCTGGACGCGCCTTGGGGAGTCCTCTTGCCCGTTCATGCGGTTTTTGTGCGCGAGGGTCAGCGAAAGGAGGGCGTTGTGCTCCAGATGGATGTGCCCGCGTAAAGCGCACGAGGCCGCCCCTCGCGGAGCGGCCTCGCAGGACACAAGACAAAGCTGTTTATTCAGCCTTCTTCTCTGCCTGAACCTTGGTCTCGGTGAGGACGACCTTGTTGGTTGTCACAACGCCCGTCACCTTGTTGGTGGTCACGACCATCGCCGGAGCCTTATCAGTCGCCGCAGCGGCTTTGTCGCCCGCGGCCTTGACATCAGCCTGCCCCGCGACGGCGGCGAATCCGATAATTGCGGCGCCCACCGCGACCAGAACTGAACGATTCATGATACCTGTACTCCTTGCTGAGGTCCGTGCGAGCCTACCCTTGGAGGGGGCGACCACCCGGCCGCCCCCGTAGGTTTGTCCCGCGAGCCAGGAGACCTGCGCGTCCACCATGGACGCCTGCTTCCCCGTGACCTGCCTCAACTGATGTTCTTCCGTAGCGACAAGCTACGCAAAAAACACGGCACCACGTTATCATGTTGCGGTTCTCTTGTCCAGCGCGAACTTGGAAGAAAATGCGGTTCGCATACCCTTCACAATCTGGTACACTTTTTTGTGCCTGTTCTCGGGGGATGGGGTTCGGCGCGAAGCGCGGGTGAAACGCGGGTTGCATGCTAAAGACGATGGGGGAGGGCGAGGAATGATGATGGGGATTGATCCGCTCTACTGGATGCTCATGCTGCCGGCGCTGCTGTTCTCGATCGCGGCGTCGTTCATGACGAAGGGGACGTTCTCGAAGTACGCCAAGGTTCGGGCGTACTCGGGTTTGACCGGCGCGCAGGCCGCGGAGCGGATGCTGCGGGCGCACGGGGTCTATGATGTGCAGGTGGAGCAGACGCAGGGATTTTTGAGCGACCACTACGATCCGTCGCGCAAGGTGTTGCGCCTCTCGCCGGAGGTGTACGGTTCGCAATCGCTCGCGGCGGTCGGGGTCGCCTGTCACGAGGCGGGACATGCCTTGCAGCACGCCGCGAATTACGCGCCGCTTGCAATTCGCAGCGCGCTGGTGCCGGTCGCGTCATTCGGCAGCACGGCTTCGTATTGGATCATCTTTGCGGGGTTTCTCCTGCAGCATGGCCCGCTCGGGATGGGGCTGGTGAAACTCGGCATTGTCCTGTTTGGCGCGGCGGTGCTGTTTTCCATCGTCACCCTGCCGGTGGAGTGGGACGCCAGCGCACGGGCCAAGACCCACATGGTGGCAGCCGGGATCGTGTCGCCCGGACAGGAGCGGCAGGCGGGGGCTGTGCTGAATGCGGCGTTCATGACCTATCTCGCGGCGGCGGCAAGCGCGCTGATGACGCTGCTCTATTACCTGATCCGTTCGGGGCTGCTCGGCGGGCGCAGGAACGATTGAACGTCTTCCCAACAAAGGACAGGCTTCCATGCTGATTCACCTGCTCAAATCCAAGCTGCACCACCTGCGCGTCACGCAGGCCGACCTCGAATACCAGGGCAGCCTGACCATTGACGAGGATCTGATGGACGCGGTGGGCCTGGTCTGTTTCGAGAAAATCCTGATCGCCGTCATGGAGAACGGCAATCGGCTGGAGACCTATGCCATACCCGGTCCCCGGGGCAGCGGCGTCGCGTGCTTGAACGGCGCGGCCGCCCATCTTGGCTCGATCGGCGACCGGTTGATCGTCATGGCGTTCTGCCAGATGACGCCCGAGGAGGCCGCAGGCCACCAGCCGAAGATCGTCCGCCTGGGGCCCGACAACCGGATCCTGGCGCCCGCCTATTGAATTCCATGAACATCCCCTGCACGCGCGAAGAGTTCCGGGCGCTCGGCTGGGACGAGGCCGATGTGGTGCTTGTTTCCGGCGACGCGCTGATTGACACGCCGCACTCCGGGACGGCCGTGATCGCCCGCGTGCTGATGGACGCGGGTTTCCGGGTTGGGGTTATCGCGCAGCCCGACACCCGAACTCCGGACGATATCCGGCGGTTCGGGTCCCCCCGCTTATTTTGGGGCGTCACGGCGGGGTGCGTGGATTCGATGGTGGCCAACACCACGGCGGCAGGCCGGAAGCGGAGACAGGACGATTTCACGCCGGGCGGGGAGAACACCCGCCGGCCGGATCGCGCTTCGATCGCCTATGCCAACCTGAATCGCAGCGCGTTCCGGCCCTACGCGCCGATCGTCCTGGGCGGGATCGAGGCGAGTCTGCGTCGCATCACCCATTACGACTTCTGGAGCGACCGCCTGCGCCGGCCGCTCCTTTTCGACGCCAAGGCGGACATTCTGGTCTACGGCATGGCGGAGCGGACGGTTCTTCAGCTGGCATCGGCCCTGCGCGATGGGGCCGATTGGCGCGGCCTTCCCGGCATTTGCATCGCCGCGCCGGAGCCTCCGGCAGGCGCGGTTCGGCTTCCGTCCTTCGCGGAACTGACCGATCCCGCAGATTCGGAGGGGGCCAAGCGGCTTTTCCTGCGGATGTTCCGCCTCTTTTCCGCGAACCAGGATCCGGTCACGGCGCGTGTCCTGGCGCAAGAGGTGGATCGGCGGTGGCTGGTTCACAATCCGCCAGCCGCCCCGTTGGAGACCGACGAACTCGATCGTGTCTACGCCCTGCCGTTCACGCGCAACGCGCATCCGCGCGACGCGGCGCTCGGACCGATCCGCGCGCTCGATACGGTGCGGTTCTCCCTCGCCAGCCATCGCGGCTGTTACGGTGGCTGCGCCTTCTGCGCGATCGCCGCGCATCAGGGGCGGCGCGTCACCTGGCGATCCATCGCGTCGCTGGTCGGTGAAGCAGAGCGGTACACGCGCCACCCCGCGTTCACGGGCATCATCCAGGATGTCGGCGGACCGACCGCCAACATGTACGGATTCGAGTGCGCGCGCAAGAAGACGTCGGGCGCCTGCGCGGACGCCGCCTGCCTGTTTCCGGGCGTGTGCGAAGGCCTGGGCGTGACGCACGAGCCGCAGCTTCGCCTGTTGCGGGCCTTGCGCGCACTCCCCGGCGTGCGCAAGGCGTTCGTCTGTTCGGGCATCCGTCCGGATCTGGCGCTGGCGGATGCGCGCCACGGCGACGCCTATATTGACGCCCTCGCTGCCGACCATGTCTCGGGCCAGATCAAGCTCGCCCCCGAGCACAGCGAGCCCGGCGTGCTCCGCCTGATGCGCAAACCGGGCGTCGAGGCGCTGCTCGCGTTTCGCGATCGCTTCGAGGCGCAAAGCCGCGCGCACGGGCTCAAACAGTTTCTCACCTATTACTTCATCGCGGCCCATCCCGGCTGTGCCGAGGCTGACATGATCCGCCTGCGCGATTTCGCGGAGAAACGGCTGCGTCTTCTCCCCGAACAGGTGCAGATCTTCACCCCCCTGCCGTCCACCTGGGCGACGGCGATCTGGTGGACAGGCCTCGACCCCGAGACGGAGAAGCCCGTCTTCGTGGAGAAACGGGGCAGACACCGGCAGATGCAGAAGGACATTCTGACGGGCGGGCGACGGCGAGGCGCGCGGTGAGAACCGCAATCGGCCAGCGCGCCGGGTTCTTCGTAAAGATTGCGGCAGCAAGAATCCGAAAATGGTTTTGGAGAGGATGACAACAGATGACACCACAAGAGAATCTTCTTGGGCTCTACAGAAGACAAGGATATGAGAATGTCCCTGTTGGTTTTGACCTTTGCCCATCCCTGCAGGAGAAGTACAAGGCGATAGCCGGCAATACGCCGGTGGAGGAATACTTCAACTACCCGGAAGGGTTCTGCCTGGGCTGGGTTCCGTGGCCGGAGTTCAGGCAGCGGAACCGGGGCGACTGGTCGCGCTACTTCGACACGCCGCTGAAACCGGGAACCACGTTCAACGTGTATGGCGTGGCGAATGAACCGGGAAGCGAGGCGGCCAAGCACATGACCTATATGCGCCATCCGCTGGGAAGAGCCACATCCATCGAAGAACTGCAAGCCTACCCGTTCCCTGAAGTGGACACCGTGAATATCGCGCACATCCGCAAGGCCGTTGAAGATGCGCATGCCAGGGGTCTGGCCGCATTTGCCACCATGCCATGCACAATCTGGGAGACGGCCTGGTACATCCGCGATATGACACAGTTGATGATGGACATGACCGTGGAGGACGAAAAAGCGACGTTCCTGCTCGATAAGATCACGGAGATCTCCTGCAAGCACGTGGCGTTGTACGCCGAAGCAGGCGCGGATATCGTGGAACTGGGCGACGATGTCGGCATGCAGCGCACGATCATGATGTCGGAGGAAATGTACAGAACATGGCTGCAGCCGCGTCTCGTCCGGGTGATCGCCACCGCGAAACGGATCAAGCCGGACATCCTGATCTTCTATCACACCTGCGGGTTCGTGGAGCCGCTGATTCCCAACCTGATCGAGGCCGGCATTGATATTCTCAATCCCGTCCAACCGGAGTGCATGCCCTTTGACCGGATCCACAAGAAATTCGGCAAACAGCTGTCCTTCAACGGAACGCTCGGCACACAGACCACCATGCCGTTCGGGACACCAGAAGAAGTCAGGTCGGTCGTATTCAGGAATTTGGAGATCGCGGGCACTGCGGGCGGCCTCTTTTGCAGCCCGACCCACCTTCTTGAGCCCGAGGTGCCATGGGCGAATGTGGAAGCCTATGTGTCCGCCTGCAAGGACTTCAAGACTGCCGGAGGATGAGAATACGCCGAACAAAGAGCCCAGGCGACGCGGTACCCGCGCGCATGACTGCCGGGCATTCGGTTCCTGCGAGGGAGGGAGACGCGAAGTCGAGGAGTTCCCGTGGCCCGATCCGGCCTATCTCCACTTCGATGCGTGCCTGGCGGCGCTGCGTGATGCAGGCGACTTCTACCGCGCAAGCGGGTTCTGGACCTGCTTCTACCACAACATCATGGACCTGTTCGGCATGGAAGCCTATATGGTGAAGATGTACACGCACCCGGAGGTGGTTCAAGCTGTCACGGACCGGGTGTGCGGTTTCTACCACGAAGCCAACGAACGCTTCTTTGCCGTGGCGGGAGACGAGGTGGATGGCTTCTTCTTCGGCAACGACTTCGGGACGCAACTCGACCTGATCTGCGGTCCAACGCAATTTGATCAGTTCATCATGCCGTGGTTTGTGCGCTTCACCGAACAGGCACACGCTCATGGCTATCAGGCTATCTTGCACTCCTGTGGCGCCATTCATAAGGTGATCGGTCGTCTGATAGCCGCAGGCGTGGACTGCCTGCATCCGCTCCAGGCTCTGGCCGCCAATATGGATGCCGGGACCCTCGCACGCGACTTCAAGGGCCGCATCGCATTCATGGGCGGCATTGACACGCAACACCTGCTGGTTCATGGGACGCCGCAGGATGTCAGGGCAGAGGTGCGCCGAGTCCGACAATTGTTGGGGCCGCGTCTGATCGTGAGCCCCAGCCATGAAGCCCTATTGCCGAATGTGCCGCCTGCTCATCTGGCAGCCATGGCGGCGGCGGCTCTCGAAACATGAAACGGACTGCCGCCTCCGTTGGGTGAGAGAGCGTGAATGAAAGAACAAATGACAAAACCGAACATCGTCTATGGATGATGAACCCAGACACCCAACAAGCGGCGTTGACGGCGGCCCGCCCCGTTGAACGGAACCGCTTCAAGGACGGAATGTGTGGCGTAGAAGGGGAGTCTCACTTTTAACTGGATTGTTGCGTCGGACTTGGGCTATCCTCTCACCGAACGCGTATCCACGCATCCAACCATCGAGGGCGGGCGACATGGCAGCAGGCAAAACAGCAGGGGTCAATCGGTTATCGGCGTACGCGCAGGCCGGTGTGGACATTGATTCCAAAATGGCGGGCATCCAGGCGATCAAGACGCTGGTCGCGGCGACCGCGACCAGCGGCACGGTCGGCGGAATCGGCAGTTTTGGCGGATTGTTCGCCTCGCCGGGCAAGGAATTCCTGCTGGTCGCCAGCACGGATGGGGTGGGAACCAAGCTCAAGGTTGCCGCGCTCGCGGGACGGCACGACACGGTGGGGCAGGACATCGTCAACCACTGCGTCAACGACATCCTCGTTCAGGGAGCCAAGCCGCTGTTCTTCATGGATTACATTGGCGCGTCGCGCTTTGATCCGTCGGTTTTCCGCGACGTGATCGCCGGTGTGTGCAAGGCCTGCAAGGAGAACGGTTGCGCGCTGCTGGGCGGGGAGACCGCCGAGATGCCGGGGCTCTATCCGATGGGCGAGTATGACCTGGTGGGCACGATCGTGGGCGCGGTCGAACGCAGGAAGGTCATCACCGGCAAGGGTGTCAAGCCCGGGGATATCGTGATCGGCCTCGCTTCGGGTGGGTTGCAGACCAATGGTTATTCATTGGCGCGCAAGGTGTTGTTTGACCAGTGCGGGTTCACGATTGGGGATTGTCTGCCGGGCACCCACGCCACAATCGGCGACCTGCTGCTTGCGGTACACCGCAGTTTTCTCAAGCCGGTCATGAAGGTGATGGAGCGCGTCCGGATTCAGGCGATGGCCCATATCACGGGCGGCGGCTTTCTGGACAACCTGCCGCGCGTCCTGCCCGAGGGTTGCCGGGCGGTCATTGACCGCAATGCATGGAAACCGCCTCAGCTCTTCGCCTTCCTGCAGAACCAGGGGCGGGTTGACCGTGACGAGATGTATCGGGTGTTCAACATGGGAATCGGCTTCGTGATGATGGTTCGCAAGGCCGACGCCGCCCGCGCGCTGGAGATTCTCACGCGTCATCGGGCGGAACCGGCGGTGATCGGCGTCATCGAAAAAGGCGCGCGGGGCGTCGGGTATGGCGACAAGCAGGCCGGCTAGGCGGCAACGGCGGCTCTTCCACGGTTCGGGCGTGTGATATGATCTTCTATCTGGGTCCCGAGGGGACGCATTCGCAGGAGGCTGCTGCCCGGTGGAGCGGCGGGCGGGATGGTTCGTGTCCCTGCCGGTCGTTGCAGGAGGTCTTTTCGCAATTGGCCAGGCAGACGGAGGCCGCGGCGGTGGTGCCGATCGAAAACGCGGTCGAAGGGCCGGTCACGCAGACGCTCGATTTGCTGGCTGCGGTTCCCGGGGTGACCGTCACCGCCGCATTCCGGTTGCGCGTGCGCCACTGTCTCGTGGCGGCGCCGGGAACCGGGTTGCAGGCGGTGACGACGGTCTACAGTCATCCCCAGGCGCTGGCGCAGTGCGGGATCTGGCTCGATGCCCGGCTGCCCGGAGCGGCCCGGATTCCGCTCTCCAGCACGGCCGAGGCCGCCCGGCGTGTCGCCGGCGAGCCTGCGGCGGCGGCGGTGGCCTCCCGCATGGCGGCGACGCTGTACCGGTTGGCCGTTGTCGCCGAGGACATTCAGGACAGCGCCGACAATGAGACCCGGTTCATCGCGGTCGTGCGCGGGGCGGCGCCATCGCCGGCGGCCTCGGTGCAGGCGCCGCTGCATTCGCTCCTGCATCTGATCGTGCCCAACGAACCCGGGGCGCTCCTGCACATTCTGGAGCCGTTGCACGCCGCCGGGATGAACCTCTCGTTCATCCAGTCGCGTCCGTTGCGGAGCCGCCCCTGGCACTACGCCTTTTTCATCGAAGCCGAGGGCAACATCCTGGAGAGCGGATACGCGCGCGCCCTCGCCCGCTTGCGGGATGTGGCCGAAGAGGTGCGCATGCTCGGGATCTACCCATCCGTTCGCACGGATGCGGGCACGGCAATCGCATGAGGATGGCGGCGGCGCGCTTGCCAGGGAGCCTCACAGGGGCAGGGAAAAGAAGCCAGAATGAACGACGTGCGGATTGGAGTGATCGGTGTCGGCGGGCGCGGCGAGCTCGCCAGGTGCGCCCACCTTCCCGGCGAAGGTTGCCGGTTGGTCGCCGGCGCCGATGTGAATCGGGCAAGGCTGGAGGCCTTCAGGGCGTATGTGGGGGGGGATGTTTTTCTTGCGGAGGATTACCGTCAGGTGTTGGCGCGCAAGGAAGTGGACGCCGTGTTCATCACCTCTCCCGACTTCCTTCACGAAGAGCATGCGGCCGCCGCGCTCGAAGCGGGCAAGGCCGTCTATCTGGAGAAGCCGATGGCCATTACCATCGAGGGGTGCGACCGGCTGTTGGGACTCGCCTATGAGACCGGCGCCAGACTTTTCCTCGGGCACAACATGCGC
>Ga0172375_10012632_pt1 | contig 10572 bp, 13 predicted proteins | sample LakKiv1m_FD_114537 | JGI IMG/M metagenome (GOLD analysis project Ga0172375, IMG submission 114537) | Freshwater microbial communities from Kabuno Bay, South-Kivu, Congo - kab_092012_11.1m | ecosystem: Environmental > Aquatic > Freshwater > Lake | place: Democratic Republic of the Congo...
GCAATGTCTGTCGGAATGGTTGCGGTTTTGTATTTTTGCCAGTCTATTTTGGGAGACTGAACTTCTTCCCCAGGGAAGTGATAGAGAGAAGCAAGTTCGGCTGTGTTGGCAATAAACTGTTGCTTCATGAATCTTGGATCTAAACTGGGTTGAATTCGTAATTGATATAATTTGAGAAAGTTAATGAGGGAAATTTTGAGCTGGCTGGATTGGAAGGAAGTGAGAGGTGAAACATCAAACTGAGAGTAAGAACGAGCGACCAAATTAAAGTTGGCTTGGGCGATATTTTTGTCCGGTGATGAAGAGACAATACGAATACCGACCAAATAACCCTTCTTACTCATTTTTTGTTCGACGGAATTGAAAGCATCTTTGTCTATGGTGAGTTCCGGATTTGATTGAGGAACAAGAATTTGACCTTGATTATCGGTTTTGGCCGATTGTTTTTGAGAGTCAGCCTGATTATTTTTTAAGTAGTTTAAAAAACTGTAAGCTTTGTTTCGCCAACTACCACTTACGGGGGTAACGTATGTTTGAATAGCAACGATTTCTTCACCTTTGAGATTGGTAAGTTTGTTGAGAATTGAATTCAAGGAATCGTTAACCAAAGTATCATAAGTGCGGATAGGTGAGTATTCCGAGCCGATTAAGCGAACGTAACCATAAGAAAGTTTGTTTTTGATTAAATCGGGGTAATAGTCTTTGGATTCATAAATGTCCGCTTCTGGATAAGCGGCAAATATGGTGTTGGTAACAAAACTTTGAAGATTTTTGGAACAAAAAACATAAAAAGAAATTTCGGTGGCTGTAGCAACAATTTCAAAACTAAGTGAATCTCGGAAAATTAAGTGTTTGCGCCAATCTGAGGGAACAATACCTCTGAGCTCGGCGAACATTTGTTCAGCCACGTTGGTTTTGGTTTTGATTTGAGATACCCTTTCATTTGGAGCATCCGATTGGTGGCGATAGCGGGGAAGGGTAATTTTGAGCAAAACCCCATTTTTGTGTTGGTTAATAATTTGATAACGCATGATTTGCTTATTAATAAAAATGAGGAGTTTGACAAGAATATAGATAACAATACTAGAGCCGACAATAATGACAAACCACTTTAGACCTAAAGAAACGTACCGATTAATTTCTTCCATTTACTTATTTCGTCAATTGACTATAACTATAAATTAAGTATAGCTTATTGACTAAAAGGTTATTCGTTTTAGGGAAGAATAAGTGATATAAATAGTGCTATATGCAAGAAGCACAAGAAACAAATTTTGAGTCTCGTGACCAAGCAGAGAATATTGTCAGATTTGCCGTAGTAAAAACATTAATTGAAAAGCCTAAGTTGTTTATAGATAAAATTCTTTCAAATGAAGAAATAAAAGATTCAATGAAGGAAATGACAAATATTAATATCAGATTTTGTGCATTGTCAGTTTTAGCTTTAGCTGAGTTTATACCATTTCTTGAAAAGGGTAGTGATGCCACCAAATCAATGAAAATACTAAAATCAATCGGAGAAAAAGTAAAAAATGCGAAAGATAAAGGAGTGTTTAAAAAAACTTTTGATTTGTATCCAAATGTTCCGAATTGGGCGATGAAGACTGGATTAGTACTGGATGTGGGAGCAGATGTATTGCCACCTCCATTTTCTACTGTCGCCGGTATATTACCGGAGCTATGGCAAATAATGATGGATAAATATAACCTTGTCGCTAGTGGGGTAAAAACGATAAAAGAATTGGCGGAAATTGCTAAGGAAGTATATTTTTGTAAGAGTGAGTTCACCCAGAAACAAGTATCTGATGCCAAGTTAGCATTTAAATAAATATATGGATAAAAAAGAAGCCCTTGTAATATTAATTAAGAACAGTATTATTCTTGGAGAAGCAACTCAGGAAAAATTATTGAATTTGGTTGATAAGATGACCGATGAGGAAATAATGGAGTGGGGAAAACTTCTTGCTGAAGAACAGGATTTTGTGGAAGAAAACAAAGAAGAAATATTGGCAAAGTTGGAGGCGATGGAAGAGTAGAGGTGATGTTCTCCGAAGATGATTGAAAACAGGGTAGAACTTGAATTATTATCCGAGTTTGAAAAAGATGAAGCCGTTGATTTGGTGGACAAATGGAGATTCCATTTAGGTTTTGAAGTAAGTGAACTGAATAGAGATAAACCTTGGGGTGCGTACTGGAAAATAGACAAAGAACAAACGGAGAGTTTTTTGGATTTATTTTTTCCCGAGATGAAAGAGGTTTACAAAAAACATGGACTTGACTATAGCCCAAAATTATTACTTATTGCTCCAAATAAAAAGTTATCGTGGCAGTATCATGAAAGAAGAGCGGAAGAGTGGAAGGTGATTTTTGGGACTGTTGGGGTAAAGCAAAACGATTTTGATGATGAACCTACGGAAGAAAAAAGATATAAGGCGGGTGACCGAGTTAGTTTAAAAAATAGGGAGAGGCATAGACTTGCAGGAAAAAATGGTTGGGGATTGGTGGCGGAAGTTTGGATTCACACCGACAAAGAAAGGCTATCAGATGAAGAAGATATTGTAAGAGTAAAAGATGAGTTTGATAGGAAATAAAAAGCCCTCCGGGTGGAGGGCTGAGAAATTAGACGAGATCCATGAGTATCATACTTCCAAATATAAAGACAGCGAAGACTAATATTACAATAAGTGTTGTTTTGAATCCTCTATCAAAAGGGTCATCCTGAATTATTATGGATGTGGGTGTTTCAGAGTAGAGCGATATCGAAGCACCAGTGACTTTATATTTTCCTTCAGGTGGGTTGGTGGTGACGAAATGAAAGTATTCTTCACCGATAGTAGGTGGTACAAATACAGGGTAAATATTTTGCTTTGTTTTCTGATTGGTGAGTACAAAAAAATCGTAGCCGGAGATAGTGGTATTAACTTTGGGGAGAGTGAAATAGTCTCCTTCTTGAACATTGGCTATTTCATGGGGACCAATATTTTCTTGGTTTGGACCCACAATAACCTTGATTGCTGCGATACTGCCTATGATGAGGCCACACACCAGAATAATCCAGAGAACGAATCTAAACATATAACCTCCTTTGGGGATTTAAAGTGCAAATCTTTGGTATGTTACCAATCTTGAGGCTATAAGTCAAACAAATGAGGCTAGAAATAGGCGTTTTGAGGCTGAATATGATAGAATATATGAGTCAAAAAGACAGGAAAGGAATATTTATTAAATGAGCAAAGCTCAAACAGAAGTTATTACTAAAAAAATGTCCCTCATGGACAAGCTGATGGAGGGCGCTTCGGCTTTTCCCGGAGCCTTGAAAAAGGGTCAAAAAGTTGAAGGAGTGGTTTCCTCTATCGGTAAAAAAATGGTGCTGATTGATATTGGAGCCAAGACGGAAGGTGTGGTTAGCGGCGAAGATTTGGTTGAGGCTTATGACGTTTTGAAGGATCTTAAAGTTGGCGACAAAACCGAAGCCTATGTAAAATTCCCGGAAAATGATCAGGGACAGATAATTCTTTCTCTCAAACAAGCCGCTGATGAAAATCGCTGGTCTCGTTTTAAGAAAATAATGGAGGAAGAAAAGGAAGTTGAAGTTACCGGCGTGGAAGTGAATAAAGGAGGAATGGTAGTTAAAGTGGGTGAGATTCGTGGATTTGTGCCGACATCGCAATTTGGTGAGAAATTCTTGGGCAATATGGACGAACTTTTGAATAAAACTTTCAAAGTTCGCGTGATTGAAGTGGATAAAGACCAAAACAGACTTATTTTCTCCGAGAAAATGGTTTCCGATTCGGAGTCACTTGCCAAAAAAGGTGAGGCTTTGGAGTTTGTAAGTGTGGGAGACGTCTTTGAAGGAACAGTGTCCGGGATAATGCCATTTGGTGTTTTTGTAACCGTAAATGTTCCAATGAAAGAAAAGGATGGAGAAACAGCTAAAGTTGAAGGATTGATTCATATTTCCGAGATTTCTTGGGAAAAAGTGGAAGATCCAAACGAGATGTTTAAGGTTGGAAAAGACGTTAAAGTTCAGGTTATCGGAATTGATAAAGGAGCCGGAAAACTAAACTTATCTATTAAACAAATGACACTAGATCCCTGGAAGGAAATTGAAAAGAATTATGCGGTTGGTACAAAACATACCGGCAAGGTGGTACGCATTGCTCCATACGGTATCTTTGTCAACTTTGAAAAAGGTGTTGACGGCTTGATTCATATTTCCAAAAAACCGGCAGATAAAGAATTTGCAATGGGTGACAAGGTGGAAGCCTTTGTGGAAATGATTGATGTTAAAGCCCGTCGTATGTCTTTGGGAGTAGTTTTGACCGAAGTCCCGGTCGCTTATAAGTAACGTTATACTAAAAATATATGGCAAAGACAAAAATGATAGTCAAGGAAGACCAAATTCTCGTTGATGTAGAGACGATCTTTAGAGAAATAGAAGCTGCAGGTGGTGACTGGAAGAAAGTGTGGGAAGAGTTTAAAAGCTATCTTGCCGACGTAAAGGGAGAAGGAAAGTAAGAGATTTGTTGATTTGAAGGTAAAATAATTGTTTAATGAAAGTAGTTATTACTTTCTATTAATATGGATATTGGAAACGAACAACAGCAACCACCATCAATTTACGTAAAAGAAGGAATGGATACGGGAAGGATTGAAGATCCGATGAAGGCAATGGAAGTTGCTCAAACGGAAGCAAATATTGGAAGGACCGCGGCATTGGTTGTTGAAGAAAAAATGGAGAGTGAGATGCAAACAGGACTTACTTTAGAGCAAAAGATAAATGTTGAGGTAATGGAAGCTTTGGAAAACAAGTACCCCGACGCATTTAAAGATAAAATTATTGATTCAAAAGGAAGAAAAAGTTTGGTTTCTCGTTTTCTGCATACCGGAGGAATGCGATTTTATGTGGTGAACCAGAGCGGTGTGGCGGTCACAAGTTGCAATAATATCGGATACCAAAGATTTAAAGAATCCGTGGATTGGGGAAAACTGACCGATGTAATGGAGCAAAAGAATGATACCCTCTTTGGAAATAGTGCCGGTTATGATGAAATTGCCACAGATGAAAGTTCAAAACGTTTGTCTTTTACCGAACGAGATTTGCTGAATGAAAATGCTTATATATCTGGACGTGTGCGACTTGATCGGGTTGATTTAAATAAACCTGATGATAGAGAATGGTTAAAGCTAAAAATGCATGAGCTTCAAATTGATGGTGAGGAAGCAAAGAAACACAAAACACCAGAACCCTTGTCGGCAAAGGAAATAATAAACAATCTTTAAAGAACGGTGTAACCTAGTTCGGCGATGATTTTCTTTAGGTTTTCGGGAGAGTTTTTTGAGGGATCATAGTGAATGATAGTCTCCGATTTTTGATAGTTGGTTTTGGATTTAACACCGGGAAGATCTTCAAGGGTCATGTCGATGTTTAAGGCACAAGAGGTACAGTGAAGCCCTGAAAGTTTGAGAGTAATTGTTTCCATTTTTATATGAATATTTTTGTCGTTTCTGTCGTATTTATCCATTTGAAAAAGCGGTATGCTGTTTTCCAGTGGCTACACTGGACGGTGAGTACACCAGCGCCTGCGCGAAACACAACCTTTCTATCAGCGAAATTTTCTTGGAGTACCAAGAAACCAGGCAATTTCGCTTTGCGCGATATTTTTCAAATTGGATAAACACTTCGAAACTATTTAAAAATATTAATTGATAATATTGAAGCGGCCGGTGTACATGCCCATAGAACAGGAGAAGGCTAGAGGTCCAAGGTTTTTGGGAGTAAATTCAATGACTGTATCGCCTGTTTCGGGAAGAAGTTTTTGAATATTTAGAGCAGGTATGGTGAAGGAGCGAGAACAGGATTGAACATTTATTGTTGTTAGAATTAAACGAACAGGAATATCTTTTTTGAGAGTAATAATTTCCGGAGTGTAACCGGAGTTGGTAACAGTGATATTTATTTCTTGGAAACCTTGTTTGATGACAACTTGTTTGTCGGTTGATGCCGAGAGAACTTCGGGGTGAACAGCCACACGATAGAAATTTTGAAAAGTATAAACCGATCCTGTAAGCCCAATACCATTATTAATTGAGTAAAGTGCCATACAAAAAAGAGCGAAGGAGGCTATCTGTGGAAAATATTTTTGAAAGGCTTTGGCTCCGGAGTTTAGTAAAAAACCAAAAAATAAAAAAGTGGGAGAAGTCCCGAGAATAAAAGAAAACATGATGGCCGCTCCGAATAAAGGATTGCCGGTACTTATGGCGATAATCTCAGTTGCTTGGGTGACGGCACAGGGGATAAAAACAGTGAATAATCCTAAAATAAAGGGTGCAAAGATGGATTGACTTTTTGATTCATTTTTGACAAGACGGGCAAGAAATTTTGGTGGTGTAATGACGAAGTAACGAAAGAAAGGATGAAGATTTAGGAGATTCCCGACAATCCCCAACAGATAGACGCCAATTAATATTTGAAACCATCCACGAGCAATAGGAGAGAGAGTTATGGTTTGACCAAGTGCACCAAGAAGAAAACCAAGTAGAGTGTGAACGAGAAGTTTGCCGACAAGAAATGAAATTATGACTGTGAACTTGTGAGGTGGAGATTGCTTCGTTGGAGTATCCTTTCCCGACTCTTCTGACCGGATAGGTCGCAATGAGGATTGAGATATGACGGAGGCAAGAAGACCTCCTTGAAGAGCAAGACAAGTTAAGCCTCCCGTAGTGAGACCGGTGAGGAAAATGGTTAAAAGACTAAAGTTGGGCATTGGTTTATCATTTTATAACTATTTTTGATAAATTGGTGAAATTGTGTAGTAGAATCCTAGATATGACGGAGACCGAAAAACAAAACAAGTTTGATTACGGCAAAATGAAAATGAAGATTTTGTTGTGGGTTGATGCAAATGGACCTGTGGGAGAGATGGAGAGTTGGAAGAAATCGTTTCCCAATATTGATTTTCCGGACAAGGTGAATTCAAAAATAATAGATGAAGCTTTATATGAAAAAAATTCCGGAAAACATGAATACTTTGATACCAACTGGGAAGAAAGAACGATTGCCGAAAGAATATTTTACGTGGTTTATAAATCCAGAATGAGTAATATGGAAATTAGATATGATGTGGTGGTAAATGATGAGGTGTGTGTAACACAGACGATTGATGATCCTGAGGTAATTTGGTATATGTGGATTGACGGTTGTTTCTCCGAGGAAGAACTGAGTGAAGAAGCCTTGCGGGATTTTGTGGGACTGATGACTGATAGTCATCATGACAAAGGCAGTTTTGTTGATGATTCCGATATCAATGATATAAAAGTGGTTAATTTGGAAATAAATACCAGAATAAGCTAAAAGGTAAGCACAAAAAAGCCCCGAGTTTACGGGGCTTTGATATTAATCTACTGTCATTTCTGTAATTTCCGCGATGAACTGAGTTTTTTTGTTCACAAGATTTTTGGAATTGATAATCTTTATTAATTCTCCAGAGTCAACAAAACGCAGCTGGTTTACCTTTCGGCGGGGAATATTGAGAAAGTACAGCCGATAATCAAAAATTTCGTTTTCTGACGCGACTGCACCAAATCCCCTTAGAAGCGAAAACCAACGGACTTCATTGGGACGGTACTCTTTTTTTTCATCAGGGATGAATTCTTCAATAACGAAGAAAAAATACCCGTTTTGTTCGTAGATGCCAAGGTTAAAATTTTTTCCATCAATAACCAAACACATCATATTCCCCGGCCAATGGGCAATCATCCCTTTTTTGGGGTGGGCTGGGTTTTCAACTACCTTGACCGATTTTTCGTAGGTTCCCTCACCAATGGATTTTTTTAACGTCTTTACCATATTGGTATCCAGGCTGAAACATTCATGGTGAGGTTTGGTAACTACAGCCGTGATGGTGATCTTTTCTCCTATGTGAATGACACCGAGCCATCCGTTTTGGAGATTGGGCACGATATCTTTTTTGGTGCCATCTTTTTGAGTTAGGGTAATGAAGGTTACAAGACCTTCAATTTGAGAAAAATGGTGCTTGATCATAATCTCCTCCTTAGGAGTTTGAATTACAGAAATTTAAGGTACTGCCCGTCTTTGGGCTTGAAACGTGGCCTATAATACCATGAACTAGGCAGAAAGTCAAGAAAAACCCCGCTTTTGGGCGGGGTAGTAATTATTGCAGGAAGAACTGACGGCTGAATCTGTTGAAGAGAGTTTCACTGGCATGGATTCCTGCCAAGTAATACCAATCGTTTTTAAAAACGTCGGTTTTGCATAGATCAAAAATTGGCTGAGCAATTGTGATCGGATGATGGTGAGAGCAAGACTCAATAAACCGATTTGAATCAAACAAATGTCGCACCTTGTAACGATTGTGATTGATGATTTCTTGATCTTCGGTTGGGGGACAGTAAAGACGAATTACATCTTTTATGGAGTGAGTTTTCAGAGTGTAACCACCGATAATAAGAGTTGGGGGAGTCACAAAACCAGTAAAAAAATCGTCCAAATTTTGAACAGAGGTGTTGAAAGTATCGGCAATCCAATCAAAATTATCTTCTTGAATTTCGTTTTGCTTGATCGCTTCAAGAGTAACTTCTTTGGCGATGGCGACAGGAAGTGGAAGATTATTTAAATAATAATCATTTCGGATTGTTTCTAATGATTGAGTGGTGACCGATGGTAAAAAGGGACTATCGGTGTAGAGAATTTTTCTAAAGTCTTGGTTTTGTTTCAAGTATTCTCCTTTGGGTGAGAGTTTTAAGGTTCGTTTGGGAGTATTTTATACCAACTATGCCAAAAGAAGAAGTTGCCTTTTAATTATTTAGAAACAATGAAAATAAAATATTTAAAAAGAAACCGATTTTAGATTGTGATGTGAGGTGGGTGAGTAGATGTTGGTGTATCCTAAGGTTTTGGCTTCTTTGAGCATTTTTTCGGCAAAACCAACTTTTCTAATTTCTCCCAGTAATCCCAGTTCGCCAAAGCAAATTGAATTTTCGGGGAGGGGTTTGTCTTTGGCTGAGGAAATGATAGCAAGAGCGATACCAAGATCTGCACCGGGATCTTTTACTTCCAAACCTCCGGTAACATTGACAAAAACATCTTTTTCACCAATGGGTAAATGTAAGTGTTTTGTAAGAATGGCACAGATTAATTGCAGACGATTGATGGAAATGCCTTTGGCAATGCGACGGGGAATGGGAAGAGGAGAGCTGACAACAAGGGCTTGAATCTCTACTGTTAGGGGACGAGTCCCTTCCATTATCATAGTAAGACATGATCCTGGAGCGTTTTTTACTCGGCCTTCAAGAAGAATTGCTCCCGGATCTTTAACTTCTTCTAAACCTTTGCTGGTCATTTGGAAAATTCCCGTCTCATCAGTTGGTCCGAAACGATTTTTTATGGTTCTAAGCAAACGTAAAAAATGCTGTCTATCGCCACTTAAATCTAGAACTGTATCAACCATGTGTTCAAGCATTTTTGGTCCGGCTATGTTGCCGTCTTTGGTTACATGACCAACAATAATAAGAGGAGTGGAGTGTTCTTTGGCGGTTTGAATTAATAATGAGGCGCTATCTCTTATTTGTGACGGAGAGCCTGGAGTAGTTGCGTTTTGGTTAGTGAAAACCGACTGAATGGAGTCAATAATTACAAGAGATTTTGGATTTTTGGCTATAGTTTCACAGACACTATCAACAAGTGATGTATTGATTAGATGAATGTTTGGTGTTTCTATTTTGGAAAGACGTTTTATTCGCGTTGCAACTTGGGCAGGATTTTCTTCCGAACAAACATAGTAAACATCACTTTTGATGGAAATAGCCAATTGGGTGAGTAGAGTGGATTTGCCGATGCCCGGCTGACCAGCGAGAAGATAGACTCCGCCTTTGGTGATGCCCGGTCCAAGGACGCGATCAACTTCTGCGATACCTGTAGATTGGGTGTACCCATCTTGGGAGGTTAGAGCATCTTTTACGGAAAAAGTTTCAGCAGGTTTGTTGGAGGATTTTTTGGTGCCTCCTCTTTGGGTTTTTAAAAAGGGGGTTGCTTCAACCAGAGTGTTCCATTCGTGACAGGCCGGACATTGACCTGCCCATTTGGCGAATTCGTTGCCGCAGCTATTACAAAAAAAGACAGTGGTTGATTTGGACATATATGTATTAGGTATTGTGTATTAAGTATTATGTATGGGAGGGAGATTTTTGAGATATTTTATTAATGAGTTTATCAGTTTGCTAACGATGACGGTTTGATCTGCGATCTTCAAAAACTCATCTTGTTTTAGATATCCGATATCTCTAGATATTAATAATTGGTTCTGAACTTCGGTAAGTGATCCTAGAGCAAGATGGTAGAACTGTTTTTTTTCAGAAATTGATCGTCTTGAAAAACCCTCTGCAATATTTGATGAAATAGATACTGTTGCACGACGAATTTGATTAGTAAGACAATATATCTCGTCTTTTGGGAAAGATTTAGTGACTTTGTATATGAGTAGATCTAAAGAGTGAGCTTCTTTCCATGTGTCAAGGTCGGTAAAAGATTTAATGGTCCCCATACTTAATACA
>Ga0172375_10012633_pt1 | contig 10570 bp, 8 predicted proteins | sample LakKiv1m_FD_114537 | JGI IMG/M metagenome (GOLD analysis project Ga0172375, IMG submission 114537) | Freshwater microbial communities from Kabuno Bay, South-Kivu, Congo - kab_092012_11.1m | ecosystem: Environmental > Aquatic > Freshwater > Lake | place: Democratic Republic of the Congo...
ATCTGGGTTATCCCCCCCAGAGTGAGAAAAATAACGGCTACCAGCGCCGAATAACCGACCATTTGGGCGGTTTTGTGAGAAATGAGACTCGCAGGAAAGCCGATAATTACTGCGGCAATCGGCGCCCGGCTCAATCCAAGTACGGGAATAATAAAATTATAATAATTATTCCCATTTTCATTATATTGTTGCAGCACTTCCTTGTTGGCATCTAATAATTTGGGAATATTTATAAATTTTACCATCTCTCCATGTCTTAAAGGATTATTATGAAATAATATTTTCCCGTTTAAATCAACGACCATTGCATAGGTTAAATCACCGTAGTTACTTATTACTTCCTGGCATTGCTCATCAAATCCGATTAACTGATCAAGGGGAATGTCATATTTTAGAAGTTTCTCTAATTGATATTTTAAAATACTACCTATCAAAAAGGTTTTTGATTTCAAAGCTGAGGAATATTCTCTCATAAAAAAAAAGCTGTTGACAATGGTATTCGCTGCCAAAGTAATAAATAATATAGCAACCGAAATGAGAATTACCTTTTTTTGTATCCCGATGTTCATAGTTCAAAAATCGTTATTTACATCATCTCGCACTACCACAGAAAGCAGGATAGCGGTTTTGATCTTGATTCCCAGTTTTTTGGCCCGTAAGAGGTTGATCATGGGAATCCCTTTGACCGTGGGTCGCATGGGATAGCTGGCGGGACTTCTGCCTTCCAGAAGAATTCCCCGGGCTATCTGCCCGGCGGCATATCCTTGCTCATATTCCGATACGTTTACAGCACAAAGAGTGCCATAGGAAATGCGGTCTTGCCAGAAGCTGAAATCCGGCAGGTTACTGTGATCCATCACCCAACGGCTGACGGTTTTATAGGACACATTCTTCCCCTGCTCGTCTTTGAAGGTGAAAATTCCCAGAAAAGCGATGGCGTCCACCTCTTTTTGAAGTACCGTCACCCTCTGCTTAAATTGTGCAAAGGTATGAATCAAATCCCAACTGATGATCTTTACGCCCTGAAGTTGAGGCAAATTTTTTCTTATCCGGGCAAGGACGGGCGGCCAGGTGGGATCGTCATCGTAAATGACGGCAATTTTTGTCACCGTGGGGACAATCTGTTTTAATAATCTGATCGTTTCGACAATATGCTCTTCCTCCAACACCCCCGTGATATTTTTGCTCCCCACAAAGCCATACTTGGAGGGATCGGCGTTGACCCCGCTGAACACGAAGGGCAAATTCCGATTGATATAATACCTGGCAACGTATTCCTGGGCATAATCATCCGAAGTATAAACCAAGTCAGGCTTCCAGGTATCGATTAATTCCCGGGCTTCCTGGCTGACTTTCTCTTTCCAGGCTTTATCTGTCCGGCGTTTCATATCCAGTTGAAAGACTTTATATTCGATATCCAGACCCTGCAGTGCGGCTTTAAAGCCGCCAAACTGCTCATCGGTCCATTTCCAAGGGGAATGGTAACTCATGATATGGAGGATTTTCCATTTCTTCTCGGCGGGATTGGTCCTGACCTCCCGAGAGTCTGCTCCGACGGAGAGAGCTGGCAGAGGCATTAAACTGATCAAGAGCAGGGAAGCGAATATCCTCAGGAAAAACAATGCACTCTCCTTAGCCGGCACCACGAATCCAACTCATTGTGCAGGTCTTGCACACGAAAGAAATTAAGCTATGGATTAATTAGGTAATATTATTTGTGCTACGATTAACGTATCGGTTTGATAGGGGCTTTCCTTGAATCGCTAGACAAAGAATCACCGCAGAGATGCAAAGAAGTATTACTCAATTAGAGACAATGGGAAATCGGCTACGCCTGCCGTATCCGATAACTTGCAGGAAATTCAAGAGCCTCAAGAGTCAAGAAGTGCAGGCAGGCCCAGGACTCGCGCCGAGAGCAGCCCGGCAGAGATGCGAGGTCAATGCCAATATTTTCACTACCACCGGAAAGCTATTCGAATGAGGCATACCTCCCTTCCGGTTGGGATCACCACAACCTGATAACCACCTTGTCTCCCAATTTCTCGCCTCGGACCTTTTCCAGGTGTCTGAGCGCGGCGAACTCCCGTTCAAACTGCGGCATCGTCAGTTCCCTCCCCAGTTCCTGCAGAAGTTGGGCCGGCTCGAGACTTCCTGCCTTTTTGAGGAGCTGCAGGATTTCGTTCTGAATCGGGGTGAGAGGGGCTGGAATGCCATGGCGTTCCGCCGAGGTGGCGCAGTACACTGCCCACGGATCGCAGACCTTCACCCGGGACACGTTTTCCAAGTAGCAGTCCTCGCACAAGACCCGGCCATTATGATCCCTGGCCTCTTCCGGTTCAAGGTTGGTTTGACATTGGTCACATTGCATCTGGTTTCCTCCCTGATTGTATTCCTGCCGACCCCCAGGCCTTGGGGTTGGTAGGGCAGGATGGTCTGAAAAACCCTGGAAAATTAGTCAACCCCGCCTGGTTTTAGGTCTGATTGGGTTTGGAGCACCTCTGCCACCATCTCGGCCATCTGGCGGAGGTCCGCTTCATTGGGCCTGCCGCTGATGTCCCCCAATTTCCCCAAGGTGTTGAACCACTGGAACTTGCCGTGGTATTCCCCCACCAGATACCATTCCGCCAGCACCTGGAATCCCAGATGTTCCAACAACTGCCCCAGATATTTGGCGGTGGGAACCGCTTCATTGACCCCGGTATGACCGCCGCCGTAAGTGCAGTAAACAATGGCACTCTTTCCGGGCCGCGGCGGGGCTCCTGGCTTGATCTTTCCTAGGGCCACATATTTTTGGCGCATTCTCCCGAAGAGGGTCCTCAAGGGTTTTCCAGGAAGCCACTCATAAACTCCTGAACCTGCAAAAATCAGATCATAGGCCAGCAAGTCGATATCCGCGCCTTTGGTAGCCCTGACGGTGTCCACCTGGTGGCCGCAGGAGGCTGTGGTGATGGTGATTTGTCGGGCCACTTTTTGGGTGTTGCCGGTGGCGGAAAAATAGAGGTTGAGGACCTTCATATGCCTCGATCTCCTTATGGATAATAATCTTTTGCCGTTTTTTACCGCGGTTCAGGTTAGAGGGTGAATCTTTTGTACGAATAGTCTTCCAAAACCCGCGCAGCCTTCTGTTGCGCCCAAGCTTCCAAACCTAATTTTCTGATGAGACATAATTGAAAAACTTTAGTGTTATGCCACAGTTTGGCGTTGTCGCAATAGGGGTGTAGGTGGTCACAGGGAAAATCTGCGCAATCGCAACAAAATTGAACCTGATGCTCGGCGGCACAGGGATAAACCCGGCATGGCATGGGGAGATGGGCAGGTTTGCCCTGGAGTTTTCGGCAACCGGGACAAACCGCCTGGGCCACAGGAATACCCAACTCCCGAGAAACCAGTTGGCGCATCCCTTCATCTTCATTGGCCAGATACATATAGCAGGCAAAACAAGGCAAGCCGCAAGGAGCAGTGAGTTGGGAGTAATCCATGAAGGTTACGCTCCAATTTTTTGTAATAGTGTAAGCGGACCGTCAAGACAAGAAATCCCCCATTTGGGGGATAGCGGCATTTTTTTGGGGAAAATATCAGGTGAAAGGTTGGGCAGATTAGATCAGCCGGTGGCGCAGGGCCCGGACTGCGGCCTGAGTGCGGTCATTAACCCCTAATTTATTGAAAATATTGATCACATGGCTCTTGACGGTATGCGGACTGATCGTTAGGGATTCGGAGATCTCCACATTAGTAGCCCCTTGGACCACCAGGCGCAGCACCTCCAGTTCCCGCTCGGTCAAAGGGGCCGGCTGGAAATTGCCAGGCTTTGCCGCTGCGGTCCTGCCGCCGCCCGGAGGTTCAGCCTCCGCAGCTGGTGCTTCAGGAACCCATTTGAACCGGGTTGGGTCCAGGTCAATGGTCACCGTGGACACCAGATTGCCTTGTTTATCGTGCACCGGGTAGACTGCCTGGGTCGCAATGGGGGGGCGAAAACCGGGACAGCGCTCCGGGCCGGTTTTCTCGGTGCTTAAAGCTGCGGCAAATGCCAGGCAGGAGGGATAACCGCAGCTGCCGCAGTTGGATTGGGGGAGCAGCCGGAAGATATCCAGTATGGGGACCGGGTTCCACCTTTTATAATTCGGCTTCAGGCTATGCCGGCGTTGGTAGATATCATTCAGGAAGTCTATCAAGCGGTCCAAGAACTCCAGGGCTTGCCGCCCGTCCGCAAACGATGCCGCGACGCCATGATCGGGATAAAGGCCGCAGCAGAAGCGATCCAGCATAAACCGGATAAACTGAGGTTGTTCCAAGAGATTGGCCGGAGTTGCCACGGCATTGATGTAGGGAAAAAGTTGGGAGACGTCGCCATCCAGCCGGAAATAAGCAAACATTTGGGCGTCGAACTCCGAACCGGTTCTCAAGGGTGCGCCGCCCTTTTTTAAGGAAAAATCCGAATATCCTTTCACCAGCATCACTATAACCCAAAAAGGAGTTCCTCAGTTAATAACCAAGAATACCATCTTTTGTGGTGCAAGGTCCAATCCTCTCGTCCATATTTTCAAATCTTCAGGAGATTTTTCCGGGTAACTGAGCCAGTAATGTTTTGTGAAAATCGACCTTGCAACAATTAAGATACATTTTGTTCCCGGCCCTGCAGGATCCTCATGCCATCCAACTTCTGGACAATTTTCTTAGCAGGGCTCAGTGATCGAGACCCTCGACTCAATTTCTGCGAGAGCGGTATGGGAAAATGCTTGCAGAGATTAGTTAAAGTGGTTATTCATAACTTAGCGCCAAGTCTCTTCGCAGGAGGGGAGAACGGAGGACCCGGGTATTTGGGGCGCATCGCCAGCCGGCGTAGGACAACCTCATCGGTCCAAGCCCGTCAGCTAACCCCGTAGGTGTCGATGGGGAGTAACCTTCCGGGACAGCATCCGGAGGCGTGACCTCCCATAACTGTTCTGGAGGGATAATCATGACCATCGGTTCCCCGACGGACGTGGAGCATCCGCCGTCTGACCTTTCTGGCCCGGATGGCAACAGACCCTCCGGCCACTCCCCCCTCCCTAGCAAAGACCTCAAAAAAACCCTGATCCTGTCCCTGGGCGCTCTGGGGGTGGTGTACGGCGACATCGGCACCAGTCCCTTGTACGCCGTCAAGGAGTGCTTCCACGGCCCCCACGCCATCGCCCTCACCCCAATTAACCTCCTGGGCGTCATGTCCCTCATCTTCTGGTCCCTGACGATGGTGGTCATGATCAAGTACGTCATATTTATCTTAATGGCCGACAACGAAGGGGAAGGCGGCATGTTTGCACTTACCGCCCTGTTTTTGGGGAAAGGCGCCAAACGATTGCCCGAGAGAACGGTAAAAGGCTTGGTCCTCCTGGGCATCTTCGGAGCGGCCTTATTCTATGGCGACGGCATCATCACACCAGTCATATCGGTGCTTTCAGCGGTGGAGGGCCTCAACGTGGCCACCAAGGCGGCGGAGCCCTTTGTCCTACCTCTTTCCTGTGTGATAATAGCAGGCCTCTTTCTCTTGCAGTATCAGGGCACCGAACGCATCGGCAAGGTCTTTGGCCCCATCATGCTGTTCTGGTTCACTGCCATCGCCGCCCTGGGTTTGGCCCAAGTATTCAGGAGCCCCGAGATTCTGGCGGCTTTGGATCCGCGCTACGCCGTGTCCTTTTTTCATGCTAATCGTCTGCACGGTGCCGTGGTTCTGGGCGCGGTGGTGCTCTGTCTCACCGGAGCCTCGGCCCTTTATGCCGACTTGGGCCATTTTGGCCGGGGACCCATCCGACTGTCGTGGACCGCCATGGTCTTTCCTGCCCTAGTGCTCAATTATTTTGGCCAAACCGCCCTGCTCCTGGAGAACCCCCAAGCGACAGCCAATCCCTTTTATGAACTGGTGCCCCGGGTCCTCCTTTATCCCATGGTGGTCCTGGCTACAACGGCTACGGTCATCGCCTCCCAAGCCATGATCTCGGGAGTCTACTCGCTCACCCAGCAGGCCATCCAGATCGGCTACTCCCCCCGGCTCCACATCGTACACACCTCCGGAGAAACCAAAGGTCAGATTTATATGCCCTGGGTTAACACCATAATGTTGATCGGTTGCCTGGGACTGGCCCTGGCCTTCAAGCAATCCAGCGGACTGGCCGCAGCTTACGGCATCGCAGTCATGGGCAATATGGCCATCACCACCATCATCTATTATTATGTCACCCGTTATAACTGGGATTGGCCGGCCTGGAAAGCCCTGGTGCCGGCAAGCATTTTCCTGTTTTTCGATCTCTCCTATTTTGGAGCCAACCTTCTCAAGTTCGTGGACGGCGGCTGGTTGGCCGTGACCGTGGCCGTGATCCTTACAGTCATTATGATCACCTGGAAGGACGGGCGGGCTCTGTTGGCCAAGCGCTATGAGGATTCCAGAGTACCCGTGGAAGTCATCTTGAAGGACATCAAGACTTACAAACTTGTCCGCACCCCCGGGACCGGCGTTTTTCTCGCCATCTCTCCCACGGGCATCCCCATCACCCTGCTGCACCTTCTTAAGCACACCGAGTCCCTACCCCAGAGGGTGGTCCTCATGTCCATCGTCTCCGCCAACACTCCCTCCGTCTCCCGGGGAGAGCGGTTGGCCATCACTAATCTGGGTCAGGGGTTCCACCGCGTCGTTGCCACCTACGGCTTCATGGAGTCCCCCAGCATGTCGGAAATCCTGGAGATTTCCACCGAACAAGGCTTTGAGTTGGACGTTTTTTCCACTACTTTTTACGTAGGCCGGGAAACCCTCCTCACCAGCGGCGAGGGCCGCATGTCTGGCTGGCGCAAGGGACTGTTCGCCTTTCTCTCCCGCAACGCCTGGAATGTCACCACCTTTTTCGGCATCCCTCCCAACCGGGTGGTGGAACTGGGGACCCAGGTGGAAATTTAATGGTATTGGGGAAGGCTAATCCCACACAATGCCAAGTTGGGTATAGGGTCGACTCGTCACCCGTGCCAAATTCTTTCTGGCCGGTTCATAGTTTGGGTCTATCTCCAGAGCCACTCGGTATTTTTTATCCGCTTCACGGTGGTCACCCTTAGCCTCACATGTCCCCCCCCAGATATTATGGGCCTCCGGTCGATGGTATTCGAGGAAAGTGGCTTTTTGCGCGTAAACTCGGGCACCGTCAAAGTCCCCGGCCGCAATGCTCTGCTTGGCCATATCGATATAGTATTCGTATTTCCAGACCGGTTGACCTTCCGGTGGTCCTTGCAGGGCGCGCCTCACCACATTGTTCACCAAGATGGGATCAAGGGGTTTTTGCAGAAAATCCATGGCCCCTAATTTCATCGCCTCCACCGCGATCTCGATGGAGCCGTAGGCGGTCATGATAATGACCTGCAAGTCCGGATATTTATCAGCAACCTGGCGCAAGACTTCCAGACCATTCATGCCCGGCAGCTTGAAATCCAAAAGTATGAGCCGGTAAGATTTTTCCGCGAGTTTTTGCAAAGCCTCTTCCCCGGTGCCGGCGGTGTCCGACGAAATGTTCAGGGCTTCCAGGGCTGACGAAAGGGTGAGGCGAATGTTTTTTTCGTCATCAACGATTAAGACGGGCGGACTGCTCATGAGATATCTCCTTCAGGCTGCCTCTCAGTTGTGGGCAGGGTAAACCAAAAAGTGCTTCCCTGGCCAAGTTCACTCTTGAGACCTATGAAGCCGCCGTGGGCCTCAATGATGTTTTTGGCAATGGTCAGACCCAATCCCGTTCCTTTTCTATAACTGCTCGGAACCTGAAAATATTTGTCAAAGATCTGGGATTGATATTCTTCCGGTATGCCTTCTCCAGTATCCTTTACTTCGAAGCGGACGAACTCTCCGTCAGGCAGGGCCCGGATTTCAATGGAACCACCCGGCGGGGTGTGCCGGATGGCATTGGTGATCAAATTGGCGAAAACCAACTCCAACCGTTCGGAGTCGGCAAAGACTTCCCCGCCAAAGGGCGGCAGGGCTTGGGACAGCGTCAGTCCCCGCTCTTCGACCAGGAGGCGGTGCTGGTCAACAATGTGCCCGACAAAAGGGATAACACCAAGCATGACGCGCCGCAGCTCAATTTTGCCGGATTGGAGGCGGACGATGCTCAAGATATCATCCACCAGGTTCTGCAACCGCTCACAGTCTTCCCGGGCGGCATATATGAGATCGAGCTGCTTTTCCGTCATAGCTCCCGCCAGCTGATCCAGCAAAATGTGGATGGCCAGGCGCAAGGAAGTCAGGGGCGTCCTGAATTCATGGGCGAAAGTGGCCACCAAGCTTTTGCTCATGGCGTCCAGCTTACTGAGCAGAGTCACATCTCGAAGGACGATGCTTATAGTCGCCAGGCTGCCCGTCTCGTCGTAAACCGGGGAAGCCTGGCTCAGCAAGTAACGTTCCCCCTCGGCTGTCACGATTTTCACCGCCTCGTCCAGGTCTGAGGGCAGATAAGCGCCCTTGCCGGCCAGTACATAGGCCCGGGCTTTCTCAACAGCCGCGGCCAGGGCCGGTTCCAGGGAGCGCACCGCCTCGGCCAAAGAACCTGATACCCCTTGACCGAACCACTCAGTCGCGATGCGGTTGGTGTTCAGAATCTTGCCTTCCAGGTCCGTGGACACCACCGGCTCTGGCAGACCGTCGATGGCGGCTTGAGAGGCTTGTTGAGACTGGAGCAACTCTCCCAGGGAACTCTTGCGGTAACGATCCAGGCTGTCGGTCATGGTGTTGAACTCCTGGGCCAGGAGGGCAATTTCATCAGAACCCTCTACCTGGGCTCGGACCTCAAAGTCACCTTCCTTGATACGGCGGGCGGTTTGGGTAAGGACCGACAAAGGCCGGATAATCCTGGTGATCAAGGCCATGGAGGCAATGATGCCGGCCAGGGTCGCCAGAATGGCGGCGAGGGTGATCGAGGTCTCCAGGCGCCGGGAAAACCTGCGGACCTCATCGCTTTTCCTGACCATGGCATCCTGATTCAGGGCCAGAAAAACGTCAGCCCCTTCTTTGACAGCCAGAAATTTCGGCAAGAGCTCGGAAAAATAGCGATCCCTTAAGACAGCAAAATTACCCTCCTGGACAAACCTCTCATAGGAGGCCGAGTAATCCCGCCAGCGGTTTAACAGGGCTTCGGAAGCCTCCTGTTCTCCCTTTTCCGTGATATTTTTTATCAGAACCGACAGTTCATCTTCAAAGATGGAACGGTTGCGCGAGGCCAGTTGTTTGCCTTCCTCCCGTTGTCCTAACGTAATGAAGAGGGCCGCGGAATCCATCCTCTCGCTGGCTTCCTTCATGCGCTGGGCGGCCAGGACGCTCCGGTAATTGTCTTTGAGTATCCTTTCCGAATGGGACCCAAGCTGGCCGATGGTGGTGATGGCAATGGCGCCTAACACCAGGAGCGCCAGGGCCAGGGGAACCTGGGCCAGAAAGAGTTTGGGCTTCAGGAACATTCCACCTTACTCCTCCTCGAAGGAGATGACATGCACGTCAAACCCGGCGGCTTCTTCGATGATCCGGTGGGCCACCGAACGGCTCAGGATTTTTCGCCACCAGGGCTGGTAGGAGCGGCCGATGACAATGTGGCCCACCCCGTGGGACCGGGCAAAGTCAAGAATGGCCGCCACCGGGTCCTTGGCCTGGAGGCGGATGACCTCCGCGCCCAAATCCCGGGCCCTTTGAAAGTGTTCCAGGAGGTGGCGTTGGGATTCGGCATCGATGTGAGTGGGGTCCTCGCCCGGGGTTTCCACATAGACCACGAACCAATGGGTGTTGAGGCGCCCGGCCATGCGGGAGCCTTTCCGCAGGAGTGTGTTGGCCCGGGGGGAGGCCGAGGCTACACAGACCATGACCCGGCCCAGGGCCAGAGAAGGTTTCTTCCCTGCTCCTCCCAGCTCTTCGGAGGCGGCAGGTTGACGCCGATCAACGCTTTCCGCCACTTCCAGGAGCGCCAATTCCCGCAAGGTGGATAGATTGGCTAACTTGAAGAAATGTTCCAAGGCCCAGGGAATCTTGTCTTGGGCGTAAATTTTGCCGCTTTTCAGACGCTCCATCAGGTCGTCCACCGACAAATCCACGGTAACGACCTGATCGGCTTCCTTGACAAAGGTATCCGGGATAGTCTCCCGGACTACCACCCCCGTAGCCCGTTCAATCAGGTCGTTTAAACTCTCCAGATGTTGAATATTGAAGGCGCAGATGACATTGATGCCCGCCTGAATAATCTCCAGGATGTCCTGATAGCGCTTGCGGTTGCGGCACAAGGGCACATTGGTGTGGGCCACTTCGTCCACGATGGCGATTTCCGGGCGCCGGGCCAGCACCGCGTCCAGGTCCATTTCTTCCACCGTGATGCCCCTATACTCGAACTGCTTACGGGGGATCACCTCGAGATCGCCGATGAGGTCCGCAGTCTCGGCCCGACCATGGGGTTCGATGTAGGCCAGCACCACACCCACCCCCCGCTGTTTCAGGGCATGGGCCTCTTTGAGCATGCGCACGGTCTTGCCCACCCCCGCAGCAAAACCGAGGTAGATCTTAAGCCGGCCGCGCTTGGCGCGTTCCAGC
>Ga0172375_10012637_pt1 | contig 10567 bp, 10 predicted proteins | sample LakKiv1m_FD_114537 | JGI IMG/M metagenome (GOLD analysis project Ga0172375, IMG submission 114537) | Freshwater microbial communities from Kabuno Bay, South-Kivu, Congo - kab_092012_11.1m | ecosystem: Environmental > Aquatic > Freshwater > Lake | place: Democratic Republic of the Congo...
GACACCGACGCCTTCGATCCCTCTCGCGACCGATCCCTTGCCGCGCCGTACAGTCGGCAGGACCTTGCCGGACGCCGAACGTGCAAGCGGAGTCTTCAGCATGACCTCGGGTTGGTCCCGGACGCCACGGCGCCGGTGATCGGCGTGGTGTCGCGCATCTGCGAGCAGAAGGGCCATGATCTGCTGGCGGACGCCGTTGACGCCGTTGTGGCGATGGGAGCGCAGATCGCAGTTCTCGGCGTTGGGGACGCGGCCATGACGGCGGCGCTGAGACAGGGCGAGCGCCGGTGGCCCGGACGCGTGGCTGTTCGGATCGGCTTCGACGCCTACCTGGCGAACCGGATATACGCGGGCTCGGATATGTTCCTGATGCCGTCGCGCTTTGAGCCGTGCGGGCTCGGGCAGCTCATTGCCATGCGGTACGGATCGGTACCGGTGGTGCGGCGCACCGGCGGCCTGGCGGATACGGTGCGGGACGCAGACTCCCACCCGAGATCGGGCAACGGCTTCGTATTCGACGAGGCCAGCGCCACGGGGATTGTCCACGGCGTGTCGAGGGCCATCAGGGCGTACGGTGACCCCGCGAAGTGGACGGGGCTCGTTGATCGCGGCATGGCCGAAGACCACGGCTGGCGGAATGTCGTCCCGTCGTACGAGCGGCTGTACCAGCGCGCGTTGCGCCGAGCGCAGCACGACCGCCCGCACAGCCACCCCGCCTGACCCGCCCGCTCATGGAGGAGCCCAGGCAGCCGCAGGCCGTCAGGGCGCAGGGACGAGCGCCAGGGCGAAAACCTCATCAACGTTGGTAACGGTTTCGAACGTCATCTCGGCGCGCACGTGCTCGGGTACCTCTTCCAGCTCCTGCGCGTTGTCCGCCGGTGCAATGACCCGCCTCAGCCCGGCCCGGTGGGCGCCCAGGACCTTCTCCTTGATCCCCCCAACGGGCAGAACACGGCCCCGCAGAGTGACTTCGCCCGTCATCGCCAGCGAGCACCGCACGGCCCTGCCCGTTGCGGCGCTGGCGATCGCCGTTGCGATCGTGATCCCGGCGGAGGGACCGTCCTTGGGCACGGCGCCGGCAGGCACGTGCACGTGCACGTCGAGCTGTCCTGAGAAGGTCGGATCAGCGCCCAGGTCCGCAGCCCGAGACCGCACGCACGTCAGCGCCGTCTGAGCCGACTCGCGCATCACCTCGCCCAGTTGTCCGGTCAGCGTAAGCTTTGGCTCGGTGCCTTTGATCAGACTGACCTCGACGGTGACGACGTCGCCGCCGGTCTCGGTGTAGACAAGGCCGGTGGCAACGCCGACCTCGTCGGTCTCCGCCGCTGACCCGTACCTGTGCCGGCCGTGCCCGAGGAGGCCGTGCAAGTCGTCGGCGCTCACGGTTCGCGGCGTCCGGTCGCCGGAAGCCACGCTGCGCGCCACCTTCCGACAGATGGCGGCGATCTCGCGCTCCAGGTTGCGGACCCCGGCCTCGCGCGTGTACTCACGGATCACCCGGTAGATGGCGTCGTCGTTGATGGCGACCTGCTCCTCCGTGAGTCCGTTTTCACGCGTCTGCTTTGGACAGAGGAAGCGGCGGGCGATGGCGTGTTTCTCGGCTTCGGTGTAGCCGGGGAAGGTGATAACCTCCATTCGGTCCCTGAGCGCGGGCGGGACGGGATCCAGGAGGTTCGCTGTGGTGATGAACATCACCTCGCGCAGGTTGAACGGAATCTCGATGTAGTGGTCGCTGAACTCGCCGTTCTGCTCCGGGTCAAGGGCTTCGAGCAGCGCTGAAGACGGGTCGCCCCTGAAGTCCATGCCCAGTTTGTCAATCTCGTCGAGCATGAAAACGGGGTTCCGAACCTCGGCGTGACGCATGCCTTGCATGATACGACCCGGCAGGGCTCCGACATACGTGCGGCGATGCCCACGGATCTCGGCCTCGTCGCGCACGCCGCCGAGCGATACCCTCACGAACTTGCGGCTCAAGGCGCGGGCTATGGACCTGCCTATGGATGTCTTGCCGACGCCCGGGGGGCCAACAAAGCACAGGATCGGCCCCTTCATCGCGTCTCCGGCCAACTGCCGCACCGCGAGGTACTCGAGAATGCGCTCCTTCACCTTCATGAGGCCGTGATGGTCCTCGTCGAGGACAGCCTCGGCCTGTGAGACGTCCAGCGTGTCCTGGCTGGATGCCGACCATGGCAGGGCGATGAGCCAGTCCAGGTAGTTTCGGATGACGACCCCCTCGGGCGCGCCGTAGGGCATTCGCTCGAGGCGCTCGACCTCCTTCTTGGCCCGCTCCTCAGCGCCGGCCGGCATGGAGGCGTCGCGAATCTTGGCCCGGTACTCGTCCACCTCCGAGCCACGGTCGTCGCGTTCCCGGAGCTCCTCATGGATGGCCTTCAGTTGCTCACGCAGGATGATCTCGCGCTGGTTGTCGCCGATCTCCTTCTCGACACGGGCACGGATCTGGCGTTGCACTTCGATGACGTCGGCCTCTCGCCGGAGGACCAGCAGAAGCTGCTCGAGACGCTCGCGGACGTCGTCGGTCTCCAGGAGCTGCTGTCGCGTCTCCACGGGGATGTGTCCGAGGTGTGAGAGGATGGCAAAGGAGAGATGGCCCGGATCCCCTATGTTGGCGACGTTGACAAGCGCCTCCGGCGCGATCTGCCGGCCCGCGTGCACGACGTGCTCGAACTGCGAGCGGACTCCTCGCATGAGCGCCTCGTAGTGAACATCGTGCGCCTCCACGTCGTCCGCGAGCCTGGCCGTCGCTTCGAGATAGGCGCCGGCGTCGGAATGGGCAAGCACCCTCGCTCGGTGCGTACTCTCGGCCATCATCCGGACGGTTCCGTCGGGTACCCGCAGTATCTGCATCACTTCGGCCAATACGCCGACTGTGTACAGGTCGCTTGGGTCGGGCTCCTCCACTGCGACGGAGAGCTGCGCGAGGAGGAGCACCATCCGCGACCCCGCCCATGCAGCCTCGACCGCACGGATCGAGCGCTCTCGTCCCACGAGGATGGAGACCATCATGTGGGGGTAGTAGACCTGATCGCGGATGGGCACGACGGGGAATGGCCCGAACACGTTGCCCGGCGCTCGTCGCCTCGGTTTGCGCTGAGCGCCGGCGAGCTTGTCGGTTCCGGACGCCGCGCCGGATGGGGTTCTGGGCCGCTGGGGCATGGCTTTCTACGTCGCCTCGGTTCGCAGACCCCGCTCCATGACCTGGTCTATCAGCCCGTAGTCACGGGACTCCTCCGCCGACAGCCAGTAGTCGCGGTCGCAGTCCTTGCGAACCTGTTCAATGTCACGTCCCGTGTGCTTGGAGAGGAGGCGCATCAGCGTCTCATGCGCGCGGTTCATCTCTTCGAGGCGGATGCGCGCGTCGGTCACGGTGCCTTCGTACCCGCCGCTGACCTGATGCAGCATCACCCTTGCATGCGGGAGTGCGAACCGCTTGCCGGGTGTGCCGCCGGCGAGCAGGACAGCAGCCATGGAGGCCGCCATGCCCACGCAGGTCGTGGCGATCTCGCACTTGAGCATCTGCATGATGTCATAGATGGCGAGCCCCGCAGTGACGCTTCCCCCAGGGCTGTTGATGTAGAGATCTATATCGGCGCCGTGCGGCGGCTCCCGCTCGAGGAACAGCAGTTCCGCCACCACGAGGTTGGCGATATGATCGTCAATGGGGTCGCCGATGAAGACGATCCGGTCTTTGAGAAGGCGCGAGTACAGGTCGTAGGCGCGCTCGCCGCGCTCATGCTGCTCGACCACCATCGGTATCACGCCCTGCGATCGCACGCTATGCATCGGTCTCTCCCTTGGCCTCCTCTGCGGCGCCCGGGCCTTCGACATCCGTGTCCACGAACTCCATCATCTCGCGCAGCCGCTCGGTCACCTTGCCGTGCAGGACCTGGTTCAGGAGAGAGTAGGTGTGCTCGGCGGCGCTCCGCCCGACGGGCAGGCTCGATGCCTCCGCCAGTGACTGCGTCGTCGCCACCGCCTGATCGGTCTCGTCCTTGGTCACCTTGAGGCCCTGTTGGCTAGCGAACTCGCGCAGAGCCAGCCTCGTGCGAATACGCTGGTCAGCCTGCGCCTCAAGCTGGTCCTCGTGCTGTTCGCGCGTCAAGCCGCCCATCTGCAGGTACTCGTCGTACGTGGTGTGGGCCCGCTCAAGCTCGGCCGCGAGGTTCCGGAGCGAGCGGTCCACCTCCTCCTCTACCATCTGCCGCGGATACTCAATGGTCGCTTGCTCGACCAGAGCGGAGATGGCCCGTGAGGAGGCGATTTCATCGCCGTATGCGTCGAACCGCTGACGGAGTCTGAGCCGTTCCTGCTCTCGGTATTCAGCAAGCGACGATGCCTCTCCCAGGCTCTGCATCCACTCATCCGTTGGCTCGGGCAGCTCGCGAGTGTTAACCGCGACCACGGTCACCACGAAGTGCGCCTGCCTGCCCGCTCGCGACGCGTCATCGTAGTCGTCCGGGAACCGCAGATCAAACTCACGCGTCTCATCGGGGGTCTGTCCAAGCAGGGCTTCGTCAAAGCCGGGGATGTTCTCGCCGATCGGGATGATGGAGCGCCGTTCCTCGGCGGTGTCCTCTCCTTCGGCCTGGATGGACATCTTGACGATGACAACGTCGCCGCGCTCGACTCCTCTGCCCTCGACGGGCTGGTGGACAGCGTGCCGGCGCCGAAGAGCCTCCAAGGACCGCTCCACGTCGTCGTCCGTGACCGGCAACACGGGCCGCTCGACTTTCACGCCGCTGATGTCGCCGAGTGTCACGACCGGCTCTACGCTGACCCGCGCCAGGAACTCCCAGGGCTCGCCCTCCGCCAGGTCGCCTGGCTCGAAATGCGTCTCGCCGTACGACTGCATCTTCTCCGATGCAAGAGCGTCCTTGAGCGCCGGCGCGGCCAGCAACTCCATCACATGCTCTTCCAGGCGGCTCTGATTCACGAACCGCTCGAGCACCTTGCGCGGCGCCTTGCCCGGACGAAACCCCGGTACTCGCGTCACCTCAGAGAAGTCCCGGTAGGCGCGTGCGAACGCACGCGCGACTGCGTCTGCATCAACGCCTATCCGAAGCTCGTATGCGCAGGGTCCGACCTTGTTCTTGGTGATCTGCATTGCTGCTCCTGGGCGGTTCGCGGGTACGCCGGAGTTCGGCCCCGTCGCGAAAAAACGCGGATACGGGGCGCTCCAGCCGTCGAGATCGAAGGCGACGCCCGCATCCGCATGCTCGGGAGGCCGCTCCCAGCGATATTCAGAATAGCACCCGGACCGGGCCGAAGTCAAATAAGTTTGACGCGGAAGAGCCGAGGGAGTAAACTAGACACCCCGTCGCCGCCCCGCGGCACGGAACTCGGTAGATCAAGGACAAAGCAGACCAATGCCACTCGAGGAAACGAGGCGCGACGTAGCGGAGCTGAGAGCGCGCATACTCGATCTCGGAGACCATCTTTGACGTTGCCGGTCGGCAAGCGTCCGTAGCCCGGCTGGAGGAGCAAGCGGCCGCACCGGACTTCTGGGCCGACCGCGAGGCCGCTCAAGCGATCTTGCAGCGGGCTGCGCGGGAGCGCGAATCGCTGGTGCCGTTGCTCGACCTCATCCGCAGGTCCGGCGAACTGGCGGAGTTCTGCGAGCTCGCCGCCGCGGAAGACGATGGTGAGGAGCTCGAGGCTGAACTGGCTGCGGACGCGGCCGGTCTGCTGCGCGACACTGAGCGCTTCGAACTTGAGGTACTCCTGTCGGGTGAGTGGGACGGTCGCAACGCGATCGTCGAGATCAACGCCGGCGCCGGCGGAACCGAGTCTTGCGACTGGGCCCAGATGCTCCTGCGGATGTACCTGCGCTGGGCTCAGGAGCAGGGCTTCGAGGCAGAGATCGCCGACGAGGTCGTGGGCGAGGTCGCGGGGACGAAGAGCGTCACGTTCGAGGTGCGAGGGCGTCATGCATACGGCTTCCTTCAGGGCGAGCGGGGGGTACACAGACTCGTGCGCATATCGCCCTTCGATAGCAACAAGCGCCGGCACACATCTTTCTGCTCCGTTGACGTCATACCGGAAACCGATGAGGCGGATGCGATCGTCATAAACCCGGAAGAGCTCAAGATCGACACATTCCGGTCGAGCGGCGCAGGCGGGCAGCACGTGAACAAGACCGATTCTGCGGTACGCATCACCCATGTCCCGACCGGCATCGTCGTATCGTGCCAGAATGAGCGCTCGCAGCACAAGAACCGGGCGATGGCGCTCAAGGTGCTTCAGGCGAGATTGCTGGAGAAGCGGCGTAGAGAAGATCAGGCGAAGGTTGACGAGATTCGTGGCGAACAGCAGGCGATTGAGTGGGGCAACCAGATTCGATCCTATGTCTTCCAACCGTATACCCTTGTGAAGGACCATCGGACCGGCTGCGAGGTCGGTGATGTGATGGCCGTGATGGACGGGCGGATAGACCCCTTCGTCCGGGCGTACTTGCAGTGGAAGGGGGGAAAGGGCTAAGGTGGTGGGATGATGCGCTGGAACAGGGCATGGGTCGCCGTCGTTGCGGCGGTATGCCTCCTTCCCGGCGCGGCCGCAGTTGCCGCGCAGGGCCGCAGCGCGACGATTCGTGTGCGCGAGACGCTGACCACGGACAACGTCCGGACCGAGGAGAGCAGCCTTGCGAACGTTGTAGCGGACTCCATTCGAGCATCGGCGAAGGCCGAGGTGGGGCTCATCGCCGCCACGTCGTTCGCAACGGTCACGATCGGGGCCGGCGAAGCTGCGACGCAGGACTTCACGCGAGCTTTGGTATTCCGCGGCGACACGGTCGTGCTGATGCGGCTGAGCGGGTCACAGATCAAAACCGCGCTGGAGCACGGCCTGGGCCTCTACCCGGCGAAAAGCGCTGCGTTCCTGCAGGTCTCGGGGATCTCGTTCGAGGTCAACGCCTCAGCGCCGAAAGGCTCCCGCGTCGTGAACCTGAAGGTCGGCAAGGCGCCGTTGGTGCCGGACCGTGTCTACACCACCGCCATGCCGTCGCCGCTGGCAGGCGGCGCGCTAGTCTACTCGAAGGCGTGGAGCAAGGCCGACCTTGAACGTGAGACCGGAATCACCCTCGACCAGGCGCTCGCCGACTACCTTTCGACATTGACCGAGATCAGCGGCAAGGGCGATGGCCGCATTGTCGTGCGGAAGTAGGCGCTGCGTGAGAGGCGCTGCCGCCGCGGGGGCGTTGGCCGCTTGCGGCGCACTGGCCTTCGGGTGCAGGGGCGGTTTGGGGCACCCCAGGCCGGCCGACCAGGCATCCCGTTCTGCGCCTGTCCAGCGCGTAGCCCCGTCGTTCTCGGGCACAAGCGCCATGGAGCTCCTCAAGGCGCAGTGCGACTTCGGGCCGAGGGTGCCCGGGACGGCGGCGCACCGACGCGGGCGAGAGTGGATGACCGCGGAGCTGAAGAAGACCGCGCACGAAGTGATCGTCCAGGAGTTCCGCTATCGTCAGTTCACTCTGGCCAACATCGTGGGGCGGTTCAACACCAGGGCGCGCCGTCAGGTGCTCCTATGCGCGCACTGGGACAGCCGGCCTACCGCCGACATGGAGATCGTGGAGGCGAAGCGGCGTATGCCGATCCCGGGGGCGAACGACGGCGCCTCGGGTGTAGCCGTCCTCCTGCAGTTGGCGCGCATGTTCCGCGAGAAGCCTCCCAGCATTGGAGTGATCATCGTCCTCCTGGACGGCGAGGATTACGGCGACTTCGTGCGCGATGAGGGCGTGTTCCTTGGATCGCGGTACTTCGCGGCGAACATGCGCAAGTTCGCCACGCCGGAGTACGGAATCCTGCTTGATATGGTCGGCGACAGAGACCTCCGAATCTACCGCGAAGCGATCTCGGAGCGCCGCGCGCGTCGGATCAACTCGCTCGTGTTCTCAACGGCCCGCGAGCTGGGCTATGGCCGCACCTTCGTTGACCAGGTGGGCGAGGCCATCACGGATGACCACATACCCATCAACGACGCTGGAGTGCCGTGCATTGACCTGATTGACTTCGACTACGGCCCGTGGCATACACTCGACGATACACCCGATAAGTGCAGCGCCGAGTCGCTGCGAGCAGTTGGCGAGGTCATCGCAGAGGTCGTCTACCGCGAGAAGGACCGCCCTTAGCGGATACCGGCTTCGGGCGCCGGCGAGCCCAACGCTATAGCGAGGGCCTTCTGGCTCTTGGCCACCATCTGCGCCAGGGAGAGTGGGGGCGCGCCGCGATTGCCGCTGTGATGGGGCCGGCATAGTCTCGCCGAGGAGACACAAAGGGTAGCGTCCGCACAAGCCTGATGGTCTCCAGTATCTCGGCGTGTTCCCTGTTGCACAGCGCGCACACCGCCAGATGTGCGCGGACGGTTTCCGCGGTCACAAGGTCCAGATAACCCTCGACATAGTCCTGAAGCTGCGCTCGGACGCGAAGGCACAGCGAGAACTGCTCAGGGAACTCGCTAAGCCGGCTGTTCTGTTCCATGTCCATGGCCGTCCATCCCCAGCACCGGACGCAGACACTCGCGCAGCAGGCCGCGCGCCCGGAACAAGTGTGTTTTCACCGTGCCCGTCGGCATCCCCAGGAGCTCGGCGATTTCCTCGATGCTCATCTCAGCGACGTGCCTGAGAAGTACGACACGCCGGTAACGATCGGGCAGCGCCATGATCGCGTCGTGCACGATCTCGCTCACCGACCCGCGGATCACGCTCGCCTCGGGAGCGGAGTCTCGGTCATGGGTGGCCGGTTCCCGGCCCGCCTCGATCTCGTCGTCAAGGGATGTGGCGGCCTTGGCTCGGCGCGACCGTATGAGGTCAATGCTCAGATTCGATGCGATCTTGTAGAGCCACGTCAGGAAGCTGGCGTCCTGGCGAAATGTCCGCAGCGCGCAGTAGGCTCTGATGAACGTCTCCTGGAGCAGATCCTCAGCGTCGTCAACGTTGCCCACCATGCGGTAAAGGAGGCTGTAGACCTGGCGCTGGTAGCGCCTCACGAGGACGTCGTATGCGGCCGTATCGCCGCGGAGCGACCGCCGGACGAGCCCCGCATCCGCCATGCAGCGGGTCCCGTCTGCGCGCTCGTGAGTGGCCACTTGCAGCCCCATTATACGCCGACTACGGTCGGCGCAGGCAGTAGGTTTCGTCGTCCCGACGCAAGCAGGACGGCAACGGCGTACACATGGTCGCCTTCGATCCACCAGACCGCGGAGATGGAGCCGCCGCCCAGCGATCTGGCGCGCGACGCAGCCCGGCCCGTCAGCGCCACAACCGCGCATCCTTCGTCAAGGCTCAGGCGGACATCGGGCATAGGGACGCCGTGACGCGCACCCAGGCCGAGGCCCAGATTGAGACCAGTGCCCAGGGCCTTGGACACCGCTTCCTTCAGGCTGAACCGCGCGCCAAGGCGGACGATCCGCTGGTCCCAGCTCGACACGGCATCAGCGCCCTCGGCCGGACCTATGATCCGAGCCATCATCCGTTGCCGCGCTCTGCCGTGCACGCAGGCTGCGCGAAACCGGGCGAGGGACAGGACGTCCACACCGACGCCGCGGCACCGCTCCGAGGCGCACGCGGCCGCGACGTGAAGTTCGCCCGCATCGCTGAAGCTGATGTGGGGCGCGCCCACGGATATCGAGTGCATGGAAGGCGCACGTCGGAAGCGGGGCTGTCCCCAGGGCGTGTGGTACAGAGAGTATCCCACGGTAGAGTGGCCGAGGCGGGACGCAGCGGCACGCGCGGCAAGCGCCTTTGCCGCGGGGTCCGAGCCGTAGCTCTCCAGGGCCACGTCGAGGCCGCCGACCTCGGTGCAATCGGGCGCACCCACGGTCAGCCCTTGAGCCCGGTCATCGTAATGCCCTGGATGAAAGTCCTCTGGGTGAGGAAGAACAGGACCAGTATGGGCGCCGTCATCACCGTCGAGACAGCCATCAGTTGGCCCCAGAAGGAGCCGTACTGACTGGTGAACATAGCCAGGCCGAGCGACAGCGGGAACTTCCGATCGTCGTACAGGTAGATCAGAGGCCCCATGAAGTCGTTCCATGTGGCCAGGAACACGAAGAGCCCGACAGTGGCCAGCGCGGGCAGCGCGAGTGGGACGATGACGCGACGGAATATGTCGAACTCGCTGCAGCCGTCCAGCCTCGCGGCGTCGCTGAGCTCGGCGGGGATCGTGAGGAAGAACTGCCTGAGCAGGAAGATGAAGAAGGCGTTCCCCAGAAACGCCGGAACCGTCAGGGGGAGTAGCGTGTCAATCCACCCAAGCCACCTGAACACGGCGAAGAGAGGCACCATGGTGACCTGTGCCGGGAGCATCATGGTAGATAGCAGCAACGCGAACAGCACGCCCCTACCGCGCCATGGAATCCGCGCAAGGCCGTAGGCGACCAGCGACGACGAGGCGACGGCGCCGACCACATTGGCTGTGCAGAGGATCGTGGTGTTGCGGAGGTAGAGGAGGAACGGGAAGTGGGTCAGCCCCTGAGCGTAATGGTCGAGGACGAGACGCGTCGGCCATACGCGGCTGAACGTCTCGGCCTCCGGCTTGAGCGACGTCATCACCAGCCA
>Ga0172375_10012638_pt1 | contig 10566 bp, 11 predicted proteins | sample LakKiv1m_FD_114537 | JGI IMG/M metagenome (GOLD analysis project Ga0172375, IMG submission 114537) | Freshwater microbial communities from Kabuno Bay, South-Kivu, Congo - kab_092012_11.1m | ecosystem: Environmental > Aquatic > Freshwater > Lake | place: Democratic Republic of the Congo...
GGTCGTTCCAAAGTTTTCACTTTTTTCTCCGCTTCGTCGTATTCATAATAGTATTCCGGGGTGATTTCATAGTCATCGACGTATTCTTTGGCTTTCGCGACCGGAACCGCGTTGCGAATCAGCCCTTTTTTGATTCCGTGCAAAGAAAAAATATTGGCAATCAATTTGTCATCAAGTTCTAGTCTGTCTCGAATTGATTCGATACCCATATCATCGCCTTCTTTTCCGTACATTCTGGATCGTTCGTGATCGGGATTGTCACAGATCAGAAAGAATTGCTTTTCTTTTTCGTCATATTCGACTTCTTTGGTCGTGAAAAGCTTCAAATTTCGCGGCGTATGACAGATCGGACAAACCTTGCGGTTCTTCATCCGCTCGTCGATCACCGCCTCGGGAATGTCGATCGCAATGAAAACATCCGGATCTTCGCGATAGTCAACCAACTGCTTGAAGAAGAGAGAATAGGAAACCTGATCCAAATTTCTTGGAAATCCGTCGAGAAAAATTATTTTTTTGCCAATTTTGTCGATTTCCCGCTTCACCATCGCCATGATGAATTCGTCCGGCAGAAGCGTTTTTTGATCACGTCCCAGAAGAGCGTCAATGGCCTGTTCCGGTGTGATCGCGCCGCGATAATTTTTTTCAAGATAATCAAGCAAATCTTTTTTCTTGGCTTCGTCTTCCATCGCCGCGTGCACGTCGCGCACAAGATCTCCCACAGAAAGATGCGCGATTTTGTCGCGTCCAAAAATTTCCATCAAGAGTTTTGTGTATGTTCCCTTGCCGGCGTTCTTTTTGCCGAGAAGATAGACGATGAAAGTTTTCCCCTCTTCGATGTATTTTTTCAACTTTTCAATGTCCGAACCGGCTTTGGCCAGAAAATATTCTTTTCGAGAGTCTATGTCCGAAAGATCGAACGTTTTGTCGAGACCATCCACTTTCGTTTTGAAGAGCGGAAATTCTGCTTCATACTTCATGGTTTTTTGAAAATTATTTGATTATAAAAACATTAGCGAACCCCGCTAACAGGGTTATATTAGCAAAGAAAAAAGTTTTGAGCAAGAAAAAAGGGGCTCAGCATGCTGAACCCCAGTGAGAACCATCTCCCAAAAATATTCACAACGCAATGCGGTTCTCTATATCCGAAGATATTTCGTTTCTGCGGTTTTGATCCATGTGCCGCAAATGAGAATACTCTTGTCTGTGGCAAGCATACCCGCTGAAACCACGAAAATATTTTTTCCTTGGCAGTCTTTGTAGTTATAGAACTTATACACAAAAGGAAAATCACGCAGAGACTCCGGTATTTCCTCGCGCGAGCACCGTTTCAAATAACCCCAAACGCAATAGTCCAAACCGCTTTCGTATTTGCCATACCCTCCGGCCAGCCCATCAATATTCGCAAACCTTGCGGAATTGCCATCGTTGCAACCCGCAATCATTGCGACCAAAATGGCAAAGAACAAAAAACTCCTCAAGATCTGCATGGTGGATCCTCCTCGCTTGAGATTGATTTCGACTAATTCATAACAGAGAAACGAATTTTTGGCAAATCCGGGCAAGAAAAAAGCCGGCTTCCGAAAGGTGCTCGGAAAGCCGGCTGTGAGAGACTGCCCGTAAAATCACCTGCGGTGTCTGCGGGATAGCCAGGGCATAAGATAAGCAGCGATAGCCACTATCGCCACCGTCAACAGGATAAGGGTCCAGATATCTGGCCCTGTCGGCGCTCCAATATCAATTGGGCGAACAGGCCATGGCTTCGAAGGATCGAAGGCCTGCTCCAGCGGCGAGGCAGTGAATACCAAGGCCAGCCGCGCTTGCTTCCGCAGCCAGCGCCATTCCAGCAAAGACGATGTCCCGTTGAGTATAATAGGAATCAAAAAGACAATACCGATTCCTATTAACCATTTATCGTGACTCAATAACAGGCCAGTCAAAATCGGGTCCGCAGCACCAATCAAAATCAAAACCGTCCCAAATACTGCCAATATAATCTTTTTCATTGTCTCCCTCCTCGGAGTTTCTACTTATTGATGTTTTGAACTGATGGCGGATCGAAATATTTCACCCTGCACTCTGGATTACTCCAGAGATATTCGGCGAATAAAATATTCAACGCCACCCCAATTATAAGGCCGATAATCGTACTTTTCTTCATGGTCTTCTCCCCGGAGATTTTTTAGTAAGAACTGCTTTTAATAGATTCATTGCAACACGCCGTCGCAATTGCCTATTTTATCACGAAAAATGACCCATGTCAATCAGCTGTCAAACATTTTCGTTATATCCCTTTATACAAAGCTTTTTTCAGTGTTTCACAAGCCAGACTATTTTATCTCCGTCTGTCCGCGTTTCGTCATTTCGACTTCCAGCTCATTGTATTCCATCGAGCGGTCAGGATTGACCGTGACTTCGACGCCCAAGCCTTCCTTGGTTTCTTTTTGAAAATACTGATCGAAAATGAAATTGCCGAGAGAATAGTATATTTTTTTGCCTTTGTAGGTTTCGCTCGTCTGAACGACATGCGGATGGGTGCCGATGATCATATCCGCGCCGGCGTCTATGAATTTATACGCTTCATCCCTGATTTCCTTCCCGGGATCTCCGATTTTGTATTCCGTTCCCCAGTGCGGGCAAACGACAATGAAGTCGGATTTCGTTTTCAAATTTTTGATATCCGCGATCGCTTTTTCAAAACTGCCGGCCACGGAATAGTTATAATTCACAAAACCGATTTTCGTTCCGCCTATATTTTCGACAAGAGTTGAGCTCTTGTCGGCGCCGGTGTCGCCGAAATATTGGACTCCCGCGGCGTCCAGATATTTTTTCGTTTGAGCCACGCCGTCTTCACCTTGGTTCAAAATATGATTGTTCCCGAGATCGACAAGTTTGATGTTGTTTGCCGCGAGAGCTTTTGCGACCGCTGGATCGAAAGTGAATTTCAAATTTTCTTTTTCGTCCATCGCCGTCCCAACGCTCACCGAATTTTTTTCCGTGATGGGCCCTTCCAGATTTCCGACCACCAGATCGTATCCATCCAGCCTGTCTTTGGCTTGGCTCAAAACAAAATCATAATCGCCATGGCCATACTCTTCCACGCCTTCACGGATATACCGGTCAAACATCATATCCCCGACGAAAAGAATTTTAATTTGTTTTCTATTTTGGACATCCAATGTCCAAATAGGGGCTGGATTTTGTGGATCGGTATTATTATTCTTGCTCAAACCAATATTTTTTGCGCACCCCGACAAAACAAATACAGTCAAAAAAAGAAAAGGGATTTTTAATTTTGATTTATGCATTGTAATTTGTCGCAAGAATAAATTACGTCTCCGTCTTCGTCCGTCCTAAAAATATTTATATTTTTTCTCTTCAATGCGTCCAACACCGCGTCCGTCGGATGGCCGTAGGAATTGTTCGCTCCGACGGAAATGATCGCGTCCATGGGGCTCGTTGCGTTCAGAAATTCATCGCTCGATGAATATTTTGATCCGTGATGGGCAATTTTCAGAAAATCAACATTGATATTTTCTCCGCCGGCCAGAATTTCTCTTTCGGCGGGGGATTCGATATCGCCCGTGAAAAGGAAGGAATTTTCTCCATAGTCGAGCCTCACAACCACTGATTTGTTGTTTGCGTCACCCGCCGCCGCAGCAACAGATTCTTCGGGAAAAACGATTTTCATCTTTGCGCCGCCAAATTGAATTTCATCACCTCGCATTGCCTCCAGCGTTTCAATTCTGCCATATTCGCGGATATCTTTCCACTCCTTGAAAACCGCTGTATCTTTTTCGGCTCCCGTCGTCAATACTTTTCCAATCTTATAGTTCCGCGCCACATCAACGAGGCCTGCGATATGATCCCTGTCCGGATGCGTCGCCACCACCATTTCAATCTCGCGATCAAAATAGGGAAGGTATTTCCCCAGCGCCGCAAGTTCCGTTTTTCCGCTCGGCCCGCCGTCAATCAAAATTTGTTTCGTTCCTTTCTGGATCAAAATCGAATCGCCCTGCCCGACATCAAGAAAAATGACTTGCAGGGGCTTTGCTTCAATATAAATTTGATAACCGAAATACACGAAGAGAATCAAGAGAACGGCAATCGCGAAATAATAATATTTATTTTTCATTTGCCAGCGCGCTAAGCGGCTTATCTTTTCTTTTGAAATAGTATAGCATTGAAATCAAAATCAAATAATAAACCGAGATGCGAATCCAGCCAAAGTTTTTGATCTCAAGGGACGACCAGGGGAGGCTCGCCAGCCACTGGACGATTGCTAGCTCAAGTTTGAGCAGGGTATAGGGAATGAATCCAACCAGCTTTCCCAATGGAACGAATATGAATCCCGCCATCCCCGCCGCAAATCCCATCCCCATTATGAGCGGTATTGCTGGCAAAATCAGCAAATTGGCCAATGGCGAAATCACAGAAAGATTTTCGAAATTGGCCAAAATGACCGGCAAAACGAAAACTTGCGCCGCCAGAGTCATCAAAATTGTTTCCTTTAATATATTTTGCTCCCCCGCGAAAAAATTTTTTTCGAAGAGGGGATAGACATAAACGATTCCCAAAGTCGCCAAAAACGACAATTGAAAACCGGCGTCGTATCGCAACAAAAGAGGGTTTATCGCGAGCATTGCCGCAGCCGCAAAAAGAATGGCATTTTGGGAGTTGGCCAGCCTCCCCTCTTTCATCGCCCAAATGACAAGGCTGCCCATGATCCCCGCTCTCACGGCGGAACTCGGCGCTCCGGTCATGAGGACAAACAGGACTATTCCAATGAGCGCAAAAGAAAAAACTTGCTGGCGCCAAAGACCAAGAGCAATTCCAAGCCACATCAGAAACGCCGCTACGATCGTCACGTTGTATCCGGAAACCGCAACCGTATGCGTCGTTCCGGTTTTGGAAAAGGCGTCATTCAAATCTTGCGTCATTCGCTTGCTTCCGCCGAGAATGAGGCCTTTGAGATACGCTCCTTCCGGATCGGGAAAAATCGCCGATATTTTTTCTTCAAATTTATTTTTTGCGCCAAGAACCGCTGCATAGATCCAGTTTCCCCTATTCTTCGCAACCACATTGATTTGCGGTTTGTTGCATATCCGATATATCCCGTCTTTCGCGAGATACATTTGATAGTTGAAACTGGAGCCCTCTTGATTTTTGGGCGCCTGCAGGATGCACTTTATATCAAGCTGATCGCCGTATTGATATTGAGGATATATATCCGAATTGATTAGAGTTTTATTTTTTACGTTATCTTCAACAACTATTTTTTGATATTTTTCATCTGTTTCCGGCTCCTTCACAACTATCCCCACAAATTCAACCGGCCCCAGTTTTTGATCGGCCAAATTTATTTTTGCTCTCTCAAAAAAACCTCTCGTCCGCCAAACTCCCAGCGCCAAAAACAAAATCGCCACACTTGCGACTATTATTTTTCTATTTTTGTAATTTATGATGAGTACAATTATTGCCGAAGCGATTAGCAACAGCACAAAATATTTTTCAATTTGAAAAAACGACGCCAAAAAAGCGCCAAGCAAAAAACAAACAGCTATAACAAAAAATATTTTCGATTTTGATATTCTTTCTTCCTTTTCGCCCTCCATATTTTTTGACGAGAGTCGGGCTCTCGTCAAGCGATATCTATTATTTTTGTATTGGCCGTCCGTCCGCCGACGATATTTACCAAGCTTTTCGGCACATCGAAATAATCCGCCAGCAATTCAATCACCGCCTCATTGGCTTTTCCTTTTTCCGGCGGCGCGGTCACACGAACCTTATACTCGCCTTCGGAAATTTTCAGAACTTCGTTTTTTCCCGCTCGCGGGGTTACTTTCACGTAGATACGCATAAATTAGAAAACATTCAATGTTGGGGCCGCCCTAACATTGAATGTTTAGGTATTTTTCATTCTCGACCAAATTCGAAAAATCATATTGTATGCCAAGAGTAATATTAAAATACCGTTGGCCCAAACGAATATTTCTCGAAGCGCGCCTGTTTTCAAATCTGTTCCCAGATAAAGAGAATGGATGATTGCGAAAACATAGAGCGCAATGTTCAAAAAATGGATTGCTCGCCACACTTTTTGAGAAATGTATTTTCGCGCGTAGGATGTCGCGATGAGGATGATCATCAAATAGAGACTAATTGTCCCCAACGCGACAAGGAATGGCTCATAACTTGAGTGAAAAGGAATGAGAATGTCCGCCAGGCTGAACGGAACCAGCTTGTCAAACAGCAGAAATATTCCATGGATCACTGCGAAAAGAAGAGCTTGCAGAGAAATCCAACAGTGAAAATTGAGACTGCCGAGGCGCAAAAAAAATCGGCGGATACCGGGTAAGCAGGAGACTGTACCGACAAAAACGGCCAGATAGAGAAGAAAAAACCCAACAAGGCCGCTTGCGCGGACAACGTACCAATCCCAAGGAATTTGAATATTTTGCATAAGATATTCAAACATTCAATGTTGGGATCGCCCTAACATTGAATGTTTAGGTATTTTTTCGCTTCCGGGGTTATAAAGATATTTCCTTTGTAATCCAAAAAAATTGCGGCAATCTTGTTTTCTTTTGCAAAATCCATTCCTTTTTCTTTGCCCATCAACACCAACACTTTCGCCCGTCCATCGGCATTTTCGGTGTTTTCGGCAATCACAGACACGGTTCGCGTCTCATAGGAAAAATTGTTCGGATCCTTCGGGTTCACAAGATGATGAAATTTTTTTCCCTTGATCTGCCATTTTTTGCGGCTGATTCCGGAGGTGGCAATTCCCGCATTTGTGATTTCCAGCATCAACTTCTTTTCCGGAACGCCTTCAACGGCAATCCGCCATTTTTTTTCTTCTGCGTTCGCGCCATTCAGATTCATATCCCCGCCCGCGTCCACCAAAAAATTTTTCCAGCCCTGATTTTTGAGGTATTCCGCGGCGCAGTCGACGATATATCCCTTGGCAATCCCGGAGAAATCCATCCGTCGAGCAAAAAATATTTTTTGCTTCTCAATCTTCAAATCATCGCCTAAACCCGTCTCAAACATGGAAAACGAAGGCGGCAATTCAGCCTTCGAAAAATCTTTCGTCTTGAAATCTTTGTCGTAGCCGATCTTCTCAAGAACATCAATCACCCGCGGATCATATAGTCCTCCGCTTATGCCGTTATAGTACAACGCCCGGCCGGCAAGATAAAGCATGTCGGGCGAGACCTTTTTCCAAACGCCGATATTTTCGTTGAGACGGCAAAGTTCACTTTCAGCATCAAAGCGGGAAAATATTTTTTCCTTGGAAATAAATATTTTTTTTGTTTTCGCCAGATCGTCTTGCACCTTTTCTTTTTCCTTTTCATCGCTAAAAACAATACGGATATCAACATCCGTACCCAAAGCCCGAAAATCAGAAGTTTTTTCAAATTTCATAATATAGCATCACTCTCCAAGAGCTTAGCTCTTGGTCAAATCAAGAAGTTTTGGTCTTGGCATTGGACGGAGAAGCGGTAGCCGGCGCAGGTGTTGGAAGTGTTGAATCGGGCACCGACGGAGCCACAGATGAATTGTCGACCGGAACATTCGCCGGCGCAGGTTCACTGACAATGTTTTCCGCGCTTACACTGCTCTCAAAACCGGGAAAGGCTTGGCTGTTTTGGACGCTTTCGGTGCCGGCTTTTTCCTTCGCGGCCTCCTGGAGAAGTCTCGCCTGGTCTTTTCCGCGAATGATGAGAACCGCGATCGCCGCCAAAAGCACATTGATCGTGAAAACAAAAATTTTCACGCTATGTTTTTTCAATTTATCAAGCATATTTTCATTTTCAAGGTTTAACCTTAAAAATAGTTAGTTCACTATTCTTTTGATCTCGCCTTTCACGTTGTCATCAATTTGGTCGGGCAGCAAATCGCCCGATGGATTGTGGATCGTAGCCTCTTGATAGACAAGGCCCTCAACTCTTTTTACGACTTTTTTCAGAAAATCTTTTTCGGGGCTCTGAATTGTCAAAGAAAATGGGGAAAGGCTAACTGAAAAAATCCCGCCTAGCCAAGCGACAGCGATTGCAAGGATTATGATGATTAGGAATATCTTTTTGAACATAAACTAGATTTATCTGATCTCCACTTTCCCAAAATATTTTTCAATATTCTTGGCTATTTTTTCCAAATCCAATTGTTTGCCTTTTGCTTTTTTCTTGAGAGATGGATCGAGGATTTTCCCCTTATCTTCAAACGCCTGCAAAACATATTTTCTTGATCCCTCAAGCCACACTCCTATTTTCTCAAAATCAGCCTCTTTGTGCAAACCGGGAACAACGGTCGTGCGAAATTCATAGTCAATTCCGGAATTTCTTATCAGGTCAACGCTTAATTCAATACGCTCAATATCTGCTTTGGAATTCGTTGTATCGTTGTATTTTTCCGGGCTGCTTTTGATGTCCATGGCCACGAAATCAACCAACTTTTCGGAAAAAAGACGGCGCAAAACGTCCGGCCTCGTACCGTTCGTATCGAGCTTCACTTTGTAGTCAAGATTTTTTATTTTCCGGATGAACTCAATTATATCCGGTTGAATCGTCGGCTCCCCTCCTGTGATGCAAACACCCTCGAGTTTTCCACGCCTGCTCTCAAGCAATTCAAAAAATTCTTTTTCGAAAACATCCGATGTGTTGTATTTGATGCCTGCAACAAGTTCCGGATTGTGACAAAACGGACAGCGAAAATTGCAACCCACCGTGAAAACCGTCGCGGCGATATGCCCGGGAAAATCGATGAGCGTGAGTTTTTGCAATCCTCCAATGATCATGCCACTATGAATTCTTTCCGATCCCCGTATTCCGTCGCTTTCCCGGCATTCCATTGCTGAACGGGACGGATATATCCGACAATGCGCGAATAGACTTCGCATTTCTGCTCCACCACGCACTTGGGACAAGTGTGATGCTCGCCGACAAGATATCCATGCGACGGACAAATGCTGAAAGTAGGGGTGAGAGTGAAATATGGAAGAGAATATTTTTCAGCAATTGTTTTGACGAGTTTCTTGGTCGTTTCAATATCTTGGATCCGCTCACCTAGGAATCCATGAAGGACCGTTCCGCCGGTATATTTGGTCTGAAGCCCATCTTGGAGATCAAGCGCTTCAAAAATATCTTCAGTGTGACCCACGGGGATTTGTGATGAATTTGTATAGTATGGCTCCGCTCCATCCTCTCTCACGGATTTATTGTTAGCATAAATTATATCCGGGAACCTTTTCCTGTCATAGCGTGCCAGGCGATAGGCAGTTCCTTCGGCCGGAGTCGCTTCCAAATTATACATATTGTCGGTTTCTTTTTGATATTTTATCATCTGAGCGCGCATATGATCCAAAACCTCGTTGGCAAACGCCTGTCCGTCTTTTGTGGTTATGTCTTTTCCCAAAAAATTCAGGAGAGCTTCATTCATTCCCAAAATTCCAATGGTTGAGAAATGGTTGGCCCAATATTGTCCGCGCCGCGCCTTGATGGAATCAAGATAAAATTTAGAGTAAGGGTAAAGCCCTTTCTCAGTCAAGCTCTCTACAAATTCTCTTTTAACCTCCAACGTATCTCTAGCTACATCCATAAAATGATCGAGCTTGGAAAAAAATTCTTTTTTATTTTTTGCTACATATCCGATACTGGGAAGATTGATAGTTACAACACCGATTGATCCAGTCAATGGATTGGCTCCAAAAAGTCCGCCGCCCCTTTTTCTGAGTTCTCGATTGTCCAATCGGAGCCGGCAGCACATAGACCGAGCGTCGTCCGGATCCATATCGGAGTTGATAAAATTGGCAAAATACGGAATGCCGTATTTGGCGGTCATTTCCCAGATGGCATTGAAGCGCTCATCATTCCAGTCAAAATCTTTGCTGATGTTATAGGTGGGAATAGGAAAAGTGAAAATTCTTCCGCTAGCATCTCCTTCGGTCATCACCTCGGCAAAAGCCCGGTTGATCATATTCATCTCATCCTGAAAATCGCCGTATGTTTCCTTCTGGGGAACGCCACCGATAATTACGGCCTCTTTAGCTAATGTCTTCGGCGCTACAATATCTAATGTAATATTGGAAAAGGGCGTTTGAAATCCGACACGAGTCGAAACATTCATGTTGAAAACAAAGGACTGGATGTTTTGTTTCACTTCGCTATACGTCAGATTGTCATATCGGACAAACGGTGCCAGAAGAGTGTCAAAATTGGAGAAAGCTTGCGCTCCAGCCACTTCTCCTTGAAGGGTATAGATAAAGTTTACCATCTGCCCGAGAATCGATCCCAAGTGCTTCGCCGGCTTGCACGCTACTTTTCCGGCCACTCCGGCAAAACCACGACGCAGAAGATCCTGCAAATCCCAACCGCAACAATAGGCAGCAATAAGTTGCATGGTATGAATATGAATGTCTCCTTCTTCATTGGCTCGCTTGGCTTCTTTGGAAAAAATCCGGTTCATCCAGTATTTGGAGCTGACAATAGAAGATACATAGTTGTTTAGTCCTTGAAGAGAATAGGACATATTGGCATTTTCTTTTACCTCCCAATCCATTTCAGAAATATA
>Ga0172375_10012642_pt1 | contig 10565 bp, 12 predicted proteins | sample LakKiv1m_FD_114537 | JGI IMG/M metagenome (GOLD analysis project Ga0172375, IMG submission 114537) | Freshwater microbial communities from Kabuno Bay, South-Kivu, Congo - kab_092012_11.1m | ecosystem: Environmental > Aquatic > Freshwater > Lake | place: Democratic Republic of the Congo...
AAGCATAGGGTGCCCTGCTTGACGTGCCCAATGGCTCAGTTTGAAATTCAGGATTTGAAAATAGGCGATGTTTGCAAAATGTATGGAATTGACCTTAAAAAGTTATTGGAGGATTTGAATAGTTTATAAAAAGACGGAGCGAGCTTTTCAGCTCGCCTTTTCGAATATTTTTGGCATTGGATTATCTTTGTTGAATCCATCAATAACCCAGCAATCTCCACAATTCCAGAACAATTCAATTTTGTCTTCTGGGTAATTGTGGGTGATAACCGTTCTGTCCACCCTTGAAAAATTTCCTGCGCTTTTTATGCTATCCGTGTATAGGCAGGCAAAGATCCCGGGGTTTTCGGGAACGGGATTTTTAAAAAAAGATATTGGCGGGACAACAGCGCTATTCTCGTCTCTTTCGTCGTAGAAAGATATCTTTTCGTCCAAGGGCCCTGAAAAACTTATTCCATTTGTCTGGACGCTTTCACCTGTATCGAGGAAAACATTATAACTTTTTATTTTCACCACCTTAACAGCTATTAAAGCAGGAAGATAACCCCCTATCTTTGCGTTGAAGAAAAAAACGGAGATTACCGGTAAATTAACTTTTCTCCCCTTCATTCATTTTTCCTCCTTTATGGAATTATATTATTTTTGGGAACCGAAAGGTGATAACCCCTATTCCCGTATTTTACTTTCACAGACAGATTATCAATTTCTACTATCGTTACCCATGCACCCCCCCTTTCGACTTGTGCAAAGGATGACTTTTCTCCGTTTGTCTGTAAATATTTCCCTCCCTTGATTTTTATTCTGTGTCCGACTATTAAATTTTCCACTTTTCTTCCTCCTTTTTATTTTTTTATTGAACGGGACCTGGCTTGTGAATATAGTTTTTATTTAACATTTTATGGAGCAAAATACAAGCGTAAAATATTGTTTGCTTGCGATTTTTATTTTAGGGCTAGCTGATATTTTTGTATGGGGATTTTTGTGGGGGTTGAATCCGCCAGCTGGCGGATTAAAAGTGGCGGTTTTTGATATTGGCCAAGGGGACTGTCTCTTTATTGAGACCCCCCAAAAACACCAAATTTTAATTGACGGAGGGCCAAGCAATAAAGTGGTGGAAAAATTGGGACAGCAAATGCCTTTTTGGGACAAAACCATTGATTTGATTATTTTAACTCATCCCGACTACGACCATTTAAGAGGGCTTTTGGATGTTTTAGATAATTATCAAGTAAAAAATATTGTATGGACTGGAGAGTTAAGCGAAGGTAAAACGTTTGAGGCCTGGCAAGAAAAAATTAAAAGTGAAAACGCAAAAATCACATTGGTGAAAGCGGGCGCAAAGGTTATAGCGGGGCAGGTAGAAATGGATATTTTGTATCCAATGGAATTGCCAAAACAGGACTCAAAAAATAACAACGATAGTTCAATTGTTAGCCGAATGACTTTTGGACAAACAACGTTTATGTTCACGGGAGACGCCAACAGAGAAGCAGAACAAAATATTATAGCCAATAATAAAAACATTGAAAGCAATGTTTTAAAAGTGTCTCATCACGGAAGCCATTCAGCAACCAGCCCGGAGTTTTTAATCAATATTAAGCCAGAGTTAGCTGTTATTTCGGTTGGGGCAAATAATTCGTATGGCCACCCGCACCAAGAGGTGTTGAGTAGTTTAGCAGAATTTGGTATAAAGGTGATGAGAACCGATCTGGCGGGAGATATAAAAATTACATCGGATGGCGCAAGATTGTTTTATTGAGAAATTTATTTTTTAATTAAATTAGAAATCAAAAATTAGAAAGCAAAAATATAAGTTAAAAGTCAAAAGTTATTTACAAAATTTTATCACTTTTGAATTTTGCTTTTTGAATTTTGAATTATTTTTATGTCTTCATTAAATTTTCCTTTGTTTAAAACAAAAATTGACGGGCTCAATAAAAAGTTTGATATAACTTCCCCACAAGGCCGAAAAGAATATTTTGAGGCAAAGGCGGGAATTGAAATCAAAAAGCTCCAGGATTACTTGCAAAACAACAGTTTTATTGCTTACTTATTGGGCAAAAAAAATTCTGGCAAAGGCACTTACGCTAAAATGTTAGCTGAAATTGTGGGCAATGACAAAATTATCCATTTGTCGGTTGGAGATATGATAAGAGATCTTGATGAGGTGGTTGCTGACCCAGAAAAGAAAAAAGAATTGATGGCGTTTTTGGAAAAAAATTATCGGGGCTATTTGCATTTAGATGAAATTATGGCGGCTTTGGAAAGCAGAAGCACAAAAGTTCTTTTGCCCTCTGAGCTTATTTTGGCTTTACTGAAAAAGAAAATAGCCGATATGCCCAAGAAAGCCATTTTTATTGACGGTTTTCCAAGAAGCATGGACCAAGTTTCTTATTCGTTGTTTTTTAGGGATTTAATGGGTTATAGAGACGACCCGGATGTTTTTGTAATGATTGATGTTCCAGAAAAAGTAATTGATGAAAGGATAAAATACAGGTTGATTTGCCCGCTGTGCAAAACATCAAGAAATTTAAAACTATTAACTACCACCAAGCCCGGATATGACAAAGAAACAGGGCGGTTTTATTTAAATTGCGACAATCCAGAGTGCCCGGGGGCAAAAATGGAGACAAAAGAAGGAGATGAACTTGGCATTGAGCCAATAAAAGAACGTTTGAAAACCGACGGGGAATTAATGAAGCAGGCAATAGGGCTTTATGGCGCGCCAAAAATATTTTTGCGAAATTCTGTGCCAGTTGATAAAGCCAGTGATTTGCTTGATGATTATGAGATAACCCCAGAATATACCTATCAATTACAAGGCGGGGAGGTGAAGGTTGAAGAAAAGCCATGGCAAGTCAATGATGATGATGGAGTTGCTTCGTATAGTTTAATGCCTCCAGCCGTTGTGGTTTCTTTGATAAAGCAGCTGGTTGAAGCGCTGGGCATAAAGTAGTATAATGAGTTTGGCTCTGGACCTTCTAGTTTAATTGAGGAACAAATATTTGCTTTGGGATTCCGCTTTTTACCCCGCCTAATTTTTTCCAAAAAAATTGGGAGAAAATTAGGCGGGGCAATAGGAAACCCACTTGGATTCAAGTCCCAAACATATTAACTAGGAGGCGCCAGAGCTTTTTATTAACATCGTTTTATGATTTTTTTACTTTATATCTTATTGAGTACTTTTTTGGTGAGCTTAATTTCTTTTGTTGGCGCTTTAACTTTATTTTTAAAAGAAAAGTTTTTAAATAAAACCCTTTTGTTTTTGGTGGCTTTTTCTGCTGGCGCTTTATTGGGGGGCGCTTTTTTGCATTTACTGCCAGAAGCCATTGAAACAGCAGGTGTAGAGCATATTTTAAAAGTTTTTGTTTTTGCCTTGCTGGGTTTTTGTTTATTTTATATTTTGGAGGAATTTATAAAATGGCACCACCATCATTCAACGCGCCACACAGGCGAGGAATACTGCGACAAGGGTATTCATCCGTTTTCTTATTTAATTTTGCTTTCTGATAGTTTGCATAATTTTTTAGACGGCTTAGTAATTGCTGGAAGTTTTGTTGTTTCTCCCGTTTGCGGGGTTGCCACAACAATGGCTGTGGCTTTACATGAGATACCCCAAGAGCTGGGGGATTTTGGAGTTTTAATTTACGGCGGATTTAAAAAAGGCAAGGCATTGCTGTTTAATTTTTTGTCGGCCTTGCTGGCTGTTTTTGGGGGGCTGGTAGGATTTTTTTTGGCAGAGAAAATTGGGGGCAATATTGTTTATTTACTGCCCTTTGCCGCTGGGAATTTTGTTTATATTGCCTGTTCTGATTTGATACCGGAAATTAAAAAAGATTTTGGATTTGGCAAAGCGCTTGGTTATTTTTGCGTGTTTATCCTTGGTATATTACTAATGCTGGCAATGAAATTTTGGCTTGGCGGAGCATAGCTTATGTTTTTCAAGTATTTATGGTATGTAAGATTGCAAGTTTTAGTTTTATTGTGAGGCCGATTTTTTTTGGTTAAGGAGAGATTTCTGATGTCCCCCAGAGAGCTATTTAGATTGGAGGAAATTAAAAAAGCTATTAAGGGGGCAAGTGGTCGATTGAATTTTTTTAAAAAGAAATAGCGAAAATAGAGACATCAATCAATAGGTTTGGTGGCTCTTTTTCTTTTTACGATAAAAACAATTAGAATAATTACTATGCCAATTAAAAAGGCATAGTCAAAATACTTTGCGTATTGGTCAAACTTTTGCCAGTTTTGTTTTAGAGAAAAGCCAACCCAGGCCAAAAAGGTATTCCAAATTGCAGCTCCCGCTATTGTGTAAGCAGAAAATTTTGAGATATTCATTTTTGCCGCTCCCGCTGGCAAAGAAATCAAATGGCGGATAATTGGAATAAATCGGCTGATAAAAATTGTTCTTTCTCCTTTTTTGGCAAAAAAGTTTTCGGCTTTTGTTAAATCGCGCGGTTTTAATAAAAAGTATTTTCCGTATTTTAAAATAAACGGCTTTCCACCATAAAAGCCGATATAATAGGAAATTAAGGAGCCAATAATGCTTCCAAAAGAACTAAAAATTATTATTCCCAAAAAAGAAAATCGGCCTGCATAAACTAAAAATCCAGCAAAAGGCATTATTGCCTCGCTTGGGGCGGGGAGAGCAGTGCTTTCTAAAATCATTAAAAAGAAAACAAAAAAATACCCGCCTGCAGTGATTAGGCCAGTGATATATTGGATAATAATTTCCGTGACTGCCATAAGCTATTTCTTGGCTATTTTCCAAAGCATTTCAAAATATTGCTTAAAGCCCGTTGCAATATCTGGGTTTTTAATCATTATTGCCAAAATTGGCTCGCCATAAACCATTAACAGGGTATTGCTGCCATAAACAGCATTGCCCGAAGGGTTATCAAATTTTGTGGGTAAAAACTTTGCTTCAAATAAGGGCCGTTTTGTTTGGCTGGCCATATCTTTTCTTTGGCTTTCCAAAGCAATAATTTTGTCTTTTATTTTCTTTTCTGCTCTTAGCTTATCAAATTTTTTTAGCCCGCCCTCCATTGCGTCAAACCATTTTGTGCCCCCAGCCATTATTACATAAATAATCTCATTGGGCTTCATTTGCTCCACAGCGTCAAAATGCGCGTTTTGAAATCCGTCTTTTCCTTCGTAAATAATTACTTCTTGTTTTTCCGCTTTTTGCATTTTAATTAAAGCAGGTACAACTTCTTGGGCTAAACTAAGCTGGGATTTTTCTTGTTGTAAGAGTTTGGCAGGGGATAAGGCCCTAAAGTGTTTTTTGCCCCGCTGCAAACTGGCAGAAACCAGGTCGCGGGCTATAAGTTTATCAAGTGTTTCGTAGACAATGTTGCGGTGTAGGCCGGTTTTTTTAATAATTGGCCCGGTTGTGCCAAAGCCAGCTTCTAAAAGCGCCAAATAAACTTTAGCTTCGTTTTCAGAGAACCCTAATTTTTGAAGGTTATTTAATAACATATTTTTGTTATTTTATTACTTCACAATAGCAAAAGAGGGCAAAATAGGCAATTTTTAGCCGAATACCAAAAAGCCATTTTGTCATCAAAAAGTATTGACAAAATAGAGGGCATATGCTATAATGGACGTGTCAGAATGGGTGATATAGGATTTAGCAGGTTTTTTGCCACTTTGCAGTGGCGGGGAGATGAAAATGATAGTTTATAAGTTTGTAAGGCGAATCATTGCGCATCAATATTTTGCGCAATGTGATGGGTGTGGAAAATGGTTCAGTTTGGATGATGAAAACTATTCAACATCCAAGGAAGAGTTGGCAGAATACATGAATTATGCCGACTACCTGCTTGACGCCATCCAGCGCTTTGGCTGGATAAAAAGGGAGGATAAAATTTTTTGTCCCGAATGCCAAAAAAAATAGGAAAAATATAGCCGCTCCGTGGCACTTTGGAGCGGCTTTTAATTTGATTTTCGATTTTGAGGAGGTATTAAAAAAGTTTTTCTTTGATGGCTTCAATGATTTTTTCGGCCATAGAAAAAGAATCTTTTGCGTCCTTTTTAGTAAATTTGCCAAAAGCGGCGTCAGGGTATTTTGATGGCATATAAAACTCACTTAAAGTTCTTAACTGCACACGATATTTTTCAAGGTTGAGCCCGAGACTTTTACACTGACTGGCTAACTTTACCAAGTCGTGCGTTTTTTCTTTTTTCGTGATTTCGCCTTTTGATTTAATCAAGTATGCCTTGAGATATTTTTCAGTTGTTTGATGGCTAAGATAGCAGATGTGATCATAATATTTTGTTTCTTTTAGCGTGTCTTTCGCAAAAGAAAAATCGTCCTCTGCTTTATTCACCCAAGCTAATGTAGTTTTTGACAATTTATTTTTCATAGATAACCTTGCCTGTTTGAGATATTTCTTTGATGAAATAATTATTATCATTGATAGCGTCTTTCCATTCTTTTGGGGTGTAAATTAAAATGTCAAGTGCTTCCCAGCTTTTGATAACCTGAGCAATTTGTTTTAGCCTTTGAGAAAATGTTGAGTTTGTTCTTTTAATCACAGCTAAATCTATGTCAGAATTTGGTTTTGACTTTCCATTTGCTTGGGAACCAAAAAGAATGATTTTTTCAGGATTATATCCTTGAATAATTTGGTTTTTGATTTTCTCAACTTCTTTTGGTTTTGTCATAGTGTTTTGGCTTTATTTTAACATAAACCGACCAAAGATGTAAACTCATCATTCATACCTTAATGCTTCAATGGGGGATTTTTTAGAGGCCTGCTGGGCCGGGTAAAGCCCAAAGACAACTCCAACAAAAGCGGAAACTCCCAAGCCCAAAAGAATGGCTTGCAAAGAAATGGTAAATTGCCAGTTTGAGCCAAGCGCTTTGGTTAACACCAAAGAAGCAATAAAAGAATCGGAAATTCCAAGAATAATGCCAGCAATCCCCCCAAGCAAAGTTAAAATAATTGATTCCAATAAAAATTGGGTTAAGATGTTTTTAGTGGTGGCTCCCAAGGCCTTTCTCAGACCAATTTCTCTTGTTCGTTCGGTTACAGACACAAGCATTATATTCATAATGCCAATACCCCCAACCACCAGAGAAATTGCCGCAATGGCGGATAAAAATATGGTTAAAACAGATGTAACCGCGCCAACTCTTTTGGCAATATCTTCTTGGGTTGCCACTTGAAAGTCGTCTTTTTTTGGGTCGGTTATGTTATGAAGCTCTCTTAGGGTTACTTTTATATCTTCAACGGTTTGCGGGACAATTTGTTCAGATTTTGCTTTAACAAGAATTTGATGGTAATAGTTCATTCCTGAAAGATATTTTAAGGCAGTGGTATAAGGCACAATAATTGAGTTGTCAACATCAAGCATGCCAACCTGCCCTTTTTTTGGAGTAATGCCAACTACCTTGAAAACTTTATTTTTTATTTTAATGTTTTGGTTTAGCGCCTCTGATGGTCCGAAGAGTTTTTCTTTCACCTTAGAGCCAATAATTGCCACAGCTGATAATTGTTGAACTTGCTCATCTGTAAAAAATTGGCCAAATTCTGGGTACACATCCACAATTTCAGCAACCAATGGCGATGCTCCCAAAATCATAAAAGAGTCGACTTCGTTTTCAAAAGCAACAGTAGTTGACAAAACAACCATTGGGGTTAAGTCCTCAATGCCGGACACATTTGATGGTTTTGACAGGGCTTGAACTTCGCGGTCTTTTAAAGAGTCGGTAAACAAAGAACCAAAATCTGATGGGCCTTGTGATTCTCTGCCTGGCTCAATAATAATAGTGGCAGCTCCCAAACCCCTCACTTGATTTAAAATGAGTTCTTGAGCGCCCTTGCCCAAAGACATAATTAAAATAATTGAGGTAATTCCAATAACAATGCCCAAAATAGTCAAAGCTGAGCGGGACTTATTTGCCCGCAAGCCCTTTATCGCTGTTTTTAGAGAATTTTTGAAAGTCATAAGTTAATAACCAATAAATTACAAACGAGCTATTTTGAATTTTGAAATATTGAAATTTGTTTGGTTATTGTTTTTTGTATCTTGGAGCTTACTTCAAGAAGTCATCTTTACCCTTTCGCCTTTTTTCAACCCTTTGGTCGCTTTCTATTTCACCATCGCGGAGGGTTAGTATCCTTTGGGCGTATTGGGCGGTGTATGTTTCGTGGGTGATTAAAATAATAGTGTGGCCTTGGTTGTTTAGCTTTTCAATAATTTCCATCACATCGCTCCCGGACTTTGAGTCCAAGTTTCCTGTTGGTTCATCAGCAAATATAATTTTTGGTTCGTTGATTAGGGCCCTTGCAATTGCCACTCTTTGTTTTTCACCTCCCGACAATTGCGAGGTTAAATGCTCAACTCTGTGAGAAAGCCCCACTTGCTCAATGGCTTTTTTGGCCAAACTATTCCATCTGGATTGGGGGGTGGTTGAATAAAGCAGGGGTAATTTTACATTTTCTAAAACACTAGTCCTAGCTAATAAATTAAACGACTGGAAAACAAACCCCATTTTTTCATTGCGAACTTTTGCCACCTCGTTATCGGTGTATTCGCTTAATTCTTTTCCGTCAAAAAGATAGCTGCCTTTTGTTTGTCTATCCAAAAATCCCAAGATATGCAAAAGAGTGGATTTGCCAGAACCAGAAGGCCCCATTACAGCCACAAATTCTCCTTCGGGCACATTAAAAGAAATCCCGCAAAGAGCTTTTGTTTCTGTTTCGCCTTCGTTATAAACTTTTTCCAAATTTTGAACTTCAATTAAAAACAATTTTCAAGCCAAAAGTCAAAAATCAAAAGTCAAAAATACAAGTCAAAATTAAAAATTTATTAAATTAATTTTGACTTCTGAATTATAATTTTGCCTTTTGCCTTTTGCCTTTTGAATTATTTCTTTTCAAACGTTATCACTTTTGCGCCTTCCTTAATGCCTTGCGTTATTTCCACATTGCCGTCTGATCCTCGCAAACCAAGCGAAACAGGCGTTTCTGTTATTTTTTCGTCATTGACAACTTTTACTATTTTGTCTCCGTTTTTAGTTATAACCGCCCGATAGGGGACAGCCAAAACATTTTCTTTTTGGGCGGTTAAAATGTCAACATTGGCTGTAAACCCAGATTTTATCCTGTCGTCTTTTTGGGTAAATTGCAAAGTGGTTTTATAAGTTGCCACGCCTTCAAGAGTTGTTTCTGACGGGTCTATTTTAATGACTTTGGCTTGGAATTTTACGTCTGACCCATAGGCGTCTAACGTGACTGTGGCTGTATCGCTAAGCTTTACTTTGGCAATATCCACTTCGGGGATATTTGTTTCAATTTCAAATTCTGCTTTTGAAATCAAAGATACAATTATTGCTCCTGCTTGGGCAATTTCTCCGGGCTTGGCGTTTTGTAAAGTGACAATGCCTGCTATGGGAGCTTTTAGGGTGGCTTTGGCTATTTGGGCTGCAATATTATCAACATTGGCTTTGGCGGCTTTTACTAACGCGTCTTGTGATTGAAGTTGTTCGCCCGTGGCGCCTGCTTTTTTTAATTCCAAATCTTTTTTTGCGCTTTCCAAAGAATTTTGAGAGGCGGTTATATTTTGCTGGTTTGTTATTTTTTGGCTGGAGATGGATTGCATAAGAGAATTAACATTGGTTAAGGCAGTGTTGGTGTTTGTTCGGCCAGTGTTAATGTAGCCCTTATAGGTTGTAATTTGAGCGCTGGTTAAGCTGGCGTAGTTTAGAGCGTTGTCTAAAACGTTTAAAAAGTCGCTTATTTGGTTTAGGTCATAAAGAACGTTGCTTAAAGAATTGTCTAAAAAGACAGAGTCGGTGGAATTGCTGTTGGCTTTTATTTTTAAGTCCGCCACAGCATTGCCAGCTAATATTCTTTTGTTTTGGCTGTCTACTATTAACTGGGAATTGGAGCAATAAAATGTTAGTTGGGGGCTGTTAGTGTTGGCGTTGTTAAAAAGTTCTTGGGTTTGTTTGTTCACAGCATCGTCGGCTTTGGTGTAGGTGTCATTTAAAGTGTCGTTGACATCGCCATAAAGGTTTGCCAAATCAGAGGCGGCTTTATTTTGAACATTGGCTAACGTTTTTTGGGCATTATCAACAGCGGTTTTGGCAATGTTTATTTCTTCTGGCCTGGTTCCGTTCTGTAGCTGGGACAGCTGGGCTTCTTGGCTTTCTAAATTAGCCCTTGCTTGGGCTAATTGGGCTTGAAGTTCGGTTGTGTCTAAAGCCGCTAAAATTTGGTTTTCTCCCACAAAATCTCCAACCTGAACTGGAGCGGATTTTATTTTTCCTCCCCGCTCAAAAGCCAAATCAACGGCTTTTGCTGGCTTTACTTTGCCCGTTACAGAAACCTCTTGGGTAACTGTTTGTTTTTGAACGGTTATGAATTCGTAGGGGAGAGGCTTGCGGATTTGGCCAATTACAATACCCGAGCCAATAGCCAACACCACAATAACTCCGGAAAATATGAGCCAAAACCTTTTTTTATTTTTTATTTTTAATTTTGGAATTTTTATTTTTTTCATAAGTTTTTAATCTGTTATTATAGCACACTTTGAATTACGAAATAGGATTATTTTGA
>Ga0172375_10012643_pt1 | contig 10564 bp, 9 predicted proteins | sample LakKiv1m_FD_114537 | JGI IMG/M metagenome (GOLD analysis project Ga0172375, IMG submission 114537) | Freshwater microbial communities from Kabuno Bay, South-Kivu, Congo - kab_092012_11.1m | ecosystem: Environmental > Aquatic > Freshwater > Lake | place: Democratic Republic of the Congo...
GCTTGACGGGATCGACGTCTCGGCGGGCGACGCGGCGGGCCTGGCGCGGGTGCGGGGGAGGCGGGTGGCCTATGTCTTTCAGGATCCGGCGGGGAGCCTCAATCCGGTGATGCGGGTGGGGGATCAGATCGGCGAGTGCCTGCGCGGCCGGCCGGCGGGTGAGCGGCGGGCGCGGGTCGCCGAGCTGCTGGGTAAGGTTGGCCTGGACGCCCCGTCGCGGCATGCGCGCGCCTATCCCTGCATGTTGAGCGGGGGGATGCAGCAGCGGGCGATGCTGGCGGTGGCGCTGGCGGGGCGGCCGCGGCTGCTGATTGCCGACGAGCCGACGACGGCGCTGGACGTGGTGACGCAGCGGGGCGTGCTCGATCTCATCGGGGCGTTGGCGGCGGACGAGGGGATGGCGGTGTTGCTGATCACCCACAATCTGGCGCTGGCGGCGGGCCGGGCCGACCGGGTGGTCGTGATGTACGGCGGGCAGGTGGTCGAGTCGGGGCCGATGGGCGAGGTGCTGGACGCGCCGCTGCATCCCTACACGCGGGGGCTGCTGGCGGCGGTGCCGCGGCTCGATGACGAGCGCGGGCGGCGGTTGCGGGACATTCCGGGCGTCGTTCCGGGCGCGGATGGCTGGCCGGACGGTTGCGCCTTTGCGCCGCGCTGTCCGCAGGCCGACGCCCGTTGCCGCCGCGACCCGCCGCCCGAGTCGTTCCTGTCCGGAGGCCGTGCCTGCCGCTGCTGGCGGCCGGCTCCTGGTTGCCCCTGAAAATTCTTTTCACTCCCCTGTTGACACCCGCTTCGCTCTGGTGTACAGTGATCGGGTTTTCGCTTCAGCCGGAACGGGTTTTGGCCGGGGCGGGATCTGGTTAACACTTAAAAACAGGCGAGAAAAGGCTCTGCTCTGATCGGACAACCTGTCGGCATGGTCGCTGGCGGGGGGTATGTGATGGGTAAGGGTTTTTTTGCCCCACGGCTGGAGTGTGGGGGGATCTTCGAGCCCATGTAGCTCAGTTGGTAGAGCACGTCCTTGGTAAGGACGAGGTCAGCGGTTCAATCCCGCTCGTGGGCTCCAGTTCGCAGAACGGCTTGGCACGTTCACAGGAGTAAACATCATGGCAAAAGAAGCCTTCAAACGCGAGAAGCCGCACGTCAACGTCGGAACGATCGGGCACGTTGACCACGGCAAAACCACGCTGACCGCCGCCATCACCCGCGTGCAGTCGCTCAAGGGTTATTGTGAGTTTATCGCCTACGACCAGGTCGCCAAGGCATCGGAATCCGCAGGCCGCCGTGATCCGACCAAGATTCTGACGATCGCGACTTCGCACGTCGAATACAGCACGGAGAACCGTCACTACGCGCACGTGGATTGTCCGGGCCATGCCGACTACGTGAAGAACATGATCACGGGCGCGGCGCAGATGGACGGTGCGATCGTGGTGGTGTCGGCGGCGGACGGTCCGATGCCGCAGACGCGCGAGCACATTCTGCTGGCCCGTCAGGTGGGTGTTCCGGCGATCGTGGTGTTTCTGAACAAGGTGGATCTGGTGGACGATCCCGAGCTGCTGGATCTGGTGGAGATGGAGGTCCGCGAGCTGCTCTCGAAGTACGAGTATCCGGGCGACGACGTTCCGGTGGTGCGCGGCAGCGCGTTGCCGGCCTCGCAGGCGGTGTCGAAGGACGATCCGGCGTGCGAATGCATCACGAAGCTGATGGAGGCGTTGGACAGCTACATCAAGGAGCCGGTGCGTGTGCTGGATCAGGCGTTCCTGATGCCGATTGAGGATGTCTTCTCGATTGAGGGGCGGGGCACGGTGGTGACCGGCCGTGTCGAGCGCGGCATCATCAAGGTGAACGAGGATGTCGAGATCATCGGGTTGCGTCCGACGGTGAAGACGGTGGTCACGGGCGTCGAGATGTTCCGCAAGCTGCTGGATCAGGGCCAGGCGGGGGACAACATCGGGTGCCTGTTGCGCAGCATCAAGAAAGAGGATGTGGAGCGCGGGCAGGTGTTGGCGAAGCCGGGTTCGATCACCCCGCACACCGAGTTCAACGGCGAGGTGTACGTGTTGAGCAAGGAAGAGGGCGGCCGCCACACCCCGTTCTTCAAGGGGTATCGTCCGCAGTTCTACATCCGCACGACGGACGTCACGGGCGACATCACGCTGCCCGAGGGCGTGGAGATGGTGATGCCGGGCGACAACGTCTCGATCGGGGTCAAGCTGATCTCGCCGGTGGCGTTGGAGGGCAAGATGCGTTTCGCCATTCGCGAGGGTGGCCGCACGGTGGGCGCCGGAACGGTTGTGAAGATCACGAAGTAACGGTTTCCGCGCGCGCGCACGGCCGGGTTTCCGGTCGTGCGCGTGTGTGCGGGGACGGAGCAGGCGTCATGCCCAGAGAACTAGCGATTTTGGCTTGCACCGAGTGCAAGCGGCGCAATTACACGACCACGCGCAACAAGCGCACGACGACGAACCGCTTGGAGATCAAGAAGTTCTGTTCGTTCGAGCGCAAGCGCACCCTGCATCGCGAAACCAAGTGACGCGAAGAGGCTTTTCCGCAGGCCAGTAGCTCAATTGGCAGAGCACCGGTCTCCAAAACCGGTTGTTGGGGGTTCGATTCCCTCCTGGCCTGCCAATGTTTCCGGGCGCGTCTGCTTGCGAGCGTGTTGGGATGGGTGCGTGGGGTTACAGCAACGAAGCCGAGGGGCTCCGATGGACAATGACAAAACGTTGAGTCAGCGCATCCGCGGGTTCTTCGCGGAGGTGGGCGTTGAGTTCAGGCGGGTGACCTGGCCGGAGCGCAAGGAACTGATCGAGTCGACGGTCGTGGTGATTGTCTTCATCGTGATTCTGGCGGTTGTTGTGCTGGTGTACGACAAAGTGATCCAGGCAGTCCTTCAGTTCATACACACCTGAGCGGGGCCCTGATGACAAAACAATGGTTTGTGCTGCAGGCTCTGACCGGCCAGGAGCAGAAGGTGAAGCGCTACATCGAGGCGCAGATCCGCGAGAAAGAGATGCAGGAGAACATCGGCGAAGTGATTTTGCCGACGGAGAAGGTGACCGAGACGAAGAACGGCGTCAAGACAACCGTGACGCGCAAGTTCTTCCCCGGGTACGTCTTCATCAACCTTGCGCTGTACGACGAGAGCAAGGAGCTGGTGGAGCCGTCGTGGCGCTTCATTCGTGAGGTGCCCGGCGTGATCGGGTTCATTGGCGGCGACCGTCCCGTTCCGCTTTCGGCGGACGAGGTGGACGCGATCGTGAACCACATCGAGGCGAAGAAGGAGAAGCCGCGGCCGAAGGTCGTATTCGAGCCGGGCGAGACGGTGAAGATCACGGACGGTCCGTTCATGAACTTCACCGGAACCGTTGAGGAAGTGGATCCTGACCGGGGCAAGCTGAAGGTGTCGGTGGCGATATTCGGACGCTTCGCCCCGGTCGATCTGGAGTACTGGCAGGTGGAGCGGGTTGTCTCCTAGGCCGGGAAACGGACGTCAACCGCCGGCTCGTTGGCACCGGGTGGGATCCGGGAGGGCCGCAACCGACAAAGGTCGTTCAGTATGGCAAAAAAAGTTACGGGCACCGTCCGTCTGCAGATTCCCGCGGGCGCCGCGAATCCCGCGCCGCCGGTGGGCCCCGCGCTGGGCTCGCAGGGCGTCAACATCATGGCGTTCTGCAAGGAGTTCAACGCCAAGACGCAGGACAAGGGCGGCATGATCATCCCCGTGGTGATCACGGTCTACCAGGATCGCAGTTTCACCTTTATCATGAAGAGCCCGCCCGCCTCGGCGTTGCTGAAGAAATTCGGCAACCTGGCCAAGGGATCGGGCACGCCGAACCGGGAGAAGGTTGGCGCCGTCACCCGCGACCAGGTCCGCGAGATCGTGAAGCTGAAGATGCAGGATCTGAACGCGGCGAGCGAGGAGGCCGCGATGCGGATGGTCGAAGGCACCGCGCGCAGCATGGGCGTGGAGATCACGGACTGAGGGGTGACAAGCCATGGCGAAGCACGGAAAAAACTATCGCAGCATCAAGGAGAAGGCGCCGAAGGCGCCGGTCGCGCTCGAGCAGGCGGTTGCGTTCATCAAGGCGCATCCGGCGGCCAAGTTCGACGAAACGGTTGAGCTGGCCCTGCGGCTGGGCGTGGACACGTCGAAGTCCGACCAGACCGTGCGCGGCACGGTGAGCCTGCCGAACGGCACGGGCAAGACGCTCCGCGTGATCGTGTTTGCGGCTGGCGCGCAGGCGGACGCGGCGCGGGCCGCGGGTGCCGACGCGGCGGGTTTCGACGACCTGATCGAGAAGGTCAAGGGCGGCTGGACCGATTTTGACGTGGCGATCTCGACGACCGACGCCATGAAGGAGGTGCGCAAGCTCGGGCGTGTCCTGGGCCCGCGCGGCCTGATGCCGAATCCGAAGACCGGCACGGTCACCGACGACGTCGCCCCGGCGGTCGCGGCGGCCAAGGGCGGGAAGGTCGAGTTCCGCATGGATCGCAACGGCAACGTGTGCGTGATGTGCGGCAAGCGCAGTTTCGACGCGGACAAGCTCATCGGCAACGTCCACGCGGTGCTGGAGGCGTTGCGGGCGGAGCGGCCGGCCGGCGCCAAGGGCGCTTTCTTCCGCTCCTGCACGCTGAGTTCGACCATGGGTGTCGGCGTCCGGGTAGACATCAAGGAGTAACGCCAGATGAGAGCCGAAAAAGAGTCCATTCTTCAAGAGGTCACGACGCGGCTGCGGGAGGCGGAGTTCGCGTTCGTGGTGAATTACGGCGGCCTGCGGGTCGCGGAGATGACGGCGCTGCGCAAGGAGTTGGCGCCGCTGAAGTCCCGCGTGATGGTCGTCAAGAACAGTTATCTCGGCCAGGCGGCTCGGACGCTGGGCTGGGAGGATGTCTCGCCTTATCTGGCGGGGCCGACGGCGGTGGTGACCGGAACGGGCGATGTCGCCGTGGTTGCCAAGGCGTTGGTCGCGTTCATCAAGGCGCATGACAAGTCCGCGGTCAAGGGCGCCTGCCTCGACGGCAAGCGGCTCACGGCTGGCGATGTCGAGGCGCTGACGGCGATTCCGCCGCGCGGCGTCCTGTACGCGATGGTCGCGGGAACGCTGGCCGCGCCGATGTCGCAACTGGTGGGCGTGTTCAACCAGAAGGTGTGCAGCCTGCTGTACGTCCTCAAAGCGGTCGAAGAGAAGAAAACCAACGCGGCGTAAAACCCCGCTCGGGCCGCCCGGACGGGTGTCCGGGAGACCCGGCATATGGTACACCGCACGCGCCGGGCGCGTGAGGTTGCGGAAAGAGAAGGAAAGCATGAGCGAAACCAACCCGAAGTTCGATGAGTTTGTCACGTGGATCGAGGGCCTGACGGTCCTGGAGCTCTCCAAGCTGGTGAAGACCCTTGAGGAGCGTCTGGGCGTGAGCGCCGCCGCCCCCATGGCCGTGGCCGCCGCGCCGGCCGCCGCCGCCGCGCCGGTCGAGGAGAAGACCGAGTTCGACGTCGTCCTGACGGATTGCGGCGCGAACAAGATCGCGGTCATCAAGGAGGTGCGCGCGATCACCGGCCTGGGCCTGAAGGACGCCAAGGATCTGGTCGAGGGCGCCCCGAAGCCCGTGAAGACGGCCGTCCCCAAGGAGGAGGCCGCCAAGCTGAAGGATCAGTTGGAGAAGGCGGGCGCCAAGGTTGAAGTGAAATAACGCTTCCGCCTGGCGAACCTGGAACCGCCTGTGTGACGACCGGGCGGTTCCAGGCTTTTCCATCCCCCTTCCCCGCCGGCCGTGGACGTCGTCTCACCTTGGCGAAACAAAGAGGCAGGTAACATGGTTGAACGCAAGGAATTCGGCAAGCTGAAGGCGGTTGTGCAACCGCCCGATCTGATTGATATCCAGACGAAGTCCTACAAAGACTTTCTCCAGTCCGATGTTCCCGCGGGGAAGCGCGAGGACAAGGGCCTGCACGCCATCTTCAGGGAAGTTTTTCCCATCGAGAGTTATGACGGTCGGTACACGCTCGACTTTGTGAAATACGAGCTCTCCGATGCCAAGATGTCCGCGTTGGATGCGCTGACCAGAGGCGCGACGTACGCCGCGCCCCTGCATGCGACTTTCCGCCTGAAGGACGGCGACGAGATCCGCGAAGAGGACGTCTACATGGGCGAGATTCCGCTCATGACGCCGGACGGCGCGTTCGTCATCAACGGCGCCGAGCGGGTGATCGTCAGCCAGCTCCACCGTTCCCCGGGACTCTGTTCCGAAAAGGCCATCCATCCGAATGGCCAGACGCTCTATTCCGTGCGCCTGATCCCCGACCGCGGGTCGTGGATCGAGGTGCAGTTCGACACCAGCGACGTGATGTGGGTCTACCTCGATCGCCGCCGCCGGCGCCGCAAGTTCCACGCCACCACCCTGCTGCGCGCCCTGGGCTACGGCACCGATGACGCGCTCCTGAGGCTCTTCTACACGTTCAAGAAGCTGGATGTCCGGAAGGCCGCCGCCGGGGATCTCGAAGCGTATTGCTTCAAGGACGACGTGATTGACGTGGACTCGCAGGCCGTTCTGGCCCGCCGCTACGAGCCGGTGACCGAGGCGGTGCTGGTGCAGATGGCCGCCGCGGGCTTCACCGCCGTTGATGTGGTGGACATCTCCTGGGACGAGGGCACCTTTCTCAAGACGGTCCAGATTGATCCGGCCCACACGGAGGAGGACGCGCTGAAGGACATCTACAAGCGCCTCCGCCCCGGCGACCCGGCCACGGCCTCGAACGCCAAGCAGCTCATCAAGCGTCTCTTCTTCGACCCGCGGCGCTATGATCTGGGCCGCGTCGGGCGCCACAAGATCAACCAGAAGCTCAATCTAAGCGACAAGATCCCCGCCGACCTGCGCACGCTGCACGAAAGCGGCGTGGAGGTGATCGAGGCGATCCGCCACCTGCTCGACATCCAGATGGGGCGCGCGACGGTGGACGACATTGACCACCTCGGCAGCCGCCGCATCCGCACGGCCGGCGAGCTGCTGGAGAACCAGTGCCGCGTGGGCCTGGCGCGCACGGAACGGCTGATTCGCGAGCGGATGACGCTGTTCGACCCGGCGACGGGCGTGCTGGCGCCCGCGCGCCTGGTGAACAGCAAGTCCCTCTCGGCCGTGGTGCAGGATTTCTTCGGCCGCAGCCAGTTGAGCCAGCTCATGGACATGACCAACCCCCTGAGCGGGCTGGCCCACAAGCGCAGGCTCTCGGCATTGGGGCCCGGCGGCCTCAGCCGCGAGCGCGCCGGGTTCGAGGTGCGCGACGTGCACAGCTCGCACTACGGCCGCATCTGCCCGATCGAGACGCCTGAAGGCCCCAACATCGGCCTGATCTCGTCGCTCGGCATCTACGCGAGGATCAACGATTACGGCTTCATCGAGAGCCCCTACCGCGTCGTGCAGGGGGGGCGTGTGACCGACGAGGTTCACTACCTCAGCGCCGATCGGGAGGAGAAATTCGTCATCGCGCAGGCCAACACGGCGGTCGCGGCCGACGGCAAGCTGGCCGAGGCGAAGGTCAACGTCCGTTACATGGGCGATTTCTACGAGGTGGCGCCGGCGAAGGTCCAGTACATGGATGTCTCGCCGATGCAGGTCATCTCGATCGCCGCGGGGCTGATCCCCTTCCTGGAGCATGACGACGCCAACCGCGCGCTGATGGGCGCGAACATGATGCGCCAGGCCGTCCCTCTCCTGAAGACCGAGCGCCCCTACGTGGCGACCGGCCTGGAGGAGCGGGTCGCCACCGATTCGCGTGTGACCGTGCTGGCCGACGAACCGGGCACGGTCGCCTACGTCTCGGCCAACGAGATCGTGGTCACCGGGGACGGCAAGCTGCCGGCCAACCGCCAGAAGAAGTCGCGCGAATGCCAGCGCTACGCGCTGCAGAAGTTCCGCCGCTCGAACGCGGGCACCTGCTTCAACCAGAAACCGGTCGTGAAGGTGGGGCAGAAGGTGAAGCGGGGCGACGTGCTGGCCGACGGCCCGGCGACCCGCGACGGCGAGCTGGCGATCGGCAAGAACCTGCGCGTCGCCTTCATGTCGTGGAGCGGATACAATTTTGAGGACGCGATCGTCGTCAGCGAGCGCGTGGTGCGCGACGACGTCTTCACCTCGATCCACATCCAGGACTTCGAGGTCGGCGCGCGCGACACCAAGCTCGGCCCCGAGGAGATCACGCGCGACATCCCGAACGTCGGCGAGGAGGCGCTCAAGAACCTCGGGCACGACGGCGTGGTGCGCGTCGGCGCGGAGGTGCGGCCGGGCGACATCCTGGTGGGCAAGATCACGCCGAAGAGCGAGACGGAACTCGCCCCTGAGGAGCGCCTGCTGCGGGCCATTTTCGGCGAGAAGGCCGCGGACGTGTGCGACACCTCGCTGACCGTTCCCAGCGGCACCTACGGCATTGTCATGGATGTGCGCGTCACCGCCTCCTTGGAGCCGCCGCAGCGCGGCGCGGGCGTCGGCGCGGAGGGCGGCGAGTCCCGGAAGGAAATCCGCGATCTGGAGGCCGAGCGCAAGCGGAAACGGCTGCGCATCGAGGATCAGCTGACGACCGCCCTGAGCAACATCCTGCTGGGCGAGAAGATCCCGCTGGATGTCATTGACGTGGACACCGGCGACATCATCATCCCGTGCAACCGCAAGATCACCAAGACGCTGCTGAGCCGCCTCGCCAAGGCGCACGCCCACATCCAGATCGAAAGCAGCCCGGTGCAACAGAAGATCACCGAGATCATCGAGGAGTTCCGGCCGAAGTTCGCCGAGATCGACGCGCAGAGCGACGACGATTTCGGCGCCGAGCTGGAGGAGCTGGAAGAGGGCGGGGTCATCAAGCAGGTGCGCGTCTTCATCGCCGAGAAGAAAAACCTCTCGGTGGGCGACAAGCTGGCGGGCCGCCACGGCAACAAGGGCGTGGTCGCCAAGATCGTTCCCGACTGCGACATGCCCTTCCTGCCCGACGGCACGGCGGTGGACATCGTGCTCAATCCCCTGGGCGTGCCCTCGCGCATGAACATTGGCCAGCTCTTCGAGACCTATCTCGGCTGCGCCTGCCGCGTGCTGGGGCTCTACGCCGCGACGCCGGTGTTTGACGGCGTCAAGGAGGAGCAGATCGACGCCATGCTGCAGAAGGCCCGCAAGGAGCAGGAGAAGGCCGAGGGCGAGCACGCCTGGATCTCCCCCGACGGCAAGTCGGTGCTGTACGACGGCCGCACGGGCGAGCCGTTCGACCAGCGGGTGGTGGTGGGCGACATCTACATGCTCAAGCTGCACCATCTGGTCACCGACAAGATCCATGCCCGCGCGACCGGCCCGTATTCGCTGGTCACGCAGCAGCCGCTGGGCGGCAAGGCCCAGTACGGCGGCCAGCGCATGGGCGAGATGGAGGTCTGGGCGCTCGAGGCGTATGGCGTGGCCTATGCGCTTCAGGAGCTGTTGACGGTGAAGTCGGACGATGTCGCCGGCCGCACACGCATCTACGAGGCGATCGTCAAGGGCCAGAACACCCTGGACGCCGGCATGCCCGAGTCCTTCTCGGTCCTGATGCACGAGCTGCGCGGCTTGTGTCTGGACATGAAGCTCCTCGGCGGCGAGGGAACCGCGCAGCAGCAGGAGGTGGAGATGGCCTCCGCTTCCTCCGTGGCGAGCCTGATTTAACGCGACGATGATGAGGGAGGCAGACGGTGAACGCATACGCGGCCCGAGAACTGTTTGGCATGTTTGATTCGGCGCAGTACGATGCGGTGAGCATCACACTCGCGTCGCCCGAGACGATCCGTTCGTGGAGCCACGGCGAGGTCAGGAATCCGGAGACCATCAATTACCGCACCTATCGCCCCGAGCGCGACGGCCTGTTTTGCGAGCGGATCTTCGGCCCGACGCGCGACTGGGAGTGCGCCTGCGGCAAATACAAGCGGATCAAGCACAAGGGTGTCGTGTGCGACCGGTGCGGCGTCGAGGTGACCGTCTCCCGCGTCCGGCGCCAGCGGATGGGCCACATCGAGCTGGCCGTCCCGGTCTCGCACATCTGGTTCTTCAAGTGCAACCCGAGCCGGATCGGCCTGATTCTGGATTTGACGACCAGCGCCCTTGAGCGCGTCCTCTACTACGAGGACTACCTGGTTACCGATCCGGGCGACACCCCGTTGAAGCACCAGCAGCTGCTCTCCGAGGCCGACTACCACGAGGCGGTCGAGAAATATGGCGAGAACTTCGAGGCGATGATGGGCGCCGAGGCGATCCGCAAGTGCCTGACCGCGGTCGACCTCGAACAACTCATGCGCGATCTCGAGGAGCAGATCGAGAACACCCGCAGCAAGCAGACGCGCAAGAAGATCACGAAGCGGATGAAGGTCTGCGACGGTTTCCTGCGCAGCAAGGCCCATCCCGAGTGGATGATCCTCGACGCGCTGCCGGTGATCCCGCCCGAGTTGCGGCCGCTGGTGCCCCTCGAGGGCGGCCGGTTCGCGACCTCCGACCTGAACGATCTCTACCGCCGGGTCATCAACCGCAACAACCGCCTGCGCAACCTGCTGCAGCTCAAGAC
>Ga0172375_10012644_pt1 | contig 10564 bp, 9 predicted proteins | sample LakKiv1m_FD_114537 | JGI IMG/M metagenome (GOLD analysis project Ga0172375, IMG submission 114537) | Freshwater microbial communities from Kabuno Bay, South-Kivu, Congo - kab_092012_11.1m | ecosystem: Environmental > Aquatic > Freshwater > Lake | place: Democratic Republic of the Congo...
CGGTTGCGCTCACCCGTACGTGTCTAACCACACTTTTTGCATCACGGTTGGGTACGTACTCGATGGAAGTGATTGTGTGCGATAACGGATCTGACGACGGAAGTGTCGCCATGCTTAAGAAGGAATTTCCCGGCGTGATCGTTATAGACAACCATAAAAATCTAGGATTTGCTGCTGGCAATAACCCGGGAATTAGGAAAGCAAAGGGGCGCTATGTACTGCTTCTAAATACTGATACCGAAGTACCGCCCGACACACTCGAAACTATGATTTCCTATATGGATACTACTCCCGAGGCCGGAGCAGCAACGTGCAAATTACTGTTGCCTGATGGTTCTATGGATCCTTCTTGCCATCGGGGGTTCCCGACGCCTTGGGTTGCATTTACGTACCTGTCTCAATTGGAAAAACTATTTCCCCGTACAAAACTGTTCGGTGAATATCATCAGGGATATAAGGACCTGACCTCTATTCACAAAGTCGATTGTATCGTTGGTGCCTTTTTTTTCGTGCGTAGAGCGGTCATCGACCAGGTGGGACTTCTGGATGAGGATTACTTTATGTACGGAGAAGATATCGATTGGGCGTATCGGATGAAGCAAAAAGGCTGGAACATTATGTTTAACCCGAGCGTGACCATACTGCACAAGAAAAAGCAGAGTGGTCGGTCAAATACGAAGAAAGACAGAAGGTTAACGACCGAAATATATTTTCACAAATATAACTGGCTCTTCTATACCAAAAATTATGCAAAAAAATACGGTCCGGTAATCACCTTCTTCGTTGATACGTTTTACACTATGCGGATTTTTTGGTTAAAGAATTTTGGTATCTAAACAACATATATGAGAATTGGTATCGATGCGCGGCTTATCGAAGAGACGGGAGTCGGAAGATATATTAGAAATCTCATCCAAGAGATTTCGCGTTTTGATAGGATGAATCAATACGTCGTATTTTTGCGTCGCAGGAGCTTTGATGCGTTTGTCCTTCCGAACTCCCGATGGAAAAAAGTGTGTGCAGAGGTCCGTTGGCACAGCTTGAGCGAACAGATGGTCATGCCCGGCCGATTTGCCCAGGAAAAACTTGACGTACTCCATGTGCCGTACCATAATCCTCCCGTTTTTTATCAGGGACACACCGTTATCACCATCCATGATCTCACTATTTTGCATTTCAATACCGGCAAGGCGACATTATTGCCGCAACCCATTTATCAGCTCAAACGATTGGGTTATTGGTTGGAGTTGTGGATCGGTCTTCGAAAGGCGAAAAGGGTGATTGTCGTATCAGAAGCGACGAAACGGGAGATTATGGATCATTTCCATATTTCACCGGAAAAAATTGTCGTTACCTATGAAGGAGTTGATGAGAAGTTAAGCGCAGAAAACAAAAAGCAGACAATAGAACATAGACTGATAAAATCCCCGTATTTCCTTTACGTCGGAAATGCCTATCCACATAAAAATCTCGAGACCCTACTTGAGGCTTGGAAACTTTTCATTGCCGGTAATTCCGTATCCGGTTATAAGCTCGTGTTGGCAGGGAACGATGATTTTTTTTACCGGCGTCTCAGCCAAAAAGCTAGAGATCTTGAGCTTGTGGGTACTGTCAAATTTTTCGGTGCGGCGGACGACGCAACGCTTGTAAATCTATATAGGCATGCTGCCGCTTTCGTTTTTCCCTCGCTCATGGAAGGATTTGGCTTACCAGCTTTGGAGGCGCTTTCCGTGGGCTGTCGCGTTTTGGTTTCGGATATTCCGGTTTTCCACGAGATACTGGGTTCATTTGTGACGTACTTTGATCCCCGGAGTCCGGGAAGTATTGCCGCGGCACTTGATGGTGTGCTCATTCCCGATAGCAAAAAACCGGAGGCGAATGAATTGTCCACATTTTTGGGATCGTATTCGTGGCTCCGTATGGCAAAGGAGACACGAGAAACGTATGAACGTAGCGCTCGTTTATGATCGGGTAAATAAATGGGGTGGGGCAGAGCGAGTATTGCTCGCGCTTCATGCTATCTGGCCCAACGCGCCGCTTTTTACGGCGGTGTATGACAAAAAGCGCGCTTCCTGGGCAGATGTGTTTACCGTCCACCCCTCATTTCTTGAGCGTATTCCTTTTGCGAAATTTACCCATGAATCACTCCCGCTATTAACCCCGATCGCATTTGAGTCTTTTTCGTTTGACGGATATGACCTCGTTATCTCAGTCACAAGTGCCGAGGCCAAAAATATCATCACGAAACCAGGCACACTCCATATCTGTTATTGCTTGACGCCAACCAGATATTTATGGAGCAGTTATGAACAGTATCAAAAACAGCCGGGATTGGGATTTCTCAGTCCCGTTGCCGCCTGGGCGCTTCGGCAATTTGCGCCGACGCTCCGGTCGTGGGATTTAGTCGCGGCGAGTAGGCCGGATTATTACGTGGCAATTTCAAAAAGGGTAGCTAACCGGATAGAGACGTATTATAAACGCGAGGCAACGGCCGTGATATATCCGCCCGTCAATACACGGCTGTTTAGCCAAAAGATGAAACTGTCAGACGCCAATAGCGACGCGTCATATTTTCTGACGGTATCGCGTCTCGTGAGTTACAAAAAAATCGATGTCATCATACGCGCTTTTAACAAGCTTGAACTTCCATTAGTCATTGTCGGGGACGGTCGGCAAAAATGGGAACTTAAAAAAATGGCCAAGTCGAATATCCGTTTTATCGACCGTCATTTGACAGATTCTGAGCTGGTCCGATATTATGAGGGTTGTCGCGCATTCGTGTTTGCCGGAGATGAGGATTTCGGACTTGCCGCACTAGAAGCGCAGGCAATGGGCCGCCCGGTGATAGCATTTCGCCAAAGCGGAATAGCAGAGATTGTCAAAGATAACGTAACAGGGATATTATTCGATCATCAGACATCGGCAAGTTTGACAGATGCCGTGCGTACGTTTATGACCAGGAAATTTTCTGCACACCTCTGCCGAAAGCGGGCAGAAGAGATGAGCGAGGAGCAGTTTGCCAGTAAAATAAAGACATTGGTGACGACATTAACACATAAAGGCGCTGATATATTATGAAAGCAATTATATTTGCGGGTGGCGTAGGGACGAGGTTGTGGCCGCTGTCGCGGAAGAAGTCTCCCAAGCAATTCGAAAAAATCATCGGGGATAAATCTACGCTGCAGCTGGCAGCGGAGCGCTTGCTACCGGATTTTTCATGGAAAGATATCTATATTTCGACAGGTAAACAGTATCTTTCTGTCGTTCAGGAACAGTTAGCGCTTCTGCCTCCAAAGAACGTGATCGGCGAACCCGAGGTGCGGGATGTAGGTCCTGCCGTGGGACTGATGATAGCGATACTTACAAAAGTCTCACCGAATGAACCAATGGTCATTCTTTGGAGCGATCACTTAGTGAAAAAGCAGGAGCTCTTCCGAAAAATACTTCGGGTAGCAGGGGATATTATCAAGAAAGAGCCAAATAAGATTATTTTTGTTTCTCAAAAACCAAGATTTGCAAGTGAAAATTTGGGGTGGATTTCATACGGGAGCTTAGTGAGTTCGAAAGAGGATATATCGTTTTATTCCTTCAAGGATTTTCAATATCGGCCGGACAAAAAAACCGCCAATACGTATTTTACCAGCGGACATCATGCGTGGAATTTGGGATATTTCGTAACGACGCCCGCATTTTTGTGGAAGCAGTATGAGACGTTTGCACCGAATTTAGCACGTGATATCTCCCGTATTGCTGATGCGTGGGAGACGCCCCAGTTTTCCGAGGTGTTAGGTGCGATTTACCCGACGTTAGAAAAAATCAGTTTTGATAATGCAATTTTGGAAAAGCTGGATCCATCCGATGCATTAGTCGTTTCGGAAAATATTGAATGGAGTGATATCGGGGCATGGGAAGCTTTGAAAGAAGCACTCGAGGAATCCAAAGAAAAAAACGTGACGCAAGGCAATGTGATGCTGACCGATACAAACGATAGTCTAGTGTATAACTATAACGATAAACAGCTTTTGGTCACCATCGATATGAAGGATGTATTGGTAGTCAATACCGACGACGTTTTGCTCGTCTGTAGAAAAACATCTGTTCCCAAAGTAAAAAAGCTGGTCGAATCAATGCGCGGCACGAAGCACGATCATTTGACCTGATCCTCGTTTTTATTATGTATACATTTCTAAAACGGCTTATCGATATTGCCGGTAGCCTCATCCTTGGCGCATTTTTTTTCCCCATAAGCATTCTTGTCGCTTTGGCGATTGTGCTCGATAGTCCTGGTCCGGTTTTTGCCGATACGCCCCGCCGGGTCGGAAAAGACGGGAGACCTTTTAAGCTGTATAAATTTCGTTCGATGATCGTCAATGCTCACGTTAAGCTCAGGACGGATCCGAAACTCAAGAAACTCTATCAGGAATACAAACGGAATAGTTACAAACTTCGCGAAGACCCTCGGGTGACGTCTGTCGGGCGTTTTATCAGAAAGCATTCACTTGATGAGATTCCGCAATTTCTTAACGTAATAAAAGGTAATATGAGTTTGGTCGGTCCTCGGCCGTATTATGCTGATGAATTGGTTGAGCAGCAGCGCAAATATCCGCATACCAAAGATTTGGTGCAAATTGTGTTGTCGGCGCGTCCGGGAATAACCGGATGGTGGCAAGTATCCGGAAGAAGTGAAGTCAACTTTGATAAAAGGATAAAATTGGATGCAGATTATGTACTCAAACGGTCGTTTTTTTTGGATATATATCTTTTACTGAAAACCCCTTGGGCGATGATATCGGGGAGGGGCGCGGTCTAGAAGTATTGGTAAGCGCGGGGTTGACTTTTGGGTTACAACCCCCGACAATTATTCCATGGTGGAGGAACTCAAAAAGATAACAGTCGATACAACGCCGGATTTGACACCGGGTAAACACATGCAGACTCCAAAGAAAAAATTTTCCGCAAAATTTGTTACCATACCGCTTGGTATTCTTTTGGCGATAGTTGCCATCATAGGCATCATGCTGCTTCCACTCCGTGGAGTTTTTCTAAAGGCGAAGGATGTGGGGGTGATAGGGAAGCAGGCCGCTCAAGCGCTAAAAAATCAGGATTTGGCTGGGACCAAGGCAGGACTTGCCAAAACACGTGCCGCATTTGGAGGACTCTCTTTTGAATATAACAAAGTGATGCCGCTTGCCATGGTTCCAGTATTGGGGGCATACATCAAGGATGGTTCTCACGGTATTAAAGCGGGATTTGCGGCACTCGATGCTGCCGATCGGGCCATTGAGGCATTGGAGCCCAATGCAGATCTTTTGGGTTTTACCGGGGGCAGTAAGTTTGTCCAAGGGTCAGCAGATGAGCGGATACAGGTGGCCGTCAAAACGATGAAAGCATTGACGCCAAAGATTACCGAAATGGCAGTATCGGTTGATACGATGAGAAAAGAATTGGATCAGATAGATCCAAATCGGTACCCGACGAAGGTTGGTAAAACTGTCGTACGGGAGAAGTTGGTCGGGTTGAAAAACGTTATCGACAATGCAGCGAACCTGTTTGTCAATGCACAGCCGCTTCTTATAAATCTTCCCGCAATGTTGGGAGAACCTGAGATGCGGCGCTATCTCGTTCTTTTCCAAAATGACAAAGAGCTCCGTGCGACCGGAGGATTTTTGACAGCGTATGCACAATTTCGGTTTGAAAAAGGAAAGATGGTCCTCGAGAAGGCAACCGATATCTATGATTTGGATAACGCGCTCAAGAAAAAGTTTCCGGCTCCCCGGGAGATCACCACGTTTCATAAAAACGTGTACAACCTCTATATCCGTGACAGCAATTTGAGTCCGGATTATAAAGTATCCATGCAGAAGTTCTTGGAAATGTATGATACGGCAGCCGGCAAAGAAAAAATTGACGGCATTATCGCAGTAGATACGCATGTGTTGGTTGAGGCGCTCAAAATTTTGGGACCGGAAACGATTGGGGGAAGAGTATTCTCCGCAGATATTGACAAGCGCTGTGATTGTCCTCGCGCAATCTACGAATTGGAAGATTATTCCACTAGACCAGTGAACTACGTCCGCACTGACAGGAAAGACATCCTTGGCATATTGCTGCAGCAGCTTATGCAAAAAGCCCTTGGAGTGTCGCCATCGCAGTATTGGGGGAAACTTTTTCAAATGTTACTTGCCGAGGTCAATGAAAAGCATGTGTTGGCGTATTTCATAGAACCTAACGCACAAAAGGCATCAGAGAGTTTCAATATGGCCGGCCGCATAATGACGGCAACAGAAACGGCGACTCTCCTTTCCTACAAAGAAGGGAATGGGTGGGATTATGTACACGTAAATAACAGTAATATGGCGGGAGCGAAGTCAAATATGTTCGTCAGTGAGAAGGTGACGAAAGATGTGACGGTAAGCGGCGACACGGTGACCACCAAGCTAACGGTCGACTACAAAAATCCGTATAAAGGGAGTGACTGCGGGCTTGAAAGTGGGGGCTTGTGCCTCAATGCGCCACTTCGTAACTGGGTGCGGGTGTATGTGCCTTCCGGAAGCAAACTTACCGAAAGCAAAGGAATGATATCCTCAACAGATGGCAAAGCGAAGCCCATGGACACATTTGCCGATTTAGGAAAAACCTATTTTGAGGGATTTTTGATCGTCAATCCGTTGGCAACTGCACGGATCGAGTTAACATATACCTCAACGGTGAAATCAACTGACGGCAAATACCGGCTTTTGATCCAGAAGCAGCCCGGGACTGACGGACAGGAATGGATTATCCGCTTGGGTGGCCGTGACCGAAAGAAAATCAACCTGGATACAGATACAGAAATTACGCTTTAGGCCTCCATGAGCTCTCCCCGAGTGTATAAAATTGAAGGAATTATCCTGAAACGGAAGAACGTGGGAGAAGCCGACAGGATTATCACGGTGTTTTCTAAAGAACATGGCAAGCTCCGCCTTATTGCGCGCGGGATCCGCAAAATAACGAGTAAAAGGGCGCCTCACCTTGAGGTATTTACCCGGATTTCTGCAATCATCCACGGCGGAGGCGCGATGGAAAGCATTACCGAGGTTGAGCCGCTTAAAGTATTTCCCTACAAGAGTCAGGATTTAAAGAAAGTGAGTTTGGCATACTATATATGTGAATTGGTAGACAACTTACTTCCTGAAAAACAAGAGCACCGTGATGTATTTATCCTGCTTACCCAAGCGTTGGATGCGTTAGAGCATCTCGATACGGCGGGTATATACCGCGAAAGCAAGGTTTTCACATTGGAATTGTTGTCGACATTGGGATTTCTGCCGCGCAATAAAACATTAAACGGGAGTGAACTTCAAACGTTTGTTGAGTCCATAACCGAGCGAAAGCTCAAAAGTACCCACTTTGCCCGACTCCTCATGGATTCATAAAGCTCTTGACAGCAGAAAATGTCATACAGTAGACTTACCTTGTAGGCGATGATCTCAAGTGGCATTGAGGGAGCCAAAAAAAGAATAAATGAAGCAGCTCCGATAACTTCGGAGAAGTAGGGTGGAACCGTCCTCGAACTTGTCGAAGGACCCCTATCACAGTATTTGTGATGGGGGATTTTTTGTATGAATACAACAACGATGGATGATATTGTGGCGCTGTGTAAACGTCGGGGATTTATTTATCCTGGAAGCGAAATTTACGGCGGGTTAACAGGGTTCTGGGATTATGGCCCATTGGGGGTCGAACTCAAAAAGAATCTCAAAAACGAATGGTGGCAGACGATGGTTCACCTCAGAAGCGATGTTGTGGGACTGGATGCCGCTATCATCATGAATCCGGAGGTGTGGAAAGCATCCGGACATTTACAGTCGTTTTCGGATCCATTAATCGAGTGTAAAGTATGCCATCAGCGTTTTCGATCAGATAAGCCTCGGGAAAAACTTGCTCATGAGGAAATGCATGCGAGGAAAGAAGCAAAGAAGGTTGAATGGACGGCTCCTAAGCAATTTAATTTGATGACAGAAGTATTACTTGGGGTAACCGAACCAAAGCTGACGGCATATCTTCGTGGAGAAATTACGCAGGGAGTATTTGTGAATTTTTCTAATGTTGTGGCTTCCTCTCGGGTCAAAATTCCCTTTGGGATCGCGCAAATCGGTAAGGCCTTTAGAAACGAAATTACTCCGGGAAACTTTACGTTCCGAAGCCGCGAGTTTGAGCAGATGGAGCTTGAATTTTTTATAGAGCCCACTGACGCGGAAGGAGACAAATGGTTTGACTATTGGATAAATGAGCGGAAAAAGTGGTATATCGGGCTGGGTATCAAGGCGGAAAATCTGAAATTTAGAAAACACGAAGATGATGAGCGGGCGCATTATGCGAGAAAAGCGACGGACATAGAATACAACGCACCATTTGGATGGAGCGAATTTGAAGGAATTCATCATCGGGGAGATTGGGATTTGAGTCGCCATAAACTGACGTATAAAGATTCCCAGACTAACCAGGAATATACCCCTTGGGTGATAGAGACATCGGGAGGCGTTGATCGGGCAACCCTCTTTTTCCTTCTGGACGCGTATCGCAAAGAGGAAAAGCGGATTGTGTTGGGACTTCATCCAAAATTGGCACCGATAAAAGTTGCCGTGTTTCCGTTGGTTTCTAATAAGCCGGAGCTTTCCGATAGAGCGAAATCTATGTATGATGAGCTTTCCAAACACTTCATGGTCGCTTGGGATGACCGGGGAAATATCGGCAAGAGATATTTAGCCCAGGATGAAATCGGAACTCCCTGGTGTGTCACTGTTGATTATGCTACGCTTGAAGATGGTGCCGTGACGGTGCGGGATCGGGATACCACCAAACAGGAACGGGTGAAAGTCACTGACCTCACAGCATATTTTCAGCAAAAACTTCTATAAAGGAGGCACATGAAATTTTTCATACAGCACAAGATGAAATTACTCTATAGCGGGCTTATCCTTCTTTTGCTTATTACAGGAATAATCGTCTATAAAGCTGTGGCGCCCTCAAACGAGCCGGCGAAGGTAGAGGAAGAAGTAGTTTCGGAAGTGGTGCCACCGGCCGATCCGTCTATCACCGTTGACGTGGTATTTTCTAAGGTAAAAACGAATACGCTTGTGATGAAGGTGGGGAGCCTGGGGTCAAAATATAAGTCTGTGGGGTATGAACTAACCTATGACAGTCAGGGGCAAATCAAAGGGACGGCAACCGGCTCTAAGCCCATTGAGGTAGCCGGACAGGACGCTTTTGTGCGGGATGATATTTATCTTGGGACGTGTTCCCGGAATGTCTGTAAGCCGGATCTTGGAGTCAGCAAGGTCTCGGTCGTTCTAGAGTTTACGGCGATGGACGGTAAAAAGAGTCAGTTAACAAAGGACTTCGACCTCTAGAATTCCATTTATAGATTCTCAAGTGGACGAAAACCCACCCTTGCCTGGTGGGTTTTTTTTCGTGAAACGCCCCTTGACATCCCGTGAAAAATGGGTAACTATGGATATTAGTGGGAGGAAGTGGTAGAGTAGGGACATGAATTTGTTTCTCGGGGAATACGAGCATAGTTTAGACGATCGGGGCCGTGTGACGCTCCCACGTAAAATTCGACAAGAGATTACCGGTGAGGAAGTAGTACTGGCGCGGGGATTTGAGGGATGTATTTTTGGGTTTGACAAGACGAGTTGGGAGAAAGAAGCGGGAAAGCACCTTGATACACCTGTGACGGATGAAAAGGGACGCCAAGTCCGGAGATACCTGTTTGCCGGAGCGGAAAAGGTAGAAGTAGATAAGCTTGGCCGGATTTTACTGCCTGCCCAGCTTAAGGCACATGGCTCAATCAATAAAGAGGTCAAGGTAATCGGCGCGGGGGATCATTTCGAGATTTGGGACACAGATAAATGGACGGACTATGCGCCCCAGCTTGAATCGGTATGAGCGACATACACATACCGGTACTGAAGGAAGAGGTTATAGAAGCGCTTGGGGTCGTTTCGAATGGTAAATATATCGACGCCACAGTGGGAGGTGCGGGCCACACGATAGAGATTGTCAAACGCGGAGGCATTGTGTTGGGTCTGGATCAGGATGGCTCAGCGATAGTAGCAGCCCGCGGCAATATTAATAGGCTGGTTGGGGAGAGACAAAAGAACGTCACGCTGGTACAAGCGAATTTTCGGAATATAGAGCAAATTGCAAAAGAGCAGGGATTTACAAACATACATGGCGTTTTGTTTGACTTGGGTGTTTCGAGCATGCAGCTTGATTCGCCCAAACGAGGCTTTAGTTACAGGTTTACCGATGCTCCGCTCGATGGCCGTCTGGATCCATCAGGAGGAGACACTGCTGCCCAATTGGTAAACCGGAAAACACGAGAGGAACTGTATGACGTTATTAGCACGTATGGCGAAGAACAGCTGGCTCATGCAATTACTGATGCTCTTTGTCGCGCCCGTAAGGTAAAACCGGTGCAAACGGTGGGAGACGTGGTACATATTGTCGAAGAGATCGTACCAAATGAAAATGCACGACATGGAGTGTTATCAAGAGTGTTTCAGGGGTTAAGGATTGC
>Ga0172375_10012645_pt1 | contig 10564 bp, 13 predicted proteins | sample LakKiv1m_FD_114537 | JGI IMG/M metagenome (GOLD analysis project Ga0172375, IMG submission 114537) | Freshwater microbial communities from Kabuno Bay, South-Kivu, Congo - kab_092012_11.1m | ecosystem: Environmental > Aquatic > Freshwater > Lake | place: Democratic Republic of the Congo...
AATTGCCCAGAAGATTTATGAGCAGAAAACAAAAACGCAAGGAGCTAATGCTATGGAAGGAATTTTAGAAGTCAATGAAATTATGAAGATCATCCCGCATCGGCAGCCCTTTTTGTTTGTGGACAGGATAACCCATTTAGAAAAAGGCAAGCGCGCGGTGGGAGTTAAGAATGTAACTATAAACGACTACTTTTTTAAGGGACATTTTCCCGGCCATCCGGTAATGCCTGGAGTAATTATTGTTGAGGCGATGGCCCAGGTAGGCGGGGTATTGATGCTTTCCTCTGAAGAAAATAGAGGGAAGTTAGCTTTCTTTTTATCCATTGATAACGTAAAATTCCGCAAGCCGGTAGTCCCGGGGGATCAGTTAGTCCTTGAGGTTGAGGCAATAAAAGTAAAATCAAAGACAGCCCAGGTTCGCGGCAGGGCTTTAGTAGACGGCAAGGTGGTAACAGAAGCGGATTTTGTATGCGCCTTAGTGAGCGATTAAATATGCAGATACATTCCAGCGCTATAGTCTCCCCAAAAGCAAAAATAGAACCCAGTGTAGTTGTCGGCCCGTATAGCATAATTGGCGATAATGTTAATATCGGGGCTGATACTATAATTGGCTCGCATTGCGTAATTGAAGGAAATACTGCTATCGGCTCCGGATGCCAGGTATTTACCGGCGCGGTTATCGGCAGCAAGCCCCAAGACCTTAAATTCAAAGGCGAAGATGTTTTTCTGGAAATCGGCAGCAATAATATTATCCGCGAGTATTGCACCCTTAATCCGGGTACCGGCCAGGGCGGAAAGACAGTTGTCGGGGATAATAATTTATTAATGGCTTATTCGCATGTTGCCCATGATTGCCGGGTTGGCAGTAATTGCGTGCTGGCAAATAACAGTACTTTGGCCGGCCACGTTACTATTGAAGACAGGGCGGTTATCGGCGGGCTTGTGGCGATCCATCAATTTGTCCGGGTTGGTATGCTTTCTATTATCGGCGGCTGCTCTAAAGTCGTTCAAGATATTCCTCCGTTCTCCACTTGCGACGGGCATCCTGCGCGGGTTTATGGCTTAAACCTCATCGGCCTGAGGCGCAAAGGTGTTTCTCGTGAATCCATCAAGCAAATTGACCAGGCTTTTAAATTAATATTTAATTCCGGTTTATCCGTAAAACACGCTACTGAAAAAGTGGAGAAGGAATTAACTATAACTGAAGAGATAAGCTATCTGGTTAATTTTATCAAAAGTTCAGAACGCGGCCTGGCTCGTTCCTGCCGCTAAATTAAAATAGTATGTTCCCTCGCTTAAACACTTGAAAATTTCTTTGAAATTTTCGGCGTAAGCTCGGGATAAATTCGCGCATTGACTTACTCGTACTATCGTACTCGTAAGCCAAGCGCTCATTTAATGGAAAAGATTGGTTTGATTGCCGGAAACAGGAAATTTCCTTTGCTTTTTGCAGCAAGCGCTAAAAAGAAAGGCTACGCTGTCATTGCTGTCGCTATTAAAGGCGATACCTCGGCTTCTATCAGAAAATTAGCTGATAAGGTATACTGGCTAAGGCTTGCCGAATTTAATAAAATTTTCACCATATTCAAATCCGAAGGGATTAAGAATGTAGTTATGGCTGGCCAGGTTAGCCCATTCCGGTTATTTAGCAGAGAGATTAATAAAAGCGAGGAGTTAAAACAGATATTAGCCAGCCTGAAAGATAAAAAGGCAGATACCTTATTTGGCGCTGTAGCTCAAAGGTTAGAGGCTGCCGGATTTAAGCTTATGGATTCGACTACTTTTATTGAAGAGCATTTACCCAGGAAGGGCACGCTTACAAGGCTTCAGCCGGATTTTGATACCTGGGAGGATGTTTACTTTGGTTTGAACCTGGCAAAGGCCGTAGCTGATTTGGATATTGGTCAGACAGTTGCGGTAAAAAGCAAGGCAATAGTTGCGGTGGAGGCTTTTGAGGGTACGGATAATTTAATCCGCAGGGCAGGTAAAATCGGCCGCGGTAGAATTGTGGTGGTTAAAGTAAGCAAACCAAAGCAGGATATGCGTTTTGATATTCCCGTTGTGGGGTTAAAAACCATAAAAAGCCTGGTTAAGGCAAAGGCCAGATGCCTTGCTTTTGAGGCGGACAAGACATTGTTTATTGATAAAGATAAAAGCCTCAAGCTTGCTGACAAGAAAGGTATTTCTATCGTTGCTGTGTAGGTAGTATTAATTCACGCATTGACTTACTCGCACTGCCGTGCTCGTAAGTCAAGCGTTTATTAAACTTCTTGACATCGCCTGGTTGTGGTGTGAAAATAAGCATATACAAAGGAGGGAATTATGCCACGTTTAGCTGGAACAAAACTAACAGAATTTAAGTTATACGCCCCCGGGGCTAAGAAGGTTGTGCTTGCCGGAAGCTTCAATAACTGGAATACCAGTAAATTACTTGCCAAAAAAGATAGTAAGGGTAACTGGATGGTGAAAGCTGGCCTTAAGCCGGGCAAGTATGAGTATAAGTTTATTGTTGACGGCTCATGGGTAAATGATCCTCGCTGTACTTCCTGCGTCGCTAACTCGCTTGGGACTCATAATTGTGTTGTTGAAGTAAAGTAATTGAATTTTTTATGGATTGTCAGCCAAACCAAAGGGCGCTGCTAAATAAGTAGCGCCCTGTCTATTATGAAATATATTTATGGCCCGATAAAATCACGCAGGTTAGGGTTATCTTTAGGTTTGAGCCTTAGCCGGGATAAGAAATGTAACCTGAATTGCATCTATTGCCAATGGGGCCGGACTCCGGAGGTTGTCTCCGAAAGGAGAGAGTATGTAGGGGCCGAAGAAATCATCCTTGAGTTAAAAACCTGGCTTAAAAATAACCCCCAACAAGCCAGAAACCTGCGCTTTGTCACTCTCTCCGGTTTAGGAGAGCCCACGCTGAATACCTGTATCGAGGAATTAATTAACCAGGTAAGAGAGGCAACCGGAGCCAGTATAGCCGTAATCACGAATTCCACGCTTTTAGGCGATCCGCTGGTGCGTAAGTCAATTATTGGGGCGGACCTGATCGTTCCCTCTTTAGATTCAGTAGATCCTGAAATATTCAAGCAGATTGACCGCCCAGGCGTTGGTATAAAATTAGATGAAATCATTAATGGTTTAGTTGCTCTACGCAAAGAATTTAACGGTAAAATTTGGCTTGAGGTAATGCTTGTATCAGGAGTGAATGACGATATCCAGCATATCAAGGAATTAAATAAAATAATTCAACGCATAAATCCAGATAAGATTCAGCTTAATTCTCCGGTGCGTTCAACCGCGGAAAAGAATGTCCTCCCTGTTGAAAAAGCCAGGTTAGAAGAAATCCGCCGGCTTATGGGAGATAAAGCAGAAATTATTTGACGCGCCTATTGCCTAATGGATAAGGCACCAGTCTTCGGAACTGGTTATTGGTGGTTCGAGCCCACCTAGGCGCAAAAGCCCGCATATGGACAGTATTTACAAGAAAGTCCGCCTTTTAGTTATATTTATCCTTTTGCTTATAAGTTTGGCCTCCGTCAAGGTTAGCGAATCCCTGTCTGGGGGGAAGAAACAGGTTCTTATTAAAGATAATTCTTTCTTCGTGGAGTTGGCGGAAACAAAACAGGAGAAAGAAAGTGGTTTAATGTTTCGTGAAAGCCTGGCTCTTGATTCAGGAATGCTATTTATTTATAATGACGAGGAACGCAGGTCATTTTATATGAAAAATACGTATATCCCTTTGGATATAATCTGGGTTGATAAAGAAAAAAAGGCGGTTTTTATAAAGAAGGACGCCCGGCCTGGTGATTCAAATGATTACGAGACTGTCTATCCGCAGGAAAAAGCGATGTATGTATTGGAATTAAATTCCGGCGCTTCAGATAAGGCCGGGCTAGAAGTAGGGGATATGCTGCAATTCTAGTTATTTTTAATATAAAGTGGTATAATTGATTAAAAGGGGGCGTAAATGAAGACAATTATCTTTTTCTTATGTTTAGCTTTGGCCGGATGCGCCACAATCTCAAAAGATGGCAGTGCGCTTAAAAAAACAGTTAAGCCGGCGGAGATAGCGCAGCCTGAGGTTGTTATTGTTGATCCCAAGGAAATAGATGAGATAATCGCTGTATTCAGTGAGGCGATTAAACACAAGCCTGATTATGCGGGCGCTTATTATAACAGGGCAGCTGCTTATTATCATAAGCACGATTATGATAAAAGCTGGCAGGATATACATAAAGCAGAGGCATTGGGGATTAAGGTTGATTTAAAATTTATAGAGCTGGTTGAAAAGTTGAAAAAGGCTTCCGGTAGAGAAAGGTAATTGCTATAACAAATGCCCGGTTATCTTTGCCCTCATTGCAAAAAGCCTATTTATGATGATGACGCTTTGCTCTGCCTCTATTGCGGGGAAAGCCTTGGCCGCAGCTCAGGCTTCCTGGGTAAATTAAGGCGCCCCAAACATACGGCAATACTTATAGTTTTAGTAATTATAATACTGCTGAGTTTTGTAATATTAACAATTCTATAAGCATGTTATTTTGCTAAAAAATAGTTGATTTTAAACCATAATGGCGGGATAATAATTTTATAGTTGGCTGTTTAGATGCCGAAGGAGAAGCAGATGAAGAAAAAAACCATAATATTGCTGAGTATAGCCGTTGTTATTTTAATTGCAGGGTTTTTCCTGGCAAAGGCCAGCTTGAGGGGAGAAGCAGCCTTTAAGTCGAATTACCCGGCCGGCCAACTGCGGGAAACAGGCAGGACAAAAGACGGTAAGCTTAACGGTTTATTTAAATCATATTACCCAAGCGGCCATTTAAAATTAAAGATGACTTATAAAGACGGGAAAAAAGAGGGAGCTGCTAAATTTTATTTTGAAAGCGGTAAGCTACAAGCAAGGGTAACTTATAAAAACGACCAGTCAGATGGCATATCCAGATTTTATTTTGAAAACGGTAAATTACAGGCTGAGATGGATTACAAAGACGGGAAATTGGATGGTGTTTCTAAGACATATAAGCCATCGGGTGAGATTATATATATTGATACCTATGAGAACGGAGAGTTGAAGGCCCGGAAACCTCATAGCGCAGCCGCTTCCATATAGAGATATCTTCAAATTATTGACAGCCTGTTTCTAGGTTAAAACCTGCCCTCCGGATGCAAAACAATAATTCAGGCAAAGTAAAAGTTACTTTCAGGGAGAAAGTCTCTCTGCTCATATTTAGTTTCTTTCTGTTTATTATACTGTTAGAAACAGGGCTTCGTCTGGCTGGGTTTATCCTTTCATCCATACAGGAATATAGAAACCTGCAAAGCGCAAAACAAAAAGGCGCCTACCGGATTATGTGCGTAGGCGAATCTACTACCGCAGGCCAATATCCCGCTTTTCTTGAAGAAATATTAAATCAGCGCAATATCGGTATTAAGTTCAGCGTAATAAATAAAGGTGTCACTGCGATAAATACTACATTAATTCTGGCTAACCTTGAGTCTGATATTAACAATTATCGTCCTGATATGGTAATCGCGATGATGGGGATAAACGATTCAGGAAAATTTGTCAGTTGCGGGGTAACGGCCGGTTCAAAGGCAGAGGTTTTTTTAAAATCACTGAGAATCTATAAGTTGGCAAGGCTTATTTGGCTGCATATGCTGGCTAAAGCAGAGGAGGCTAAGGTTTATTCCTCAAGTAGGGGGTTAAAAGAATTTCATTCAGAGGTTATTACTATTGAAAATTCGTTAAAGAAAAATTTGAGTCTGGGCGCCGGGGATTACCGGGCGTATCTTAATCTGGGGTTATTTTACCGTGAGCAGGGAAGGTTTGTTGAATCAAGAGAGGCATTTACCAAGGCATTAGAGCTAAGTCCTAATAACGAACAAATATACTTTGAATTAGGCTGGTTTTATCGTAAACAAGAGGATTTCCCCCGGGCTGAAGAGTCGTGGAAGAAGGTTTTAGAGTTGAATCCTAAAAGTGACCTGGCCTATAGTGCATTAGCCTGGCTTAACCGTAAGCGGGGCAATTTTGTTCAGGCTGAGGCATTATCAAAAGAGGCGTTGAAGCTGAATCCGGAAAACGATCTGGCATATAATACGTTAGGATGGGCTTACTGCAAACAGGAGAAATTCATCCTGGCTGAAGAGGCATTTAAGAAAGCCGTACAGCTTAATCCTAAAAAGGTCAAGGCATATACTGAATTAGGGCAATTTTATCAAGATCAAGGTAAATTCAGCGAGGCCAGAGAAATATTCAGTAAAGTTTTAGAGTTGAATCCTAAAAACGACCATGCCCGGGCAGCGTTGCCGTTGCTCTATCAAAAGATGGGTAAAATGGAATTAGCGCAAGAATATGCCAGGCAAGCGGACAGATTGAAGTCAGAATATTACAAGCCGGTTACGGTTTATAATTATCGTAAACTTAGAGCAATTTTAGATAATAAGGGGATAAAATTTGTTTGTATGCAATACCCTGTGCGCAATATTAAGCCATTGCGGAAGATATTTGAAGGCAATGAAGAAGGCATTATCTTTGTTGATAACGAAAAGGTATTCAAGGATGTCTTGAAAAAAGACGGCCGGGCGAAATATTTCAATGATATGTTTAGCGGGGATTTTGGGCATTGCACTGACGCTGGCAACAGGCTTCTGGCGGAGAATGCCGCTAGCACAATATTGCAGGAAGTATTTAACGATTTCCTGGATTAAAGCTATCCCAAGCTATTTATTGTAAATTGAAGTTGCAAACTCAGCGGTTTTAAGTTAGAATACTCCTTAATCTTGGGGCCATTAGCAGCTCATCCTCCTGCGGAGGATTTCGCTAATGGAATGTATAGAAACTTGAGATCTCAGGGCCATTAGCTCAATTGGCAGAGCAGGACACTCTTAAACCGTCCAGGAAAATTTTCGTAACTGATTGCATCTGTTGTAACTACAAACTCCGTTAATAAGTTACGGAGTTTTTTGTTTGATGGCAATTAATGTGAATAGATGCCAAAAACTACCTCCGATGGACACTTTTTGGACACCAAAAAGGGTTGATTTATAATTTAATAGCATTATAATAATACTATGCCCGCAGTAAACCTTATTACCAAAAAAATAATATATGCAGTTGATTATGAACCCGCCTTTTCTTTGGTTGATTCACGAGGAAGGTTGTTGACTACTTTAAAAAACTCCAATTTATTCGAGTCTGTGGGATTGAATAACAATGGGGTTAATGTTACGGATACTCGCAATAACAAAATAATTACTTTTAGTATGACTCCGAATAGAATGGCCGGTTCAATTGAAGGAGATAATTTAAATCCAGCTGATTATAATGCTCATTTTCATCTTTACACGCAGCTGCTGAACGATTTTAATGTAACCGTTTTAAAAAGAGTAGGAGTTAGATTCTTTATACTGAATGAAGTTGAGTCTTTTGATATCGCAAACAATTTATTTATTAGTAAGATAGACGCTAATATTAGAAATTTAATTGGTGCTAATTTTATTGATTCTGCTATTGTTCCTGTAATTGAAGAGGAAAGAAATAAAATAAGAATTGCAATGGGGCCTTTAAGACCGGAAGAATATCCTCGGTATTTCCAATTACACGACAGAATAAATATCCCAGCCGCTCTTTTCTATGATTGCGATTTTTTTGTAACCGACTATCAATTTCGCACGTTTCGTCTTGAAAGGTTCGTTAATGATGGTTATGAAATTATCAGCAATAAAATATCAAGACTTAATCAAAGTCTAATACAAGAATTGAATCAAAACTAAAATATGACTAATTGCATTGAAACAATAAACTGTGGCCCGGCTGCAACAGGTGATGATATCTTTTTTGGAGAATCTGCCGGAAAAGAGCCTACTAAACTGATAAAATTATCTGAAATATTGCAGCCCGGTATTGTTACAGAGTTTATGAATAGGTTTACCGAACAAAAAGATTTAGTGTCGGTTGACCAAGCTATTGAGAGTCTTCAAATTGAAGTCCAGTTTCGAGATATACCGTATTCAGAATTGGATTCAAAGTTGATATCGGATATTAAAGGTTCTTTAAATGGGGGTTTCTTTTTGGGATGCTGGAGTGCTATTAAGACTAATTTTTCTTTCAAAGTTTTAGTAACGTTAATTATAGGTATTTTAGGCGGGTTCGACCTATTCCTGAAGAGTTATTTTGTAATTGCTGGAATTGCTATATGGTTTGGAATATGGGCGGATTCAAAGAACAAAAGACTGACGCCCAAAGGCATAATCAAGAAAATCACCTTTCAATTAGCACTATTAGCTTTTATTGCGGTGGGGACTGTGCTAACTAATATCATTGCTCTTACGATATGTAATCAATTGATGGGTTGGAGACTTATTGTTCTTCCATTATGCGCGTTAACAAATGTTGCTTATTTTCTTGTTTCTGCTAAAGACATTGGCATATATGTGCCTGATAGTTGGGTGAATTCTGCAAACTGGATTAAAAGATTCCTTGCCTAAATAGCAATATTAAAATGAGGAGGTTTATATGGGATTAACAATGACTATGAAATTGATGATGGGGTTTCGGCACGATAAAGAAGCCAATGTTTATGTGGGGTTCTGTCCTGCTCTTAAAATTTATTCGCAGGGTAGAAATCAAGAAGAATCCCAAGAAGCGCTCAAGAGCGCTGTTACGTTATTCCTAAAATATTGTTTAAAGAAAGATATTTTAGGAAATGCACTTAAGGAGCGAGGATTAACAGAAATGGCCGTAGCTCCAGGAAAAGAACCCACGGAATTTATTATGATAGAAAAAGACAAACAATTTGATTGTGCGGCGTCTTTTGATATCCCAATTCATTTCTCAGGGGGTGTTCAATGCCAGCCTTGCGGTGTGTAGCCCCGGATATTCTCAAGGATATTCTTCTTAAATATGCCTTTGAAATCGTAGCGGAAGATGAGCATAATTGGTTGTTTGTTCGTGGAGAAACCGGTATACCAGTAACTCTTCCGAAACACGGAGAATTGGTAGCACTCGATATTATGGAAAATGCTTTAATAGAGGCCCAAATGAATAATGGGACATTTTTTAGGCTTTTAGACGAAGTTAAAAAAGAAAAAAGTAATACTCCTTCCGTAGAAGAAAAGCATTAAACCGCTGTTTTTAATTTTTCCTTACTCCTTAATCGCTGTAAATAATAACAAAAATATTCTGTTAGATTTCCATTTTATTTACGTCTATTATAATGGGAAGATAAGATTGACGCAGTACGGCTAAAATGATAAAATAATATCAGATTGACCGATAAAATACTTGACCAAGAGCTATTTATGGTGTATAAAGAAGACAAATTAGGTGGTATGTTTCGAAGGGGGAACTGCCACGTTAAAATAATTAAAACCTTCGCTCAAAAGGCGGGGGTTTTTCTATTTTAGGGGGATAATAAAATGGCGACTAACCTGTTGCAGGCTATATGCAATCTGGCAAAATATAAAGATAATGACTTAAAATCGATTTACAAGGGCAGTAATAGGGCAAACATAATGGGAGAAGCATTAGAATATTATGCAAAAGATTTATTTTGCGATACCCTGAATGAAAAAGACATTGATAAAAAGGATAAGAAGCATAGCCAACACTTTTGCTACATTGGGAATCAAAATAACCCTCCGGATTTTATAATTAAGGATGGGGACGCAATAGAAGTGAAGAAAATAGAAACTTTTGGCTCCTCCCTCGCGCTGAATAGCTCTTATCCAAAAGCAAAGCTTTATGCAGACAGTCCGATGATAACTACTGCCTGTAAGAAATGCGAAACGTGGGATTGCAAGGATATTATATACTTAGTTGGAGTAATAAGAGAAAACAAGGTCAGGCTGATGTGGTTTGTTTATGGGGATTGCTATGCAGCCGATAAAGAAATATACGAGCGGATTCGGAATGCTATTATTGGTGGGCTAAAAGAAATGAAAGGCGTTACGCTGTCGGAGACAGACGAATTGGGTAGGGTTAATAAAGTTGACCCATTAGGGATTACATATTTGCGTATCAGGGGTATGTGGGGTATTGAAAACCCCGCTAAAGTTTTTGATTATGTAACGCAAGATTATAAAGAGAATAATTTTACAGCCTATGCTGTTATCGGGGCTGACAAATATAATGCTTTCCCTAAAAACGATAGGGATGCTTTGGAAGAAGCCAATAAAGCGCATAGCCTGCGTATAGGGGACATAGAAATAAAAGACCCCAATAATCCAGCTCGATATATAAAGGCGAAGCTGATTAAAGTAGCTTTTTGATAATGTATAAATTTGTTACTTCTAAAAAGCGTTCAGAGTTGATGAGCAAGATTAGGAGTAACAATACGAAGCCAGAGCTAATATTGCGCAGTGGCTTATGGGGTAAAGGCATTAGGTTTAGCAGGAAATGCAGCAAGCTGCCGGGCAAGCCGGATATAGTACTTGATAAATATAAAACCGCGGTATTTATTGATGGAGAATTTTGGCACGGATACCGCTGGCAGCAAAAGAAAAAGAAAATAAAATCCAATAGGAGATATTGGATACCCAAGATAGAAAGGAATATTGCAAG
>Ga0172375_10012646_pt1 | contig 10564 bp, 7 predicted proteins | sample LakKiv1m_FD_114537 | JGI IMG/M metagenome (GOLD analysis project Ga0172375, IMG submission 114537) | Freshwater microbial communities from Kabuno Bay, South-Kivu, Congo - kab_092012_11.1m | ecosystem: Environmental > Aquatic > Freshwater > Lake | place: Democratic Republic of the Congo...
CTTCGTCAGTCGCACGGCACTGGCCACTGTGCTCCACGCCAATATCCGCGGTCTCGCCAAAAACCCCATCATCGCGTTAATTCGCCGCAAGCAACTCGCCCCTGAAAAATCCGCCGGAAAAGATGTTGCGCGGGGTCGGAGGGCGGCGTAATGTACTGATCAGAACTTGTGACTGTCGAGCTGCTGTATGATGATGACGCCGAGGTCGCAGATCGAAGCGTCAGGGCCTTGGCGCAACATCTGAGGGATGGGAGTAACATCACTGAGGATGCGATCCGAGGCTTGGTTGTGGCCCGGGAGAAGACGCCACGAGGAACCAAGGTTCTTGTGAGCGGATATCACGAAGACCTGCGTGAAACCATTGACAAAGCGATTGACCAAGGCTCAAGAAAAGGCCGGTCCCGAGGGAAGAAAGGAACTCAACCGGCTGCTCGGTATCGTTGGTAATCGCGATTCGACTCCCCGTAGTTCAGGGACCGTTGAGGAGGTCTGATAAGGCACTGAAGGACAAGTAATTGCCAGTTTAGACCGGTTTGCGCCTAGTCGTTTGTCTTGGCGGACGACGACTTATTGCGATTCGTCGATGGCTTGGTCAACCACTTGAAGAACCCGTTTGCACCCCCCATCACCGCATCTACGCCGTGCGAGAGGCCCCGTCCCGTGGTGCGCATGAGAGTGCCGAATAGATCGAAATCGGGCTCTCTCACGGTTCCCTTGAGCTGCACGTCCGCCGTCAGGCTTGACGGAATGGCCACACCGAGAAACCGCTTTGCCGCGCCGCCGGCAACCTTCAAGTCCTCCGCATGCAACGTAACCACCGATTCCCGATGGAAGATGCCGTTCTTGCAGACCACATGAATCCGGGCCCAGAGGCGCCCGCTGCGAAATCCCGCTTCAGTGGCCAGGGGCCCCAGGTCGGCCATGTCGAGGTTGGTGATAACCCCGTCAACTGTAAAGGTGGGCCGGTTCGGATCGCCGATCGGCGCGATCTTCCCCTTGATGTTCACCAGCAGAGCGTCCGGTTTGCCGTCCAGATGACCTTCAACCGAAAAGGTTCCCCAATGATTGGTGAAGAACCACGGCTTGTAGACCGCCATGTCGTCTGCCTTGACCAGCACAGCATATCCGAGACGGAACGGCGCGTTGGTGGGCGCCTGATAGTCGATGTATTCCAGCAGCGCGTCGGCCTTCAGATATCCAAGCCGGAACGGCGCCGGTGCGTTCGTCGAGGTCGAGGCCGTTGCCACAGCCCCGGTCGGCGCATGGGCCGCCATCATTTCCTGGATCTTGACCACGTTGGTCTCGCCGGCGCTATTGCGCACCACGGTCAGTTTGAGGCCCTTGATGCGAAGCGACTCAACTTCGGCCACACCGACCAGCATGCGGCTGGGACCCACGTTCACGCGCACATCCTTCAAGGACACGGCGGTGGGTTCGGTGAAACCCGGCGGGTTGCCCACGGTCAGGCCGGAGACCCGCGCCTTGATGCCGAGCAGACTGACGGCGGCACTGTCCACCTTGACCGGCACACCCAGGAGCTTTTCGACCTCGGGAATCGCGTATTTCCGGACGACGGGCGTTAGCCCGAACTTGAGGTAGATCTGGAGTGGCACCAGGATGATCAGGGCGACGATGCCCGCGATCTTCAGTTTGCGTTGGCGGGCCGGCGGGGTAGCCGCCCAAGCGGCTTGAAGGCGACGAAGCCCCCACCTCAATAACGCCATGGCGCCACAGGCGAGACGCGCCCAGACCCCGGTACCGGCGGTTGGCGGAGGGAGGGATGCGGTGCTGACTTGTGGTGTGGCTTCTTCCGTGCTCATCATCCCCGACCGAATCAGGATGCTGATCTCTGATCTCGGACTTCTGACTTCTGCCTTCCGGCCCCCATGGTCAGTCCCATGGCAATTTCAGGGCAGGTGAAGGGCGAGTCGTACTTCGAGCAGTTGATACAGCCCATGTAAATCTTGTGCATCAGCTTGTTCTTGGGAATCTCCCTGAACCCCAATTTGTGGAAGAAGTGTGGCGCAAAAGTCAGGGCGATAATCTGCATGGGCTGCAGGGGCTTGATCCGCTCAATAGCCCCCAACACCAGGGCCCGGCCGATTCCCGACTTTCGCACGTGCTTCGAGACGGCCAGCGACTGGACTTCGACGGACGGTTGTCGGTGCGTGCCGATTTCCGGAAAAATCTGCCACGATACGGTGCCCACGATCTTCCCGCTCTTCTCCGCAACAAGGAATCGATCGATATTCTGCACAATATCGCTGATGGATCGCGAAAGCAGTTCCGAGGGATAGCTCTTGATCAACCGAAAGATGCCTTCCACATCCTGGAACTCAGCCGGCCTAATGATGTGAGGATTCCGTTTCATTGCGGCCAGACCTTATCGCGGCGGATTTTTCAACACAAGCCTATTTCAGATGCCACGTACTTCGTGGCCATTGCCATCATCTTTTCTCTTGCACTGGCGGCCGCGTCCCCCCATAGTGCCGCGCTTTTGCAGTCAGGCAGGTCGAGTCTCATGGCAAGAACAATACCTTTATCGCGATTAAGAAACATCGGGATCATGGCCCACATTGACGCGGGCAAGACGACCGTGAGCGAACGGATCCTGTTCTATTCCGGCAAGACCCACAAGATGGGAGAAGTCCATGACGGCGAAGCTACCATGGACTTCATGGACCAGGAGCAGGAGCGCGGCATCACCATCACCTCGGCCGCCATCACGACGTTCTGGAAAGACCACCAGATCACGCTCATCGACACCCCGGGACACGTGGACTTCACGGCCGAGGTGGAGCGCAGTCTTCGTGTGCTCGACGGCGCCATTGCCCTCTTCTGCGCCGTGGGCGGCGTTCAGCCCCAGTCCGAACAAGTCTGGCGCCAGAGCGAAAAGTACAACGTTCCCAAGATCGCCTTCATCAACAAGATGGACCGCACCGGCGCCGATTTCTACGGCGTCGTCCAGGAGATCACGCAGGAGCTCGGCGCCAACGCCGTTCCCATCGTGATCCCGATCGGCCAGGAGGAGAAGTTCGAGGGGATCGTGGATCTCATGAAGATGAAGGCCATCTACTACGATGAGGCCTCGCAGGGCGTCGATTTTGAGGAGCGCGACATTCCACCCGCCATGCAAGCCGAGGCCAAGAAGTGGCGGGCCAATCTCGTAGAGAAATGCGCTGAACAGGAAGACAAGCTGCTCGAGAAATTTCTGGAGACCGGCGATCTGCCCGACGAGGAAATGGCCGCCATCATCCGCAAGGCCACCATCGCCCGCAAGGTCATCCCGGTTTACTGCGGTTCCGCGTTCAAGAACAAGGGCATCCAGCGCCTGCTCGACGGCATCGTCAAGTGCCTGCCCTCGCCCGAGGACGTGGCGCCGATTATTCAGCAGCGCGGCGAGGAGAAACTCGAGCGCGCTCATTCCGACGACGAGCCGTTTGCCGCGCTGGCGTTCAAGATCATCGCCGACAAGCATATGGGCAAGCTGACCCTGATTCGCGTCTATTCCGGCGTGCTGGCGGCCGGCACCGTTGTTTATAACAGCAGCCGGAACAGCGAACAACGCATCGGCCGCATCATCCGGATGCACGCGAACCGTCACGAATCGCGCGAGGAAGCCCGGTGCGGCGATATCGTGGGCGTGGTCGGACTCACGGAGGCGCGAACCGGCGACACGATCTGCTCGCGGGAGAACCCGATCGTACTGGAGAGCATCGAGTTTCCGGCGCCGGTCATGTCCATCAGCGTCAAGCCCCAGAGCCGGGGCGACAACGAGAAGATGGGCGCCGCCCTGCATCACCTGGCGGACGAAGACCCGACGTTTGTCGTGTCGTTCGACGAGGAAACAGCGGAAACCATTCTATCGGGCATGGGCGAATTGCACCTGGAGGTGCTCGTTGAACGCATGAAGCGCGAGTACGGCGTCATGGCGGATGTCGGCCGCCCCGAAGTCGCCTACCGCGAGACCGCCACCGTGGCGGTGGAGGGGCAGTACAAGCACTCCAAGCAGACCGGCGGTCGCGGGCAGTATGCCCATGTGTACCTGCGGCTCGAACCGCTGGGGCCCGGAGCGGGCTTTGAGTTCGTCAACGATGTCAAAGGCGGCCACATTCCGGGCGAGTACATTGCGTCGGTCGAGAAAGGCGTTATCAAGGCGATGCGCAGCGGCCCGTTTGCCGGTTACCCGATCGTGGATATGAAGGTGACCGTGTTCGACGGATCCTACCACGAGGTGGACTCCAGCGACTTTGCGTTCCAGGAAGCGGCGCGGGTGTGCTTCAAGCAGTTGTTCTTGAAGGCGCAGCCCGATGTCCTGGAACCGACCATGTCGGTGGAGGTCACGGTGCCCGAGGACTACATGGGGACCGCGACCGGTTCGGTGTGCCAGCGCCGGGGCCGGATCGAGTCGATGGAGGACGTCGCCGGCGCCAAGGTGATCAATGGCATGGTTCCGCTGAGCGAGATGTTCGGCTACTCCAATACGATCCGAACGCTTACCCAGGGACGCGGATCCTTCACCATGAGCTTCGAGCGCTACGAAGCCGTACCGTTCGAGATCGAGCAGGACATCATCAAGCGCCGCCGCGAGCAGAACAAGATCCGATAAAGCCGACCGCGTCGCCGTTGCTCATCCTGTTTCTCCCCCCCCCGCTCCCTGAAAAAAGACGTGGACGGCGTCCATCGCCCAGCCTATGGTAATGACCAAACCCTATCATACAGGGGAACATGGGAAAGAATAGCGTAGACCTGATTTGCAGCGTCGGAGAGCTGACCGGCATCTTCGAGAAGAGCCAGAGCCTGCACCAATTCCTCCAACAGGTGGTGAGCGTGGTGGCCTGGCACATGCGCGCTGCCGTCTGTTCCGTCTACCTCATTGATCGGCGGACGGACGAACTGGTTTTGACGGCCAACCAGGGCCTTGATCCGAGTGCGGTGGGTCACCTTCGGCTGAAGCAGGGAGAGGGAATCGTCGGTACCTCCGTCTGGGACCTCCGCCCCATCCGCGAAGGACATGTGCGGCGGAACCCGCATTTCCGGCTGATCCCGACCATTGGCGAGGAACGCTACGAGTCGTTCCTGGTGGTTCCCATTCTTCGCGGATCCCAGCGCATCGGCGCCCTCGTGGTTGAGGATCCCCAACCCGACTATTTCGACGCAAACGACGAAAAGGCCCTCCGCGCTATCGCCGCGCAGCTGGCCAGCGCGATCGAGAACGCGAACCTGCTGCTCAGCCTGCACGACCCGGCCAAGGTCGCTCCCGACGCGCGGGGCCCCATGCCGGCCGGCCAGCAGTTCATGCGCGGCATTTCCTGTTCCAGCGGCATCGCATACGGCTTGGCCGTCATCCTGACCGTCGCGCCGAACGAAGTCCTTCACCATCCCCCGGAGACGGCCGCCGACGGGGCGGCGGTCGATTTCCAGGAGGCGCTCAAGCGTACGGAACAGCAGATCCGGCAGTTGCAGATCGATATGGAGGCCAAGTTGGCCGATGTGGCCGCGCTGATCTTCAGCTCCCACCTTCTGATTCTCAAGGACGAGCAGTTCTCGGGCGCCATGCAGGACAGCCTTGCACACGGCACACCGGCGGCCACGGCCGTGGAGGAGGTGGTCGACCGGTTCGTTCATCTGTTCTCCACCAGTTCCAACCCGGTGCTCCGGCAGAAGACGCTCGACGTCATGGACCTGGGCCGGCGCCTTCTGCGTAACCTCCGCGGGGGCGCGGATGAAACGGCGGATTACCGCGGCAACGTGGTCATCGCATCAGATCTCCTTCCCTCGGACATCCTCAAGCTCTCGGCCCAACAGGCGGAGGGGCTCGTCGTGATCGGAGGCGGGGCCACCTCCCATCTGTCGGTTCTTTCGCGATCGCTCAATCTGCCGATGATCGTGGTCGGGGACGAGCGTCTGGCTTCGCTGCCGGAGCAAACCCCGCTTCTCGTGGATGCCGACCAGGGGACCGTCTATATCAATCCAACGGAAGACATCCTGGCGCGTTACCGCGATCTGAAGACGGCGATCGCGGAAGCGGAACAGACGGCGGCCGACATGAGCGAAGAAACGCACACGCTGGACGGTGTGCGCATCAAGTTGATGGCCAACATCAACCTCATCAGTGATGTTCCCGTGGCACTGCGTCTCAAGTCCGAGGGGGTGGGACTCTACCGCAGCGAGTTTCCCTTTATTGTCCGTAACGATTTCCCGTCCGAGGAAGAGCAGTATCGCATCTACTCCCGGATCGTCCGCGAGATGCAGGGCCGGGAAGTCACCTTCCGTACCTTGGATATCGGCGGCGACAAGGCGCTGTCCTACTTCCCGCTCGTCAGCGAGGCCAACCCCTTCCTTGGCCTGCGCGCCATCCGGTTCTCGCTTCGCTATCGCCAGTTTTTTACCCCGCAGTTACGAGCGCTGCTCCGGGCGGGGGCAGAAGGGCCAACGCGGATCATGTTCCCGATGATCTCCTCGTTGGAGGACTTCTTGACGGCGCGGGACGTGGTCTATGAATGCATGACGGCGCTCAGCAATGAGGGCCTCGCGTGTACTCAGAAGCCGTCCCTCGGAATTATGGTGGAGCTGCCCGCCGCCGTGGAGGTGATGGAGGATCTGGCGAAGGAAGTGGACTTCGTCAGCATCGGGAGCAATGACTTGGTTCAGTATGTGTTGGCGGTGGACCGCACCAACGAGCGGGTCGCGGACCTGTACCAGCCGCACCATCCGGCCGTTCTGAGGGTGCTCCATCGGGTCGCGCTGGCCGCGCTTCGATTCGAGCGCCCGATCTCTATCTGCGGCGAGATGGCGACCAATCCGAAGATTGTCCCGTTCCTGCTGGGCATCGGTGTCCACACCCTGAGCCTGGATCCACGGCATATTCCGGCCGTTCGGCAGGCCGTCAGCGCGATCCGCCTGACCGATGCCGAGGCGCTGGCCGCCCGGGCGGTGCGCCTGAGCCGCGTCCGCGACGTGGAGGAACTCCTCGGCCTCGTGAACACCGCATCCGGCGAGCCGGCGTAGGCTCTCGTCTTTCCGTTCCCCGGCTGGCGCCTAACCTCGTATGTTTGCCAGTTCCGGGTACTTCTCCGCGAGGAGGGGAGGGACGGGGACTTTCCTGCCGGTCATCATGGACTTGAGCTGCAGGATGTTGACCATCTCTTTGCCCTGGTAGTGGTTGTTGGCGATCATCGTGAGGGACTTGGACATGCCGGCGATCTTCGTGGCCCGATCTTTGATCTCGCCGAGTTCCTGGGTGTTGTAGAGGTGGTTGTAGGTCTCGTCACGCCCCGCGTCTTTGCTGAACCACGCCTTGTAGTTCCGGCCGTGGAGCCGGAAATAGGCATGCTCGCCCACGCCGCAGACGCGCAGGTTGAAGGAATCCTTGGCCGTCGGGTAATCGAGATTCGCCACCGTTGCCTTCAGCGATCCGAGGAACTCCAGCGCCTCGGGCGCCTGCCAGGAATTGTGCCGAAGCTCGAACGTGATGTTGGCCATGTCGCCGAAGGTCTCGCGGATGCGCTTCAGATGATCGCGCGTCGCCGGCGCATCCCGGTAATCGTAGCGGAACTGCGCCATCAGGTGCTTTAGCCTGCCGGCCTTCACAAGCGGGTCAAAACCCTTGTGAATGGCTTCCGTCATGCCCGCTGAAAGCTCCCCGCGATGGGTGATGTCCTGGTGCAGTTTGGCGGTAAAGAAGAAATCCGGCAGATCCGCCGTACGCTCCACCCATGACGCCACGGTGCGGGTGTCCGGCGGGCGGTAGAAGCTGCTGTTGACCTCCACCACGTCCACGTACTCGGCGACATAGTCGAGTTTGTCTTTCAGGCGAGGGGGATAGACATAACCTTCCCAGTCCGGGTACGACCACCCGGCAATGCCGAAGGCGATGGGTAAATCGGATGTGCTAGATACCAATGAGTGCCGCTCCGATAACGCCGGCGGAGTCGCCGATCTGGTGCTTCACGATGGGCGTGTCGAGGCTGTCGCTGAAGATGTACTTCTTCACCTGCACCAGCCCCTCCGTGTAAATGGCGTCGAACTTCGAGACGCCTCCGCCGAGTACAACGATGTCGGGATCCAGAATATTGATCAGGTTGGCCATGGCGCGGCCGAAGTGATCGAAGAACTCGGCCATGAACTCCTTGGCGCGGGGGTCGCCGGCGTAGTACTCCTTCTCGATGTCCTGCAGCTTCTTCTTCTCCCCGTACCGCTCCGCCCATCGTTTTTGGAGGCCGCCGCCGCTGATATAGGTCTCGACGCAGCCTTTCTGCTGGCAGTAGCAGACCGGGCCCTTCGGGTCGATGGACATGTGGCCCCACTCGCCGGCAATGGCCTGCGGTCCCGTGAAAACTTCGCCCTTGTAGACAATCCCGCCGCCGCAGCCGGTTCCCATGATGACGCCGAACACCAGGTTCTTGCCCTTTCCGGCGCCGTAGAGCGCCTCGGCCATGGCGAAGCAGTTGGCGTCGTTCTGGATCTCCACCTTCCGGCCCAGCAGCTTCTCGAGGTCCACCTTGACCGGCTTGCCGATCATACAGACCGTGTTGGAGTTCTTGAGCAGGCCGGTCCGGGGCGAGAGTGCGCCGGGTGTGCCCATGCCCAGAGTATGCTTGGCGCCTTTGATGCTGGCCGTCAGGTCTTTGTACAACGCCACGATGTTGTGCAGAATATGCTCGTAGCCTTTCGCCTGCTCGGTGGCGATCCGCTTCCTGAAAATTTCCTTGCCCTTCTCGTCGAGGACGAGGCCCTCGATCTTGGTGCCGCCCAGGTCAATGCCGATGCGAAACATGTCTGTTCCCTCCCGCTTGGTTCCGTAAGAGCCACAAAAGAACACAAAAGCGGCCAGAAGAAAAGAAGGAACGATCGAGGTTTCAGGAGCCGGGTGTCAGGTGTCAGAAGACATGATAATCCAAACGCGCGCAAGTGATTCCGTCCTGACACCGGAAACCCGACACCTGTTATCCTCCTTCAACACGCGATCTCCAGCCTGGGAATGCCCAGCCGTTGCCGTGCGGTCTCCCCTGGCAGGGCCACTTCCCGCCTGGGCGGTGCCACGTCGCGGTCGTTCAGTTCCTTGTCTTTCAGGTAAAGGGTCGCCGCGGAACACACGGTATGCTTGCCGAATTTCCGGTTGATGGAATCCACGGCGAACGTGATCCGGCGCAGGCTCTCCAGCTTCAGGCGGTCTTCAAACAAATCGCCCTGTTCGGAGGAATCGTTCTCCAACCGGCCCAGCACGATCATGGTGGCGCGGTACCGGCTCCCCGCCCGGAAGACCTGGCCGAAAAGCTCTTTGATAAAGGGCATCACTTCCAGCGTGGCCGACGTCGGCCGGCTGAGCCGGGCTTCCATGCCGTCATGCCGGAAATCCTGGTGCCGCAACACGACGCCCAGCGCGCCGGCTCGTAATTGGTAGCGGCGTGCCTTCATGAAGGCGGATTCCACGTTACGCACCAGCTTGGCGTAGACAAACGCCCGATCGTCGGTGGCAGGGGTGAACGTTTTGGATTTCATGATGGTACCGAAGGTTGTCTTTTCCTCGGTCGACACCTTCCACACGGAATTGCCGCGCAGCTCGTTCCATATCTCACGGCCCGGCTTGTTGAGCAACTTCGCGGCCCACGCCTCCGGCTTCACGGCGAAATCATATGCGGTCTGCAAGCCCATCTTCTGGAGCAGGTTTACCGAACTGGGTCCGAATCCCCACACGGTGGCGAGCGGTGTCTTCTGGAGGAGAATGTGAATGTAGTTTCCCGGCACGGCGGTGAAGCCGGCCGGCTTCCGGAACTTGGAGCAGATCTTGGCCAAGCTTTTGGAGAGGCTCAGGCCGACCGACACGGTCAGTCCCAGCTGCTTGTGAACCTCCGCCTGCATCCGTCGGGCGATCTCTTCATAGGTACAGCGATGCACCCGCCGCAGGCCCGTGATGTCGGCGAATCCCTCGTCCACCGAGTATTCCTCCACCTGCGGTGTAAACGTCCGCATGATGTTGAACATGCGCTTGGAATAGAGCCCGTAGGTTTCGTAGTCGTCGGGCAGGATAATCAGAGCGGGACAGATCTTCCGGGCCTGGAAGAGGGGAATGCCTCGCTTGATCCCCAGTGCCTTGGCCTCGTAACTGGCACAGGCAATAATCCCGCGCTCCTTGCCGGTCACGATCGGCTTGCCGCGGAGCTCCGGCCGCAATGCCTGCTCCACCGACGTGAAGAAGGCGTCCCCGTCGAAATGAACAATGGCCCGCGGGTAGTCGGCGATCATGAAGGGGACGTTTTCCATGGTCCCATAGGGTAACGGAACCATGGTTCTTTATCAAGAGGAGAATGAAGCGCGCCGCATAATGACGAACTTACGGCGCGTGGTTTCGGATGGCGTCATCAGGCATCGGTTGGATGCCTTTTGCGATAGGGGTGGGTGTCATTTCTGGAACATCTCGATCAGGATATCCAGCACGCGGTCGCCTGCGGCCGGTGACAGCCGGCCCAGTTTCTTGGTGAGTCGTGTCTTGTCAACGGTCCGGATTTGATCGAGCACAACTTGTTCTTCCGTACCCTGAAACGTGCAGGCTACCCGCGTC
>Ga0172375_10012648_pt1 | contig 10563 bp, 8 predicted proteins | sample LakKiv1m_FD_114537 | JGI IMG/M metagenome (GOLD analysis project Ga0172375, IMG submission 114537) | Freshwater microbial communities from Kabuno Bay, South-Kivu, Congo - kab_092012_11.1m | ecosystem: Environmental > Aquatic > Freshwater > Lake | place: Democratic Republic of the Congo...
AGAATAATAAAAGCGAAACCAAAGACGCCTACCTGGGTATTGCTGTCAGTGCTGGTTTATGTCGTGTACGTATTAGCAGTGCTGGTCGTTGTATTCAACGTGCTGTCCGAGTTGTTCATCTAGCGGGCGTGCCAGGCCTGCGCGGCGTTGATGAAGCCGAAAAAAATTTAGGAAACGCTCTTTAGAATTCTGCTACGAAAACCGAGGCAGGTTGCAAGTGAGTAGGTAACGGAAATCCTTACAGCGCCCCTGCCGCCAGAGCGATGGACATCAAGAGCAACATACCGCCTACGATAAGTTGCACAATCCTTATAGTCGTTTTCTTCAGCAACCTCACCCCAATCATGGAGCCGACAAATGCCGATATTATGCCCGCGAGCGTGAGGCCCGCGAGGCTTCCTTCCCATAAGGACGACACGTGTGTGAAAAGAAACGTGGAACCGTAGATCATAAGTCGGGAGATATCCACCACCACAGCGCAGACTACTCCCGTGCCGATGAATTGCTCCTTGTCAAGTCCGGCCCTAATAAGGAAGGCGCTTCGCAAGGCCCCTTGAAGCCCCGAGAGTCCGCCGAAGAACCCCGACAGCACGCCGCCTATAGGAACGTATTTTTGGTCAAAAGCCAGTTCCTGGAACCCCGGCGCCAAGTCAAGGACTGAAAATAGAGCAATCAGCGCGGCTATTGCAACTTTAGCCGCTGTTATTTCAAAAGTTCGGCCCGCGACGGTGTAACGAACAAGCGGCTCCATTTCCGATATGTGACCCAGAACAAAGGCGCCCAGGGCCGCAAATATCGCTGCAGGCACACCGAACCTCATTACCACCTTGAGGCTCGCGTGCCTGCCCACGAGCCCCACCTTGAACAGGTTATTGGCCAGATGCACGACCGCGGTACCGGCGACTGCGATATTAATCGGAAAGAACAGGGCAAATGCCGGCATGAGGAGGGTCCCCAACCCAAACCCTGAGAAGAGGGTGAGGGCGGATACGATGAGCGCGACGGTGCAGATGACAGCGTATTCCATCATGACTTCGATTTCCTCAAATGAAGCGGATGAGCAAGGTAACCCATAGAAGCCCAATAAGGTAGGATATAGCCACGTCACTTGGCCAGTGAGCCGCCAGGGCTATTCGTGCAATCCACCCCACAACGAGAAGCGAAATGCAGCTGAGCAATAAAACCCATCGGAGCTTGCCTGACGCTTTCACTGCGGCGAGAACAGCCAGGAATCCCACTGTGGATATATAATTGAAAGCAAAGATAGATGGGAGTGCTGAACCAGGGCTCGATTCCAGGACCTGAACGAATTCGGCGGAAGGCCGCGGCTGGGCAATAGCCGGGCCAAGCCATTTTCCCAGCAGCCATAGACCGACGAAGCTGGCGATAGCCAACAAACCTGCACGCCATCCCGCAATCACCCAGGAGAGGACAAACGTAACGGCAACAAGAACTAAGATCCAAGGCATCTTGGCTGTGGACGACATCACCTGAGCCCAGCCTTTGGATTCGGGCAGCAGGGACTGAATCAGTCGGGTACTAGTCACATCCCCAGGAAGATACGGCAAGTACTTGAGGCAAATCGTGAGGAAAACGGCTAGAATGAGCAGAGCAAACCACGCCACGTCTTTCGTTCTCATGGTACCTCCGCCTTTCTCATTTTAGGGGCGTATATTGGGCCAATTCATAGAGGCCAAGGCCTTTTTCCAATTCCGCCACTTTAGCGACTATCTTTTCAAAACCCCGTTCGCCGAAGAGTTTCTCCTCTTTTTCCTCGAATTCTTCACCCAGAGAATCAAATTCCTTTTCCGACACTATCGTCCGCAATGCAGGAAACAGTATGGTATCTTCACGTCCGGCATGGGGACGGTACATTCTGATGAAAAGATGCAGCGTTTCCGCCAATTCTTTTCTTTTCCCGGCGTCCTTCAGGGTGGCAGCAGCCGCGGATTGCTTGATATGCTCTGTCAGACGGCGGCCTGCCTTGTGTTGCGTCTTCAGGATTTCAACCAGGTCAGCAAGCTTTCCGGCCTTCTGGAACCGCGGGAACAAATAGTCTTCCTCAAGTTTCTCGTGATACTCTTCAATGAAGGTACGTATGATTCCCGCTGCATTGGAAAGCGTTTCAGGGGGAAATTCTTTTCCACTGTTCATACGACCCTGAATGTCCTCGTAAATGAGTAGGATACGACGAAGGACTCCGTGCTCACGCATCAGGTCTTCCGGTGGTGAAACCTTTTCGCCTTTGTTTTCCCCTTCTTTTTCTTGTGACTTTGCCTGTGCCAGGTGCAAATCCGGAAAGATCACCGCAGCACCGGTGATGAGGATGCCTGTTTTTCTGAGGAATTCTCTACGGCCGGCAGATTCGTCGAAGGTATTATTCATAATAAGCCCCCCTGTTCGGTCACTATGGTTAATTCGCGTGTCGCAAGGTCGCCGACATGGATGAGAGCAATTCGCACAGGTTCCACGGTTCAAAGAGCGGCGTAGCTTCGCAGACCATAGCCCCGCCCATCCAATTCTCGCTCTTCAAGTGTATGGTATTGTGCCGGGGTGGTCAACTAAGTGGTTCCCTCTTCCTCCCCAACGCTCAAAACAACCATCGCAGCCATTTAGTTACCGGCGGAGAAAGACTGTCATTGCGAGCGCAGCGAAGCAATCTCAGCGCTTAAAGGCAGAGATTGCTTCGTCGTTTCACTCCTCGCAATGACAGAGCACGGCAAATTCCCCCGCGTAACTGAACGATTACCAAACATTACAGATTCACGTTGACCCCGGACTGACTTGGGAATTAGGATAAAAAGTGAACCTGATAAAATTATGGAGATGTGTGTCCGCGGGGTCACGTGTACGAGGTTGGAGGGCTGCCGGTGTTCAAAAACCCCTCCAGGCAAAGTCATGCGGCGCAGGAACACCTAAAATTGACTTGCCGCCACACGAGTCCAGTTGGGGAGGGGGTCATGGGAGTGCGTAAATCCTGTCGTTTCTTGATGGCTGCGTCGACTCTTTGCCTCTCCCTTGTGGGTAGCTCAGTATTAGCCTGGGAATTTTCAATGGAGGGCGAATTTAATTGGAAGAATAGGTTCGTACAGCAACTGGGATCGCGAGGATTTTTCGGCAAGTACGATCTGGATAACAGCTCGACCGGAGGGGACTTCGCTTCCGTCAACAGCTGGTCCGGAGGGAAACTCGAAGATCTCTCCTCCTCCAGCGGCGCTGCTGAGCAGCGGATGGAGGTAAACGCTCTCCCTGAGTTGAGGATAAATCCTGCGATGAGGTTGAGAGGCGAGTACCGGATTGGGTCCTATGGCGACCCCATAGCCTCCGCTTACGTCAACTCAACGAGTCCCGGTGTTCAAGTGGCTATTTCAGAGGGGCAGTGGACCATGTGGTGGTTCTCTGCCCAGACTCCGTGGGGTATTGTGGTTGTCGGCAAGAGACCATTTAATTTCGGGTGCGGTCTGCAGTACAACGGGGGCGAGGACTATACATCTGAATCGCTCCTCTTGGTTGCGCCGAGCGGGCCGTTCAGAATAGGGCTTGGCTTTTATCCTTGGAGGCGTCAGCCAGAAAATCCGTTCAGACAGGATCAACCTAATAACGCTATCGCGAATCCACCCGACAATCCGTACTACAATCAAGGAGACTTCAACGGGTTGCTGGCCACATCTCCTGTAGCATTTCTCACTTACGACTCCGGCCCATTGTCTCTCGGCGTCGTTGCAGAATATTTCAGCTATCACAGAGGCCCTGAATCCCAGCGTCTGCAAGTTGACCGGGTGGCTTTTCCCGCAAGCGATGTGGTCAGTACCGATGGCGGGGTGTTTCTCAAATACAATAACGGTCGATTCTTTTTTAATGCGGAATTGGATTGGGTGAACAAGAAAACCAAATTTCAGCCGTCACTCAACGGGACCTTTTTCGGAACGCCGGACCGAACGGACGGAAGAGGAAGTCTTTTCGCCCCTCGCTATATCGAAGCTTGGCGATGGATGATAGAGACCGGCATCATGCTGGGACCGGCAAAAGCCTCGTTCATCTATGCCTGGTTGCCCGGACCGGACAGAAGAAACGGTGTGCTGATCGACAGGCAGCCGTACTTCTACGGCTTTGGAAACTATGGCTTGTTCGGCCCGTACAGCCTTCTCATAGACTTCTATTACGGAGCGGGGCTGAATTTATTCAACCTGAATACGGACGGCTTTATGAACGATGCCTCAATTTTTGCCGCGAGACTGGATTATGCCGTTGCGTCCAACTTGAACCTCTTTGGAAGCTTCTTCTGGGCAGACAGGGCCTCTCCGCAGGGATACGGGTGGGGATTCATGCGGCCCGCGGCGACAGGGAGCTTAGTGCAATTTCTCAATCTCAGCACCATCAATTCAGCCAGCGCCAATGCTCCATCGATTCCTGACAACAATCTGGGATGGGAGATTGATGCCGGTATGGACTGGCAATTGCTGGATAAATGGACTGTGAAATTTATCGCCGCGTATTGGAAACCTGGAAAATGGTTCAACTACGCCTGCATTGATAAGACGGTCCCGAATTGGGACATCCCTTCTGCATCAAATCGATTTGGAATCAACCCCAACAGGGTTATCGATCCTGTCTTTGGGATGAAGGTCAAATTAATAATTCAATTCTAGGGAGAAGGATCATGGGTAGAATTCTTGTTCGTATCCTTGTGGCCCTTTTCACGCTTTTGGAAACATCATTAGCTCTTCCATGGGAATTCACCATGAAAGGAGAAAACGAGATCCGTTACAGGTATTGGGGGCGCATGGGAAACAATGACATCTTCGGAAGAATGGATTCAAACGTTTATCTGGGGGTCAACCACCTGGTTACTCACCCCAGTCCGTCCCGGGACAACTTCCCTAGTACCAGCTTCGGAGTGCTGGCAGGTGAAAACCGTTTCGGCTCGGACATGAATTTCAACGACATGAGGGTCACCTTCTATCCCAAAATGGTAGTCAACCCGGCCATTACGCTTGAAGGCTCGGTCAATCTGACCTCTCTTGGGATCCATTCCAGCGGACGGCCTTACGACACGTACGGAACACCAGGTGAAATCAACAGCCTTTATGTGCCCGTGAGCGCCAGACCCTCCGCCATAGATGTACCCAACACAATAGTCACGGTCCAATGGTGGCGCATGACATTTGAGATGCCCATTGGCGCCTTCATCCTGGGCTACCGGCCGGTTCCACTAGGCATGGGGCTGTGGAAGGACCCCTGTCAAAGGTCCTCCACTGCGGTTGCATTGAGGATAAATTACGGTCCCATAAGCATTCTCATGGGGCCTTATCTCGGCCGGACATTCACCAACTGGAATCAGGCTTCAAGAAATTCAGGGACCACTGGCACGTACCGAAAAGACGACGACAGGGACTACGCTAGAGGGTATCACTTCGATATGTTTTATAAGCAAGGCCCCCTGGCTATAGACTTCGGGCACACCGGGTATAGAGATGATTCGTCTCAAAACGTGGACCAGCGGGCACTCGCGACAGGCGTTCCGGCAAATTTGACGCCGATAGGGACCCCGGCCGCGGATCGCCGGGTCGATGAGACAACCTTGGCAGTGAAATACAACAATGGCCGGTATTTTTTCAACGCTGAAGCAAATTACTTCTACCATTGGCGTTCAGGTTTCGGGTCCACTGAACTGCGCGCTGGCAATCGTCTCCAGCGGACCGATGCGGATGTGCGCTCGTGGCTTTACGGTGTAGAAACAGGTTTGATGGCAGGGCCCGCCAAGGTCACTGTCTCGTATGTCCGATCCACCGGCGATGATCCCAGCACCCGCAAGGATGATGAAGACACGGGCAGGGGCACAACGGGTGTGAACAATTGTTACATAAGGTCGTGGGGCCTTCTCATGTATGACATGTACGGGACGGGCACAGACTGGAACGCGGCCGGACGGGGGCAGCCGGTCAACCTTCACCATTTGGGTGGAAGGTTCGACTACGCCGTCGCTGCCAACCTGAACGTGTTCGTTGTGAATTCCTGGGCATGGAGAGACCAAGCAAACGCATTTGTTCTAGGAGGGAACTACTCTCATACTCTTGCCCGGTTTAGCAACGATACGATTGCCCGGCAAAAAGGGCTGCCCGGCTTCGGGGCGCCGGTTCCCGGTCTTCAAGCCGTGCCGGATCATGCGAATGACATCGGCTGGGAAGTCGATTTCGGCTTGAACTGGAAGATATTGGAGAATCTCACGTGGAACAGCGTCCTGGCCTTTTGGCAGCCGGGAACATGGTGGTCGTATGCTTATCCGAACACTGCTGAGATTTACGGGAGAAACGGCGGCGCCGTGCCTCAAACGGCACTGGACCAAGTGGGCGCGACTTTTGGTCTTGGTCGCAGAATCGACCCGCTAATTGGATTCGAGAGCAGTTTAATTGTGGAATTCTGATTTGGCTGTCGGCTCTTATGCAAATCAGGGTTGCCGATTCGGCTGGGATGGATTGCTCGATGCTCCGAATATCTGTTCTGTACGTCATCTTCAGTGGCTTGTTGACAGCCTATTTAGGTGAAATCCTCGCCCCACAGGAAAGCATCGGAAAAATCACCTTCGCCGGCACGTTTTTTCTTGTTACTGGCTTGGCATTATCAACCCGACTCCTTCTGCTCAGACGACATGAGAAAACTTTGGAAGTTCCCTTTCAGAAGGATCCCCAGAGGCTTATTTCCCTGCCTTTCAGAGAATTGCGTTCCGATCTGATTCTGTGGATTCTTTTGGGTTCTGTATTAGGGGCCCTGATCGGCGGTTCCTGGTGGACTGACTGGAAAACAACTCTCCAATTGCTATGTTCGTCTCTGATGATCGGCCTTATGATAGGCGCTCTTAATTTCCTCCAGATGGAAAAAGATCTCATTCTGTTTTCGAGAGAGCATGGCGGTTCGATCGCCATCCCTCAATCTCAAATCAAAATATCGGTTGCTGCCAAGATCGCCGTTCTGCTCTACTCAATAATGGCAGTTGCGGCCGTATTCATTGGGTTCATGGTCTTTGACGAAGCATCGGACATAATCGGCAAGTGTGCTAACCTGCCGCGCCCGCAACTGCGCCGGATGATCTTCGAGATAAGTGGCGTCTGTTTGGCCGTGATTGTGGTGAGCATCTGGATCACACGTCGATTCACAACAAACCTCAATCTTCTATTAGGACTCCAAATAGACACTCTGGCAAAGGTAGAAACCGGGGCGTACGATACTGCAGTGCCTGTTGTGACAAGAGATGAATTCGGAATCATCGCCGCCCATACCAACGAAATGATAACAGGCTTACGAGATAGAGAGCACATCCGAGAAATATTTGGGAAATATATGTCGAAAGAGATCAGAGACGTGATATTGTCCACCGGGTCGGCACGTGAAGCGGAAACACGAAATGTGACCATCCTTTTTTGCGACCTTCGTGGCTTCACCTCGTTTGTTGAGAGGAATTCTCCTCAGCAAGTAGTACAAAAGCTGAACCAATATTACACGGAAATGGTTCAAGCAATAGAAGAACGCCAGGGACTGGTGCTGCAATTCATTGGAGACGAAATTGAGGCCGTATTCGGCGCCCCCATCGTTTTGGAGGACCATCCATCGGTGGCAGTGGAGGCAGCCATCGAGATGAGAAAGCGACTCTCTGACCTAAATCGCAAATGGGAAGCCCAGGGAGACAGCCCTTTCCAGCATGGAATTGGAATCCATAGCGGTGAAGTTCTTGCAGCAAGCGTTGGCAGTCCGGAGCGGCTCTCCTATCTCATGGTCGGCGATACGGTGAATCTCGCGTCGCGGATACAGAGTATGACCAAGGACCTCGGCTGCGACATTCTGATAAGCGGGCAAACAAGGAGATTTCTCCCTGAAACGTTTTCTATTCAGTACCTGCGCACGGTTAAGGTTAGGGGCAGGAAAGAGGAAACGGAGCTGTTCATGGCACTCTAGCGCGCGTTATTGCCGAAAGTCGAAGAAAGCAATAAGTTTCTCAAATCAAAGGAAAAGGAGAGACGCATCATGACCACAGCCCTTCTCATCATAGACATCCAGAACGATTACTTTCCAGGCGGCAAGATGGAGGTGGAAGGGAGTGTGGAAGCGAGTATACGCGCCAAACAGCTCCTCGGAGCCTTCAGAGAAAGAAACATGCCGGTTTTCCATATTCAGCACCTATCGGCTCGTCCAGGCGCCACTTTCTTCCTGCCCGATACCGAGGGCTTTAATATTCATGACAATGTGGCGCCCCTGCCCACGGAAACCGTTGTTCGGAAGAACTACCCCAACAGTTTCAGGAACACGCCCCTGCTGGAGCAACTTAAGAAACAAGATGTGCAGAGTGTGATCATTGGAGGCATGATGACCCACATGTGCGTCGACGCCACCACCCGAGCCGCTTTTGATTATGATCTTAAATGCACAGTCGTAAGCGACGCGTGCGCGACCAGATCTCTTGCATTGGGGGACCTGGTTATACCTGCGGACCAGGTCCACGCTGCTTTCCTGGCCGCTTTGAAACAAGTTTATGCGAGGGTTGTCACCGCAGAAGAGCTTATTAAAAGCCTGCCTTAACTTCCGTTTTTTTATCGCGCGAGCGGAATCTCACGGTAGGACAGGCATCTGGAAACTGTCTGAAAACAGACTATTTCAACGCACCATCCGTAGGCGCGGTTCGTGAACCGCCTGGAATTAGGGCGCTTCTCGAAGCGCGCCGTACCCGACAAATTTGGCGGGCCATAATTTGAGATAGCCTCCGTACCGTGGCCTCCGGACTAACCGCAATTCTCAACGCGTGGCACTATAGCAGTCGCCAAAATTTCTGTCGTTTTTTCATTCGCCCATGAATCAATGGGGGGTTCCTTGGGTGCCACTGCTGGCTTGCCCAGCAGTGCATGCCCCGAAAAACACTGCTGGGCAAGCCAGCAGTGGCACCCGCTCCAAGAACTTCCCACGATATTGCCACATTGCTACAAGGCCATCGTCACGGGCAATCGGACATTATTTTTGGCACTTGCTATATACCCCCGTGAAGGTGGCCAAAGCCGTGGTCGGACTTACCAAATTCGGCAGGGCCGATTTGTCCATTTACGAGTTTTCTTCTTGATAATATCTTGAAATATTGATATGATATTTATAGACGTTAAAGTAATTTAGTATTCTAAAGCTATAACAAATGAAAATCAAACCGCTATATGTCATTTTTGTGTGTCTCGCCGGCGTGGCCCTGGTTTGCTCCCCAGTTCCGTCAGCGCTCGGCGCAACCGCCACGGAAAAGACTCCGAAAGCGTCATCGTCATCTACGACCGGCGACGCGGAAAAGCATGACCAGCAGCCTCCGGGTGCACGGGAAGACGAGCCTCCTGAGCCGACGGCGGTTATCGCGCCCTATCGCTCGGCCGAGATCTCTGCCGAAGCCCGCGGCATCGTTGAAGCGTTTAATTTTAAGGAGGGGGACCAAGTCCAAAAGGACCAGGTGGTGGTCGTGATCTCGAAGAGGAGATATGTTCTCGATTTGCAGAGGGCCACAAATAAAGTTAAAGCCGCCGAAGCGGATTTGAATCGGGCAAGGCGCGAAGCCCAATTGAGGCAACAGCTTTTGTCGCAAAAGGCCGCCACGAGCGCGGAATTGCTTAAAGCAAAGTCCGAAGAGGAAGTAGCCGAATACCGGCTTGAGGAAGCCAAGAACGCGCTTGAACTTGCCCGTATAGACCTGGAGGCCTGCCAGGTCAAAGCGCCGTTCAGCGGGTACATAGCTGTTCGCATGAAGGAGCCTTTCGAATCAGTTGATTACCTCCAAAGGCTCTTTGTGATTTTGGACCCATCCAAGGTTTATGCTGTTGCCGGCATTCCCGAGAGCCAGATTGCTCAATTTGCCAAAGGGCGGCGTGTAGAATTTCTCCCTGCTCCCACCCCGGAGAAACGATTCACGGGAACTGTTGAAAGAGTTGCAATTTTACTCGATACCAAGTCCGGCGCCAAGAAGGTTTACGCGGTCATTGACAACGCGGACGGTCGTTTGGAAATCGGAATGCCTGGCTTCCTGGAGCTGGCAAAATGACTTGGTCGCCGCGTTTTTTGTGCACAAAGCTAACGCGTGCAGTTGCCGTTCTGGTTTTGCTGTGTCTCGCTTCCTGCCAATCGGTCATGACCTCTCCTTTTCGTGGCGCCGACCAGTTGCTGGGTTCAGGATTGTCAGCCTTGTCGGGGCCATTGGATTCAATGGCAAACCCTTTTCGCTCTGAGGATCACGTCCAATTCACTTCACTGAACGCCTCCAGAATGTTGGCCGAGTCAAAGTCTCGCCCCCTGGCGACCCCTTGTGGCAAGAAGTCTCTGACTTTAGAGGACTGCCGCAACATGGCCCTGGCGAACAACCTGGAACTCCAGATAGCTCGCTCGGAAGAGCTTACAAAAGAGGCCATAAAGAATAGTAATCGAGCGCGAGTCTTACCGCACCTCAACTTCGGAAGCGAACTCGCCCAGCGGGACAACCCTCTGTATTCCTACAGCGAGATTCTGGGCGAGGAGGGTGTTCCTCCCTCCGCGGAGGAAGGCACCGGTGTC
>Ga0172375_10012650_pt1 | contig 10560 bp, 6 predicted proteins | sample LakKiv1m_FD_114537 | JGI IMG/M metagenome (GOLD analysis project Ga0172375, IMG submission 114537) | Freshwater microbial communities from Kabuno Bay, South-Kivu, Congo - kab_092012_11.1m | ecosystem: Environmental > Aquatic > Freshwater > Lake | place: Democratic Republic of the Congo...
GAGTGGCGTGAGTGGCGTGAGTGACGTGGTGCCGGGTGCCGAGCGCGCCGGCCATGCGCATCTGGTGGCTGCTCTCATCGAACTGGGGGTCCGAGAAAGAGATGGAGAAGGTGTTGAGGTTCTCACCGACTTCCCGGCGGGCCATGGCGGCGACGAGCGAGGAGTCTAGTCCGCCGCTGAGGTAGGCGCCGACCGGAACATCAGAGCGCAGCCTGAGGCGGGTGGCATTGACGAGGAGCGATTCCAGTTCGGCCGCCCAGTCCTGCATCTGGCGTTCGGAGATGTCCCGCCGCGGCGGCCCTCCCCCTTCGGGATATGAGAGACTCCAATACCGCTGCGTGCGCATGCCGGCGTCGGACACGTGCAGGAAGTGCGCGGGCGGCAATTCCTTAATCCCTTTGAAAAGGCTGTCGGGGGTGATTGTGCTCCAGTAGGTAAAGATATCGTACAGCGCTGCGGCGTCCAGTTCGGCCGTGATGCCCGGAAACGCGAATATGGCTTTCACTTCCGAGCCAAAGACAAGAGTCCCATGATGAACGGTGTAAAAGAGGGGACGGACGCCGAGGCGATCGCGGGCCATGAACAGGGAGCCGTTTCGCAGGTCGCGGATGGCGAATGCGAACTGGCCGTTGAGCCGCGAGAGACAGTCCTGGCCGAACTCCTCGTACAAATGCAGGATGACCTCGGTGTCGGAACGCGTGGAAAACGTATGGCCACGATGGATCAAGTCCCGGCGAAGTTCGACGTAGTTGAAGATCTCGCCGTTGAAGACGATCCAGAGCGTGTTGTCTTCATTGGAAAGGGGTTGCTGGCCGGATTCAAGATCGATGATACTGAGCCGGGCGTTTCCCAGGACAGTTCGCTCATCGTGGTAGATGCCAAACTGGTCGGGACCACGGTGCCGGATCGTGGAAAGCATCCGCCGGGCGACGAGCGGGTCCGGCGCCGGTTGACCGGATGCGGCGAAAACACCGGCGATACCACACATGTCAGTTCAACTCCCTCTTCAAAATCTCTTCGGAAGACAATCGTTCGATGCGGGCCCCGGACTTAGTCATCAGGGGTGCCACGTGGCCATCGAACCCAGCGCGGAAAGGCAGGATCACGGAGGTTTTGGATCGTGAATGGACGGCGGGCATCGGGCGGGGCTTTTGGTGGAGTCGGAATGATGTTCGAGCCGGTCCGGGGCAGCGAGGCGGGGACGTTTCCGTCCGCGCAACAGCCAGTCGGCGGGCGGATGGGTGTGGAAGTAGATGGCCGGTCTGTCGTCGACGTTGACATCGGCAAACGGACGACGGGTTTTCAGTTCATCCAAGGGCGCCCGTAGAACAGGTGACGCGGCCCGGCCTGCCGGCGGCGGCGCACCTGCTCCCGCGTGCCCAAGGCCGGGCGCAGCGCATTCACGCTAGAGCCAACCGCTGCGGTCGTCACACGACCGCTCGGCTAGGCGTCATCTTGGTCCGGCGCCCGATTCGAGGAAACGGCCGTGCCCGGACCGCGAAAACGTCCTGGCCGGGCATGGCGGTTCTACCTAAGCGCGAACACGCTTGGAACTTGCCGCAAGCTCGGCGGCGGCGCTACGGCGACCTTCTGTTCCACGAAGGCGGTCAACTGTTTAATGGAATCGAAGTTGTCCGGAGTCACCTCGGCCGGCGTGATTTCGATTCCGAATACCTCCTGTACAAAGGTGACCAGTTTCATCACCCCCAAGGAATCGACCGCGCCCGATTCGAGAAAAGAAGCGTCGTCGTCGAACGGGAGATCCCCCCCGGTGTACAACAGTTCCTCGGCGACGAACTGTTTGATCTGGTTCTTAATCGCGGGTTGCTCGGAGAGAGCCATTTGTCTTTCTTCCTTTCCTCATTGCTCCGGCACACGCGGCCGGAGACGGCAATAAACTTGATGAACGCTGGTTACCAGTCACTCGGGCGCGCGCTTCCAGCACTTTTCCGCAGCAAACTTCGGGATCGAAAAAGCGCCCGTCGCCGCGGCTGAACCCGGCAACCCAGGCAATGTCACCCAGCCAGGCTGGTCAACTCCTTGGGCTGGCCAGGAGCGGCGAGGGGAGCCGGAGCCTGACGTTTCCGATTCGGCGTGTACTCGGGTATGCGTTCGCAGAGAAGCTTTACCAGCCCTTCGTTGTCGCGCTCACGGACCAGGGCTCGCACGCGGTTGAGCCAATCCGGCATATTGGACAGGTTGATGGCCGCCGGCTGGTAGATGCGAATCTTCGAATGGGAGGTTGGCAGAGTCTCTTCGGTCGAGAGGTTGAGTTCCTCGAAGAGTTTCTCCCCAGGACGGAGACCGGAGAACACAATTGGGATATCGACGTCAGGAATGAGCCCGGCGAGTTGGATCATGTTGCGGGCGAGATCCACGATTCGCACCGGTTCACCCATGTCCAGAACGAAGATGCCAGGGGCGCGGGCGATCGCGGCCGCCTGAAGGACGAGTTGAGACGCCTCGCGGATGGTCATGAAGTACCGGCGCATGTCGGGGTGGGTGACGGTCACCGGCAGTCCCGAGTTGATCTGGGACTGAAAGATGGGAATGACGCTCCCGTTGCTTCCCAGCACGTTGCCAAAACGCACCGAGGCAAACAGCGTGTTGTGGCAGGAACTGGAAGCAAACCAGGAGATCAGGAGCTCGGCGGCTCGTTTGGTGGCGCCCATGACCGACGTTGGGTTGACCGCCTTATCTGTGGAGATCATGACAAAACTGCCGACGCCATGGCGCATCGCCGAGACTGCAAGGTTCCGCGTACCCAGGAGGTTGTTGGCGACCGCCTCGGCCACGTGGCTTTCCATCAATGGGACATGCTTATAGGCGGCCGCGTGGTAGATGCAATCCACCTGGTTATCCCGGATGATTGTGTCGATCCTGCTGGCTTCGCGGATGTCGGCGATGACGAGGCGCCGGGCGACGCCCGGCGCATTTCGTTGGAGGTCGAGGTCGATTCGGAAGAGGTCGCTCTCGGCGCGGTCGAGCATCAGCAGGAGATGAGGACGGAAGGAAGCGACCTGGCGGCAGAGTTCGGATCCGATGGATCCGCCGGCGCCTGTCACAAGGACGGTACGTCCCTGGATGCTTGCTTCAATAGCGGCCGTGTCGAGTTCGACGGGATCCCGGTTGAGCAGGTCCTCGACCGAGACGCTGCGGATCTGCCAGCCGAGATTACGGTTTTCGAGCAGGTCCCCGAGTCCTGGGAGTGTCTTGCAGGGGATGCCGGCCTCACGGCAGTAGTTGACGATGGCCCGCATGGAGGCGCCGCTGGCCGAAGGGATGGCAATGAGAACCTGATCGACGTGACCTGGGCCGCCTCGCTTCCGCCCCAGAAGGCTCACCAGATCAGCCCCTCCGCCCCAGATCTTGAACCCGGCGATCTGGTCGTTGAGTTTTCTGGAATCATCGTCAAGGAATCCGGCGACTTCGTAGTTCAAGCTCGGGTTCGCAAGTATGTCGGCGGCCAGAGTGGCCCCGCTCCATCCTGCGCCGTAGATCAGCACGCGGCGCGGCGCGGACTGATTTTGAGGCTTGATCCGCCGCGGATTGAGGCGGCGTTCGAGGAAGTAACGGATCGTGCACAAGATCGTCGCCATCACGAGGTAATCGATGACGTGCACTGAGCGCGGGTAAGGCGGTCCGACGATCAGCCGTAATGCCACGGCGAGAATTGCATTGGAGACGCCGAGACCGATGAATATCCGCACGACGTCGTCGCGCGTCATCAGGCTTCCCCAACCAAGCTGCAACCGCCAAAGCCAGGCCACCGCGATTTTGACCGGCACGGCCAGGAGGATGGCAACGGCAAGATGGTTGAGTTCCTCGGCGTTGATTGCTCCATCGAAACGGAGCCCGAATGCGAGGATCAGACTGAGGGGAATCAGTACGGTCAAACACGCCCACACAAGTGATTTACGGCGTCTGTATACGAGGTCTCGGAAGTACATTTCTGTTGGTCCGGTTTTCATGGGTTCGTGTGCTGGTTGAGGTGCGGAGCGAAGCTGCTTTTCACGCAGCCCGTTCCAGGGCGGATCTCCGGCCGGGGCGATGGAGCAAGGCCTGATAGTTGTGAAGCATCGTGGCGATCATGCGTTTGGTGGAAAACCGCTGTTCGATCGAGGTGCGGGCTTGGCGGCCCATTTCTTCCCGGCGATCGGGGTTTGCAATGAGGTCGAGTATGGCGCTGGCCGCCCCGGCGGGGTCTTCAGAGGGCACGAGTAGCCCGTTGCGGCCGTGCTCGACGACCTCCGGATTGCCCCCGACAGCCGTGACGACGGGAGGCAGGCCGGCGGCCATCGCCTCGATCAACGCATTGGACAGTCCTTCACTGCGGGAGAGAAGACAGTAGATATCTCCATGCCTGATGAGATCAGGTACGTCGTGGGTCGGCCCGAGAAAGCGGACATTATTCGAGATTCCCAGCGTGCCGGCAAGTTCACGGAGCTCGCCGGCGACGCCCTTTTCCGACTCCCCGCCGATAATGAGAAATTGGGCGGACGGGCATTCTGACACGACACGAGCGGCGGCGCGGAGCAAGACGTCGTAACCCTTCACCCGCCTCATGTGCCCGATCGAAACGATCCGTGGGCCGGGGCCACGCTGTTCCGGGGCGGACGCTTTTTCCCGGATCTGCCAGGCATCCAGATCGACGCCGTTGTAGACAGTGACGACCTTGGCCGGATCGACGCCGTCATGCTCAATCACGAACTCGCGCACTCGTTCCGACACTGCCTGGATCTGATCGAAGCACTTGTTCATGATGCGGTAGGCGAGCTCATGGCCAGGTCTGGCGAGAATCCCCATGTCGCGGCGCGAAGAGATCATCAAACGGCAGCCGCCGAGCATGCCCGCCAGGCCGCCCAGAATGTCGGAGGCGGGAAAGAATGTGTGCACGACATCGACGCCATCCGAGCGGATCTGCCTGAAGATCTTGTAGATTGCCGCCAGGGCGCCGAGGCCGAAACGGAACCGGACGTTCATGACGCGAACCGGGCAGGGATAGCTGGCCAAATCGCTGAACGGGCCGGTGTTGAACGTGATGATCGAGCAGCGGACGCCGGACTGGATCAAACCGCGGGTGATCTTGACCAGTGCTCCCTCCGCCCCGCCGCGGCCGTTCAAGGAATCGATCACAAACAGAATATGGTTGGGTAGTGGAGTAGTCGAAGTCATGATGAGGCCCTTCACGATTTCGCTCCCTGAACGCCGTTCGGACGGAGCGAGAGAAGGTACTTCCGAATTGAGAGGTAATAGGGGCCGGCGGCAGTTTTGACGAGTTTCTTCGCTTCCCAACCGGCGGCCTGGCTGAGTCTTGGGCCGATCCGGCCTGACGCCAGCCGGCCCACGGTCGACGGGGCAGTGAAGCGTTGGATGGCGAACCGGCCGATCGTGAGGCATCCATCAGCCCGCGTGACTTTGGAGCGCGGTTCGGAATTGAACAGCACATCGAAGCCGGCCTCGGCGGCGCATGCCACCACGCGGTCCGACGAATAGCCGCCCGGAACCGAAGCGGTCAGAATCTCCTCGCCCGTCAAGTCCTGCAACTTCGATCGGCTGTCGGTCCATTCGCGCGCGATCTGGCGGGCAGTCAGAGCCGCCATGCGCTCGGGGTGGCTGCACGAGTGGCTGCCGATCACGTGTCCGCGGTTCAGCAAGTCGCGGATTTCCGCGGCACTGAGGTAGCCGTCCAGTCCAATCCAGTCCGTGGTGATGAAGAAAAATCCGCGCCATCCGCGGATCTCGAGCTCCGGCGCGATCCTGTCAATGGCCCCGCGCCCCCCGTCGTCAAAAGTAAGCAGCACCGGCAGTTCTTCAGCCCAGTCTGTCCGGCCTGAAAACACTCGCACAGCCTGTCGGCCGCAGGCATCCTCGATCGAGTCAAGATGGCTCCGGAACTGACTGGACGAAAGGCAGTACAGCGGGCTGGGGTGCGGCAGGGACCGCCCGCCGCCCTTCGGGCTATCGACATCGTGATAACAAAGTGCAATCGCTCGCATATTCGTGTCTAGGCTTCGCCTCCGGCCTAGCCGGCCCAGGCGGCGCTGGAGCAAATCTCGGCGCCAGTTTGGCGTGAACCTCTCTTTGGGGTCGTGTAGAGCCACTCGAAGCAGGCGCCTCCGGCAGCGTCGCGGCGCTGAAGAATGTCCTTGATACAAGCAGTGATACGGTCTGCCGGCGCCTGTTCAACCCCCGATCGAGTTCCCGAGAGGACGGCGAACCAGACCGGAATCTGCTCAAGCCACGCGGCAGCGTCCGCGGTCCGGTAGAAGGTCACGTTGTGGAGGTCCGGTTGAAGGTCTGGAAGGCCAGCCGGGGCCCCAGCCGCGGCATAAACGACATGCACGTTTCCAGACGCCGCAGCCTCGGATAGACGGGTGATGTGCTGCTTGAAGGCTTCCGAGCTGCCCCGAACGGCGTTCACATCAAATTCCGAGCGCGCCAGAGCACCGATCCATGCCGCCAACGAGTCCGCCGGGGGCAGCGTTCCGTCGGGTCGAGGAGGACCTGAGTAGATGGCGAAGGAAAGAAACTCCGAACTCAGGAAAAGACCTTCTACCCTGACCTCCGTCCTGAACGGTCCTGCTCGCAACACCGGCGGCGCACTATGAACGCTCCCCTCCAGGTTTTTGAGCACGCGCCGGATATAGTTGATCTCCAGGCCGGCAGCGGACGCCAGCGCCGGTACGGTCCACGCACGCCGTCCGGCGGGTGCGGGCGTCAAAAGCAGGTCCAGTACACGATCGTCATCGGCCCGATCACGCCGTGCCGGTTTTCCGCTGCGTTTCAAATCCTTCAGCCCTTGAACGCCGTACTTGGCGTAACGCGTTCGCCACTTCGAGACGCGTGCCGCACGTGTGCCCAATTTCGCCGCGATCCACTCGGTGGGATGGCCCTCGGCGGCGAACAGGACGATCCTGGCCCGTTCTGCGCGCTTCGCTTGAAGCCTGGCTTCGTCAAGCCACCCTTCGAGAAGCCGCGCCTCATCCGGTGTGAGGCGGATCGGTGTTGGAATTCGCGACATGGGGGGTTAGCAGGCCAGCGGCTGGCTACTGCTGGCAGTTATTACGCTAACTTTCACAAAAGAGGTAAGCAGGACTGACGGTCTTCGGCAGAAACTATTGATGAATTGGGATCTGAGCGCTGAGGAGGAGACCGGGGTGTCAAGTATCGAGAAAATAAAGGGCATGAACATTTTACCGGCGAAGCTGACCACGCTTCGGCAATTCTTACCGCTCAGGACCAGAGAATGTCCCCTTGCGACTGCTAACTGAGTGTAGATCAAGGACATCGAGCGTATCGAGCGGCTTAGTCCCATTCGGCACCGTAATTGCTTCCTAGTACGTTTCACCTATCGCGGGTGGCAAACAACAGTGCTGCATCGGGCCTTACATACCGCAAGAGCTAACTTTTTGAACGTGCTTGGACTAATGGTTTTTTCGAACTCGATCGATGTCCAACATGAAGGTTTGCTAAGGCGTCTTGGTTTCATCGCCGCACTGCAACGTCATCTGCTTACCGCCGATTTAGTGTTTGTGTTCTCCCTCGGCTTTACTTCGCCCCTTACCGCAGCGAACCGCCACCTCCGATAGGAGTAAGGCCGACGGGAAAAGTGTGTTTGAAACAGCCGGCCGCGGTTGATGACCGGATCTACTCATAGGAGCTCAGCAATAAAATGTCCGCCAGTGCATCATTCTTAGAACAGCGCCACAGCAAGACGCCAACCCGAGGGAAAGGTCTTCATGCGACTTTACTCGCGCTTGTCCTTGCCCTCCTGGCACTGGCGCCAACTGCTGCTGCCGCGACGCCGGTTCTGTTTTTCTCCGACCTCGATTGGGGGCCGAAGACCGGCTGGGAGGGAAGCTCGACCAAGGGGGCGGCGGTTACCGTCTGGGGCTTGAATTTGGGCGGTACCCGAGGCACAAGCTACGTCACAGTCAACGGTGCGCAACTGACGGCGGGCACCGACTACGCCGAATGGGGGGCGGCCGGACCGGCGCGCGGACTGCAAAGAATTACGTTCTGGCTGAAATCGGCCTGCACCGACGGGAACGGGTCGATCACGGTCAGCGTGGGCGGCGCGACGTCGAATGCGCTTCCATTCCGGGTCATGTCGGGCCAGATTTACTTCGTCTCTCCGAGCGGCAGCAACAGCAACAACGGGTTGTATTCGGCGGCGCAGGGCGGCTCGAACGGACCGTTCAAGGACGTGTACATGTTCAACCCATCGAGAAACCCCTCTGGCGACGGGCAGTACATTGTGTACGTCCGGGCGGGCACCTATACGACGATGGATGCCGACAATGCGTTTGTCGCACTGCGCGGTCCCTACGGCGGCGACACCAAGCGGAAGGCGCTGATCGGCTATCCTGCTGAAACTCCGCTGTTCAATACGAAGTCGGCGACGCGCGGGCTTGTTTGGGCCGCGAAGTACTCCCCCTATGACCGTTCCAGCTATATGACGTTTGCCAAGCTTCGGACATCCACAGGCACTGAAGCGTTTCTGCCCTGGGGCGAATACATCAGGATCATCGGTAACTCGATGGAGGATATGCGGGACAGCGCCTGGTCGGGAGTCGTCATGGTCGACAACAGCCAGCAGATGCAGGTGCTGGGCAACCTGTTCAGGAACTGTGGCTACGATTCGTACAAGCACAACATCTACATCAAGACCCATGCCAACTATGTGACCGGGGACAAGTCCGCCGACTACGTCACAGTGGCCTGGAACGAGTTCGATACGCCGTACGCCGGTTCGGACAACCGTGGCGGCGCCATTTTCATCAGCCGGGCGTCCGACAGCGGGTCGAAGTATGTGGACCACATCTACATCCATTCGAACTATTTCCATGGCGGCAACATGGAATTCATCTACACCGGCGACTCCACGGACCACAACGGCGATGTGTGGGTGTACAACAACATCTTCCGTGAAAACACCAACGGCGCTGGAGGTCTCTTCTTCGCCTGGGGCACTCGGAACGCCTACGTTTACAACAACACCTTCTACGGTCTCCAGGGCGATGGGATGATCTCCATCACATCGCGAGCCCAGGTTGTCTCGAAGAACAACATCTTCTACTCGACCGGCACCCCGCATGTTGCAATCGAGAACTATCAGGGCGCCACCTTCAACAGTCAGAATGACCTGTTTTATGGAACCGCGACGCCCGCCGGCGCCGGCATCACTTTGTCGGGCGCGAAATCGGGCAACCCGCTGTTTGTTTCATCGTCGAATTTGCACATTCAGGCGTCGAGCCCGGCGGTGTCGGGCGGTTCAGCGATCTCACCGGTGACCGCGGACTACGACGGCGTCCCCCGGCCGCAAGGCGGCGGCTACGACATCGGCGCTTACGAATACGATCTCGGCCAGCAAGGCAGCGTGGTCGCCGTAACAGTCACGCCGGCTTCGGTTTCGCTTGGCGCGGGGCAGCAGCAGCAATTCACCGCCACGGTGAGCGGCTCGACGAACCAAGCCGTGACCTGGAGCCTGAGCCCGTCCGTAGGCACTCTTTCATCGAGCGGCTTGTATAATGCACCAGCCACGATCTCCTCTCAAACAACCGTCACGATTAAGGCGGTCTCCAGCGCCGACCCAACGGCAAGCGCGACTGCAACCGTCACGCTGCAACCTGCGACGCCGGTGACCCTGACCATTACCCCAGCAACGGTTTCGCTCACTGCGGGCAAGACCCAGCAATTCACCGTCACGGCTTCGGGAGGTTCGGTCCCGGCTCTCACCTGGACCAGGTCGCCGGCCGTTGGGACGCTGGTGAATGGTCTCTACACAGCGCCTGCCACGATCACTTCCGCTCAGACGGTGACCATCACCGCGACTTCGACCGCGAATCCCTCCATTAACAAGTCCGCCACGGTGACCCTGCTCCCGACGACGCCGGTGACCTTGACCATTACCCCAGCAACGGTCTCGCTCACTGCGGGCAAGACCCAGCAATTCACTGTTACGGCCTCGGGTGGTTCGGTCCCGGCTCTCACCTGGTCGAGGTCGCCGGCTGTCGGAACGATTGTCAACGGCCTCTACACGGCCCCGGCTTCGATTACGGCAACGCAGACCGTGGTGGTCACGGCGACTTCGACGGCAAATTCCTCGATCACAAAGTCAGCCGTCGTGACACTCATTCCTTCGACGGCAGCGACAACTTTGTCAATTAACCCATCCTCGGTCAGCCTCACTCAGGGGCACAGCCAGCAGTTCACCGTGTCTGCATCGAGCGGCTCAGTCCCAGCCCTGACCTGGACGAGGTCGCCATCGGTTGGCACACTCGTGAACGGTCTTTACACCGCACCATCTTCAGTCACGGCCTTGCAGACGGTTACCATCACCGCGACGGCCACCACCAATCCCTCGCTCACCGTTTCCGCAATTGTGACGCTCACACCGGCGGGGCAGGTTTCCGTTAGCGTTTCTCCGCAGACAGTCAGTCTGGGGCGAAACCAGACCGCCCAGTTCGCCGCGACCGTCACGGGAACGACCGGAACAGCCGTCAATTGGTCGATCCAGCCCGCGGTCGGCACGATATCGGCGTCCGGACTCTACAC
>Ga0172375_10012651_pt1 | contig 10560 bp, 10 predicted proteins | sample LakKiv1m_FD_114537 | JGI IMG/M metagenome (GOLD analysis project Ga0172375, IMG submission 114537) | Freshwater microbial communities from Kabuno Bay, South-Kivu, Congo - kab_092012_11.1m | ecosystem: Environmental > Aquatic > Freshwater > Lake | place: Democratic Republic of the Congo...
GGATACTCGACTGATATACCGTTGCCGCGGGATGATAAATCCTTTGTAGCGCATATGAACACCAATTCTACCTTTCATAGGTTCATATGTGTACGGTATGTATGTGAACTAGCTCACGTTTTTTTAGGGATTGGGGTAGTATGAGGTTTCAGAGAGAGTGCTTATTGTTTTTTATCCGGTACTACCATGACAACGAGCGCCTTACCTTCCATATGTGGTTCTTTGACGACACGTATAGATTCAAGGCTAGATAAAAAACGTTTAATGATATTGTATCCGAATTCTTTTCTTGTTATTTCTCTGCCTTTAAAAAAGACATTTATTTTTACTTGATTTCCTTCTTTTATAAAATCTTTCGCCTGATTTAGCCTTGTAGTAAAATCATGTTCCCCTATAAATGGACGTAGGCGGATTTCTTTCACACCGACATTTTTCTGATTTTTTTTACTTTCCCGTTCTTTTTTTTGTTCCTGATACTTGAATTTTTTGACGTCAATGAGTTTAGCTACAGGCGGATCAGCATTCGGAGCTATTTCAACTACATCAAGATCCAATTCCTTTGCCTTTTGTAAAGCTTCCAATTTGGAGACAATACCAATTTGTTTTCCTTCTTCATCCAGGAGCCGGAGCTGTGCGCTCGTGATTTGATAGTTTATCCGATAATGGAATGTAGGCTGTGTTTGCACAATAAAACTGTCTGTTATACCTTTCTAGGTAAATGTATTATATGATATCGGATCCTAGTTTGTCCAGCTTGCTATATAATTAAATGTTCATCAATTTCCTTGCGGATATTTTGAATAAACTGATCTAGGGTTATTTGGCCATAGTCTTTACCATTTCGCCCGCGTTTTGTAATCGTATGACCCTCTGCTTCTTTATCTCCGATAATAAGCATATAGGCTGCTTTTTCTAACTGCGCATCACGAATTTTTGCTTTTAGTGTCTCATTACGATCATCTAATTCTGCACGTATTTGATGTTGAAGTAATGTGTTAACAACATTTCTTGCATAATCAACATGCCGGTCAGAAATAGGCAATACTTTTACCTGGATTGGAGAAAGCCATGTCGGGAAATTACCTGCGTATTTTTCTATTAAAAAAGCCATGGTCCGTTCAAAAGCCCCCAGTGATGAGCGATGAATGACAATCGGTTCCTCTTCCTCACCTTTTTCGTTGATAAACCGCATTTCAAACCGTTTTGGCATTACGAAATCATACTGAACCGTAAAAGCTGTTTCTTCTTTTCCGCTGACATTTTTTACCTGCACATCAATTTTTGGTCCATAGAACGCTGCTTCATTTTCTGCTTCATAATAAAATTCCTTATTTGATTTTTCTAACACATCGCGAAGCACCCCTTCTGCTTCGTCCCAGGCAGCATCATCTTTAAAATATTTTTTTGTGTCATTTCTCAGACCCAAGGATAACCGATACCGGTAATCTGTCCCCTTTTTCATTCCCAATGTCTTATTTACATAGTCGATGAGATCCAGAACCAGTACGATTTCATCTTTTGCATCTTTTTTCCGTGCCATTATATGGGCATCAGCCAGACAAAACATGCGTACCCTCATGAGACCGGTCAGTTCCCCGCTTTTTTCATAACGGAATTGTGGAGCAAGCTCCGCGTACCGGATGGGAAGATCCTTATAGCTACGCGGTTGGCTTTTATACAGCATGAAGTGGTGTGGGCATGTCATCGGGCGTAATATAAGCTCCTCTTCATCAACTTTCATTGGAGGGTACATAGTTTCCTTATAGTACGGATAGTGTCCGGATGTTTTATATAAATCCGTTTTGGCTAGAGGAGGAGTAATAACATGCTGATATCCGCGTTTCAATTCTTCATCAACTATGAATCGTTCTAATTCCCTTCGTATTGTCGCACCTTTTGCTGTGAGAAGTGGCAATCCCTTACCGACCAGATCTGAAAACACAAAAAGGTTTAGATTTTTCCCAATCACTCTGTGATCCCGTTTTTTTGCTTCTTCCTGAAGAGCTAAGTATTTATCTAATTCTGTTTGAGATGGAAATGCCGTTGCATAAATCCGCGTCAGCATTTTGTTTTTTTCGTCCCCGCGCCAGTACGCGCCTGCAATTGTTAGGAGTTTGAACGCTTTTATTTCTCCTGTCGATTTGGCATGGGGTCCGCTGCAAAGGTCGACGTCCATATCTCCCATAGAAAAAATGGACACTTTTTCTTTTCGTTTTTCAATGTCATCTAGCCATTCGAGTTTATACGAATTATCTTTGAAGATTTTTTTTGCTTCTTCAACGGTAACAATTTTTTGGACCAAAGGAATGTCAGCATCTATAATTCTCTGCATCTCCTTTTCGATAGCAGGAAAATTACTTTCAGTTATTTTCTCTTCGTAATCGAAATCATGATAAAATCCGTCATCTGTTGCAGGCCCCATGGCTTTTCTAAGATTCGGGTATAAATTCTGCATAGCTGTATGAAGAATGTGTTCTGCCGTATGACGAAGCGCCCATAAGTACTGATCCTTTTTGGACTTTTTTTGTAATTTTGCTTCAAGTATTGTAGACATATTCCTCCTTAAAACAATAATAACCGTCTTTTTCTGCGATCCCTACAGACAATCTATAGAGAGGTTCCAATCGCAAAAATAAACGGCTACTTAATATATCTCCGTTACGCGGTAAGTTACGCTTCTCTTTGAGGTTGGTGAGGTCTCATGCGAACGGGAAGTATATGTAGTATAGATATGTTATATATGCTTTGTCAACCAGTCTTCATTAAATCTGAAAAACATATACGTGATTCATTTCGTCTTTTCTGATACAGGGAATATGAGGAAATATAAAGCTATTAGACACGATAAGAGCGCCTTTTCTCATATTTTTTTGCAAGCGTTTTTCCAACGCATCCATTTTCCATGGAAGGAGATAAATAAACACTACATCAGCATTTCGTAAATTCGCGTTCCAAAAATCTTTCCAATATGTGTGTACAGAATTTTTGTATGGCGAAAAAAAAGATCTGATATATGAAAATAGTACGAGAAACGGATTAATTTCAAATCCTATAGCTGTTGCTCCTAATTGTGCAGCTCTAAAAAGTAGTTTTCCGTTTCCGGATCCGAGATCATATACTTTCGTTCCCTTTTTGATATGCGCCAGTTTAATCATGGATTCTGACACCTGATTCGTAGAAGGAACAAACGGAGCACCTGTTATGAAGGCAAGACAGAGATAAAAGAAAAAGATGGCAAAAATAAGCTGAATAAATAAAAAAATAAGAGGAATCATTATATGAAAAAGTATTGTGTGTATGTTGCGGCGCCCTGGTTGTGGTGCCCTCTCTGTGGCGCCGCGACTACGCGGCATCCACAGCAGTACGCCTCCCGATTTTGGAAAATCGGATCGGTTACTGCTGTGGACGTACCAGGATTCGAACCTGGGACCTTTGCATCCGCCTGCCTATACTGTGGACCCGAGAGGTATCGAACCTCTGACCTTTCGGATGTGAACCGAACGCTCTACCGCTGAGCTACGGATCCATAGGTGACAGGCAAGCGTGGATGCAACGCTCTAACCAGCTCAAGCTATACGTCCTTATCTCAAATTATACGGTGAAGATTATCGCGAAGCAATAATAGGAGAACATATATGTTATCCTGCTGACGTAGCAATTGCACGTTCATTGGACATACCAAATGAAGTTCCGTGTTTCTTCATCATTCCCCAGTAGCCTTTTTTTGCTTTTCGGCTATTGGCTGCAATAAGCCACGTACGGCTATCATCTATCTCCTGTTTCATAGAAATAAGATATTCTTTTAGATGATCAAAAAAGTTTAGATGATAAACTCCAGGATTGACGGGCATCTCGGAAACGGTCTTCGTAATCTCCTGACGAAGGTTTTTGATTGACTGTGCTAATGCCTTTAGTTCAGTCCTGACGCTTTCGATTTTTTGTTTCACTTCAATTTCGTCAGAACGCGGTATTGCCCTGTATGTCTCTAACATTCGTGGTTGTATGTGAGATTGTTCTTCTGGAAGTTTTGAAAATTCGATAGCTTGGTTTTCCCGAAGCTCCCCTGACTGAGGTACAGTACCAAAAATTGAATGAAGCATGTCCGCACCTGTTTGCACAATAACATCTTTAACAACTGTTTTTCCCACTGAAGTTCCGATACCGCGGAGCGATTCCAGTACATTGTCATTCCTGTAAACAGGATTTTTTTTCTTTTGTTGTTGCTGTTGAATCATAAGATCCCCATACTATAGGGTAGGCAGGAGTACTGACTCTATTGTACTACAGTGATGCAAGCATCTGTATTGTCTTTTGACGTCTAAGCATCGACGCGAGGTAATACCGTTCTTTTTCTAGATTTTCTTTTTCTTCAGGAGTTTTTGCAGTTTGTATGATATTATCTATATCTTTTTCCTCTACGTTAATGTTTTCCTTGTCTGCAATATCACCGAGTGCGAGTTCCAGCGCTATCATGCGTTTTGCTTCCTCTTCATAATCCTTTCGAAGTGATTCTATAGTTTTTCCTGTAGAATTGAGGTATTGTTCAACCGTAAGACCGAGTTTTTTAGTCTGATCGATCAGATTGGAAAGCATACGGGAAACTTCCTGTTCGACTAATATTGCTGGAAGTGATACTTGAATTGTTTTATAGACAACGCCTAGAATTTCATCAATATTTGGCTTTTGTTCTTTTTCCTTTTCGTTTTCCTTTTGCTTGTCTTGCCCGGGTACCCAAATTTTATTTCTTTTTTCATTTTTTAGTTCAGCTATGGCTTGTCGATACTCTCCCAGTGTCACAACTGGTTTTTCGCAGGTAATAACCATGACGACCCAATCTTCTCCTTCCTTTGCCTTTTTAAGCGTAACTTGAGGGGAAATTATCGGTTTTATTGAATGCTGACCAATCGCTTTTATATAGATATCAGGAAGTAATCGTTTCAGAACTTCCTCATACGTTTTGTTTTTATCAAGGTGTTCTTCTACTGCGATTCTGGGCGCTTTTCCTTTTCTGAATCCGTGAAGTTCGGTTTCTTTGACAATATCATCAACAACCGCGTCGTATGTTTTATGAACGTTCGCCCATGGAATTGGAATAGTCAGCTCAATATTACCATTATCGTGTTTTTTCAGGGTTATCTCCATAAGGATGGAGTGTACCATATTGTTACTCATTTTGGAATCCCAAAGGAAGTTCAATTGTCGGAGGGATCATCGACGTATCGGATACGTTCATGTTTTGTATGAATGAAGAGAGTGAGGCAATGTGCGAAGTAAGGTCAATGTATGCACTAACTGTTGCTATAGGGATAACAGGTTTTGCTTTTTGTGATGGAGTGGGGCTGTCAGTTGGGGTAGGCGCAGGAGTTTGTGAAGGAGTCTTCATGACAACAAACAAACCTCCGCCCAATACGATTAACACGAGAAAAATAACTATGTATTGAATACGAATGCTGGTTCCAGTAGGCTGTTGTACGATAGGTTGTTGAACCGGTTGTGCGGGCGGGACCAGCTGACTTGATTGATGTGTTGATTGAGCGTTTATCGGTTGTTCCATGTTAATCTCCATATTGCATAGACACTGTTAATTCCTGTAAATACGATGTACCTTCCGATAGATATTGACGCGCCTCTGATATCAGCTTTTGAATATTTTGTGAGCTTGCAGTGATTTCAGAAAGAGAAGAACTTTTCAGTTTTGTATTTTCTTTGGTAATTTCATCTGTTTTTTGTTTAAACAAATCTCTTTTATTCTGTATCTGCAATAGCCAGCGTTCCATAGTGTTTTGTTTTTCAGGAGAATATAAAGACTTATAATTCTGAATAAGTGCATAACATTTTTTGAAAAGATCAAAATATGATGAATCTATTTCCATTAGTTCTGCAAGCTTTAATCCTACAATAGTCTGGTAAACACTGGACTGGAGGAGTGTATAATGAGAAGAAAGTTGTTGAGATACACCTTCAGCATCCTGTAGGGATCCGATTGATCCCATAAGGCCAATGTGATTTTTCAGAAATGCAACTTCATTTCCTATGAGTGTTTGATAGAGAGTTTTTGTTGAAGGATCCATATATGTACTTTCATTAAGTTTTTCGTTTAAAAACTGAAGATACGATAAAATAAGTTGCGATCTTTGAGCAAGCATGGTCTTAGTTTTTTCCAGCGCAGTTTGTTGGCTAGTAAGAGTGTTAAATTTTATATATTCACTCCGTGCGACCTTAAAATCGTTGAGAGCGGTTCTATAGACATTAAATTCCTGGAGATATTCTTGATACGCGCTCAATGAACTAGCTTGCGCAAGAGATGGTGTAAAGAATAAAAAAAAGACTAAAATGCATGCTTTTTTTAACATGGTTGTATCGTATCATGATAAGAAAAGATGGGTCAAGAAAAAAGTGCCAGAGAGAGGACTTGAACCTCCAAGGGTTTCCCCATACGGTCCTAAGCCGTACGCGTCTGCCAATTTCGCCACTCTGGCCGTAAATTTCATTATACTGTATTTATCCACGAAAAACCCCATCCTTCTGTATATGGCGAAATTGCGATTTCTTTATAAAGAAAACGCTAAGAGCCCTTCGTTTTTTTTATATGGTACAAAGGCTTCAATATCTTCCATGAAATGCTTCACTTTCCATGACCAAGCAGGATCTGCTGCATATTTTTGTCCGATCTGATCGATTGTTATGAATCCTTTATCGATATAATCATGCTTAATTCCTTCGGAAACAGTAGTAATTCCTTCTTCCCAGTTTTGAAAATTATGTCCATAGGATGTACCTGTCCAAACACCCCAACCCCATCCATTAAAGGAATTTTCCGGTATATACCAACCGAAATATGATTCATTACCAGATATAGCGACTACCAATTTCCAATCAAGCCCAAAACTATCCGCATCCTGAACAAATCGTGAGGCAGAATCGGCCATTGGTGAATTATGTGCTTTAAGATATTCCCGCAAACGGATAACCCTGTTATCAATTCTATTTACACCAGTGTCATTAACAAGCTGTGCGGTTTGGAATGTCTGTTTTTCACTTTCAAATGCACCTACGGGCCGTGGTACTATAGCACCCATTATTAAAGTGATACACAGAAGTATTTGAAATAGATATTTCATATATCTTCCCTCCTCTGCCGCCACGATCAGTATGTTACTCATACGTTCGTGAAGGCGGATAAGCAGAAGACATTTCCTGCTGAGGGCAGGTATACATGGAAGTCAAAGGAGAATTATAAAAAGACGCTTCGGCGGATTGATATTTTGTTAATTACATATCCACACTTCGCTTGCTTCATTCGCGTTCGCTCATGAAGAGCGTTTCGGTGGATTAATGGTTGTTGGTAAATTCGCGAATAAGAATTCGTTTATTAACCAACCATCAAAAAATCCTAAAGCAAATTTCGTATGAGGAGATTCACTTTAGGATCTAGATGGCAGTATAACCTATAGTAGAGAGCGTGTCAAGTTTTATAGGACAAAATGTGTTCGATACGGGTATTTTTGAAGCTAATTTAGAGGTTGATCACAATAGACATAATTGTATAAGATTAAACAAATAAGCAGTATAGTTTTTAATTAATTCATTTTATCCATGAATCCCTGTACGCAACGACTCCATGAATGATTATTAGCAATTGAAGGCGGAGCCCATATAGCTCCGATGTCACGCAGATCCGTAATTCCTTTTGCATAAAACGCCTCGTGCAAAAATTTAGTAACCCATGCAATAGCCGATGGCCAATCTTCGAAATGTTTCCCTTTTCCGGTACTAGTATATACTGCTATACCCCATGCATTAAATGAATCTTGAGAAGGAAGTCGTTTTCCCAGATTTGATTCACACATAGCTATAGCAGGGACAAGACGGAAATCAATGTCATATCGGTCAGCTTCTTCAATAATATTTTTTACAAACGGAAGAAAAGGTGAATTTGGATGAAAGCGTTCGATAAACCGTTCTACAATAAGAATTCGTGCATCATCAGCCGTTATTGAGGATCCGATTACTTTTCCGCTTGATATGGGAGCAGACATTCTTATGTTCAAATCCTGATATAACCAGGTTGGATACGATATTGATAAAAAAGATCCATTTTTGTACGCAAATAGGAATGTTAGATTAAATAGAAGAACAATGCAGGTAACCTGAAACCAAATAATAATAAATACCAGCCTTCGCGTCATACTTTTTATATATCGAGATACTAGATTTCCAAACATCCTTTTTATAAGTACAGAAAGATACAAACACTGCTTGTCGACAGGCAGGCTCAACCGATCCGCCCACCATATGTCTGGTGAGCCGCCAGAGATTCGAACTCTGAACCGACTCCTTAAGAGGGAGTTGCTCTACCATTGAGCTAGCGGCCCTTGTTTTTGGCGGATTGCTCTATCATTGAGCTATGCGCCCTTTATGTATATTGATGCGCGCCTAGCAGGAATCGAACCCGCATAAGTAGTTCCGAAGACTACTGCTCTATCCGTTGAGCTATAGGCGCCCACATCTATTTTATCATGTTTTAACTCCCATAAACCGGATAGAAACCTAAGTAGGGTTACTCAGTTGCTACAAATATAATTATTTTTTACAAAGAAGTAATTAATTATTAATGAAGTTCTGCACGTTTTTCCTTAATATACTGGCTCCAACTTTCGATAAAATCAACAAAAAACGCAAAAGGAGTTTCTAATACGAAGTTAAAGAATATGGTAAAGATATTGTATTCCTTCCACTTTGCTGCTAATACGGATCCAATTTTTGCAATCGGAATTGAAATTGTATCCATGAAATAATCCCATATATGCAGTTTATCTTCTATGGTAAGTTCTTTTGATTTATTTCGTATGATAACTGCAGCAAATATGGTCAGAGCTATAGTAAACGTGTCAAAAATAACTGAGGTGATAGGTAATCCTGCGATATAAAAAATCCATCCGATTATTGAAAATATAGCTATTGAAAGTGAAACATAGAGGATTGATACTATTGCCATAAGAACCGGATGCCGTTTTTGATGAAGATATATTTCAATAAATTGTTTTCCTTTTTTATTATATATATAGTTTAGGCTTGCATCTACAACTTTTTGTCTATTTGATGCAGGGGGTGGTCGAATGATGCTTACCATGATAAACATAAGTGCAGTAGGGATGAGAAAGTCTACGAGTGTGGTAAACATATTAAACCCCTCATAAAAAAGATGAGCGACTGGTACTTCAATAATAAAAAATGTAAAACTATTCGACAAAAAAACCGATAATGTAGAAAAAATTCCATAGCGGAATAATCTTGTTTTAAGCGTATGATAGCGCTTATCATAAAATTCTCCGATAAGCTCCGTAGTTTTTTGCTTATTAGCAATAATTTTTGGGAGTATTTCTTTATTGTCTTTATATTTCTCAATTAAATCATCGATAATGATGAATACAGTATCAACGCTTTCACATGCTGCGCTAAATTTTCTGTGCAGAGGGTGATTCAGAAGATTTTCTGCATGAATTTTCAATGTTGGCATGTTTTGAACTAAAAACTCTATAAACGTGTCATCTGCGTAGGTCCATTGGGGATATTGATATTTAAATAGTTGATAGGAAATATAGGCATCATCCAGTTCATATAATGAACGGCAGCATGCAATAAACGTTTGTGTATGTTTATCTTCCGGGGTAAAAGCAGTTTCTGGGATTATTTTAATCCGTTCATTAACGCTTTTTGCCATGGTAAGTAAAATAAGATTTTCCTTATACGGTTCATTGAGAATGTCTTCAATTTCGCACGCTGCAATTTCCACAATAAATGTTGTAAAATTCATTTTTTCTTTGATAGTTGATTGATTTGCACTGTTTACTGAAGATCTTTCCAAAACAATAAAATATTTTCGTAAACACGTAGCCACTTTGGGTATGTATTCTCTCGGGATAGTATCGTTTGGAAGATGGCCTCCCCTAATTAAATCCATTGTGACGATCTCTGCTACGTTTTGGGATTTAAGATTTGATACACCAGAAATTTTTGTAAAAATTAAACGCTTGAGTATGCGTTCTATAGCATTACGTCTTAATACTGCATCTTCTTTCCAATCAACCACTTTTCGTACAAGCTCATAAAATTTAGCTACTTTGGACGCCATTTCATCAACATGAATAGGAGTATAATCACCGTTTTTATCGTTGGAAACCTGTATGTATTTTTTTAAGAGGAGTTTTATTGCGTAATTTATTTGCAGAGGAGCAGTATCTTCATACAATTCAATATCCGTTTTTATATCCTCACTTTTGGTATCCGGACGTTCGTTTGATGTTTCCATATATATAATAATTTCCTTGATTAAGAATAAGTATATTTATATTGTACTTCATAACAGATGATTATCAAAATAGATTATATAAGGAAATTAAACCTAAAAAAAGCATTGCTATATGTTACTTAATACTTTTCTAAATTGCATCCGTACGATATACTATTGGAGCCGAATGGTGGCTGTAGCTCAGTTTGGTTAGAGCGTCTCCCTGTGGAGGAGAATGTCGAGGGTTCGAATCCCTTCAGCCACCCCAA
>Ga0172375_10012653_pt1 | contig 10559 bp, 11 predicted proteins | sample LakKiv1m_FD_114537 | JGI IMG/M metagenome (GOLD analysis project Ga0172375, IMG submission 114537) | Freshwater microbial communities from Kabuno Bay, South-Kivu, Congo - kab_092012_11.1m | ecosystem: Environmental > Aquatic > Freshwater > Lake | place: Democratic Republic of the Congo...
GCCGAGAGTCAGGTCGGCCTTGTGGAACTGGAGCCGGGTCCGCGCAACCGGCGGACAGGACCTCAGGGCCTCGGCACACTCCCTCACCAAGTGCGCGCTGTCGAACTCGACCCGGTACGTCGTCCTGTGCCGGATCCGCTCCCACAGCGCCCGGATTTTGTTTCCTGACTGTGGAGATGCGAATTTTTTCAAATGCATAGCCCGCAAGTAATACAAGAAGAATCGTGATGAATGCCAGGAATCTGCTCTGGACATGAAACCAGGAAAACGGCGGAAACGAGAAGATGAAATAGAGTGGGGAATTTTTTTCAAAAGCAAACAGGAGGAGTATGGCGATGATCATCCACAGGGACCGTATCCATTTTTCTGTTTTTATGAAAAACAATGAGAAAAGGGCAAGAAGAACAGGAATGATGCCGATAGAGGAAAATGTTTCATGAAATCCTATCGCATATTTCATGGGATATGTTCCGATTCGGGCGTCTCCCAGGATGTACGGCGAGAAAAACTGGAGAAGATGTCCGAAGGTCATTGATCCCATGGAATAGCCTGACAGGTCAGCGCGTCCGTTGGATTTGACGAAATATTCCAGTGTTGGTATGAGTTGAATTGCCGCCATCCCCAGCGAAATCATTCCGATGACGAGTATTTTTTTTATGATCCAGGGGCGTTCATCCTTTTTTGGAATCCACCACATAAGAAAACCATAGAGACCCACAAAAATTCCTGTCATGAACACATATTGCAGATGGCCCTGGAGTATCTGCTGGCTTATGAGAACCGGGAGAAAAAGCCATGTGTTGTTTTTTTTATTTTTTATCATTTTAAGAACGATCAGGAATATAAATGGAGCGTACGATAGTGCCTGGAGGTTATTGAGATGAGGGATTTTTACAATATGGAGACCGGAAAATGCGTAGATAATTGCACAGAAGAGAGCTGTCAGGGGCGACCACCCGAATTCCAGGGCAACCAGATACATGCCGATGCCAAGGCCTAAAAATATCAGGATATATTGGAGATTAAATGCCGTGATAAGGGGGAAAAATTTAAAAAGGAACAGATTTACAGGAGAAAGCGCCTGGATTTGCCCCTCACCGATAAGGGGAAATCCGATCCCGATCAAATCGGTCCAAATGGGTAGCTGGTTGTGTTTGAGGGACTCTGACAGGAGATATTTTAGCGGATAGTTCAGATGGAGAATGTCGGATATTTGAGAATCCGGAGTCACGAATATCTGCGGAACCGGCCAGAAGAGAGGGAGGAAAAAGAGGATTACGAGTGCTGTGAGGATGAGGATTGGAAGAAAACGGAACAATACTTTCATAAGAATATAAATCAAGGCTAAGCCTTGGTTTTATTTAGGGCGTTACATCCGTTCGATTGTATCGATACCCAAAAGACGTAATCCTTCCCGTAATGTGAGAGCTGTTTTTTCAATCAGCATAATCCGGAGATTGTTTTTGAGGATGGGGTGCTTGGCATATAGAAGGTTAAAAGTCTGAGCAAGATTAAAAAGATAGGTACATAAGAAGTTCGGGGCAAAATTTATTGCTGCGCTTTCGATAGTTTCGGGAAAATAGAGAAGCAATCGCGCCAAATTATGTTCCTCCTGATTAAGTTTTATATTGTTTTGGGCATCTGCTGTCTGAAAGCTAACAGATGATCGCTGATGGCTCTTCTCCATCACGCTTTTGCAGCGGGCATAGGCATACAGGAGATATGGCCCCGAATCGCCGTTAATATTTATTGATTCGTTGATGTCAAACGCGATTTCCTGTGGCGTTGATACCTTCAGAAACGCGTATTTTACCGCCGCGACGGATGCTTTTTCGGCAATATCATTTTGTTCCTTTCTGTCATATCCCCTCTCTCCTTTTGTCAGTATTTCCTGCATTGATTTTTTTACTTCATCCAGTAACCATTCCCCTAACACCACGTTACCGCTACGGCTGCTCATTTTTCCGCTTTTTAGCCGCACCCATCCGTATACGAGGTGGTGCTCTTTACCCTTTGTATCCGGAAAAACCCGTGATATTGCCTCGAAAATCACCCGGAAATACTCTATCTGCTCGCTTGCGACACAGTGGATTATCCGATCGGGGTGGTACTCGTCAAACTGGAGTTTGGCAAGGCCGATATCCTTTCCTTCGTATGTGGGGTTGCCTTCCGAGGTGATGAAAACCCGATTGTGGAGTCCCTGCCTGCCGGCAGGCAGGGCGTACTTTTCTCCGGGAAAAATGACCGCACCGTCGCTTTTTTCAAATATTCCTTTTGCCACGTTATCCATAACCAGTGTTTTCCCGAGGTCATAGGTTTCGCTTTCGAAATAGAACCGGTCAAAATGAGATCCGACCCGTTTATAAATGCCGTCAAAATACTGAAGACTCCAACTTCGTGTTTTTTCATAGAGAGGGTAAATAGATGGATCTTTCGCGTATATTTTTTTATTCAGTTCATTTATTTCTTTTTTGGCCGTCTCGTCTTCCTCGTACGCCTTGTTCCCGGCCGAATACGTTTCGGAAAGGAATTGAATTTTTTCCTTTATATCTGCATTTTCCAAAGTGTGTATATCGGATTTCGTATTATGCAGGATTCCATACAGCGCTTTTGCGATATGCAGCCCCACATCTCCCTGATAGTTTGCCCGTATGACCTTGTTCCCGTTTGCTTCCAGAAGCCGGACGATGCACTCCCCCGTGATGATATTTCTAAGGTGTCCGATATGAAACGCCTTGTGGGTATTGGGGTGAGCAAATTCAACCATGACAGTTGATGTCGGTCGTACTGGCCTTCTTTGTTTTTCTATAAGGTATCTGATAAGCGCTGAGTCGGTTAAGGAGAAATTGACAAATCCCGGGTGCACGGCCTCGATTTTATCAATGCCTTCTTTTTCAACTCCGAAGTGTTCTTTTAAAGCCTGAACGATTTCTTCTGCAATGATCATCGGATTCTTATTCAGGATTTTGGTCAGGTGCATCGCGATATTGGTCGTGTAGTCACCGTGCTGGGGGGCATCTGATATTTTCACTTCAGGGTCCGGGTGGGAAACACCCATATCTATGAGAACCTTTTTTAACATTTCCGTAATTGTTTGTTTCATATATGCTTTTGTATCCATAATCATATCCTATTTCATCACTTGATTTCTATATTTGTGAAAAAGCGTGTCTTGTGCTACCGTTTCCTGCTCCCCTATACTATCATTACATATGGTTTTTGTGCTGTTTTGTCTGGGTTTGTGCATAGGATCGTTTCTTAACGTACTGGCGGATCGGTTGCCCCGAGGTGAGGATGTGTTGTGGGGACGGTCCCACTGCGATTTCTGCAAGCACAAGCTCAAGTGGTATGAACTCATACCCCTTTTTTCCTATATTTCCCAGAGCGGAAGAAGCAGGTGTTGCCGAAAAAAATTATCAATTCAATATCCATTGAGTGAACTGGCTACCGGTGTCGGATTTGTGTTGATCTTTTATGCTTTGAGCAATCCCCAATCAGCATTACGCTATCCTGCAATTCCCCAAGTATTCATTGTTCATTATTTGTTATTCATTATTCTTTTTTCATCGCTCTTTGTTATTTTCATTTCTGATCTGAAATATGAAATCATCCCGATGGAAACGATCATTTCCGGATATCTTTCCGCTATCTGTATACATCTTTTAAACTATACGAATCTTATGGACAGTACAAATTATTTTCTTTCCGGCCTTTTTTCCGGCCTTTTTTTCTTCTGTCTCTGGTTTTTTTCCAAAGGCAAAGCTATGGGCGACGGAGATATATATTTAGCTTCCCTTCTGGGATTTTTGATCGGATTTCCTTATTTCCTCATTTTTTTGTATGGAGCGTTCTTGACAGGGGCGCTGTTGGGTATCATACTGATTTTAGGGCGGAAAAAATCTTTAAAAGCACATATTCCGTTCGGACCATTCCTTATTGTCGGATATGGAGTGACTCTTCTTTGGGGAGATACGATTCTCCGGATATGGAGGCTATTATGGTAACCAAACTATTGAAAGGGCTTGCCCTGAGGGAGCGAAAGCGAGTCGAAGGGTTTACACTCCTGGAACTTCTTATCGTAATAGGCCTTATCGGCATTCTTATTGCTACATCCGTGACCTCCTATAGCACGATCCAGAAAAAATCCAGGGACAGCAGGCGTATCAGCGATCTCAAAGCTATACAGAATGCGTTTGAGCAGTACTATGCTGACAAAAACAGCGTGTATCCGAAAACTGAAGAAAAAATAACTACCGAAACAACGTTATATCTTCCTAATGGATTCCCAAAAGATCCGAAAGAAGCTGATCCGTATTTGTATACCCGTCAATATGATGCATCCGGAGCTTCGTATTGTGTGTGCGCCAAACTTGAAGGAACGACGACAGGGGGTAACGCAACAGCGCCTGCTGCAGCATTATGTCCGATTAATTCTGAAGGAGGATCATTTTATTGTGTCAAAAATCTACAATGAAAAAAAAGGGTTTTACGTTTATCGAGATTTTGGTTACTATCACCATCATTGCGATTCTTGTCGTTATCGGGGTCATTTCTTATGCAAGTGTGAATAAACGCTCCCGCGATGCCAGGCGGAAAAGCGACATCGAGCAGATCCGGTCGGCCCTCGAGATGTACAAAGCGGATTTCGGGTATTATCCGGATGGTGGATCAGGCGCATTTTCAGCTATTAAGGGATATCCCCCGACGGATATTGAAACCGCGTTGATAGATAGAGGATATATATCCTCTATCCCATCCGATCCGAAGGATAATACGGTTTATCCGTACCAAATTATGATGACGGACCTACGCGGTACGGATCCCAATGTCCATTATTACGGATATTGTGTATCGGCATTTGTCGAAGGAGAAGGATCAGAAAGCAGCACCTGCGGAGCATCAGTAACACTTCCGACTATTAATGAGTCAGAGGAATATACCTATGGTGTGAAAAATCCATGACACATAGTCCTGTCCCGAGCGATGGTAAGTTTAGAACCGGAGTCGAAGGATTCACTTTGATTGAAATGATTGTGGCTATTACGCTCATGATGATTCTTCTTGGGGTGACTATAAGCGGGTATGCTTCATATAACAGCAAGCAAAACATTAAACAGGCTGCTCTTAATCTCAAATCCAATCTTCGTACAGCTCGAACCAACGCGATGTCAGGGAAGAAGCCTCTGGAATGTACGGTTGAGGAGACTTTGATCGGTTATGAGGTTAGTTTTACTACCTCTTCTTATACGATTACCCCCCGTTGTAGCGTTACTGATTCTATTGCAGAGGGAGTTTTATCGGTTCAGCTTCCGCCCGGCATAGAGTTTTCAGAAATACCTTCTACGTTTACGTATTCTCCTCTTACCCAAGGGGTCTCCGGTATTTTACCCACTACTATTGTATTTACTGATGGCACGAATTTAGTTACTCTAGCCATAGACCCCACATCAGGAGATGTGAGCGATTTATAATATGAAAAAAATCATGAGAGGGCAATCTATGATCGAGGCAGTTGTTGCCGTTGGCATTGTCATACTTCTTGTGACCGGATTGCTGGTAGCCACGACGTCAACACTGAAATTCGGCCGGATGTCAAAAGACCGGACAACTGCGCTTCAGTATGCCAAAGAGGGACTGGAAATCGTTCGGGTAATTAAAGACAATGGTTGGGATAATATTCCTTCAGATTCTACAGCTACACGCTGTCTTTTGGAAGGAGAACAGGAATTTACCACCGGGTCATGCCAGATATCAACCACGTCACCGTTTTCCAGGACAATTGATTTTACCGACGACGGTGACTGTACTGTGGCAAATGACTGCAGAAAAGTGACGGTAACCGTTTCATGGATGGATTCTGTTACCAGAACAGTGACGCTTTCTACCTATTTGACAAACTGGAGAAGTACTTTATGAAAAAGCAGTACGGTAAACAGTATGGTTCCCTGTATGTATGGTCCAAAAAGGGGTTTACCCTTCTGGAGCTTCTGGTCGTTGCCGTAATTTTGGGATTGTTATCCGTGGTTATTGCACAGATTTTTTTTACTACTATCCGGACAAATAATAAGACAGAGATTACCCGGGGTGTGAAAGAAAGCGGTGACAGAGCACTTGATATTATGACGAGACTGGTCCAAAACGCTAAGCTTATTGATATCCCAAGCGCATCCTGTCCGGAATATCCCGCTTTAGGGTCTCCGCTTTCCAGTATTTCACTGACCAATTTTGACGGCGGAGAAACGACACTCTTATGTAAGGAGGATGACGGCATAGCACAAATTGCGTCTGTTTCAGCATCAGCGCTTCAGACCGTGTATCTCACTAATACAGATGTCAGTCTCAGCGATGGATCGACGAATACCTGTGCAAATACACTGTCTTTTACGTGTTCTTCACAAGGAGATATTCCGTCTTTTATCACAATTGCTTTTAGTATTCGACAAAGCAACAGCGCTGCAGCACTTATCGACTCGGCATCGGGCATGTTCCAGACAACCGTAACACTGAGAAACAAGTAGTTTTTTTGGTAGTTTCTCTTTACTTTGGAAAATGAGTTTGCTAAAGTAAAAATATATGTATAAACGTACGTATAAAGGTCAAACCCTTCTTATTACCGTATTAGTATTGACAATCGCGTTAACAGTAGTATTGTCTCTTATTCGTCGTACGACGATGGACGTGAGGACTACAGGTCAGCTTGAGGAATCCGCACGCGCGTTCAGCGCCGCTGAGGCAGGTATTGAAGATGCGCTGAAAAACAAAGTTTCAAAAACCGGGGTTACTATTCAAAGCGGCAACGGGTCAGCCATATTTGATACCACTTATACAGACTTAACGGGATCATCTTCTGTATTTACCTATGCCAGCAGTACGGCAAAAGGAGAAGTGGCGACCATTTGGCTTGCGCCTCATGATGCAAATAATATACTGGATGAATCCGGAACAGGGAGTTACTGTGCCGTGAATGAAGCGTGCCCCATAGAGGTATGCTGGGATCAACCTCCACTGTTACCAAGTGAAACTGTAGCGGTTAAACCTGCAGTTGAAGTGGGAATTCTGTATAAGAAGAACGGTGCATATGGGGTTGTTCGCTTTGCGTATGATCCGGATACGGCCCGCACGGGTAATAAATTTACGACCGCCTCTGGAACAGGGTGTGGCGGAATGTACTCACAAGCAGTGACATTTCCTGCCGGTTCCGGGCTTCCTTTGGCTTTACGTTTGCGTCCATACTACAATCAAACAACATTTTCAGTTTCTCCCTCTGCCGGACGGACTCTCCCTCCACAGGGTTTTGTCGTATCCTCGACGGGAAAGACGGAAACAGGAGTGACCAGAAAAATCGTTGTTAAAAGAAACTACGACTCTCCAGCCTCAATATTTGATTTTGTTCTATATTCAAATACAACGATTAGTAATGAAGCGTACTAATCATATTCCCTGCCTATGTCAGTACTAGGACTTGATATCGGATCTCATAATGTGAAGCTCATTGAGCTTGCGACAGACAAAAACGGAACCACCCTTCTTGCTGCCGGCAGCATGCCGACTCCTTCAAAATCAGTATCTTCAAATTTGGAAATCGATCAACAGGCTCTCGCCCATTTGATCAGGGAACTTATGAAAGGAACAGGCGCAAAATCTACGGAAGTGAATATTTCCCTACCGGAAGCACAGGTATTTACGCGGGTTATCGAGATGCCCGCCCTGTCCAGCAGGGAACTTACTTCAGCGATTAAATGGGAGTCTGAGCAGTACATTCCTCTTCCTTTGGATCAGGTCAATATGGATTTTTCGATATTATCTAACGGAAAAGATTCAGCCAACGGAAAAATAAAAGTTCTTCTTGTTGCCGCTCCGAAAGCTCTTACCGACCGGTACATGCAGATCATGGAACTGGCCGAACTCACTCCCATTTCTGCGGAAACTGAAATTATTGCTCTTTCCAGGTCATTAGTGCGGTCGGCTCCTACCGTCCCCAACGTCATGATTTTATCATTTGGCGCTCAGACAACCGATATTGCAATACTGCGCAAAGGTATCCTGATGTTTACACGCTCGATGAGTGCGGGAGGCGATGCAATTACCCGCGCTTTATCTGAGTCATTGGATTTTACTATATTGCAGGCAGAAGCGTACAAAAAAACTTATGGATTGGAAAAAAATATTTTGGAAGGGAAAATTGTCGCTGTCGTTAAACCCGTTATGGAGACCATCATTGGGGAGATTAAAAGGGCAATCGGTTTTTTTGAAGAAACATATAAAAATGAACATATCGGTGTCATTCTTTTGACAGGCGGGAATGCAAAATTACCAGGACTCATTCCTTATATGGCAGAGCATACCGGCATAGAGGTTCAACAAGGAAATCCTTGGGTAGGCATTCGGAAAGATCCCCGGTTTGGTGTTTTGAATGCCGAAGGGCCTTTGTTTGCCGTGGCCATCGGGCTGGCGCTCAGGGAGTGACGTCGGATTTACTATGTATGGCCTCACAAAATATCAATTTATTTCAGACCAAAACCACGATTCAGCCGCTTCTTGAAGTGATCGAACGATACGTGAAGACCATATCCGTAGTGCTTCTTGCTATCGTATTTAGCGGAGGGATTATGACGGGCATCGCTTTTTATGTTTTCGGACAACAACGCGACGCGATGGACTCCGAGAGACAACAACTCTTGGCAGAGATAAAGAACAACGTCGCCAAGGAAGGATTATTCGTGATGATACGAAACAGACTTGTCGCTGTAGATAAAATTATGTCAACACAGGTTTCGTATGCTCCGTTTATCGATACGACTATAAAAATTATTCAATCATTTTCCTTATCTTCGTTTTCTATGGGCGGGAAAAATTCCCTTATGATTACGGTAAATGTTACCACCCTTGCTGAGGCTGTTGATGTGTTAAAAACTCTTATGGAAATGGAACAGAAGAAGGAAATTACTCAGCCGATGTTGGAATCTTTTTCGTTAGACGATAAGAAAATTCAACTCGGGTTATCGTACACAGTTGTTCTGTGATGCACTATGGAATTGAAAATCCGGCGGTTTATCCGTCTTCATAAAACATTAGTTGTTTACAGTGTTCTTTTGATTGCAGGTATTTTGAGCCTTTTGATTGGACTTATTCCTGCTATTCAGAACAGTTTTACATTGGTTGCGGATTTACAAACGATGAGAGCGGATATTATCCGCATTCAAAAAAAAGCTTCCATGCTCGACTCGCTCAACCAGGCGGATTTAGAGCAGAATGCCAAGGAGGTTATTGCAGCAGTCCCTTCTGATAAGTCGATTGCGACACTTCTTTCCACTATTGAAGCTGTCGCGACAAAAAACAACATGTATATTTCCGATATGAGTATTGAGGGAATAGCATCTCTGGCTACCGGGTCAGCAAAATCTGCCATGAAAGCTGAAGGGAATAGTCTGACGGAGACCATCAGTCTTCAGGGAGAATTGATTCAGTTGAGGAATTTTTTGGCTGACTGCATACGCGTCCGCAGACTCATGCGGATCAGGGATGTCGCATTGACTTCCATGCCGAAAACCAATCTCATAACCGCAAAACTTGTAGTTGAAGTTTTTTATCTGCCCCTTCCCCTTTCCATCGGAAAACCCTCCGATTCATTGGAACCATTTACTCAACAGGAATTATCAACGATAGAAAAATTACAATTATATCCAATCGTTTACGCGTCTGATATATCCGTATCCCCTGTTCAAACGACTCCCGTTGTGACGGAAATTCCGACTACGCCGGCAGTATTGGATCCGTTTGCTCCGTTGAGATCGGCAACCTATACGACCCCGACTCCTTCACCTGTTATTATAATTACACCAAAACAAACACCATCGGCTTCTCCGAGCACCACCCCCAGAGTTTCTCCGGGACCCACTTCCCCAGCGACACCCTCTCCGACTCTGTAATTTTATTTTCCGCAACTTTTTTTCTTATCGTAGATATATACTATCCGCACGGATTTGTTACAATACAAAGAAGTTTATGCGTATGAACATTGCATTGGTTATACCTACCATCAGAAGCCTTTCGTTCTTATCTGAATGGAAATCATTGCTGTCATCCTGTCATCTGATCATTATTGAAGATCATGAAACAAAAGTGATTCAAACGCCAAAAGGTAAATTTAAAAGCGTTTCCCATTATTGTTGGCAGGACATACAGAAAGATTTTGGCAAAGATGAGTGGATATTTTCTCGGCAGAATGCGGGCATCCGGTCTTATGGGTTCTGGAAGGCATTTCAAAGCGGTGCTGATATTATTATTACGCTGGATGATGATTGTTACCCTGTGGGTACGGATTTTTTGGATACGCACGTCCGCAATCTAACACTTACCGCCCCCGACAGGTGGTACGGGACGTTTCCCCATCCGGATTTTATCTGCACACGCGGATTTCCCTACCGCGTGAGAAACAAATATCCCGTCATGATCAGTCATGGATTATGGAGCAGGAACCTGGACCTGGACGGCCTGTCGCAGAAAAAACATCCCGGTCTTGATATCCATCCCTATCCCCCGTTTCTGTCGTTTGTCCC
>Ga0172375_10012658_pt1 | contig 10556 bp, 13 predicted proteins | sample LakKiv1m_FD_114537 | JGI IMG/M metagenome (GOLD analysis project Ga0172375, IMG submission 114537) | Freshwater microbial communities from Kabuno Bay, South-Kivu, Congo - kab_092012_11.1m | ecosystem: Environmental > Aquatic > Freshwater > Lake | place: Democratic Republic of the Congo...
TTCTGGTCATAAATTTGAAGAAGAGGATTGGGATTGGTTAGTTTTTTATGGTAAAGATTTTTCAGTTAGGATATCAAAAAATAGCTTTGGTAAGCTGCCATTTGACGCTGATTTATTTTATAAAAAAATTATTGAAACTTTTGATTTTAAATAATCAAAGATTATGTTAGAATGGTTCAATTATTATTAAATTAAATATATGAAAAAAGGATATCACGCAAATATTGAAAATTTGACAACTGAAAATACTAATTTCCGCAAGGTGCTTTATACTGGCGAACACATGCAGTTGGTTTTGATGTCACTGCCTGTGGGTGGCGAAATTGGTATGGAGGTTCACAATGAAAATGATCAATTTTTCCGTTTTGAAGCTGGGCAAGGAAAAGTAATAATTAATGGCAATGAATACGATATTTCTGATGGTGATGTCATTGTGGTGCCATCTGGCGCTGAACACAATGTGATTAATGTGTCAGAAAGTGAAGATTTAAAACTTTACACTATTTACTCCCCAGCTCATCATAAAGATGGTATTGTCAGAGCTACTCGTGAAGAAGCTATGGCAAATGAAGCTGATTTTGACGGGGTGACTACAGAATGATCCCGTTAGAGTTTTGCATTTACCGATTGTAGAGAAAATGGTATTATATCTACATGCTTATTTTGTGCGAATTAATTAATCAATCTAAAACTCTAACGGGATGATAATTTCATATCAAGGAGCACAATCTTTCAAAGTTCAATTCGGGGATACCGTTTTGGCTTTTGACCCTGTATCTAAAAAGTCTGATTTTAAGGCTGGTAATTTTGGCGCTGATATTGCCTTGATTTCTTTAAATCATCCAGATATGAATGGGGTGGATCAAGTAAATCGTGGTGAAAAAGAAGCATTTATTATAAACGGCCCAGGTGAATATGAAATACAGGGAGTATTTATAAAGGGGTTGGCAAGTTCATCAAATTATAGAGGTGAAGATAAAATCAATACCATATATACCGTCAATTTTGAAAATATGAATTTGTGTTTTTTGGGTGCGTTAGGAAATGCCAATATTCCAAACGAAACCAAAGAAGGTATTGATGGGGTAGATATACTTTTTGTTCCGATTGGTGGCAATGGGACAATCAGTCCAAGTGAAGCTTATAAGTTTGCTGTTTCTCTTGAACCATCTATAATTATACCAATGAACTATGATGAAAAATCCTTGAAGGCTTTTTTGAAAGAAGGGGGAGGTGAGGGGAAAAAACCGATTGAAAAATTAACTATTAAAAAGAAAGATATGGAGGGTAAAGAAGGTGAAATTATTGTTTTGGATACACAATAATTAAAATATGTTCATAAAAAAATATAATTCAATAATGGAAAGAGAAGAAAATTATAGAAGCAAATGGGCTCTTGGACTTTCCGTTTCTCTCACTCTCATTATATTTTTTAGTTTTGCTTTTTATAAAGGTTATCTAAGTTTTGGTAATAATAATTTGATGGCAAGTAAAAAATCTGCAAGTCAGATGGCAAATGTAATTTCAGCTGATGCCGTGCCTTCACCAATTCAAAATACCAAAGAAATTTTTGATTCTGCCTTCAATGAAATTGGTAAACAATATAAACAATTTACAGATTCGCTTTCTTCAGTCTTTGTGCCATTTATAAGCAGTATTGAAGTGTACGAGAGGAAATAACTCATCCCCCAGACCCCCTTCTCTTACAACAAGAGAAGGGGGCTCTCCAAAAGTCCCTCTCTTGTTGTAAGAGAGGGATTTAGGGTGAGTTATCGGCTTGTGTAGAAAGCTTAAATTTGCTATAATTAAGGTATAAATGGCTAAAAAAGAGGACAAAAACGAGGAAATCTCAGGCGCTCATACGGGCGTTATTTCACGCTCCATTGTGAGTGAAATGAAAAAGTCTTTCATTGACTATGCTATGTCTGTTATTACTGACAGAGCGCTTCCTGATGTGCGTGACGGCCTAAAACCAGTGCATCGTCGTATTCTTTACGCTATGCACACATTGGGGTTATCGGCTTCAGGCAAGACCAGGAAATCAGCCACTGTGGTGGGAGAGGTTTTAGGAAATTATCATCCACATGGAGATGTGGCAGTTTATGATTCTATGGTTAAAATGGCCCAAGATTTTACTATGCGATACCCCCTAATTATCGGACAAGGAAACTTTGGCTCGGTTGATGGTGATAGCGCGGCAGCAATGCGTTATACCGAGGCCAAAATGAGTAAAATTACTTCAGAACTTTTGCGTGATATAAACAAAGAAACTGTTGATTGGATACCAAACTATGATGCCACCAAAAAAGAACCTTCAGTACTACCGGCTACTGCTCCTCAACTTTTACTCAACGGGACATTGGGTATTGCTGTTGGTATGGCGACAAACATTCCACCTCATAATTTGAGAGAGGTGATAGACGCTACGGCTTTTCTTATAGACAACAAAGACGCTACCACTGATGATCTTTTGCAGTTTGTGCAAGGTCCAGATTTTCCACTCGGAGGCATAATATTTAATTCAAAAGATATAAATCACGCTTATACCACTGGTCGAGGAGGCATCGTCACGCGAGGAGTAGCTGAGATCGTGGAAGATAAAAATAATTCTCAGATTATTATTACCTCTATTCCTTATCGCGTAAATAAAGCTGATTTGATTATAAAAATTGCCGAATTGGTAAGAGAAAAAAAGATCGATGGTATCAAAGGCATCAGAGATGAATCTACCAAAGATATAAGAATCGTTATTGATTTAAAAAACGGTAGCTATCCACAAAAGGTTTTAAATTTTCTTTATAAACATACTCAACTCGAAGACACATTTCATCTAAACTTAGTGGCTTTAGTTGACGGAGTTCCCCAAACTCTCTCTCTAAAGAGTATTTTGGAGGAATTTATTAAACATAGACAAGTAGTGGTAAGAAGGAGAACTGAGTTTGATTTAAAAGAGGCGGAAGCAAGAGAGCATATTTTGATTGGTTTAAAAAAGGCGCTTGACCACATTGATGAAATCATAAAGCTCATCAAAAAATCCAAAGATGTAGATACGGCTAGGGCCAATTTGATGAAGGAGTTCAAGTTTTCAGAGTTGCAGGCCAATGCTATTTTGGAAATGCGTCTGCAAAAATTGGCTGGTTTGGAAAGGCAAAAAATAGAAGATGAACTTAGAGAGGTTCAAAAACTGATTGCTGAACTTAAAGATATTTTGGCTAATCCAAAGAAAATTCTTCATATAATTAAAAAAGAACTTTCTGATATTTCAGAAAAATATGGTGATGATCGCAGAACTAAAGTTATAAAAGGTGGTGTCAAAGTTTTGTCTATGGAAGATTTGATTGCTGACGAAGAAAATACTCTTATTTTAACAGCCGGAGGTTATGTCAAAAGGACTAGCCCAGATGAATATCGAAAGCAAAAGAGAGGCGGTGTCGGGGTAGTTGATTTAGATACCAAAGAAGAAGATTTCGTTTCTAATTTTTTGACTGCTAGCGCTCATTCTGATCTCCTTTTCTTTACTGATCGAGGTAAGGCTTATCAGATTAAAATGTATGAATTACCAGAAGGCAAGAGAGCGACTCGCGGCAAATCAATTATGAATTTTATTTCTCTTTCTGAAGGTGAAAAAGTGACCTCAATTTTACCAATGCCTAAAAATTTGAAAGATAACAAGGAACTTTCTTTAATGATGGCGACCGAAGAGGGTGTTGGCAAAAAAGTTTCGGCAGCCAGTTTCCATGATGTTAGGGCAAGTGGCATTATAGCCATTAAACTCTCGGAGGGTGATAAACTCATTTCTGTTTCTGCTGTGGTAAAGGGTGACTCTTGCATGATTGTTACCTCGAAAGGTCAGTCTATAAGATTCAAAGAGTCAGATGTTCGTGAAATGGGGCGCACTGCCGGTGGAGTGAGATTAATAAAAATGAAAAAAGGCGATAGGGTAATTGGAGCCCATCCTGTACCCAAAGAAGTTGAAAAAAATGCAGCACTTCTTACAATGGGGACCAATGGCTATGGTAAAAAGACGGGAATCAAAGAATATAAAATACAAAAACGCGGCGGGTCAGGTATAAAAACAAGCAATGTAACCACAAAAACCGGCGAAATTATTGCTTCGGCAGTGGTGACGGGTGAAGAGGAAGAAGCTGTGGCAATGTCTAAAAAGAGTCAAGTTATTCGTCTTGGTCTTTCCGAAATCCCTTCCTTGGGACGCTCCACTCAGGGTGTCCGCATCATGAAGCTGCGTGACGGCGACTCCATCGCTTCCTTCATTTGTTTGTAATTTATAATAAACATCTTTGCAGTCCACAGTCGTCAAAAGTGTCAAGGTTCAACCTTGACATCAACCCCCTTGTATTTAAAGGTTGAGGTTTGTTTTATAATATTCTCTCTGCTTTCAAAAATATCAATAATTAAATTTTTGTAAGTTATCGGCAGGTCCCTATTTTCTGCGTAATCTTTATAACTACTCCAATCATATTCTTCTGATCTGCTAACCAGGTTACTTTTTACTGGATTCTTATGAATGTATGATGTAGTCCACATAAGTTGGGGGTTATTCTCAATAAGTACTGATTTAAAATTACCCTGAAACAAATGGCCAACTCTTCTGTATTTTTTATTTATATACATTGAAAAACTAGTACAAATTTTTTGTATTAACAATGAAATCGAAACATTACCGGTTTGTTCTATAAGTAAATGAAAATGATTTGGCATCAAGCAAAAAGCGTGTAATTTGAAAAGATTAATGGGGGATTTAGTAATTCTAATCCTTGATTTTGGTGATCTCGTTATTTCATTTTTGTTTAGAATTTCTGATTTTATTCCCAATGCCAAACCTAATCTATAAAGAAAAGCTCGATAATCTTGTTTATCACGAAATAAGTTTTCCTTATTTGTTCCTCTATTATAAACATGATAAATTTCCTTGCTTGCAAAATTTTTAAAATCCCTATTTTTCATAACAATATTTTATACCAATCTAGTGTCAAGGTTCAACCTTGACATGTTGATTAGTGGTAGTGCCTTAACAGTCCACAGTTTTGGGGCGGGTCTTTTGGTTATGTTGTATAATATAAGTATGACGAAGTTTCAAATGATTTTGATTGGGGTGTTTGTAGTATTTTTAATTGGTGGAGTAATTATATTTTCGGCTTATAAAGGAAGTTCTCAAAACGCGACAACAGTCGTCGTTTGGGGTACTATTCCTCAGACAAGTTTTTATAACATAGTAAAAGAGACTTCTTTATACCAAAGCAAAGAATACAACATCGAATATGTTGAGAAAACCAAAGAAAATTTTGATAGTGATTTTATAGAAGCTCTGGCTTCTGGTAGTGGCCCTGATCTTTTTATGTCACCGGGAGACAAGATACTCAAGCACCAAAATAAAATAATGCCTATACCTTACAATGTTTATACTGTTAGGCAATTTAGAGACTCATTTATTGAAGGCACTGAAATCTATCTTTCTCCCGAAGGAGTGCTAGCGCTGCCTGTATTTGCTGATCCTTTGGTGATGTATTGGAATCGTTCAATATTTACAGATGTGAAGGTAACACAGCCACCAAAGTATTGGGACGAATTTTATAATCTGGCCAATCTAATATCTAAAAAAGATGGTGCTTTAAATATTTCGAGAAGTGTTGTTGCTTTTGGTGAATTTGCCAATATTTCTCATGCCAAGGAAATAGTATTAAACTTGGCGATGCAAGCCGGAACCCCAGTAATTTCTTGGTATGGCTCTAATTTGGTGTCAGTTTTTGCTGATCCCTTTAATAAACCAATTGTGCCAGCTGAGGCGGCTGTTAATTTCTATACCGAATTTGGTAATCCGGCAAAACCATCATATTCTTGGAATCGTTCACTACCAAATTCTACCAATTACTTCTTGAGCGGTGATTTGGCGTTGTATTTTGGTTTTGCCAGTGAAATATCTAGCTTGCAATTGAAAAATCCAAATTTAAATTTTGATGTGGCTATGGTTCCAATGTCTCGCGAGGGTGGCACCAATGTTTCTTTTGCAAATTTTGAAGCTTTTGCCATTACCAAATCATCTAAAAATCCAAGCGGAGCTTTTGCGGTGGCCTCTATTTTGTCGAGTACAGTCGGGGTTAGCGCTTTTAATAAAGTTATGAAATTGGCTCCGGTTAGGCGTGATCTATTAAGTCAAAAACCAATCAACGCTTATGAGAGCATCTTTTATGACAGCGCGATTAGAGCAAAGGGGTGGCTTGACCCGTCGCCAACAGAGACAGATGCCGTATTTAAGAATATGATAGAATCAATCACAAGTGGTAGAGCAAGAACGAGTGAGGCGATAGCAAGAGCTCAGCGAGAACTTTCTGGTTTGTTGTCAAAATAATAACACCCCCCTAACCCCCCTCTTACATTAAGAGGGGGGGGGAAAGAAAAAATTAATGAAAATTAAAAACACAAATAAAAAAATAAAAAAAATTATACCGATACTTATTTTATTTGTTTTGTTAATTCCTCTTTTTGTTGGGGCTCAAACTCCACCAGCAAAAGAGTCTCCAATTATTCCAAACTGTAGCCCAAATTGCGGCTATGCCGACCTTCTTACATTAGTGAACAATATAATAAACTGGATTATAATGATTTCGGTCCCCGTTGCAGCTGGAGTCTTTGCTTGGGCTGGGTTTACCTATATGACTACAGGTATTGTTGATAGAAAAGCCGAGGCCAAATCAATGATAAACAAAGTTTTTATAGGCTTTGTGATTATACTTTCAGCTTGGATTATTGTTAATACCATTACCAATACGCTATTAAAAGATTCATTTAGAGATGCAGTACCAGTAGAAGGAACTAAAAAATAATAATTAATATATGAATAAAAAAAATATTTTGAGTTTGTTTATTTTGATGACAGTAGTAATGGTTTTTGCAATGCCTTTATTTACTTATGCTCAAGGGGGCAAGACCCTACCCAACCCTCCAGCTGGGGGGACAACTCAGCCACCTCCTGCTCCAATAAAAATGAACATACAAATAGATAATCCCTTCAAAAAAAGTACAATCAAAGACTTAATTGAGACCATAGTAAATGACATTTTGATTCCTATAGGGGCGGTGGTAGCAGTGCTTATGATAATATATGCCGGCTTCCTTTTTGTCACAGCTAGGGGCAACGAAACTCAAATAACCAAAGCTAGGCAGGCGCTACTTTGGGCGGTTATAGGTGCGGCTATACTTCTTGGCGCCTGGGTCATTTCACAGGCCATAACGACGACCATTGATCAATTAAAGAAATAATTAAAATAAAATGGAGGCAGCAGCAAAAACTGAGGGTTTAAAAGGTTTAATAGAGTGGCTCATAAATATAGGGTTGGTTGTTATACCATTTTTGGGCACAGTCGCCTTCTTGGTTTTCGTTTTGGGAGTAGCCAGATTTATAAAAGCCGCTGGTAACGAAAAAGAAATAAAAGATAGCAAAAATTTGCTTATTTGGGGGGTAATTGGCTTGTTTGTTATGGTCACAATATGGGGGATTATAACTTTCTTCAAGGGTGAATTTGGTTTTACGGGAGGTGTTGGGATTCCTCAAATAAAATTCAAATAAAATATATCAAGTTTTATAAATAATAATTATGGGAAAGGGAATAATAGAAATAATAGAGGTAGCATCTAAAATAATAACGAGTACTTTAATACCTCTGGCTTTTGCCTTGTGTTTGCTCTATTTTTTCTGGGGGGTAGCCAAGTATATAAAAGATGGCGCGGGTAGCGATAAGGCAGCTGAAGAGGGCAAGAGGATTATGACTTGGGGGGTTATCGGGCTATTTGTTGCTTTTTCAATATGGGGTATAATTAAGTTTATTCAAGGTGAATTTCAAATAAACCCTATAGAAAAAGCGACAATACAAAAATAAATTATAATAAATTATTATTAATCAAAATTTATGTTGAATAGAATCTATAAAACACTTCCATTTTTAACACTTTTAGCCACACCAATGCTAGTTTTGGCTCAAACCCCTCCACTTAAGGGCACAACAAGTTTTTTTACTCAAGCTGAATTTTTGGTTCGAGGCTTTTTAGTTCCTCTCGTTTTTACTTTAGCTCTCCTCTTCTTTTTTTATGGTGTTGCTAAATATATTTGGTCTGAAGGGCAGGGCAAAGAAGATGGTAGAAAAATAATGATTTGGGGGGTGGTGGCTTTATTTGTCATGTCTTCAATTTGGGCTATTGTTTTCTTTATTTCTAGTGAATTAGGTATTCGAGGATTTCAACCAGCCAGTGGTACAATGAAGATACCAGCTATTAGTACGGAATAAGAATTGCTAGACTGTGGATTGCTCGTTTAAATTGTAGTATAATAATGATATTATAAAATAATAAAAATGGTCGTTTATTTAATTATTAATTAAGAATAAAATTATGAAAAAATTAGCGTTAACAGTTGGAGGTCTTCTTTTGCCACTTGTCTCTTTCGCCGCGGAAACAGGCGCTCCAGTTCTTGGCAATGTGGATACATTGGTTACTTCGATAGGTTCTATAATAGAAAAAGTTGTTCCAATTTTGTTCACTTTGGCTTTGGTCGGTTTCTTCTATGGTTTGGTAATGTACATCTTCGGCAAAGAAGACGACAAAGCTCAGGCCAAGAAGACTATGATTTGGGGTGTTGTAGCTCTATTCGTTATGGCTTCGGTTTGGGGCCTTGTTACTTTCCTCGGAGAAGCAGTCGGAATTGGTCAGGCTACGGGCGGTCCTAGCGTTGGCAACCTTCTTCCAAAACCTTAATCTATTTAGTCCGAATATCGAATTTAACTAAAACGCGGGGGATAACTCTCTCGCGTTTTATGTTTAGCTTGTTATAATATTTATATGCTTGCAGCCACAATAACAGCCGTCCAAGATCTTTTGGGTAAGCTCGCGACTTATATTATAAACCCACTCATCATATTGGGTTTTACTGTCGCTACTATTTTTTTGTTTTATGGTATAGCAGAAATGATTTGGAAATCAGATAGTAATGATCTAGAAAAGAATAGAAATAATGTAAAGTACGGATTGATTGGTCTATTTATAATGTTCTCTGTTTATGGTATTTTACGTCTTGTTTTGGATACCTTCGGCATTTCTTGTGGAAACAAATTTTTTTGTGCTAGTTAAACAAAGGGAAATTCTAAAAAATAAATATATATATGAAAAGGGGAGCGCGGGCCCCCCTTTAGGCTTTTATTTTCAGCCTTTTTATTTTCACCTTGGCTGGCTTATCACCCAAGGATTTGAAGTACAGCTTGGTCGAATTCATCCCCAGGTTTTCAGCAATCCCAGCGGACATGTCATACCGAGCCTCCCTTCCATTTTGGTCTTTGACGATAAAAGAGTCAGTCGACTCTCTCCAGTCAAAGAAATTCCATTCTGGAATAGGGATTTCCTCGCTAAACTTTCCCACTGGTGCCTCCACAATGAAGGTTTGAAGAAGTAGTGATTCTCCAACTTCATGGCCTAGTGCTGCGAGTTTGGGCCCCCAGCAGGCTCTACCACCACCGTACTCGTTGTCGTGGTCCCAAGGCTTGAATCCTTCTTTCCCGTAAAGGTATTCGAAGTATTTCTCTTGGCCTTCCTCGGTGTTGAGGTCAAAACCAAGTTTTTGGGCCGGCTCTCTGTGAACTTCGAGAAATTGGTATTTTCCGAAGGCACTAGATGGGGGAATGTCCTTTTTGGGGATTCCTTTGTTCTTGAACGGAATCTTGTTGCCCTTGTCATCGAGGACAAGATTTCCATCCTTATCCGTCTCAAACTGCTGACAATTTGACTCACACTCGCACACCACCCGCTTAGCCACATCAACTGGGATGTTGGCCATTAGTTTAGTTTCAGTCACCGAAGGGAGGTTTGTGACTTGAGTCTTTTTGTTCCCGGCGATTTCGGTTCCAAATCCCGTGAGGATGAGCAACGCAATTCCGCTGGCCACAAACTTGGCGTACGATTCCTTCTTCGTTGTGAAGTGAACAAATAGCACAAGTGCCATATTCACTCCCCAAAACAAAGTCTGGTGGTCCCAAAACCATCGCCAATTAGGATAGATAAACAGGTTTGATAACGCGTTCAATACTATTATCCCTATGATGGCGATAAACACAGGTTGGGAAAGTCGTTCTGCCCAAGGACATGTTCTTTTTTCCCACCAGGCCATCCCAGTAACTGCTGTAAGCATTGCAAACAGCAACAAGAAAACAAATCCTCTGCCCATAATTGATGGCCCTTCAGCAGCAGGAACATTTGTTTTCGCTGTTTGTCCCTGGCTCTGGATGTTTGCCATCGGTTCCAGCACTCCCTTTGTTGAGGTTGTGAGGAAAAGTACCACTCCTATTAGGAGAGCAACTCCAAGTAGCCCTACAACTGCAACCCACCAAGGCATGCCCGACCAAACACTTCTTGAGCTAGTGCTTGGGGCATTATTTGCTCTCGTTTTCTTGAATATCTTTTTGATGATCATTCTTGCCATGAAGAAACTGACCAAAGCGATTCCTAAAACAACGATGTTCCATGGAAACTCCCAAGTGATCGCCTTCTCAGCAAAA
>Ga0172375_10012659_pt1 | contig 10556 bp, 10 predicted proteins | sample LakKiv1m_FD_114537 | JGI IMG/M metagenome (GOLD analysis project Ga0172375, IMG submission 114537) | Freshwater microbial communities from Kabuno Bay, South-Kivu, Congo - kab_092012_11.1m | ecosystem: Environmental > Aquatic > Freshwater > Lake | place: Democratic Republic of the Congo...
AATATCGGTTATCAGGGGCTTTTCCCGGGGGAGGATTTTCCGAAGCTCGGACTGGATAAAAAACTCTTTGATGTTTCCGGCCTTGAATTTTACGGTAAGATCAACCTGCTCAAAGGCGGGATAATATTTTCAGATCTCATCAATACCGTCAGCCCTACCTACGCGTTAGAGATACAGGAGCATAAATTTGGTTTCGGACTGGAGGGGCTGTTAAAGCAGCGCAGGAAGGAGTTAAGCGGGATATTGAACGGCCTGGATTATTCCATCTGGGACCCGGCTACAGATAAATTTATCAGCAGAAATTTCTCACAGAAGAACATAGCGGACAAAGCGCGTAATAAAGAGGACCTGCAGAAGGCCTGCTCTCTGCCTGTGGGTAGTGAGATCCCCGTATTGGGTATTGTTTCGCGCCTGGCCGAGCAAAAAGGTTTTGATATACTTTCGGAGTCCCTGGATGAGATCTGTAAAATGGGGGCCGAGCTGGTTATCCTGGGCACCGGTAACTTAAAATACCATAAAATATTGCAGAAGGCCGCCAAAAAATATCCTAAAACAATGTCCCTGAACTTGAGATTCGATGACCCGTTAGCGCATAAGATCTACGCCGGCAGCGACATTTTCCTTATGCCTTCAAGTTATGAGCCCTGCGGCTTGGGGCAGATGATAGCTTTGCGTTACGGGACAATACCGCTGGTATTCAAGACCGGAGGCTTGGCCGATACCATAAATGAGGATAACGGCTTTGTTTTTTCCAGGTACACCGGCGGAGAGCTGGTTAAAACCGTCAAGAGATGCTTGTCCGCGTTCAAAGATAAAAAAAATTGGAGCTCCCTGATGAACAGCGCCCTGCAAAGCAATTTTTCCTGGGAGGCTTCAGCTAAAAAATACATCCAGCTATATGAAAAAGCAAAAGAAAAATAAAATTGTGATCGGGGTAACCGGGGGATTGGGCTCTGGCAAGAGCACGGTTGCCAGGATGCTTAAAACCGGGGAGTGCGAACTGATCGATGCCGACAAATTGGCGCACCGGTTAATCCGCCGGGGAGGAAGGGCTTATAAAAAGATCGTAGATTTCTTCGGCACCGGAATTCTTAAGCCGGACAAAAATATTGACCGGCAAAAACTGGCAGGGATCGTATTCCTCCACAGCCGGGCTTTAAACAAGCTTAACTCCATCGTGCACCCGGAGCTGAAAAAAGAGATTTTCCGGAGGATCAATAATTCAAGGAAGAGGGTCATCATATTGGACGCGGCATTGATCATTGAGGCGGGCTTAAGGAGGAAGCTTGATAAATTGGTGGTAGTTACGGCTAAAAGAGGCCAGCAGATGGAACGAGCAGCAGGAAAACTGGCTATAAATAACCGGCAGGCGGCTTTAAGGATCAAATCCCAGATTTCGCAAGATGAGAAATCGCGTTTTGCGGATTTTATCATAGATAACAGCGGCTCGATCAATAAAACCAGGAAACAAGTTCTAGAAATAAGGAGGCGGTTGTGGAAAAGTTAGATATTAAAAATCTCAAAGACATGAAGATCACCGAGTTGAACAAGCTGGCCAGGGAATTGAACGCCAACGGCACCAGCGGATTAAAGAAGCAGGACCTGATCTTTAAGATCCTGCAGGCCCAGGCGGAAAAAGAGGGGTTGATGTTCGGGGAGGGGGTGCTGGAGATCCTCTCGGAGGGGTTCGGCTTCCTGCGCAGCCCCAACTATAATTACCTGCCCTGCCCGGATGATATTTATATTTCTCCCTCGCAGATCAGGAAATTCGACCTGCGCACCGGGGATACGGTCAGCGGGCAGATCCGTCCGCCGAAGGAGGGTGAAAAATATTTCGCCCTGCTTAAGGTGGAGGCGGTGAATTTCGAGAACCCGGAGAATGTGAAGGAGAAGGTGCTTTTTGATAACCTCACCCCGGTATATCCGCGCCAGCCGTTTGGCCTGGAGACCAAGCCCGATGAGGTATCCATGCGCATTATGAGCTTACTTACTCCCATCGGCAAAGGCCAGCGCGGTCTGATCGTTGCCCAGCCGTACAGCGGCAAAACAGTCCTCTTGCAGAAGATCGCCAATGCCATTACCAGCAATAACCCGGATGTGATCATGATCGTCCTCTTGATCGATGAGCGTCCCGAAGAGGTCACGGATATGCAGCGTAATGTTAAAGGAGAGGTCATCTCATCTACATTCGATGAGCCGCCGGAAAGGCACGTGCAGGTTGCCGAGATCGTCCTGGAGAAGGCCAAGCGTTTAGTGGAGCATAAGCGGGATGTGGTTATCCTGCTTGATAGTATTACCCGCCTGGCGCGCGCTTACAACTCGGTTATCCCGCACAGCGGCAAGGTCCTCTCGGGAGGTATTGATTCCAACGCCCTGCAGAAGCCCAAGAGGTTCTTTGGCGCTGCCCGCGCGGTGGATGAAGGCGGGAGTTTGACCATCATTGCCACAGCCCTCGTAGATACCGGAAGCCGCATGGACGAAGTCATCTTTGAAGAGTTTAAAGGCACCGGCAACATGGAGACCCAGCTTGACCGTAACCTCTTCCAGCGCAGGATCTACCCGGCGATAGACATCAAGCGTTCCAACACCCGCCACGAAGAGCTCCTGGTCAAGCCGGATGTGCTGCAGAAGACCTGGATCTTAAGGAAGGTGCTCAATGAGCTGAATAACGTGGAGGCAATGGAGCTGCTTATTGAGAAGTTAGGCAAGACGAAAAATAACGAAGAGTTTTTGAACAGCATGAACCAGAAATAACAAAGGAGAAAGCAAAATGAAAGAGAAGATACATCCCAACTACAAAGAAAGCACGATCATCTGCGCCTGCGGTGAGACGGTGCACACCCGTTCCACCAAGCCGAGCATCCGCGTGGAGATCTGCTCAAAGTGCCATCCGTTTTTTACCGGCAAGCAAAAGCTGGTGGATTCCGCCGGCCGCGTGGACAAGTTCATGAAGAAATACGGCAAGAAGAAATAATATGCACGAGCAGTTAGAAAAATTAGATGCCCGCTATGAGGAGTTGGAGCGGCTTTTAGCCAGCCATGAGCAGATCGCCGACCGCCAGCAGTATAATAAGCTGGCTAAAGAGCTTTCCGATATTAAGCCGGCGGTTTCCCTGTTCCGCGAATATAAAGGGGTGCTTAGAGAGATCAAGGAGCTTGAGGCGGTCCTGGAACAAAAACATGACAAGGATTTTCTTGAGCTTGCCCAGGAGGAGTCCAAAGAGTTGGCAGCCAGGTTAAGCGATCTGGAAACGCGGCTTAAAAAGCTTTTGACAGGGGAGGATAAGGATGCCGGCCGCGATGCTATAGTAGAGATCAGGCAGGGAACAGGCGGGGATGAGGCAGGGCTTTTTGCCGCTGATCTCTACCGCATGTATACAAAATATGCCGCTGCCAAGGGCTGGGTCATCGAACCGATGTCCTCCTCTACCAATGAGGCAGGAGGGATAAAAGAGATCATCTTCAGCGTCAAGGGCAAAGATGCTTTCCGCCGGCTTAAGTTTGAAAGCGGTGTGCATCGCGTTCAGCGGGTCCCTGCCACCGAGGCGCAAGGCCGCATCCATACCTCAACTGCGACAGTAGCGGTGCTGATGGAGCCGGAAGAGGTTGGCCTGGTAATTGAGCCCAAAGACCTGAGGATAGACACTTACCGTTCAAGCGGGCCAGGCGGACAGCATATGCAGAAGACCGACTCGGCGGTGAGGATCACCCATATTCCTACCGGCACTGTAGTTGCCTGCCAGGATGAGCGTTCGCAGATAAAAAATAAAGCCAAGGCAATGAGGATTTTGGCTGCCCGGATCCTGGAGGACAGGATCGAAGCCGAGGCAAAAAGGCTATCCAGCGCCCGGAAGACCCAGATCGGCACCGGTGACCGCAGTGAAAAGATCCGCACTTATAATTTTCCCGACCGCCGGGTCACTGACCACCGGATCAATTTTACCACCCACCAGTTAGAGGCGGTCTTAGAGGGGCAGATGGATGAATTATTTGATGCTTTATTAAAGGCAGAGGAAGAGAAGAGGAATGAACGAAGCTGAACTGGTTTTAACCCATGTTTTGAATTGCGACCGGCTGTCTTTATACTTGAACAAGGACAGGGAGCTGGCTAAAGATAAAAGCGAGTTGGTTTCATCTATATTAAAACGCAGGCTGAAGGGCCAACCTCTGCAGTATATTCTTGGTTCTACCGAGTTTATGGGTTTAAAATTTATGGTGGACAAACGCGCGTTGATCCCTCGCCCGGAAACCGAGATATTGGTTGAGAGAGCAATAAAAATAGCCGCAAAGCTTAGCCGGCAAACCGCCAGGCCGCTGGAAATCCTGGATATCGGGACCGGTTCAGGCTGCATCGCGGTATCTTTGGTTAAGAATATCAAGGATTGCAAAGTAAGTGCGGCGGATATTTCTCCCGAGGCATTGGAGCTTGCCCGTAAGAATGCAGAACTCAACCGGGCGCAAATTGAATTTATCCAAAGCGATCTATTTTCTTCTTTGTCCGGCAGGAGGTTTGATCTGATCGTCACTAACCCGCCTTATATACCGACGTTGGAACTGAAGAGTTTAGCCAGGGAGATATCCTTTGAGCCGGTTCTGGCTTTGGATGGAGGCCAGGAGGGCCTGGATTATTTTCGCCGGATCATCAGCCAGTCAGCCCGGTATTTGAACAAGGGAGGTTTATTGCTTATGGAGATAGGTTTTGGCCAGTCCGGCAAAATAGAAAATATGCTAAAAAAATCCGGAAAATTTGAGATAATAGAAACAGTTAAGGATTATAACAATATAGAAAGAGTGATAGTGTCATGGATAAGCTGATCATTGAAGGCGGGGCGAAATTAAAAGGTGAGGTAACGGTCTCCGGGGCAAAGAACGCGGTGCTGCCGATCCTGGCCGCCACCTTGCTTACCGATGAGCCATGCGAAATAAAAAACGTTCCGAACCTGCGCGACACCAACAGTATGCTTAAATTATTGCGTTCACTCGGAAAAGTGGCGGAGTTCGATAAAGGCAGGGTCATGGTTTCCCGGGGCCGGGCGACGAATTACCTGGCCGAGTATAAACTGGTTTCCACGATGCGTGCCTCATTTTGCGTTTTAGGCCCGCTTTTGGGAAAATTGCGCCGGGCCAAAGTTTCTTTGCCCGGAGGCTGCGTTATCGGGGCAAGGCCGGTGGACCTGCATCTTAAGGGGATCAAAGCCCTGGGCGCGGATATCAACATTGATGGCGGTTATGTGGATGCCAAAGCAAAGAAGCTTCGCGGCGCCTATCTTTATCTGGGAGGTGTTTACGGCTCATCGGTTTTGGCAACCGACAATGTGATGATGGCCGCGGTTTTAGCTAGCGGAAAAACCGTGATCGAAGGCGCTGCCTGTGAGCCGGAGGTAGTGGATCTGGCGGAGTTCCTGATCAAAATGGGCGCTAAGATAAAAGGCCAGGGCACGCCGATCATTGAGATAGAAGGGGTAAAGCATTTACATGGGGCAACTCACTCCATAATCCCGGACCGCATTGAAGCAGGGACGCTGATATTAGCTTCGCTTATTACCGGCGGGGATGTCTTGATCAAGAATGTGCAGATCCGGCACCTGGGAGCGCTTATCGATAAATTGGATGAGGCAGGGGCGCATCTGGGCCATAGCGACGGGGCTTTACGCGTAAAAGGAAACAGGAGATTAAAGGCGGTGAATATCACCACCCTTCCCTATCCCGGATTTCCCACGGATATGCAGGCGCAGATGATGAGCTTAATGTCGGTTACCAAAGGCATCAGCGTTATCACCGAGAAGATCTATCCGGACAGGTTCATGCATGTTTCTGAGCTTAACCGTATGGGAGCGCATATCCAAAGGGAGGGGCCGCATGCCATTGTTGAAGGGATAAAAAGTTTATCCGGCGCACCGGTCATGGCCAGCGACCTGCGGGCATCCGCCTGTTTGGTCCTGGCAGGATTAGCTGCCCGCGGAAAGACATCCATATCCAGGATATACCATTTGGAGCGCGGCTATGAGAACATTGAAAAGAAATTAATTAACTTAGGCGCAAAAGTGTGGAGAGAAAAAGAATGATACTGATGATCGATAATTACGACTCTTTTACCTATAACCTGGTGCAATATCTGGGCGAGCTGGGCCAGGAGGTCAAAATATTCCGCAATGACTCGCTGACGATCAATGACATCAGGAAACTAAAGCCAGCCAAGATCGTGATCTCTCCCGGGCCCGGGAGGCCGGAGGATGCCGGGATCACCTGTGAGGTCATCCGGGAATTCGCCGGGAAAATCCCCATCCTGGGGGTTTGCCTGGGCCATCAGGCAATAGGATATGTCTTCGGAGGCAAGGTCGTGCGGGCAAAAAGGCTTATGCACGGCAAGACCTCAAAGATATACCATAATAAAAAGGATATTTTTAAAGGAATACCCAATCCCTTTAGCGCCACGCGCTATCATTCACTGCTATTGGCTAGGGAAAGTTTTCCCGATTGCCTTGAAATAACCGCCCAGACCCGCGAGAAGGAGATCATGGGGTTAAAACACAAAGTTTATCCTGTTTGGGGTGTGCAGTTCCACCCTGAATCCATCCTTACCAAAAGCGGCAAGCAGATACTGGATAATTTCCTGAAATTAAAATGATCAAAGAGCTGATCCGCCAGTTGGTTCAAAAAAAAGACCTGACCGACTCCCAGATGCAGCAGGTGATGCAGGATATCCTAAGCGGCACAACCGATACCGCCGATATCGTGCTCTTCCTGTCGGCGCTAAATGAAAAAGGCCAGACCGTCGCTGAGCTTACTGCGGCGGTGAACGTAATGCTTAAGTATGTTGAGCCGATAATCGTGGACAGGCCAAATATCCTGGATACCTGCGGTACAGGAGGGGATAAAAAGGGGAGCTTTAATATTTCCACGATCAGCGCCCTGGTTGCCAGCGGAGCCGGGATCACCGTAGCCAAGCATGGCAACCGTTCGGTATCCAGTAAATGCGGCAGCGCGGATATCCTGGAGGCATTAGGGGTTAATATCAACATGGACAAGGTGAAGATAAAAAAATACCTTGAAGAGATCGGCATAGCTTTTTTGTTCGCGCCGAACCTGCATCCGGCAATGAAGCATGTGATGCCGGCAAGAAAGCAGATCGCCGGAAAGACCATCTTTAATATCCTGGGCCCATTGATCAATCCGGCGCGGGCAACCAACCAGTTGATCGGGGTTTATTCGCGGGAATGGACTTCGCCTCTGGCTCAGGTTTTGCGCAATTTGGGCTCTAAGCATGTTCTGGTGGTGCACGGATTTGACGGCCTGGATGAAGCGACCACTACGGATAGGACATTTATTTCCGAGGCGCAAGGTCAGGCCTTAAAAGATTATGAAATTGCCCCGGAGGATTTCGGCATACCCAGGGCTAAACCGGGTGACCTGGAAGGCGGTAATGTAGTTGATAATGTAAAAATTGCCCGTGATATATTAGCGGGAGGAAAAGGCCCTAAGCGCGATATAGTCCTGTTGAATGCGGGATGCGCGATCTATGCGGCGGATAAAGCCGTATCAATAGCCGAGGGCATAAAACTTGCCGAAAGATCCATTGATTCAGGCCAGGCATCCAGAAAGCTTGAATTATTGAAAGCATATTCAAAGTAATATGGCTAAAACAGATATCTTTAAAGAGATCGTCGCTAAGAAAAGGGAGAGGCTGGCGCAGTCCATACTGCAGTTAAATGAAGAGGGGCTAAAGGCCGGATTAGCGGGGTTACCTGCCACGCGTCCGTTTAAAGAGGCAATAGCCAAGCCGCGCCAGATATCGCTTATTGCCGAGATCAAACAGGCCTCCCCTTCAAAAGGGATGATCCGCCAGGAGTTTGATCTTCAGCAGATCGCCCGGAATTACCAGGAGGCCGGGGTCCAGGCGGTTTCGGTTTTAACCGAAGAGGACTTTTTTAAGGGCCAGGCCTCTTATATCAACGAGGTAAAGAGTATATTCAGCGGCCCGGTCTTAAGAAAAGATTTTATCTTGGAGGCATACCAGGTTTATGAGTCGCGTTATTTAGGCGCTGACGCTATCCTGCTGATCGCGGATCTATTGACCAAAGACAAACTGGTTGAATTCATGACAATAGCCGATTCTTTGGGAATGGATTACATCGTGGAGGTGCACGATGAAAAAGAATTGAAGAAGGTTCTAAGCTTGAAAGTCCCGATCATCGGCATCAATAACCGCAATTTGCGCACCCTGGAGGTTGATTTTAAGACCACGGAAAAATTATTCACCCTGATCCCCAGGGATAAAATAGTGGTTGTGGAGAGCGGGATAAAAAATTCCCAGGATGTGCTCTTTTTGAAGATCCTGGGGGCCAGTGCCGTGTTGATCGGCACTGCCTTTATGGAGGCCCCGGAGATAAAACAAAAAGTGGAAGAGGTAATGGGTTGGTAAAGGTAAAGGTCTGCGGGATCACCAATTTGGAGGATAGCCTGGCAAGTTTTTTACTCGGGGCAGACGCGCTCGGGTTTGTTTTTTATAAAAAAAGCCCCCGTTATATCAGCCCGCAGAAATGCGCCAATATCTCGGCCATTCTCCCCAACAAGATCCTTCGGGTGGGGGTTTTTGTGGATGAAAAAGCAGGGAGGGTAAAAAAAATAGCCCGCGCCTGCCGCCTGGATATGCTGCAGTTCCACGGCAACGAATCCCCCGCTTACTGCCGGAAATTCAAGGGCTATAAGGTTATTAAGGCATTCAGGGTAGGTAAAAAAATAGATCCGGATGAGATCTTGCGGTATAAAACCTACGCCTATCTTTTTGACACTTACTCTAAAAGCAAGGCCGGCGGAACGGGAGAGAAATTTAACTGGAAATTACTGGCGCAAACAGCTAAAATAAAGCGAATTGTGTTTCTCTCCGGAGGGTTAACCGGCAGTAATGTGCAAAAGGCCGTAAAGTTATTAAAACCCGACTGGGTGGATGCTTCAAGTTCTTTAGAAATAAGGCCGGGCAAAAAGGACCACGGTAAGATTAAGGAATTTATCAGGAAGTGCAGGTGATAGCGGGTGGCGGCTGATTGGGGCCCCCGTGCGCGCGCATCCGCCGCAGGCGGGGAGCACGTACGGGGTAAATCAGCCGACAGGACCCGCCGATAGGTGAACTAAATGAAGAAGTGCCCGTTTTGCGCCGGCATGCATTGTTTATCAGGATGCCTGATACTCCTGGCGGCCTTTGTCCTTCTGGCCAATATTTTTGTCTATCTGGCATTCTTCACTTTTAAGTCCGGGATGGATAAGCTTTCATCCCTGGGAGCGAATTTACCGCAGTTGTATATGCCGCTAAACCCGTTTGACGCGCAGCTGATGCTTAATGATTTGGCTGAGGGTTTCCGTGCTTTCTGGGAAAACCTGAACTGCGGACCATTACAGGATTACCAAAGGATATTTTAATGAAAAAAACTTTACCGGATAAAACAGGGCATTTCAACAGTTTCGGAGGAAGATTTGTCCCCGAGACGCTGATCTATGCTTTGGATGAATTAGAGAAGAAGTATTCCTGCGCAAAGCGGGATAAAAAATTCCGCAGGCAGCTGGCCGATTATCTCAGCGAATACGCCGGCCGTCCTACTCCGTTATATCTTGCCAGAAGGTTGAGCAAATACCTCGGGATAAAAAAGGTTTATCTAAAGAGGGAGGACCTGCTGCACACCGGAGCGCATAAGATTAACAATACTCTGGGCCAGATGCTCCTGGCAGCCAGGATGGGCAAGAAGAGGGTGATCGCCGAGACCGGCGCCGGACAGCACGGCGTAGCCACGGCAACGGTCGCGGCGTTATTCGGCTTAGAGTGCGATATATATATGGGCACCGAGGATATCAAGCGCCAGGCATTGAATGTTTTGCGGATGAAATTGCTGGGCGCAAGAGTTGTCCCGGTAAAAAGCGGGACCTGCACCCTGAAGGATGCCATGACCGAGGCCTTGCGCGACTGGGTCACCAATGTGCGCCACACGCATTATATTATCGGAACAGTTGCCGGCCCGCATCCGTATCCCATGATGGTGCGCGATTTCCAGGCAGTGATCGGCAAGGAAGCCAGGCAGCAGATATTAAAGAAAGAGAAGAGATTGCCGGATTACCTGGTTGCCTGCGTCGGCGGCGGAAGCAATGCCATGGGCCTGTTCCACCCTTTTTTCAAAGACAAAAATGTGAAAATGATCGGGGTTGAGGCAGCTGGCCTGGGGTTATCTTCGGGAAAGCATTCTGCCAGCCTGGTAGCCGGCTCACCCGGGGTCCTGCATGGATGTAAGTCGGATGTCCTGGAGGATAAATTCGGCCAGATCAAGAATGCTCATTCCATTGCCGCGGGGCTTGATTATCCCGGGGTAGGCCCGGAGCATGCCTATTATAAGGAGATAAAGCGCGCTCTTTATGTAGCTGTCAGCGATAAGGAGGCCTTGGAAGGATTTAAATTATTATCCGAAGTTGAAGGGATAATCCCGGCATTGGAATCCGCGCACGCCATTAGTTACCTGAAAAAAGCAGGTAAGGCCATAAACAAAAATTCAACCGTCATTCTTTGCCTCTCC
>Ga0172375_10012660_pt1 | contig 10554 bp, 7 predicted proteins | sample LakKiv1m_FD_114537 | JGI IMG/M metagenome (GOLD analysis project Ga0172375, IMG submission 114537) | Freshwater microbial communities from Kabuno Bay, South-Kivu, Congo - kab_092012_11.1m | ecosystem: Environmental > Aquatic > Freshwater > Lake | place: Democratic Republic of the Congo...
ATGGTCTCATCGTCTAACGGTTAGGACACCAGGTTTTCATCCTGGCAACCCGGGTTCGATTCCCGGTGAGATCACCAAATTAAAATACCTATCCTTCAGTGATAGGTATTTTAATTTAGCGCTTTGCGCGGGGAATTGAACCCGAAGGGTTCGAATACTGTCAAATCTATTGATTTTACAGTATTTAGCCGATGTTAGAACTAGAAACGAAGAGGATAGTTATAACATCTGGGCGTTGGACTGGTGAGATTAAAAGAATAATATCAAGGTTTGTGGGAAAGGCGGGCGTGAAAGCCGCGCCTTCCCCTAGTTGATGGGGTAGTAGCGAACACTGGTGCCGTTGTTCAAACCATAGAACTCAATGGTACATACACCAGTCAGTCGAGGCTCTGGACCACTGCTGAAGTCCAGAATCTGGAATGTGTAAGCCTTGCTGGGGTCTTCTTTGATCTTCTCGAACCCCCACGCGCCACTTGTCCCGCAGTCAATCAGGTTGACCGATCCGTCAGACGAGTGTCCGACCAGGTGATCATGACCGTAAATGACGGTAAGTGGCTGGTTAGCTGCCTTTGCGGCTTCGATCACGTCCTTCGCCTGGGCGATCTCGTGCACCACGACGATGTCTGGCAAAGTAGCGGAGTTCTCCCACTTCCAAAGCAGGTCTACGGAACTGTTCCGTAATTCTTCCTCGGTTGGCTCAAACCCTGCGTCAAGCCCGTCGGGGTCGCTTTGACCCATTACGGTCAGGCCACCGACGACCATCGTCTGGTCATCAAGCCGTTTGTAACCCAGGTCTTTCCTGAGGGCTTTGTCTGAGGATCTGTCTTCGTGGTTCCCGTCGATATACCAGACTGGTGTCTTGGCCTTATCGAAGGTTAGTGAGCTTCGAAACATGTAGGTGTCGAAGTACTTCCCGGTTTGAACGATATCTCCGGCCAGAATTACAGCCGAGACATTACCCCTACTTTGGACGATACCATTCAGCAGGCTCATGCCTGCCCCGTTACCCTGAAAGTCACTGGCACACACGATGCTAGTGCCAATATCAACGGGCGGAGTTGTTGTCTGGTCCGCGACGACGACAGCGCCATCAATCAGGTTTTGCAACCAGTTTTCGTCCAGTGAGTAGCCTTTACCGATCGTCATAGCGGCGGCAAAACCTCTTCTTAGGTCTTTTGCTAGCCCTATGTACTCCCGTTCCGGATCTCTGTCTAGCGTGAGGTAGGATACGCCGAGCAAAATTCCTGCGATCAGAACAAACCCGGCGCAACCTATAAAAGCGTTTCTTGCCAGTCGCTTGTTCCAACGGCTTTTACCGCCATTACTGACGGTTATGCCCACGCACGCTCCAATCCATGCGATTAACGCAACTCGGACTCCTATGAACCACCAGAAAGCTTCGGTGGCATCGTAGGTAACTCTCTTGACTCCGCTATCCCACCTGTCAGACAGGTCTTGCCCGGTAGTCAACGTATCGCTATCGACTACGATGTTCATCTTGAGATTGATCGGCACGGCGTGTGTCTTCAGATTTACCCAGCCGATTGGTCCAAGTGGGATCTGGACACGACCGCCGTCTAGCGAGCCCTTTGCCAGTTGGAAGGACAGGTCTCCTTCGCGTATGGCGAAGTTCATCGGTTCCATTAGGATGATTCCCGCTATCACAGCGGATATCAGTATGGAACCTCGGAAAAAAGCCTTCCTCTTTGACCTTATCCAGAAGAACAACATCAGCAGCCGAGTGAAGGCCGCGTCTGTTCTGCGCTTAGCAAAACCCAGCATGCCCTCACCCCTTTTCTCTATGTTCAGGTACATTTCCACCAACTGTACCCATTGAATAGGTGTGTAACATATTAGTCAAGTATGCAAATTATGTTATAAGTTAGAGAACTTGTAACGGACAGATGGTTTTAAGTATTATCAATTAAGAAAAACTACCCAACTGGACGCCCAAAAGCAAATGGGGTAAACTAAACATGATAAACATAATCGATTTATAACAGATGGCAATTGATAAAAAACTGATTATAGCTAATTGGAAGATGAATCTTGATACGCACGAGGCTAGTTTATATTTGCACAAGTTAGCCGGACTTATCAAGAATCATAGGGATGTCGAAGTTGTACTGGCTCCGACCAGTCTGGTGCTTCAATCATTGAGTCTGCAGGTAAACTTGAAACAATTTAAGTTGGCTGCCCAGAATTTCTATTGGCGAGATCATGGCCCATATACCGGTGAAATTTCTGCCACGCAGCTACGCGGTATCGTCCAATATGCACTGGTCGGTCATTCGGAAAGACGACACGTTTTTAATGAAAGCGACAAAGATATTCGTAATAAAGTGGCGGCGGCGATTCGTAATAATATCCGTCCGGTACTTTGTATAGGCGAAACGGCTTGGGAAAGGTCAAATGATGAAACCGAAGATGTCATACGCGATCAATTAACTGGTGGGCTGGCGAATATTACCAGCGAAGAGCTTCATAAAGTAGTGGTTGCGTATGAACCCGTTTGGGCTATCAGTGCCGGCAGCCAGTCAAGCCTTATCGACGTGGTTCCAGCGGATGTCGAAAGGGTAGTAACGGCTATACGTACTCAGATTAAACATCTGTACGGCGAAAAAGCGTCCGAGGTAGTTCAAATACTTTACGGCGGTAGCGTGTCAGCCGATAGCGCAGCCGGTTATTTGGATCTGCCGGGTGTAAATGGGCTGCTGATAGGTTGGTCAAGTTTGAATGCGGAAACCTTCAGCGGAATATTAAAGAAAGCGCACAAAGGGAAAGCGATAAATTAAGATTAGGGGTGGTAACGTGACGGATTTGGATTTTGATGAAATTGATAAAGCAATAAACTCGGCTAAAGCGACAGATAAACCGACCGAAATCGGTAATATTGCTAATCAGGTGCAACCCGAATTAAATGCCGCAGAGCCTGTCCCAAAACCTCAGCCTACGCTTGCCGGACGACGAAGTTCGGGCCAATTTATGGATGTAGTGCACCCTTCGTCGAATATGCGTAAGTCGACTCTAACTATGCCTGAACGTCCACCCGTTAAGAAGCCGGATATGCCGGCTGACGAGGCCCCAATTGATTCGATTCCACCAATCGAAAAACCGATTGAACCGATAAGTGTTGAGTCTGATAATAAGTTACCCGATCCGATTGAGATTGGCGAACCAAAAAAAGTGACTGTTGAAAAAGCAGATAACGAAAAAGCCGAATTTGATGAAGAGGATGACATCGACAAGATCACTCAGGAAATAACCGATGAACTGAATCAAAAATCGCCTGACAGCTTGCCTGAATCGCCGTTTATTACCGGTACGAAAGTTGAAAAGCGTCCGCTGGGGGCGTTTTCCGATGAAAATACGCAAGCTGATGAGGAATCTGAACTAAAGCAAGACGAAAAAGAAGATAAGCCAACCCAGGAAGACGAGAAAACTGCAGATATTATTCCATCAACTAACGATCCGCTTTCCGAAGAGCTTGAAGACAAATTGATCAAGATCGAATCTGATGACGTCTCGGAGGCCATTGAATTACCCAATGAGACAGCCGAAGAACAGCCAAAGAGTTCACCGCCACAGCCTAAGCCCAGTGTCAGTGAGTCACCGCATCCGATTGAAGCAACTTCAATTAACCAGCAGTATAAAGAACATCCAAGCACAGGAGATCAAAATAGCGGCGCAATTTACGATACGGAAGCTTATCACAAGGCATTGATGCATCCGCCGAAAAAGAAATCCGGCTGGATGTGGGTCGTATGGATTATCTTGATACTGGTTGTCGGCGCCGGTGCCGGCGTATTCGTTTTTTATCAAGTCTTACCATTACTGTAATCATCCAGTCTGGTCTATAATAGATTGCAATGGACTTACTTGATGGACTAAATCAAGCGCAGACTAAAGCGGTTCAGATAACCTCTGGGCCGCTTCTTATTCTGGCTGGCGCCGGTAGTGGCAAGACAAAAACCTTGACTCACCGGATCGCCTATTTAGTTGCGCACGAAGGTATAATGCCGGGCGAAATATTGGCAGTTACCTTTACTAACAAAGCTGCCAAAGAAATGAGAGGCAGGCTAGGTGCTTTACTGGGCCAAAACAGTGCTAACCGAGGTTTTATGCCCTGGATGGGTACTTTTCACGGTATATGCGTTCGATTGTTAAAAACGGATGGTGAAAACATTGGTATTTCAAAAAACTTCGTGATTTATGACGAAGACGATAGGCGAGGGCTTATTAAACAGGTTATGAAACGTTTGTCTATAAGCGAGAATGAAATCAAGCCCAGAGCAATAAGTGCGGTGATTTCTGGTGCAAAAAACGAAATGATGGACCACGAGCAGTATATGGCCGCCGCCGCGGCACCAAACCAAAAGAGAATTGCCAAGGTTTACGAAAAATATGAAGAACTTCGAAAGAAAGCAGGCGCACTTGATTTTGATGATTTGCTGCTTGAAACCGTTGGATTACTGCGCGAAAAACCGCTTATTCGAAAAAAATGGCAAAATAACTTCAAACACATATTAATTGACGAATATCAGGACACCAACGCCGCCCAATATAATATCGTTAGATTGCTTGTGAATGAGAAACGCAATATCTGTGTCGTAGGTGATGACTGGCAATCAATTTACAGTTGGCGCGGTGCAGATTTTACCAATATTTTGAATTTCGAACGTGATTTTAAGGGAACGGCGGTTATTAAGCTAGAGCAAAATTATCGTAGTACCGGCAATATTCTTGATGCTGCTGCCAATGTAATTTCTAAAAATGTTCGTCGAACCGACAAGAAGCTTTGGACTAAGGCTGGGCCCGGGGCGCCAGTTCAGGTGCATGAACTATACGACGAAGCGGAAGAAGCTAATATGGTGGCTGAAAGGATATCATCACACCATGCGATTAAAGCCAGAAAGTATGGCGATTTCGCGGTGTTATATCGGACCAACGCTCAAAGCTACACGCTTGAAAGGGCATTTTTGAGATTCCGCATCCCCTACCAGATTGTAGGTGGAGTGCGTTTTTATGATCGTAAGGAAATTAAGGATATTGTGGCGTATTTAAGACTGATTTACCAACCAAATGACAGAATGAGTTTCAGCCGGATTGCCAACATTCCTACTCGAAGTATTGGGGCTATGAGCCTGGAAAAATTTTTACAATGGCAATCCGAAAGCGGTTTGGATATAATAACTGCTCTCGAAAAGGTTGATCAAACCAGTACTATCACGTCAAAGGCTAAATTATCGATGTTGAACCTGGGGCAAAAATTGGGGTCATTACGGAAAGATATGGACAAGGCTACTCCAAACGAACTGATTGAAAAACTGGTTGCAATGATAGATTATCGACAATATATTGCCGATGGCACTCCTGCTGCTGAAGAACGAGAAGCAAATATAGGGGCGCTTTTATCAGATGCTCAAAGCTTTGTCGCTTTGCCTGATTTTTTAGAGGAAGTGGCATTAATGTCCAGCGCCGACACCGGTAGTCATGGTGAAAAAGTTACGTTAATGACGCTACATGCCGCCAAGGGTTTGGAATTTCCCATTGTATTTATCGTTGGCATGGAAGAAGGCATATTGCCGCATGCCAGAGTTTACGACGCCGGTCCAAATGAACTAGAGGAAGAACGCCGTTTGGCTTATGTCGGTATGACTAGGGCTCGCGAAGAACTACATTTAACCTACGCTGGTAGTCGTATGCAGTTTGGCCAACGCGGTTATAATCCTGTGTCAAGGTTTATATCTGACATGGGCGATCAAGTCGCTCTTGCTGTTTCAGCCGTTCCAAAGTTCGTTGCTGAACAGGATTTTTATAGTGATGAAATATTTACAGTCGGCGAAAATGTCCGCTCGGCAATATTTGGCTGCGGTGAAATAATTGAAGTTGATGGACTGGCTTTGACGATAAGATTCGATGATGGACGAACCAAAAAACTGAATGCCGAATATGCACGTCTGGAGAAAATCTAACCCGGTAGTTTCTGGTATAATGGACTAGATGCCGTGAGGTATCTTACTTACGCTTTTATGAATATTTTTAGTTGCAGTAAAAAAGCGCCAATTGTCGCATCGGTGTTTGCGGTAATTTTTTTGATTTTATCATTTATTTTTGTGCACTCAAGCATAACTTACGCCAGTAGTGTTGAAGAAAACGATCGCCTTATAACTATTCACGATCGCGGCCTAGAAAAGGTGATTCTGTCGCATGCCGACACGATCAGGGGGGCTCTAAAAGAAGCCGGTATTCCAATTGACGAAAAAGACTCGGTTGAACCTTCACTTGACGAAAAGCTTGTTGCGTCGGATTATCAAGTTAACATATACCGTGCACGTCCGGTTTTGGTAATCGACGGCAAAATCCGCAAAAAAATCATAACGGCTTACCAGACACCCGAACAAATTGCGTCAAGCTCTAAAACTATAATCTATCCCGAAGATATCGCAGATGTTGATAGGGTTGACGATTTGAGTATGGGAGTAGGGTTACAGATGACTATTACTAGGGCGACACCCTTTTGGTTTACTTTATACGGCAAGACGGCATTGGTGCGAACCCAGGGTAAAACCGTCGGGCAAATGCTTGCCGAAAAGGGTATTAAACTTGGGGATAAAGACAAGGTAACACCTTCGGTAAAAACTAAATTGACCAGCGGGCTTAAGGTTAAGGTGTGGCGCGAGGGCAAACAAACCGTTACGACAGACGAAGCTGTTGCATTTGAGGTGACGCAGGTCCAGGACGCGGATAGGGAAGTTGGGTATAGACAGATAGTTACATCGGGTAAAAAAGGCCTGCGCAGTGTAACTTACGAGATAATTGTCAGGGATGGCAAGGAGGTCAGCCGCAAAGAGATAGCCAGCCTGATTCTCAAGCACCCCGTAAAACAAATAGAAATCGTTGGCGCTAAACCATCGTTTAGCGGTAGTTTTGCAGAGGCTCTTGCTAAACTTCGTAGTTGCGAAGGGGGTTATTACAGCGTAAATAATAGAGATCCCAATCCCTCAAACTGGTATTACGGAGCCTATCAATATAATGATAGTACCTGGGGAGGATATAAAGGCTATGCCCATGCGTCAGACGCACCGCCGGCAGTACAGGATGAGCGAGCGTGGCAGACCTATCAAGCTCGGGGATGGTCGCCATGGCCGACGTGTGGGGCATCGTTACCTGATACATATCGATAAATATTATGAAACAGAATAAATCATTAGGACAAAATTGGCTGCACGACAGAGAAACACTCGTCAATATTGCAGACTGCGCTGATCTGACAAGTGATGACGTGGTGCTGGAAATCGGACCGGGGTTAGGTACACTTACAAGCGAGCTACTAAAAAGAGCTGGTAAGGTGATAGCAATAGAGTTTGATGAAAACCTGGCCAAAAACCTGCCCGGCCAATTTCCGGGCAAAAACCTAGAGGTGCTTTCGGGTAACATTTTAAATTTAAATTTAGATAAGATGCCGGTCGGCTATAAGGTCGTCGCCAATATCCCCTATTACATCACTAATAAAATTATCCAAATGTTGCTTACCGCTAAAAATAAACCTTCTGTTGCAGTTTTATTGATGCAAAAAGAAGTTGCCGAACGTATAGCGGCTAAACCTGGTAAAATGAGCATTTTGTCGGTCAGCGCACAGGTTTTTGCTGAAGTTCGTTTAGGGACGGTAGTACCAAGAAAGCTGTTTACTCCTTCTCCAAAAGTCGATAGCCAGGTTATAATACTTAAGATCCGCCAGCAACCCTATCTGGGAAATGTTAACCAAGCTGACTTTTTCAAGGTTGTTAAGGCCGGCTTTTCATCAAAACGCAAAAAAATAAAAACCAGTCTATCCGGTGGATTGGCGCTGCCCAAGGATAAGGTAAAGAATGTCTTAACGGCTGCAAATATCAATCCAGATATCAGGGCGGAGAGCCTAAGTATCGATGATTGGATCAGATTAACCAATATTGTAGTCTGATAACGCTCGTGCTAGAATACCAAAAAGAAGGTAAAAACCCGTATGAAAATAAAAAAACAGGTTAGCCAAGGGTTTACAATCGTTGAACTTGCAGCTGTGATTTTTATTATCGCAGTCTTATCTGTGCTGATGTTTGTTTCTTATAGTAGTACCCGCGGTAAGGCAACGGCTACGTCTTTGCAATCGGACTTAAGTAACGCTTCGGATCGACTTGTCATCGAACAAACCAACAGCACTACGGATGATTTTCCTGCAAGTCTGCCGTCAAGTATAAATTTTGGTGGTAATACCACCACAAACTACGCAGTCAACAATGCCAGTAATCCCAAAACATTCTGCCTGACAGCCACCAAAGATTCCCAAAGCTATTTTATTACCCAAGAAGGATTGCCACAGCCCGGTATCTGTCCTGTTCTATATTTGGATGCCAGTGTAGGCACTTCATACCCGGGTTCAGGCGAGGATTGGTTTGATTTAAGTGGATGCGGACACAATGCCCAGGCCTGCGACTGTCTTTATAGTAGCGAAGACGGCAGGGCTATAACTTTCAATGGTACGACTAGTTATGCTAGAGTAGCAGATCCTGTCAGTGGCCGTCTAGATTTCGGAACCGGTAGTTTTTCTATTGAGGCGTGGATAAAATTTTCATCATATGGCGGCGAATATAAAAACCTGATATATAAAGGTGCGCCAAGTGGGCTTTCCGGCTGGAGGTTTGGGGTAAACACCTCAGGTATACCGCATTTTCTGATTGGTGATACCGTTTCATATAAAGAAGGTCCTTTGGGTTCTACCCCACTAAGCTTAAGTACATGGCATCATTTAGTAATCGTATATAACCGTTCTTCAAATGCTGTTGGTTATGTTGATGGAGTAAATGTCGGTGTTTCAGACATTAGTACGAAAAATGGTTCGGTTAACAACTCCGACCAAATACATATAGGCGAAAGCTATACGCGGTATGCAGGACAAATTGGTATCGTATATATCCGTGATGTGGCTATGAGCGATGATGATGTAAAGAAAAGTTTTGAAGCGGTTAGAAGTCGCTATGGAATTTAAATAACCAGCCTAAGCAAACCGTACGATATCTGTTACAATATTATTTAGCTATGGAAAAAAAGTTATACATCACGACTGCAATTCCCTATGTTAATGCGCCGCCTCATATCGGTAACGCAATGGACTATTTGCTTGCGGATATATGGACCAGGTATCAAAAACAAAACGGTCACGACGTTAGATATCAGGTTGGCACCGACGAACACGGTAACAAGATTGCTGCCAAAGCAACCGAGGCTGGAATGGATCCGAAAAGCTATGTAGATCAGATGTATGTCAATTTCGAAACACTAATGAAAAAAATTGGTTCCAGCTATACCGACTTTATCCGTACGACCGACCCGCGTCACGAAGAAGCCGTTCGGTATATCTGGAAAAAGTTAGAAAAGTACATCTACAAAGGCACTTACGAAGGTTGGTATTGTATTGGTTGCGAGTCGTTTGTCTCTGACAAGGAAGCGACCGAAAACAATGGTGTTTGTCCCGAGCATAACCAACCGTACCAACGCCTAAGTGAAGAAAACTATTATTTCAAAGCTAGCGCTTTTACGGATCAAGTACGTGAGGCGATTGAAAGCGGTGAAATGCAGATTCTGCCTGAGTTTAGGAAGAAAGAATTCTTGGAACTAATGAAAGACGGGTTGCAAGATGTCAGTATCTCCAGACCGAAAAAAAGCCTCAGCTGGGGTGTCCCCGTACCGGATGATCCTGAAAATGTTATGTATGTTTGGATGGATGCGCTGTCGAACTATATTACGGTTTTGGGTTATCCAGACAGCCCTGAGTGGCAGGAATATTGGCCGGCTGATGTGCAGGTTTTAGGTAAGGATATTTTGAGGTTTCATGCGGGACTTTGGCCGGCAATGCTGTTGGGTCTCGGGCTGCCTTTGCCCAAAAAGTTGTTAGTACATGGTTTTGTTAATGTCAGCGGCGCCAAGATGAGTAAGAGCGTCGGTAATATCGTCGATCCTAATCAGATTGTTGACGAATACGGTTTGGACGCGTTTCGTTACTTTTTCGCGCGTCACATTCCAACACAAGATGACGGTGATTTCACTTGGGAAAAGCTGGAAAACGCCTATAATACCGAGCTTGCGAATGATTTGGGTAATGTGGTTTCGCGCCTAGCCAGCATGATTAACCGCTATCAAGCCGGTGTAATTGGCGAGATAAAACGTGGCGAGCATGATATGAGCGTTTATCACGAATCAATGGAAGGTCTGGAGTTCAATAAAGCAATTGATGACGCCTGGGCAATGGTACGCAGTCTGAATCAATACATCGAAAATGTTAAACCCTGGGAGGTTGCCAAGAAGGTTGGTAGTGATCCCGAGGCCGGGGCTCATTTATCAGAGATATTGTCGTATGCTGTCAGTTCGTTGTTGCAAATTGGCGATTTGTTAGTGCCCTTCTTGCCCGATACCGCAGGCAAGATTCATAAGGTGTTTGAAACCGGCCGGATTGTCCCGCTTGATGGCGTACTTTTTCCAAAAATCTATAAACATACGCCCAATCCTAACACGCCAAAC
>Ga0172375_10012662_pt1 | contig 10554 bp, 10 predicted proteins | sample LakKiv1m_FD_114537 | JGI IMG/M metagenome (GOLD analysis project Ga0172375, IMG submission 114537) | Freshwater microbial communities from Kabuno Bay, South-Kivu, Congo - kab_092012_11.1m | ecosystem: Environmental > Aquatic > Freshwater > Lake | place: Democratic Republic of the Congo...
AGCCAAGACGTCATCACCACTACCGCCGAGAGGCACCTCGGCACCTGACAGAGGCTTGCGCCCCGCCGGCGCTGCCGCCTCCGCATCTTCGCCGGGAGCCCCCGGTTTTTGATCTGCCATCGTCGTCTCCATCGTCGCCATCGACAATCTGATTTGAAGATAATATTTTTATAAGACAAAATCAATCCCCTAGCACAAAACTTTTTCCCCGTCAACTCTCCCCTGGATTGACGGTCGAAGTATTGCAGTGATAAGCTGGATGCTGACAGACATTTAATGGGGTAATCTGTGAAAAAGAGTCTGATTTTTGCGTTTGGGATGATAGGAACAATTGGCTTTGCTACTGTGGTACCACTTGTTGCCTTTGCATTTCTTGGTAAATATCTTGACTCCCATTTTCGCACTGGCCACAATTTCTTTTATACCGGCATCGCCTTAGCTGTCCCTGTCATTTACCTGACAGTTCGCCAAGTCGCACAGAGTGCCATCAGAGACTTCGACACCCTGACAAACGATAAAACAAAGAAAAAATAAATCTGACACATGGAAATTTCACTCGCTGCAGAAAAAATTGCCCACATCGGGCCTATACCGGTCACTAATTCGATGGCGACCAGCTGGATTGCAACTGTCATTTTGATTGTTCTTGGTTTTTTTGCTGCCAGAAATTTAAGGGCTGTTCCTCGCGGCATTCAAAATGTTTTCGAGACGATTATCGAGATGCTTTTCGGCATGATCGACAGTATCTTTAACAACAAAGACCAGACCAAAAAATATTTTCCCTATCTGGCAACGGTTTTTCTTTTCATTATTACGAACAATTGGCTCGGTATTTTTCCAGGTGTCGGTTCGATCGGATTCCATGAACATGGTCTATTCGTGCCAATCTTTCGCAGCGGTAATGCTGATCTTAACACCACTTTGGCTTTGGCGATACTAACTATAATTATGGTCCAGATCTATGGTATGATGGCAATTGGTTTTGGACCCTATGCGAGAAAATTTTTTAATTTCAAAAGTCCGATTTTGCTTTTTGTCGGCATGCTGGAGTTAATGTCAGAGTTTTCTCGTATCGTCTCCTTTTCCTTTCGTCTTTTTGGCAATATTTTTGCCGGAGAGGTTTTACTCGGCGTTATCACCATGCTTTTACCGTATGTCGGACCGATTCCATTTTATATGCTTGAAATCTTTGTTGGCTTTATCCAGGCACTGGTCTTCACCATGCTAGCATCGGTTTTTATCAAATTGGCGATTACCAGCCACGAAGAACACGAACATGAACATGCCATCGCATAATTATTATTAGAAATTAAATAAATAAGTTAAATAAGGAGTTAAAAAATGGAAAAGGAACTTGCATCCATTATCGCCGCGGCCGCCACCATCGCTATCGGTGCTATCGCCCCAGCTATAGCTATCGGCAAAATCGGTTCCACTGGTCTTGAGGCCATCGGCCGAAATCCAGAAGCTGCTAGCAAAGTTCAGGGACCAATGATCTTGGCTATCGCCTTCGCTGAGGCTATCGCCATCTACGTTCTGGTTGTTGCCCTGATCGTCAAATTGGTCTAGCAAGATCAGATATGCAGCGAGTGAATTCACTCTCTGCTATTTGATCTTGAAATTATCAACAAATCAACGTACAACGTCCATTCAATATTCAAGGATTGAACATTGGAAATTGAATGAAAATTGTAAATTGGTAATTGGAAATTAATCGAAAAGGGTTTCTATGGAAGTCTTAGGAATAGATGTAAAACTTATTATTGCTCAGATTGTTAATTTTGCGATACTTTTTTGGCTTTTGTCGAAATTTCTGTACAAGCCAATTTCCGGTCTGCTCGACGACAGAGCCACGAAAATTGACAAGGGACTGAAAGATGCTGAAACAGCTGCTAAAGATCGAGCAAAAGCAGAAACAGAGTCAGAGAAAATTCTCGAGAAAGCATATAAAGATGCCAACGAAATCTTGAAAAACTCCAAGATTGAAGCGACAGCAGAGGCCGCCGGTATTGTCAAAAAAGCCAGTGAACAAGCTGATCGCATCATGGACAATGCTAAGGCTGAAGCCGCCTCTGCCAAGAACAAGGCGCTAAAATCTGCCAAAAGTGAAATCTCTGATGTTGTCGTCATCGCCCTGTCCAAGATTGTTGGCGATGAGCTGACTGAGGAACAAAAGAATAAATTGACCAGTAAAGCGATAGCAGACTTATAAAATTTTCAGTTACCAGTTTCCAGTTATCAATTAGTTATCAGTTTTCATTTTTCAATTGATCATTGGTAATTAGAAATTAATTGGAAATTGATAATTGGTAAATGATAATTGAAGTATTATGAAGCATAAACCACAAACTTACGCCGAGGCCCTAGTCGAGGGACTAAGCAGCAAGACTGATCTGAAAAAAGCTGCTCGAAGTTTTTGGTATTCGCTCCAGAAAAACAATCAATATCGCGATCTGAAAAAAATCTTGAACGAGATTGACCTGGCAGAGGCCAAGAAAGAGGGCAAAAAACTGGCGAAAGTCTATTCGGAGAAGAAATTGAGCAACAAAGAAATTGCCGATATTAGCAGTAAGGTTAGCAAGAAGATAAATGCCAAGATCGTCGTCTCAAATATTATCAAAGATAATTGGTCCGGTATCGTAGTTGAGGTTGATGACAAGGTCATCGATCTCAGCACCCGAGGCAAGATCGAAAAGTTAAGTAAGATATTAAAAGATTAAAATAATAAACGGATATCCTATGAGCACAAACAGTCTGATCGATGAGTTAAAAAAAGAAATTCTTGATTTCGACACCAAGGCCAAGGAAGAAACGGTCGGTGAGGTCGCCGAGATTGGTGACGGCATCGCCAAGATCTATGGCCTCCGAGATGCCAAGTCCGGCGAGCTGCTCGAGATCGAGTCTAAGGATGGTAAATTGACAGCTATGGCCCTCAACCTCGAGGAGTCGACGATTGGTGCCATCGTCCTCGACGATTACACCTCGATCGAGGCCGGCGACAAGGTACTGACGACCGGTAAGGTTGCCAGTATCGAAGTCGGCGACGACATCGTCGGCCGAGTCGTCAATCCACTGGGAGAACAGCTCGACGGCAAAGGTAAGATCAAGACAGATAAGTTGATGCCGATCGAGAAGATCGCTCCCGGCGTCATCACCCGTCAATCAGTGACTGTGCCACTCCAGACCGGCATCAAGGCGATCGACGCTCTGATCCCGATCGGTCGCGGTCAGCGTGAGCTTATCATCGGTGACCGTGGTACCGGCAAGACAGCTATTGCTATCGATACCATCATCAATCAGAAAGATTTACCAAAAGAAAGCCGACCGATCTGCATCTACGTCGCTGTCGGTCAGAAAAAATCAAAGGTTGCTCGTATCGTCGCCAAGCTTGAGGAAGCCGGTGCCATGGATTACACTACCATCGTCCTCGCTGGCGCCTCTGATCCCGCCGCTCTCTCCTATATCGCTCCATATACCGGCTGTGCTATCGGTGAATATTTTATGGAAAAGGGCAAGGACGTCCTGATCGTCTTCGACGACCTGACCAAACAGGCTTGGGCCTATCGCCAAGTCTCTCTTCTGCTCCGCCGCCCACCTGGACGCGAAGCTTATCCCGGTGATGTCTTCTACCTCCACTCTCGACTACTCGAGCGCGCTTGCCGTCTGTCCAAGGAATTTGGTGGCGGTTCGATGACGGCTCTACCGATCATCGAGACCCAGGCTGGTGACGTCTCCGCCTACATCCCAACCAACGTTATCTCGATCACTGACGGTCAGATCTTCCTCGAGTCAGATCTTTTCTACCAGGGTGTCCGACCAGCGCTCAACATCGGTATCTCCGTCTCCCGTGTCGGTGGTGCCGCCCAGATCAAGGCGATGAAAAAGGTCGCCGGTAAACTCAAACTTCAGATGGCTCAGTACCGCGAGCTAGCCGCTTTTGCTCAGTTTGCATCAGATCTTGACGCTGAGACTAAGAAAACAATCGAGCGCGGCAAACGCATCACTGAAGTAATGAAACAGCCGCAGTATTCTCCACTGCCGGTCGAAGAGCAAGTCCTGGCTCTCTACGCCGCTGACAAGGGTTATCTCGACGGCTACAAAGTCGAGGAGATCATTGATACCGAAGCAGAGATCCTAAGCAAAGCTCGCGCAGGACTGAAAAGTGTTCTAACTAATATCAAGGAAAAAGGCGAGATCTCTGAAGCTGATGAGAAAAAGTTAAATGATTTTCTATCTAAAAACACCAAGAAGGTTGAGGAGGCTGTGGCTGAGGAGAAGAAAGTGACAGAAAATCAGAATGACGGAGAGGTGGATAAAAAAGAGGATGAAGAAAAGACTGAGACACTCGAGGAAAGTACAGAGATAAAACAGTCGGTAAAAAACAAAAAAGCCGCCGACAGTGGCAAGAAAAAGAAATAGAAAATTAACAATTGATTGGAAATTGATAATTAGAAATTGTAAATTGGAGCGTTAGCGACGATATGCCATCCACACAAGAATTTCGCCGACGAATAAAGTCGGTCAACAATACACGGCAAATTACCAAGGCGATGGAAATGATCTCCTCGCTGAAGATGCAAAAAGCCGTCAAAACTATCGAAAATGCTAGGAGCTACATCCAAAACTCCTGGAACACCCTGGAGATGCTGGGTAAAATTACTGACCCCCAAAATCATCCTTTACTTCAGAAAAGAACCGAAACAAAAAAAATCGGCGTCATCGTCATCACCTCCGATCGCGGTCTCTGCGGTAGCTACAACACCAACATTCTCAATAAGGCGCTGGCTTATGCTAAGGGTGAGCTCAAAATCGGCAGCGAGACAGACATCATCGCCAACATTGATCTTGTCTCCGTCGGCAAAAAGGGCACCAATTTTATCAAAAAGATGCCGACTGGTGAGCTCATCGCTGAGTTTACCGGCTTTGGCCGCGAGATCGAATTTGGCGAGACAACACCGATCGCCAAGCTGATGATGGATGACTATATCTCTGGTAAATACGATCGAATCGTGGTGATCTACTCTCATTTCGAATCAGCGATCAAACAGACACCTGTCGTCAAACAAATACTGCCAATTACCTCAGAGCACATTGATATTCCGGATCTCTGGGAGAAACCGACGACAAATAATGATATTGAATACAAATTCGAGCCCAATCCTGACGCCGTCTTGAAAACTATTCTTGGTCAGTTTATCCGAATACAGATTTTCGGCACAGTACTTGAGGCCAACGCTTCAGAACATTCAGCTCGGATGATGGCAATGAAAAACGCCACTGACAATGCCGGCGATCTAATCGCTGACCTGCAACTGGAGTACAATACCGTCCGCCAGGGCAATATCACCCGTGAAATCGCCGAGATCAGCGGCGCTGCCGAGGCAATGAAGTAGCCCTTCCCCTTTTTAAGGGGAAGTCGGATGGGGTTTATGGAAATTTAATAAATTAAATGTCATCCTGAATGAAATGAAGGATTCCAACTATATCTGAGATTCTTCACATTCGCTCAGAATGACAATATAAAGAATAGGAATTTAAATGCCAACAAAAGGAAAAATCACCCAGATTATCGGAGCTGTTATCGACGCCAAATTTGATGACAAGCTACCAGAAATTTATGACGCACTGGAGTGCCAAGTCGAAGACGCGGCCTCGGCTGACAAAAAGTCAGACGGGCAGAAAAAGCGCCTCGTCTTCGAAGTCCAGCAGCACATAGACGAAACGACCGTCAGAGCTGTCGCCATGGGCTCGACTGATGGCTTGCAACGCGGGACTTTAGTGACCGCCACCGGCGGACCGATCAAGGTTCCCGTCGGCACGACCTCGCTTGGTCGCATGTTCGACGTTGTCGGCCAGCCGATCGATGGTAAACCAGCGCCAAAAAGCAAGGATTTCTACCCGATCCACCGCCCGGCTCCGGCCTTTGACGAGCAAAACACCAAGGTAGAGATTTTCGAAACCGGTATCAAAGTTATCGACCTGATCGCTCCTATCACCAAAGGTGGTAAGGTCGGCCTCTTCGGCGGTGCCGGTGTCGGCAAGACCGTCCTGATTCAGGAATTGATTCGCAACATTGCCTCCGAGCACTCAGGTATCTCTGTCTTCGCTGGTGTTGGTGAGCGAACTCGTGAAGGTAACGACCTCTACGGCGAGATGAAAGAGTCTGGGGTTCTCGACAAAACTGCTCTAGTCTTTGGTCAGATGAATGAGCCACCTGGAGCGAGAATGCGTGTCGGCCTGGCTGGTCTGGCTCAAGCTGAATATTTCCGTGACGAAGGCAAGGATGTCTTGCTCTTCATCGACAACATCTTCCGTTTCACTCAGGCTGGTTCTGAAGTTTCAACACTACTTGGCCGCATGCCATCAGCCGTTGGTTATCAGCCAACTCTAGCTGAGGAGATGGGCCAGCTTCAGGAAAGAATTACTTCGACCAAGAAAGGCTCGATCACCTCAGTCCAGGCGGTCTACGTCCCGGCTGACGACCTAACTGACCCGGCTCCGGCAACAACCTTCGCTCACCTTGACTCGACCGTCGTCCTTGACCGTTCTCTGACTGAGCTTGGTATTTACCCAGCTGTCGATCCGCTCGCCTCAACCTCAAACATCCTCGACCCAAATATTGTTGGCGAGGAACATTACAATGTCGCCCGTGAAGTTCAACGTCTCCTTCAACGATACAAGGATCTTCAGGACATTATCGCCGTTCTTGGCATGGAGGAGCTCTCTGATGAGGACAAACTGACCGTCGCTCGCGCCCGCAAGATCCAACGTTTCCTCTCACAGCCATTCCACGTCGCTGAGGTCTTCTCCGGCACTCCCGGCGTCTACGTCCCGCTAAAGGACACAGTCGCCGGCTTTAAGGAGATTATCGAAGGCAAACACGATAGCAAACCAGAAACAGCCTTCTATATGAAAGGTGGCATAGAACAGGTAAAATAAAATTTCTAATTTCTAATTAACCTAATTTCTAAAAAAATCCCAAATCAAAATTCCCAAAATTAGAAATTGAGACACTGGTGCTTGTTTAGGTCAATTAGAGCAATTAGAATAATTAGGTTAATTATGAATTCTTTTACCCTAAAACTTATCGCTCCTGACGGAGTCAAATACGAACAAGAGGCCACTGAGGTCATATTGCCGACTGATCGCGGCGAGATTGGCGTCCTGCCAAATCACATGCCGCTGATCGCCCTGCTCAAACCGGGCGAGATCGTCATCAAAAATGGTTCCAGCACACATAATCTGGCGACCGAGGGCGGCCTAGTCGAAGTGGCCAACAATGTCGTCAAGGTCTTGGCTGACACCGCTGAGGATGCTGGCTCTCTCGATGAACTAAAGATCATCGAGGCCAAAAAAGCTGCCGAGCTTGTTCGCGACTCGGCTCAGAACGAGGTCGAGTACAACGAAGCCGCTGTCATGATTGAAAAGCAACTCGCCAAACTAAAATTCCTCGACAAGAGAAAGAAGTACAAAAGATAGACACAATATTGTTCGAGTTAATCGAGAACTTCTCGACAAACTCGAAAAATATTAATTATTGTTCGACCTTGTGGAGAACAATGAAGAAGAAATGGCATTGGTTCGTCTATATTCTAGAATGCCTTGACGGTACATATTACACCGGCATGACTTGGGATTTAGCAAACAGATTTGACCAACATGTTTCTCGACTTGGCTCGAAATATACAGAAAAACACGGTGTCAAAAAATTAGTTTATTATGAAGAATTTAATGAATTGGAATTGGCACGGAAAAGAGAGATTCAAATCAAAAATTGGAACCAGGATAAGAAAAAGAAATTAATATCAGGTGAATGGAAAAGAGATTGGTGATAACTTCTCGACAAGCTCGAAGAATATTAATTGTTATCCGAGATTATCGAGAACTTCTAATTAAGATCATTGAATACTAGCTATTGTTCGACCTTGTGGAGAACAATATTTTAAAAATAATGTACTAAAAACAATGCGAGCCGGAGGGTCGTGATAATTTGTCTTCTCGACACTTTATCTTGACTCTCCGGCTCCGGCTGGTGGACTGATCGTGACTGTCAGTCCACCGGCTTTAGTGGGGTCGCCTTGACCACCGCCTTCACGCCACCGCGACGCATCGCATCAGCGATGGCGGCTTCCGCATCGGTAGCTAGGTATTCACTCACTAGCACCAATAGACTACCGTTCTCTGCAATCTCCACTTCTGCTTCGATACCTTGTTCCATGAGAACAGCACAGAGGATGTTCTTCCCCCGGTCGAGGATTTCGTTGCCCTTACTCACTTGTCGCTCCTTGTCCGCCCGTGGCGGACTGTTCGATCCGGAGTGTCCGAACGACCGGCTCTTGACCGGTTCCGAGACATTCGACGCCGGAGAGAAGCCCGGTGGGATGCTGGCTCACCCGGGTCAATCCACCGACATTCTCCACACAGACTGCACAGTTGCAAACCGGACAGACGTACACCACCCAGACTCTCCTTCCACTTGGGAATGCCAAAACGATACCATTTTTCAATGATAAAAACAAGAGTCGTATATAAAAACCGACGTTTAATTTAAATCAGTCATCTCGACCGGTGTGGCTTGAAAGTGGAGAGATCTTTTATTTGAAATAAATTGCCACAAAACTGTCATTCTGAACGAAGTGAAGAATCCTTCGGCAAGCTCAGAACAGGTTCTAGCGAGTGGAAACGAGCGTGCGACTTCACCTAGATCCTTCGTCTTTGCCTCAGGATGACATTTCTTTTTCGTAGTTTTGTATAATTTTCATATTTCGTGATTACTTGACGGTCACCGATTTGGCCAAATTCCTTGGCTTGTCGGGATCAAGATTCTTTTCTAGCGCGATGTAGTAGGAGAGAACCTGTGAGTAGATGATGGCGGCAATACCGGTGAAGATGCCATGGTCATCGACTGGGAAATAGCGATCGAAGACCTGGTTGTTCTCGAAGGAGATGCCGATCACCTCAGCACCACGAGCTTTTACCTCCATCGCATTGGAAACGATCTCCTTGTCAGCACCCCCGAAGGGTGCCCCTTTGGGGCCGTCGTTGGCGACAAAGACGAGAACCGGTGTACCCGGTGCGATCAGGGCGATCGGACCGTGCTTGAGATCACCACCGGCAAAACCTTCGGCGTGGATATAGGAAACTTCTTTAATTTTCAAACAAGCTTCGAGCGAGGTCGGATAGTTCACACCGCGACCGATAGCGTAGATATTATCAGCCTTGGCCAATTCCTTGGCGACTTTTTTAATTTTATTTAAACTGTCCTTAGCTAAAATTTTCTCAGCATCCGCCTTGATCCTCTTCAACTGTTTCTTACCGACAGCAATTTTATTATTTAATTCGCAAGAGAGCATCATAAACATCGCCACCTGCGACAGGTATGCCTTAGTCGAGAGGACGCAAATCTCCGGACCAGCCTTGGTCACGATCGAGTAGTCAGCCGCGCGCATCAGGCTTGACCCCATGACGTTAACCAGAGCCAATACTTTGGCGCCACTGGCATGGGCGCTCTTGACCGCCTCCATCACATCAGCAGTTTCCCCGGACTGTGAGACACAGATGACGAGGTCGTTTTTGCCGACAAACTTGGCAAAGTAAGGAAACTCACCGGCTGAGACCGGACGCAAATTGATGTCGTTGTTTAAAGCGAAAATATAGGAGCCATACATACCAGCGTGAAGCGCCGTGCCACAGGCAACAACCCAAATCTGTTTCGCTTTGCGAATCATCGCCGCCGCTTTGCTCAATTCCTCATCACTCGTCGCCGCCGTCTTATCGAGCACCATCGGTTGTTCCAGCATCTCCTTGATCATGAAGTGCGGGTAACCGCCCTTCTCTGCATCTTCAATACTCCAAGCAATCTTGGTAATCTTTTTCTCAACCTTTTTCCCGTTGATGATATTGATAATCTCATAGCCGTTTTCATCCGCTTCGACCATCTCTAAGTCGTCCAGAAAAACTGCTTTATTGGCATATTTCAGAAAAGCCGGCACATCACTCCCAAGATAAAAACCATCCTTGCCAATACCGAAAACCAGTGGGCTGCCTTTGCGCGCACCAATCAATTTCTTGCCGCCCTCGATGACGATGGCAACAGCGTAGCTCCCTTCGAGATCATTGAGAACATTTCGCACTGCTTTCTCAAAATTTGGCGTCTTTTTTAATTCAATTTCAATTGCCTGCGGGATGACCTCGGTATCTGTCTGAGAACGAAATTTCACCCCCTGCTTTTCCAGCTTGGCACGCATTTCCTGATAGTTTTCGATGATACCGTTGTGAACGACAGCAATCGTCTTGTCTGCTGACAGGTGTGGGTGTGAGTTTGCCGCAGTCACGCCACCGTGTGTTGCCCAGCGCGTATGGCCGATGGCGATCTGGCCGACCAGCTCCGGAGCATCTTTCAGATCAAAACCGCCAATCTTACCAACCTGCTTGTGAATCAAAATCTTGTCATCGTCAGGTATTGCAACACCCCACGAGTCATAGCCACGATATTCCAGTCGCTTCAAACCGTCGACGACGACCTCCGCCGCATTTAAGGCGCCCTGAGCAGTG
>Ga0172375_10012663_pt1 | contig 10552 bp, 11 predicted proteins | sample LakKiv1m_FD_114537 | JGI IMG/M metagenome (GOLD analysis project Ga0172375, IMG submission 114537) | Freshwater microbial communities from Kabuno Bay, South-Kivu, Congo - kab_092012_11.1m | ecosystem: Environmental > Aquatic > Freshwater > Lake | place: Democratic Republic of the Congo...
AACGTCTATCAGAAGCAGGCCGCCCGCTCCAAGCTGGCGGTTGCCCTGGGCAAAGGGGCGGGTGGGGAGGCCGCCGCCGGCGACCTTGCCAGGATGCCCCATCTGCTCATCGCCGGGGCGACCGGCAGCGGCAAGACGGTCTGCCTGAACTCCGTCATCTGCGGCCTGCTGCTCAAGAACACTCCCTACGACCTGAAATTGATTCTGGTTGACCCCAAGCGGGTGGAGCTTACTCCTTATGACGGTATCCCTCACCTGGCGACGCCGGTCATCGTGGATATTGACCGGGCTTTAAGCTCGTTGCGCTGGCTGAACAACGAGATGGACAAGCGCTACCCGAGGATGGCCACCGCCGGGGTGCGTAACATCGAGGGCTACAACAAAAACCGCCAGGGCGCCGATAAGATGCCCTCCCTGGTACTGGTGATTGACGAGCTGGCCGACCTCATGATGGCGGGATTTGACGAGGTCGAGCAAATCATCTGCCGACTGGCACAGCTTGGCCGGGCGGCCGGCATCCACCTGGTGGTGGCCACCCAGCGGCCTTCGGTGGACGTGGTCACCGGCCTCATCAAGGCCAACTTCCCCACCCGCATCAGCTTTGCTGTCACCTCGCAGGTGGACTCGCGCACCATCCTCGACATCGGTGGCGCGGAAAAACTTCTGGGACGCGGCGACATGCTCTACATGGCTACCGAGTCGGCCAAGCCCAAGCGGCTGCAGGGCTGCTATGTCTCGGATGCCGAGACCGACCGGCTGGTCTTTTTCTGGAGCAACCAGCGTCCCCAGGTGGCGCCTTCGCTGGTGATTAACGAAGCGGACATGGCCATTAAAGCCGAGGGCGCCCGCGAAGACAGTCTGGTAGAAGCCGCGCGGCAGCTTGCCCGCGAGCACGAGCAGATTTCGGCCTCGTTTTTGCAGCGGCGGCTGCGTATTGGCTATCCCCGGGCGGCGCGCATCATGGAGCAGCTCGAGCAGGAAGGTTTTCGGCGGGGTGAAGAACCGCCGCCGCCAGCTTCTCCGGTTTAGAAGCCTACCAGACTAATCCTGAGTCCACCATTGGTTATTATGTTTGTACCTAACTCCCTCTCCTTTAGTTTTTATTTTGGCGCTCGATGCATCTGGTCGGTTGACGGCGCACCGCGCTTGAACTACCATCTTAAGCAGACAGGCTGATTGGTGAACATTAGTTCTGGGACGAGGGTCATTACGCTGGCAGTCGTCCTGGCGCTGGCGGCTTTAACGGGCGGCTGCCGGCCCGGCGAATCGGCTTTAGAGGAGGCAGATATGGTGCCGAGCATTAATGTTACAAGCCTCGCTTTCCGCGAAGGGGCAACGATTCCCGCGAAATTTACCTGCGACGGCGAGGACGTGTCCCCGGCGCTAACCTGGAGCACTCCGCCCGCCGGTACGAAGTCTCTTGCCCTCATCGTTGACGACCCTGACGCGCCCCGGAGCACGTTCACCCACTGGGTACTGTTCAATATTCCCGCCAGCGCCACCGGGCTGTCCGAGGGGATAGCGGCTTCCCCCGAGCTGCCCGATGGCTCAAAACAAGGACGGACTGACTTTGGCCAAACCGGCTACGGCGGCCCCTGCCCGCCGCCGGGACGCCCTCATCACTACCGCTTTACCCTCTATGCCCTGCACATTAAGCTGGAACTGTCTGCAGGGGCTTCGGTGAGCCATCTTACCAAGGCAATTGACGGTCATATCCTGGCGCGGGGACGGCTTACGGGCGTCTATCAGCGCTGATTTAAGGGTACAGAACAGCCGTGACAAAGCCTTTCAAAGTCTGGCAAAACGTCTATATGGTCGGCAGCGCTGAGCTGTCGCATTCTTACGACTGCTGCGTTTATCTGCTCGACGCCGGCGATTTGCTGCTGATTGACGCCGGCGCGGGCTTGAGCTTCAAGAGGCTGGTAGCGAACATTGAGAGCCTCGGTTTCAGCATAGGCAGGCTCAAGCCCATACTCGTTACCCATGCCCACATTGACCACATTGGCGCGCTTTCTCAGTTCCGCAAAGAATACGGCGCGAAAATCATCGCCCACCGGCTTGACGCCGCTGCCATCGAAACCGGCAAAGGCACTGGAGCGGATGCCTACGGGGTGAACTATACTCCCTGTCCGGTTGACGTCAAGATTGAAGACACTGAAACAAGTCTAACCTTCGGGAGCTACCAGCTTAAAGTCGTTCATATCCCCGGGCATACGCCGGGCAGCATCGCCGCTTATCTGGATGTCGGCGGCAAGCGAGTGCTCTTCGGCCAGGATATCCACGGGCCTTACATGCCCCGCTGGGGCGGCGACCCGAAACTGGCGAAAAAGTCGCTGCAAAAACTATTTGCCCTTAAGTCTGACATACTGTGTGAAGGCCACTACGGCATCATCCAGCCGGCCGGCGAAGTCGCGAGTTTCATCCAGAGCTACATAGATAGCCTGTAGGTTACGGCCTCATCCGCTTTTGTTTTGCCCGCCGCGCAATGATAGAATTGATTAGCCTTATGTTTGAAGTTTCGGCGCTGACCAAGATATATCACACCGGCCGGGTCGAGTTGCGCGCTCTCGACGGCGTTTCGTTCAGCCTGCCCGACGGCGACCTGATGGCCATCATGGGGCGCAGCGGCTCGGGCAAGTCCACGCTTTTGCGGCAGCTTGGCCTGCTCGACCGCCCCACCTCGGGGAGTGTTGTCTTTGAGAAAAAAGAGGTAACCCGGCTATCCGAGGGCGAAAGGGCGAACCTCAGGCTGAGCTACATGGGCTACGTTTTCCAGGAATATGCCCTGCTAGGCGAGCTTACCGCCCACCAGAATGTCTATCTGCCGGGCATGATGGCCGGTGATAAACAAAATAATTATCAGGCGCGTGCCCGCGAGCTGCTGGATTTAGTCGGTCTCGGCAAAAGGCTGAAACACTATCCCAAGGAGCTTTCGGGGGGTGAGCAGCAACGGGTGGCCATCGCCCGGGCGCTCATCAACCGCCCGAAAGTCCTTTTGGCCGATGAGCCCTGCGCCAACCTGGACACAGTTTCCAGCAAAGCGGTGATGGAGACGCTGGTGCGGCTCAACAACGAGCTCGGCGTCACCATCGTGTTGGTGTCGCACGACCCCGCTGACCGCAAGTACACCAAAAGTCTTATCGTGCTCAGCGACGGTAAAATCGTCGAAAGAGGTTAGGGCAGGTGCTGAAATCGCTTAGAGTCGCCGGATTTCTGGCGTTCACCTCCATCAAGAAGGGCAACTTCGGTGTCGTAGCCCTCACCGTCCTCATCCTGACTATCGTTTCCCTCAATCTCCTCTTTGTCCCCAGCCTGCTGAACGGCCTGGTAACCAGCGCCAACGACAAGCTGAAAAACACCTACGCCGGGGACATCATCATCGAATCGGCGACCGCCAGTTCCCTTATTCCCGATGTCGAGGGGTTGGACAACAGTATAGAAGGTATCAACGGGGTGACCTCGGTTGCGCCCCGCAACAGCCTCGGCGCCGAGCTAAGCTTTGCAAACCAGCGGGCGAACGTGGTGGTGCTGGGAATTGTGCCGGAGCAGGAAAAAACAGTTTTTACGGTAGATAAACATCTCATCGAAGGCTCATACCTCGAAGCCGGCGACCGCGACCAGATTCTGCTGGGGGCGCAGGTGGCCGGCGCCGACCGGCCCAAGCTTGAGCTTTACTCAAGGTCGCTGAAAGAGGTGCACGCCGGTGATAAAATCCTGGCAGTTTATGCCAACGGCGTGCCGAAGACTTATACCGTGAAAGGCATTTTCTACGCCGAGTTTATCCAGGCCGACCTGCAGGCCTTCGTTTCCGAAGCGGAACTGGAAACCGTTAATCCCCAGTTTGCCGGTAAAGCCTCGTCCATCAGGGTAAAGATTGATAATCAGGCCAGCGAGACCGAGGTCGTTAGCGAGATAGGCAAACTGCGGGACGGGCTGCGGATTTTGACCTGGGAGGACTATGCCGGCATCGTGCGCAGCATGACCGACAGCTTCAACGTGATTAACACCATACTGGACGTGGTGAACATCCTCGTGGCGGCCATCACCGTATTTATCGTCACCTATATCGACGTGACCAACCGCCGCCGCCAGATTGGCATACAGCGCGCCATCGGCATCACCCGGAGCTCCATCGCTCTATCCTACCTGCTGCGTGGCCTGTTTTTAGCGATTGTGGCGGCTATCGCGGCGAGCCTGGCGTTCACTTACATCGTGATGCCGCTGGAAGCGAGCCACCCTTTCCGTTTCCCGCTGGGCAACGTCTATCTGGTAAGCGGCTTACCGTATTTAGCCCGCGCCGGCCTGACGCTGGTGGTCGCGGCGCTGGTGGCGGCCTTTCTGCCGGTGTGGCTGGCCCTACGCATCAGGATTTTAGACGCCATCTGGGGATAGTTTTCCGGTGACCTCATCCCCTTTTTCCTCTTCTCCTCAGAATCGGGCAGGAAAAGGGAGATTTTTATTTCAGATTGACTTCGTCCCTCAATGACACCCTGTTTGATTATGAATAATACCAAATAAAAGAGTAAAGCTATGGTAGAATATTCCCGGATTAGGGAAATAACAGATGAAAATCGCTACCCACATCTTTTTTCTTACCATATTAGTTTTGCTAGGATACGGCATATACAGAACCTTATTTCGAGATTATGCGAACCGAGTATGCGACGTCTGGAGGCGTTTTATTCCATTCTTATCGGTTAGCCCGGTAAACAAAATATTTATATGGGCGTATAAAGTTCTTGTGATTTTTTCATTTTTATTGATTTTAATGGCGTATATCTTGATTTTAATTTCCCGTAACTCCTATATGAATACGCTCTAAAAAGTTTCTGCTAGAATCTTTGTAACAAGTCAAGATTTTTATAGTAAACTGCGCAGGAGACAAGAATAAACGCGTATAACCTCGTTTCTCAAATCGAACAGCTTGTCAGCCTTATCATTTCATCTCATAACATCGTCGTTTTCACCGGCGCCGGGGTGAGCACCGAGTCGGGCATTCCCGACTTCCGCAGCCCGGGCGGCATATGGTCGCGCTTCGACCCCGACGACTTCACCCTGCAAAAATTCATGTCTTCCAAAGAGTCTCGCCGCAAGCAGTGGCAGTTGATGCGCGAGGGGCATGTTACCGAAGCCAAACCCAACGCCGCGCACCTGGCGGTTGCCGAAATGCACCGGCTGGGCAAGCTCGACTGCGTCATCACCCAGAACATTGATGGCTTGCACCAAAAGGCCGGCGTGCCCGATGAAAAGGTGTTCGAACTGCACGGCAGCAACAAGCGGATAAAGTGCATGAGCTGCGGTGAGCGCTATCCCTACGCAAAAATTAAAGAAAGGCTGCTGGCCGGCGAGGAAATTCCCGAGTGCAACTCCTGCAGCGGCATCTTAAAACCGGAGATTGTCTTTTTCGGCGAGTCTCTGCCCGAAGAAGCTCTGGAGCAGGCGGCACAGCATGCCCGTCGTTCCGACCTGTTTATCGTCATCGGCTCGAGCCTGGTGGTCTATCCCGCGGCGCTTATGCCTGCCTACGCCGTAGAATCAGGGGCGAAGCTCGCCATCATCAATCTTGCCCCCACCCCGATGGACAACGAGGCCGCCGTTTTAATCAACGGTAAAGCCGGCGAGGTGATGGCAGAAGTGATGACGCAGCTTAAGGCAAGATTATGAAAAATAACGCTTGAGCAAGCCTTCCAGCGAGCGGGCATGCCGGCCCTCGTCGCGTGAGGACTCGTCGAAAATATTGTGGGCCGGGAAACAGCCGATTTTCTTCGCTTTTAAGGCGGCTTCCCGTTTCCCCTGGTTCGCCCCGGTCTCGCCGGCGAGCATCTTTTTCAGGTTCTCTATGGTGCTGGCAGAGATAAGACCGTTGAGTTCAGCGTAGAGAGCCGCGTGTTCGGCTTCCTCCCAGGCGATATTTACCAGCGTTCTCGCCACCTCGGGATACCCTTCGCGCTCCGCCTGCCGCGCCATCGCGAGGTAAAGGCCGACCTCGCTCGTCTCCCCTCTGAAGTTCGCTTCAACCATTGACTCCACCGCCGTACCCCTGGCAACACCCAGTTTCACCTCGTTGATAAGCTCCGCCATTGTTCCCTCCTTTGAATAGTAAGCAGCCCTACAATAAAAGCTTAGAAGTTTTTGAAGATTAGACGCAATACGTAGTTCTACGTAATTATCCTTGCGTATTCTGGCAGTTGTGGGCTGGCTACGTTTTACCGCAGGCGGTTTACGGCAAAGTAAATGCCGATGGCGAGCGAGAGCACGTTAAAAGCGATGAATTGCCAGTGCAGCGCGGCAATGACGGTTGCCAGTCGCGGCAATAGGTTAACGGCGTAGCCGATGGCCACGCCCGCCGCGCCGATGGCCGCCAGCCCGAGGCTGCGCTTGCGGTTAACCGCTAAGCTTGCCATTTCCCCTATAGCATAGCCCAGGGGCAGCCCTACGAGCAGATTCAGGTCAAAATAGGGCACTCGTTTTGCTATCAGTCCCCAGACATAGCCTATTACCACCGCCAGCACTGCTGAGACCGCTGCCGCCATCAGGTAACGGGTAACGGAAACCGTGTAAGTTGGTAGCTTGTAGAGGCGGGCGCACTCCGGGCAGCGGGCGCCGACCGGGGTCTGCACCAGGCATTTGGCGCAGATTGGCCGGTCGCACTTCGAGCACCGGAGGGTGGTATCCAGGCCGGAGCCGCACATGCAACCCATTTTAAGACTTCTCCCGACGGCCAGACGTCTCGGCAGAAGTATCTTTCAGCCAGGCCTCGCGGTCACGGATATCGCGGTCGAAGAGCAGGCGGTTAAGCAGCACGCTGGAAAGTTTGACTCGGGCAGAGATTTCACGGCGCGGTTGCGCCAGCCGGCGGATAATCATCACCGCCACGATGCCCAGGTACCCCAGAATAAGAGCCAGCGGCTCGCCCACCAGCCAGCTCACGATGGGCAGTGCGGTAACCCCTGACACCACGCCAAGCGGCGCGTTGCGCAGGGCAAATGTACCCAGCAGCACGATGCTTACGCCTACTGCCACCGGCCACGGTGCGAGACCGGTAACGACCGGCATAAAGAGGGCAATGCCCAGCGTAGCCAGCATGCCGCGCCCGCCCTGGAAATTAAGATAGACCGGCCAGCTGTGCCCGACCACCGCCGCCGCCGCCGCCGCCGCCTCGCCCCAGTAGGCCATATCGCCCGGCAGCAGGACTCTGGCGGCCCAGAGTAACGGCCAGGACTTGGCAAGGTCAAAGATGATAACCGGCACCAGGATAGACTTCTTTTTGCCGGTGGCCTGGTAGAGATTGGAGGTGCCGATGTTGCGGGTGCCGAACTCTCTTAAATCAATGCCGCGTGCCAGCTTGGCGGCGAGGTGAGCCGGGGTGATAGCCCCCACCAGGTAAGCCAGCACCACCAGGGCGATAAAGCGAATCCACATCGCTCAATATATTATACTAAGGGCAGTTTATCTTCAAATCCTCTTGCCCGGGCAAGGGCAAAGAGCTTATCCGCCACGGCATCCGGGATATTAACGTCGCCGGGCAGGACTTCGGTATCGTCGATGCCGTGATAATCGCTGCCGCCGGTAGCCAGCAGACGGTATCTTTTTGCCAGCCCCACCAGTTCTTTGACTTTGGCTGGAGAATAATCCTTGTAGTAGGCCTCAAGCCCCGCCAGGCCGACTTTCGCCAGGCGTTTCAGCATCGGCTCGACTTCGCCCACGGTGTAGGGATGGGCCAGCACCGGCAGGCCGCCGGCGCCCAGCACCAGCGCCACCGCCTCCTCCTGCGTCAGCTTTTCACGCTCGACGTAGGCCGGGCCGTCGCGGCCAATGTACTTATCAAAGGCCTCGTGGAAGGTAGAAATATAGCCTTTCTCTAAAAGCGCCTCGGCGATGTGGGGCCGCCCGATAGTGGCGCTGCCCGCTAGCGCCTGCACGCGCGGCCAGCTGATATTCACCCCGAGGCCGGAAAGTTTTGCCACCATGCGCTTTGCCCGGGTTTCGCGGGAAGTGCGCAGCCTTTCCAGGTTGCTTACCAGGTTAGCGTTGCTGGTGTCAACGAAATAGCCCAGCAGGTGCGCCTCGCCCTGCTCGACATCGGTATTGATTTCCACGCCCGGGATAACGGTAATATCGGGAACCCTTTTTGCCGCTTCGATGGCGGAGGCTACCCCGGCTACGGTGTCGTGGTCGGTGATGGCGATGACCCGCAGTCCCCGCGCCGCCAGCTTCGCCACCAACTGCGCCGGGGTAAGGCGGCCGTCGGAAGCGGTGGTGTGCAGGTGCAGGTCTATTTTTGATGACACGGGCTAATCAGCCTCGCGATAGACACGCTCGATTTTCACCGCCCGGCCTTCGCGGTTAACATCCACCAGGACGGCGTTAAGCATTGACCGGCCTTTGGCCACCGCCATGTGATGGGGCAGGCTGGTCAAAAAGCGCTTGAGCACGTTATCGGTATCGTCGCCGATGACGGAATCGATGGGGCCGGTCATGCCGATGTCGGTAACATAGGCCGTACCGCCGGGCAGTATGCGGGCATCGGTAGTGCCGACGTGGGTGTGGGTGCCCAGCACCGCGCTCACCCGCCCGTCGAGGTAGTGCCCCATCGCCATCTTTTCCGAGGTCGCCTCGGCATGAAAGTCCACGATGATTACCGGCGGTCCCTGGTAAGACGCCAGGAGCGCATCCATGGCACGGAATGGACAATCGAACTCGCCGATGAAAGTGCGCCCGATGAGATTGACCACCGTCGCCTTGTGCGCCGTGACGCAGCCGCGTCCCGGCACTCCCGGCGGGTAATTCAGGGGTCGGATAAGCGGCGCTTCGCTATCGAGGTAGGGCAAAATCTCGTTTTTCGCCCAGACGTGATTGCCTGAGGTTAAAACGTCAACTCCGGCCTCATACATCTCGTCGGCGGTATCGGGCGTTACCCCGAGGCCGCCCGCCAGGTTTTCGGCGTTGGCGACCACCAGGTTAACGCCATACTCCTGCCTTAGCCCGGGCAGAAGCTCTTTTATGGCCTCACGCCCGGGCTTGCCGATGATGTCGCCGATGGCCAGGACTAACAAATGCTTGGCCTACTTGGCATATTCCACCGCCCTGACTTCTCTCAATACCGTAACCTTAATCTGGCCGGGGTACTCCATTGTCTCTTCAATCTTTTTCACGATGTCACGGGCGAGCCTGACCGCCGCCATATCGTCAATCTTCTCCGGCTGCACCATGATGCGCACCTCACGGCCTGCCTGGATAGCGTAGGACTTCTCCACACCCTGGAAGCTATTGGCGATATCTTCGAGACTCTTGAGCCGTTTAATGTAGTTCTCCAGCGACTCGCGCCGCGCGCCGGGACGGGCGCCGCTGATGGCGTCCGCCGCCGCCACGATGAACCCGAGCACGCTGGTAACACCGGTCTCAAAGTGATGACCGGCGATGGCGGAAACGATGTCCTGGGACTTCTCCCATTGCTTGACCAGGTCGGCGCCGATGGCGGCGTGGCTGCCTTCAACCTCGTGGTCAACGGCCTTACCGATGTCGTGGAGGAGGGCGGCTTTCTTGGCGGCGGCAACATTGGTGCCGAGCTCCGAGGCAATCATCCCCGCAAGGTGCGCCGATTCGATGCTGTGCCCCAGCATGTTTTGCCCGTAGCTGGTGCGGTACTTGAGACGCCCGATCAGTTTAATAAGCTCGGGGCGGAGACCGTGAACGCCGACTTCGTAGGCGGCCTGCTCGCCGGCATTTTGGATGATGGCGTCAACCTCTTCCTTGGTTTTGGCCACCACCTCTTCGATGCGGGCGGGATGGATGCGGCCGTCGCGGATGAGCTTTTCCAGCGACAGGCGGGCGACCTCGCGCCGTACGGTATCGAAGCTGGAGATGGTCACCGCTTCCGGAGTATCATCAATAATCAGGTCAACCCCGGTAGCTGCTTCGAGGGCGCGGATATTACGCCCCTCGCGCCCGATAAGACGGCCTTTCATCTCATCGCTGGGCAGGGGAATTACGGAAACCGTCGTCTCGGAAACGACGTCAGCCGCGCAGCGCTGGATAACCTGCGAGAGGATATCCTGGGCTTTCTTGTCGGCTTCCTGCTTGAGGGCGGCTTCCCATTCCTTGAGACGGCGGGCAGTCTCCTCGCGCAGCTCCACCTGCATCGCGTCCTGAAGAACTTGCTTGGCCTCGGCGCTGGTCATGCCCGAGATGGCTTCAAGCTGCTTGAGCTGCTTATCTTTCATTTCGTTAAGGGAGTCGCGTAGGGTGTCAAGCTCTTTTTCCCGGTTAGCCAGGCCGTGTTCGCGCTGGTCAACAGCGTCCAGCTTACGCTCCAGGCTGTCGAGTTTTTGGGTAACGCGCTGCTCCTCTTTCTGAATTTCGGCGCGCCGCTCGCGGTTTTCCGCCTCGGCGGCAGTCTTGATTTTGTCACCTTCACGTCTCGCTTCGTCGAGCACCGCCTTGGCTTCGAGCCGGGCATCGGCCATCATCCGGGATGTCTTCCTCTCCATGATGCGCATCTGCCGGTCGATGACTACCCGCCGCCAGATAAGGGCGACGGCAGCGCCCAGAA
>Ga0172375_10012667_pt1 | contig 10551 bp, 15 predicted proteins | sample LakKiv1m_FD_114537 | JGI IMG/M metagenome (GOLD analysis project Ga0172375, IMG submission 114537) | Freshwater microbial communities from Kabuno Bay, South-Kivu, Congo - kab_092012_11.1m | ecosystem: Environmental > Aquatic > Freshwater > Lake | place: Democratic Republic of the Congo...
TAAATAAGTGACGGAAGCAGTAATAGCTTTGATAAAAGCTTCATTACTTTAAGGATAACCCCTGAGCGATGAGTATTTCAACTATGGTTTGCCAAGTGTAAAAATGAAGATCCAGTTTTTCTTCGGTTTTGACTGTTTTTAAACCTCCCCAAACCGGGTAACGATTTTTGTTTGTTTGGGTTTTTAAAAACTCATGAACCGAGATTTGTTTGATGGTTGAGGCATTCCCTCCAAGCTGATCAACGGTGTAACTAATAAGTTCGTATGGTGTCGTGGTATCCGAACTGCAATGAAAAATGCCGGAACTGTTGGTGTCGATAATTTTTTGGAGAGTATCGGACACTTGATCAATAAACGCAATACATACTTGTTGATCGTTAAACAAAGGATAGATTGTGCCTTCGGAATACTTTTTGAGTGGACCGCGTAGATAATCAAGCTTGGCATCAAAATGAGCTCTAACTGGATAAATTATCCTTAAAATGGTACCACCGTGATTGAGAATAATTTTTTCGGCTCTATTTTTTGTCCAGCCATACCATGTGAGATTGTCTGATGCATCCGGAGTTTTATCGTTTTCTGCGTAAGGACCTGGTGTGGATTCATTTCCGGGAAAAACCATATCGGTACTGATTTGAATGAAATTTTTTGAAGGAAAAGACGAAATTAAATTTTGTGTGCCCTCCACATTGATTTTCCACGCCATGCCGTTTTCATCGCCATTTTGATTTTCGGCCGCATTAACGTCCGTGAACGCAGCAAAATTTACTATCCATTCAGGATTTGACTTGGCAATGACACTTTTTACCGAATCTAGATTTGTGATGTCAAAATCGGGATATTCAGGAGTAATGAAGTCGTATTTATCTTGAGAAAGCTCAATAAAACGCGAGCCAACCATACCTGAAGCTCCGGTTACGAGAATTTTTATTTTGGACATTATTTTTTATATATTGATTCAGATTTTTCTTTGAGAGGTTTCCACCAAGATTCGTTTTCTTGATACCATTTGACTGTTTTTTCAAGCCAAGAATCAAAATCATATTGGGGTTCCCAACCAAGATCTTTATTGATTTTTGTCCAGTCAACGGCATAGCGACGATCATGTCCTGGTCTATCGGTTACAAACTCAATTGAGTCTGACTCCGATTTTCCAAGTATCTTAATAACTTTTTGGGCCACTTCAAGATTGTTGACATCGTGTGTCATACCACCAACACAGTAAGTACTTCCCGGGGCTGCATTTTGGAAGACCAAGTCAATAGCTCTACAGTGATCAAGCACATGTAGCCAGTCTCTTACGTACTTACCATCTCCATATACTTTAACCTTTTGGCCCGTTAGGAGATTGGTGATCATACGAGGCATAAATTTTTCCGGATCTTGATATGGTCCAAAATTGTTGCTGCAATTGGTTATGGTGATTGGAATACCAAAAGTATCGTGATAGGCTCGTACCAAGTGATCCGAAGAAGCTTTGGACGCTGCATATGGACTGTGGGGACTATACGGTGTTGTTTCGTTAAATTTATCCTCGCTATTTAACGGAAGTGCTCCAAATACTTCGTCGGTACTGACATGATGAAATTTTTTTATGCCGTGTTTTTTGGCAGATTCCAGTAATATTTGAGTTCCAATAATATTGGTTTTTGTAAAAATTAGAGGATCAAGAATGGAACGATCCACATGGCTTTCGGCCGCAAAGTGGATAATGGCATCAACTTTTGAGACTACATCATCAACCGCTTTCTCATCTGTAATATCTCCTTTTATAAAGGAATAGTTTGAATGATTTTTTATATTATCAAGCGATTCAAGATGCCCTGCGTATGTTAAAAGATCAAAATTTATAATTTCGTCGTCCGGATGTTTTTCAAGCCAGTAATGAATAAAGTTTGAACCAATAAACCCTGCCCCACCGGTTACGAGTATTTTCATAATTATTTATATGATTTTTCTGACATGTGATTTCCTGCTTCCAAGAGACTTTCAAAAGTTCCCGCGTCTTGCCAGTAACTATCAAAAACACACGCTTTTAGTTCACCCATTTTCCAAAAAGTATTGTTGATACTAGGATCTCCACTTATTTCCAGTTCGCCACGTTTTGAAGGTTTGAGATTTTTGGCTATCTCAACAACACGATGATCGTAAGTATAGATACCGACCGAAACATACATTGACTTGGGCTTTTCCGGCTTTTCTTCAATAGATAATATTGTGCCGTCTTCTTTCATTTCAATAACGCCAAGTCTTTTTACATCTTCTATGTTATCCAGCTTTTTACAGTATATTTGGCCACCTTTTTTGAAATTTTTTATTTCGTTGCTAAAGTCATGATCAAAAATATTGTCTCCTAAAATCATGGTGACATCATCATGATCAAGAAAATCTTCCGCAAGAATAAAAGCTTCCGCAAGACCACGTGGTTCTTTTTGAATAACATAACTAAAATGAGCACCAAATTCTTCTCCCGTTCCAAGAAGATTCAAAAATAATCCCGCATTTTCGGGAGCAAGAATGATAAGGATATCTTTGATACCCGCTTTGATGAGAGTCTCAATGGGGTAATAAATCATGGGTTTGTTGTAAACAGGGAGAAGCTGTTTGCTAATAACCCAAGTTAAGGGACGGAGTCTGGTGGCACGGCCACCGGCAAGAATAATTCCTTTCATATTTTGCTATTATACAACTGATAATAAACGGTCATTTTAATAATCCTATAACAATAAGACTGCCAAGAAGAGCAAAAAGGGCATATTCAAGCGCTACTCTTGTATGAAGTGATTTTTCCTTTAAGTGATGAATTATGCCCCATACTATATATAGTATGGATAACCCGATAATTGTTATTTGCTGATAATATTTATTTCCGTTGAAGAAAAGGATCAAGACAATAGCCAAAGATACAATTAAAGAAAGAATTAAGTAGTCCAGGATGCTTCTTAGTGGTTTTTTCATAGAATAATTCCTTGGCGAATAATAATTAAAATTATGGCTAATCCAATGAAATAGGTGAGATGAGCCCAAGTTTTTCCGGATATTCTAATGATGTTATAACGTAGTACAAAAATCCAATCCAAACTAAGAGCAAACAAGATTAAAACAACAAAAGCGAGTGACCAAGCTCGAGATAGATCAAGTGGAGATAAACCGGATTCGGGAATTAGTTTTTCGGGAACTTCTTCCGCATAGGCGGTGTTCGTGACTTTTGTTGAGGCTACCTTGGCAATTGAAGTCTTTGTGGAACCAAACATTTGAACTACGATAGTTGTCTCAACACCGTTGATGTAACCGTCCATAACGGCTACTCCAATATCACGATAACGATCATCAAGAAGGTTCTGACGATGGGTTGGAGAGGCCATCCAGGCCGCCACAATATCTTTTGGATTACTGAAGTCCCTTGCAAGATTTTCTCCGGCATGTTGATAGTTGTATCCGGATTTTGTAACAAAATACCAAGGTTCGGTACCTGTGGGTGAAATATGAGCCCAATAATTATGCTCAAACATATCCGTAGCTTTGGCCAGTGCCGCCTGATTTAACTCTGTGTTGATCTTTACTACGGAAACACCGGCATTGAGACGCTCTTTGTTGGTTAGCTCAACTACTTTACCGGGATCTATTTGGGAGGCATATCCTAAAATACCCGGTTTGAGACCAATGGTGATATCCACGATTGAACGGCCCATGATAAAAAGACCAATCAAAATAACAATGGATCTCGGCTGAAGAATTTTCGCCTTGTGATTATTGTGTGGATGAGGTGTAAAAAGCGTAATAAAAGGATGAGCCATAACTTAATTCATTATGTCATAACGAATTAAGGATTAAAACTAGACGCTTATTAGTTTGCCACAATAATAAGACGTTTTAGATCAGTTCCTGGTGGGTAACAGGTCATAAGAGTAAGTGTTGGAACTGTGGTTTTATTTTGAAGATAGGAAAGATCTTTTGGATTGACGATCTTTTTTTGATTTACTGTGTAAATGTATGGTTTGTTCTGATAAAAAAGGGTAATTTTGTCACCCGGTTCCAGCTTGGAAAGGAGATAAAAAATGGAGTTGGATAAAAAATTGACACCTGAAATATAAACGGTGTCGGTTGGAAAATAGTCTGATTTATCGGTTGAGAGTGCGTGGACTATTTCGGGAGTAATGGCTTGTTGTTCAAGCTGGGCAACAACTGTGATTTGTTCAGGAAGGGTGGTTTCGGGAGCAGGAGAGGAAGGTTCAGAAGAAGATTGATTTTCTGCGGGAGGAGAGTTGTTTTGAGTTTCGGTAGAAACAGATAAGACTTCGGGGGTAACTTCAGGTGTAACTTCAGGTGCGATAGTTTCGACAGGTGTGACCGTCACTTCGGGTGTTGGAAGTACATCGGGTGTAACTTCGGGGTTGGTTCTTCGGTTGGGGTGATCTCAGGAGTGATCTCGGGGGTTACTTCCGAAGTAGGTTCAACTGTAGGAGTAATTTCAGGTGTAGCTTCGGGAGTGATCTCCGGGGTTGGGGTTGTTTCCACAACAGCAGAATCGGTGGCATCACCTTCGGCATAAGCAGGCATAGCAATAGTTAAGGGGAGAAAGGATTGAAACAGAAGGCTAAAGGAAGAAATAAAGGAAATTATTTTTCGTACTTTTTTGTACTTCATTTATTTATTTATTTGATTAAACCATAATAACCAGTCTTGATAGACTAGCTTCATTTTGGCTTGTTTTTATGCCTTATAAGACGTATTGTACCCCCAAACCTTCTATTGTCAACTATCTGGCTTTTTGGTGATTGAGGGAGGCGAGGAATAGATTGGTTCAACGGGTGTAAAAGAACCGTTTACCTTTATTTCTAGGCCATATCCTAATGCGTTGGCAATAGCTACTCCCACCCGAGTACCGGTAAAAGAACCTGGCCCGGGATTAACTTCTATACTATCTATATCTTCAGGCTTGATATTTTCTTTTTCCAGACAGGTAAGCAGAAAACCCAACACATCTTGGTTTCTGGGAGACTCAACATTTTTGATGTACTCGGTGTTGTTTATCCTTACTATAGCCTTGGTATTGTCGGTGGAATCTATGTATATACGCATAAGTGTTTGTTTTCCCCGTTCTTTCTTACCTTTCGTCTTTAAGGAACTATTCGTTCGCGACTCAAGGAGCGATAAGAAGGGGTAAAAATTTTTAATATTTTATAATTTTTATTTGTCGTTCGTTATCTCCATTGGCTTTGAAAAAAATATCAATGTGTTTTTGCGGAAGAATATTTTTGAACTTTTCCGGCCATTCAATAACCAAAAGATTTTCGCGACTAGACCAAATTTCCTCAACATCAAAAGCTTTGATATCTTCTATTGATTCAAGACGATACAAATCTAGATGAAATAAAGTTTTGATAACCGGGTGATTTTCAACCGGATATTGACGCATGATAAGAAAGGTTGGAGAGACCAATCTTTTTATACCCAAAGCTTGACCTATTCCTTGAGTAAAGGTTGTTTTCCCCGATGCCAATTCTCCGTACAAACAAATTGTTGTACCGTCTTCTAGTTTTTCGGTTAATTTTTTGGCTATTTCTCTAGTTTCTTCGAAGGAAGTGGAGATAAAAGTTTTTTCCATAGATCAAATTTTACAATTAATATGGCTGAAATAAACATTCCTATAAAGTCAATTCCAACATCACGAAGGCGACCAGTTCTACCGGGAACAAATAGCTGATGAATTTCGTCGGTAAATGCATAAATAAGAGAAAATATTAGTGCTCGGAATGGATTTATGACACCAAGAGCCTTAAACCAAAGTAAAAAGAGAATAGTGTATTCCAAAATATGAGCAGTTTTTTTGATAATAAAATCCACAATATCAATTTTGTTTGAAGGTAAATCGGGAATGGAAGACATCCAAAAAATTAGAATCATCCACAAAGTAACCGGAATATATTTTAAGTATTTTTGAAGCACTTTTGATATTTTAATCTTTTCGGTGACGAAAATATAGCAACCCTCCAGAGGAAACAGCTATGAATAAACCTAAAAAGAAAGATGTTTTGTAGCTTAATGGCGCTTTTTTATTCTTTATTGTTGATAATCCTAAAGAAGCGTCGGTAATTGCACTTATTGAAGCCGAACTCGTGGATTCGGCCAATACCGCCGAAAAAGAGGATGATGAGGAAGCCAAAAGTGTTCTTATCGTGAGTGTTGGTGTTTTTGTTGGTGTTGGGGTTGGGGTGCTGGTAGAGGTGGGTGAAGATGTTGGAGTTGGGGTGGATTCAATTATTTTGGTTAAGATTGGAGAGATCTCGTAGTTTGTTCCCAAGTTAATATTGCGAAGTTCCGACCAATCCGAGTATCCGGATTTTATTAACTTGATTCTGTGCTGGCCAATAGCGCATGGAATAGTTTTGTCGTTGTCACAATAACAAGTGTCACAAAATTCAAAGGTTTCATCATCTTCATGGTGCGTGTATTGATTATCAATGTATATTTTGACACTGGTGAGTATCTGCCCGTTTTGATCTTGAGATTTATTAATTTTATAAATTGATTTTGACAAAGTTGGAGTTGGAGTAGGAGTGGAGGTTTCCGTTGCTGTTGGAGTAGGAGATAGAGTAATTGATGGGGATGAGTCAAATATATTTATTAGTTTATTTTCCGATACTTGAGAAAAACTGGTGCCACTTGCCGTGTAACGCCCAAGTTTGAAATAATAATCCCCAATGGGTTTTGTGGAATCAAATTTAAACTTCATTTGTCCTGTCCAACTTCCCGATTCAATTTTGAAATAACTGGTTGGCGACCCAGACAAATTAATCCACTCCGAAGCATTGTTTTGGGTAAATCCAAAATAAGAAGTACTGGATTCAGGATAAAAAAAGACCCCTCTCAAATATGACGTTCCACAACCAGAACAAGTAAAAACAATATCGGCAGAAAATTCTTGATTGGTCTCAATTGATGTGGAGAGATTACTAATTTCCAGAGAAATAGCTGCAAAAATATTTTTTGGGAACAGAAAAAACACAGAGAAAAGTAAGGGCAGTAGTGAAAGATATTTCACTATTATCCAGTATATCAAGCAAAAACAAACTACTGTACGTGGAGATAAAGACTGATGACGTTATCGGCGTGTTCAATATAGACGATATTTATCGTATTTGACCCACAAGATTGAGCCGACTTAAACAAAGTACCATCCGATGGTGCATAAATTACATCACTTGAAGTTGAGACCATGTCGTAACCGGTGTGAATCCCGCCTGAGTATTTGTATCTAAAAGAATATGGCGTGTTGCCATAAAATTGAGTTAATCTAACGGTATCTTTTAAAGGCCAAGACCAACTTCCGGAACCTATTGTTACATTTCCACCATTACCCTGTTCGTCTTTGACAGATTTGCTTTCCAGATATTGTCCCGGATCTGTCCAGTTTCCATTTTTTCTAACCTCAAAATGAAGGTGTTTCCCAGTTGAACAACTTGGATAACCTGAGTTTCCGGTAAGCGCTATTGGGTCACCTTTTTTGATTGGCCCAACTTTGATACCCGATACAAGAGCTCTTTCAATGGCGGCTTTTTCGGCTAATGCCTGACTTAGCAATAGTTGATATTTTGCTTCGTCACTTTGAGTGGCAGATAGAATTTTTTGTTTTTCTTTCTGTTGAACATCAAGAGTTTTTCTTTGAGATACTAATTTTGCCTTTAAAGTTTCAACTTCTTTTTGTTTTTCAACTTTATCCGTTTTTCTTTGATCGTAATCTTTTTTTGATGATTCAAGTTCCGAAAGAATTAATTGATCTTTTACTTTGACTGTGTTGAGATATTTTAATTTGGTAAAGTAATCCCCTATTGAATTGGTAGAAAAAATAAGATCAATAGGGGTGGCACGGGAACGACGATAGCTTTCTCTGACTCTGGCAGTGTAAATTTTTTCTAGCTCATCCATTGAGTCAATAACCGATTCCAAAACTCCGTCAAGAACCGACACTTCTTTTTCTAATGTATTGATTTGAACTTGAGTTTGATTAATTTGGGCTTGAGCAAGATTTATTTTGGCATTTAATACCGCAATCGCCTGACTTAAGGTAGTTTCTTCATTTTTTAGAGAATTTATTTTTTGAACACACGCGTCTATTGATTCGGCTGTTCCGTCACAATCAATTGAATAAATTGGTTTTATCCACAGGAAGAATAACAAAAGGCAAATTACCAACGAATTTTTTTTCATTTTGACCTATTGACGAACCTAGTGGCGGCAAAGAGGCTAGAGAGAAACGATATTATTAGACCAAAAAGAACCAAAGCTCCAAAAAGAATGAACATGGCCATAAAAGGAATTGGGAAAGAAATAATACTCCCAATTCTGGGAGCCAAAAATGGAGTTGTATAAAGAATGGTAACCAAACAACCCAACCAACCAACAATAGAACCAACAAGTCCATAAATGACAGATTCCTGAAGATATGGCTTGATGATATAGAGATTTTTTGCCCCCATTAATTTAAAGGTACTAATTTCAAATCTACGTGAGGAAATTTTCATGGAAATAATTGTCATTATTGTGAGAATTGCAACGAGAGTGAGAGCGATAACGAGAACCAAACCTCCCATGCGAATTGCGTTTGTCCATTTTGTCAACTCGGTAATAACATCTTGGGGAAAATCTATTTCTTTTTTTCCAGTGGGAGTGATACTTACGATATCGCTTTTTTCAAGAGTGGCTGCAATATTTTTGAAAAAATCAGGTTTTTCTGCCGTAATTTCAATACTTGCAGGAAGTATATCGGCAGTTACGATACCCCAGTCGGTTACCGTACCCAATAAAACAGGGTCATTGCCGACGCTTTTTTTATAAAGCTCTAATGCATCATTTTTACTGATATATACAGCCTTTTTTACTCCAGAGGTGGAGTTAAGAGAACTAAGTAAACCACCAACTTGCTCTGTGGTATGGCCATCTTTTAGATAAGCAATTATCTGTGGTTTGGTTTCAAAATTATTCAAAATTTCTTGTGATGCTGCAGTTACCAAACCAAAAATACCGACAATAAATAACGTTAAGCTGACAATAAATATCGCGGAAAGAGCTTGATATGGAGAACGACGAATATTTTTTATAGCTGTGCTCATGTTATTCTTTTTTCTCCCTTTTTTCTTCTTGATGTTTTTCCTCCTTAACTATCTTACCTTTTTCAAGATGAATATGACGTCCGATGTTTTGATTAATCAAAGTTACATCGTGAGTAGCAATAATAACCGTTGTTCCGTCGGAGTTGATTTTTTGGAGAAGATTGAAAATATCAAGAGAAGTTTTTTTATCAAGATTCCCGGTTGGTTCATCCGCGAAAAGAATTGGAGGGTCGGCTGCTATGGCTCTGGCTATTGAAGCTCTTTGAAGTTCACCTCCCGAGATTTGGCCAGGAAAAAGATTTTCTTTCCCCGATAAACCCACCATTGATAAAGTATGTTTGACTTTTTCGGGAATTTTTTTGGCATCATAACCGGCGATTTCAAGAGCAATAACAATATTTTCGCCCACAGTTTTATCCGGTATAACACGAAAATCCTGGAAAGCAAAACCTATTTTTCTTCTAATTAAAGGAATATTTTGTGGTTTTATTTTGGTTAAATCAACACCATCAATGAGGATCTTGCCTTTTTCCGGAACCAAATCACGAATGAGGAGTCGTCCAATAGTTGTTTTTCCTGCGCCGGATTCACCGGTAATTATCACAAATTCACCTGGTGGTATGGAAAAATCAATATCATTTATTACAACATCTCCATTGGGGAAAGATTTTGAAACATGAATAAAATCAATCATTTTTTAATTTAAAGAATTCCCCTCATCGGAAATCAAATGAAGGGATGAAGAGTACTTCATTTTGGTAACGGAACGTTGAGTGCTTCAACTTTTGCACGACCAACATCCATTAACCAACCAACTTTTTGACCTTTGAACGTTACCCCCCAGATTGTAACTTGATGTCCGACAAGAGAATCAAGATCTATTGTGGAACTCGTAAGATATACTGTTTGGGAAACTCCTCCGGTTCGCACAAGCTTGTGTGTACCTTCTCCGTTGAAACCACCTTTATCAAGAACTCCAATGGCCGAGTCTTTGAATATTTTTTCGTCCGCAGACCCAAAAATATCGCCAACCTTTACTCCAGTTTCGGGAACAACAGCTTGAATTCCGGAAAGTTCTGGAGAAACGACCGCTCCAGATCTTTTTGCTTTCAACCACGCGCCTGAATAAAATCCGGCAAAAGCTACAACAATAAAAATAATAATTATCGGGATTAAAGACTTGCTTTTTATTTTAGGTTTTTCTTCTGCCGAAAAAGAAGGTGGTGTGGATTCCTCTTTGGTAACGGGAGTGGTCTCTTGGCCTTTATCAAGGTCTATCATTTTTATATCCATGACTTAGTTTATCAAATTTAACGAGAAGGGGCGAAGAATTTTAATTCGCTCTCAATAAAATCATCCAAATTGCCGTCAAGTACTGCATCGGGGTTGGTTGATTCATATTCGGTGCGTAAGTCTTTTACTAGTTTGTATGGATGAA